>Ga0182745_1000718_pt1 | contig 34723 bp, 33 predicted proteins | sample eDN3rd30CKraftBY_FD_128523 | JGI IMG/M metagenome (GOLD analysis project Ga0182745, IMG submission 128523) | Enriched backyard soil microbial communities from Emeryville, California, USA - eDNA 3rd pass 30_C Kraft BY (version 2) (version 2) | ecosystem: Environmental > Terrestrial > Soil >...
CCCAGCGCGCTGCCGGCGCCGGGCTTGTTCTCCACCACCGCTCGCCCGTCGCCGCCGAGATGCGGCCCCATGCGGTCCGCCATCAGCCGGCCGGCGAGGTCGGTGGCGCCACCCGGCGCGAAGGGCACGATGACGGAGAGAGGCCGGTCCGGGAAGGTGGCGGCACTGGCCGGGCGCGCACCCAGCGCCAGCGCGGTGCCCGCAAGGCCAAGGCCGGCGAAGGCGCGGCGACCCAGGACAGTGCCATGCGGCAAGGCGCAGCTGTCGCCCGGTGGCAGGGCGGGGCCGGAGGGAGTGCGGGGCATGGACGTTTCCGTTTCTTAGATTTCCGAGGTGCAATGTTTCCGTCGCCCAAAGACCAAGTCAACAAGATTGTCGACAATACGTGGACCGCCTATGCTGCTCTTGTCTGGGCCGCCTGGAGGCCCCTTCCCCCCGAGCCGGAGGACTGGAGGCATGGCCGAGCCCGCCCGCACCGACGCGCCGGCCGCGCTGCTTCCCGCTGTCGTCGCCGCCCTGGAGGAGGACATCGTCCTCGGGCAGCTCCATCCGCGCGAGCGGCTGATCGAGGAGGAGCTGGCCGCCCGCTTCGGCGCCACCCGCCACACCATCCGGCAGGCCTTGGCGGAACTGGAGCGCATGGGGTTGATCGAGCGCATCCCCAATCGCGGCGCGCTGGTGAAGGCCTATAGCCTGGCCGAGGTGGAGCAGCTCTATGCGCTCCGCGGGCTGCTGGAGACGCAGGCGGCGCAGCAGATCCCCCTCCCTCTCGCTGCGGGGGCGCTGGAGACCCTGCGGGAGGTCCAGGCACGCCACGATGCCGCCGTGGAATCCGGCGATCCGCGCGCCGCCTTCCGTGCCAATATCGCCTTCCACCGCGCGCTCTTCCTCGGCTGCGGGAACGTCTTCCTGGCCGGCGTCATCGAGGATCTGGCGCTGCGGGCGCACGGTATCCGCTTCGCCTCCCTCGCCGAGCCGCAACGCCTCGCCCAGGCACGGGCGGAACACCATGCCATTCTTGCCGCGCTGGAAAGCGGCGACCGCGCGGCGCTGGTCCGCCTTTGCGGCGAGCACCTGCTGCCCTCGAAGGAAGCCTATCTGCGTGCCCAGGGCCGCTTCCTGGCCTGAGCCCGCCACATTCCCTGCACCCGGAGGAAACCCCTGCCATGACCGATACCACCCCTGAGCCGCACGGCCTCACCCGTGGCCTCACCAACTACGGCGACCGCGATTTTGCCCGGTACCTGCGGCTCTCCATGGCGCGCTCCATGGGGCTGTCCACCAACCTGCTGAAGAAGCCGGTGGTGGGCATCGCCGCCACCTATTCCGAGTTCAACAACTGCCACCGCCTGGTGCCGGAGCTGGTCGCCGCCGTGAAGCGAGGCGTGCTGGCGGCGGGTGGCCTGCCGCTGGAATTTCCCACCATCTCGCTCGGAGAGGTCTTCCTGAACCCGACCAGCCTGGTCTTCCGCAACCTGATGGCCATGGACACCGAGGAGATGGTGCGCGGCCAGCCGATGGACGCGGTGGTGCTGGTCGGCGGCTGCGACAAGACGGTGCCGGCGCAGCTCATGGGCGCCGTCTCCGCGAATGTGCCGGCCATCCAGGTCGTCACCGGGCCGATGATGACCGGCCGCTGGCGCGGTGAGCGGCTCGGCGCCTGCACCGATTGCCGCCGCTTCTGGGCCAAGTTCCGCGCCGGCGAGATCGACGCCGAGACCATCGAGGAGGTTGAGGGCAACCTCGCCACCACGGCCGGCACCTGCGCGGTGATGGGCACCGCCAGCACCATGGCCTCGCTGGCCGAGGCGCTGGGCATGATGCTGCCAGGCACCGCCGCCATCCCCGCCGTGCATGCCGACCGCATCCGAGCCGCCGAGGCCTCCGGCACCGCCGCGATGATGCTGGCGACGAAGAAGCTCCGCCCGGACCAGATCATCACCGAGAAGTCGGTGGAGAACGCGCTGCGCGTGCTGCTGGCGATCGGCGGCTCGACCAATGCCATCATTCACCTGACCGCCATCGCCGGCCGCGCCGGCATCAAGGTGGACCTGAACCGGCTCAACGAGTTGTCCGACACCACCCCCGTGCTGGTGGACCTGAAGCCGACCGGCCCCTTCTACATGGAGGACCTGCACGTGGCGGGCGGCATCGGCGCGGTGCTGCGCGAGCTGAAGCCGCTGCTGCACCTGGACGCCATGACCGTCACCGGCGAGACGCTGGGCGAGCGGCTGGCGGCCGAGCCGGGCTTCGTGGACCGCGCCGTCGTCCGCCCGCTGGAGGAGCCGCTGCAGCCGGAGGGGGGCCTCGTCGCGCTGTTCGGCTCGCTGGCGCCGCGCGGCGCCATCCTCAAGCGCGCCGCCGCCGATCCGAAGCTGTTCGAGAAGGAGGCTCGCGCCGTCGTCTTCACCTCGCTGGAGGACCTCGCGGACCGTATCGACAGCCCGGACCTCGACGTCACGGCGGACGACTTCCTGGTGCTGCAGAACGCCGGCCCGCTCTCGCCTTCCGGCATGCCCGAGGCGGGCTACCTGCCCATCCCGAGCAAGCTGGCGCGGGCGGGGGTGAAGGACATGGTGCGTATCTCCGATGCCCGCATGTCCGGCACGGCCTATGGCACCATCGTGCTGCACGTCTCGCCGGACGCCGCCTCGGGCGGGCCGCTCGGCCTGGTGCGCAACGGCGACCGTATCCGCCTCTCGGTGAAGAACCGCCGGATCGACCTGCTGGTGGACGATGCCGAGCTGGCGCGCCGCCGCACCGAGATGGGCGATGCCGGCCCGGCCCGGCCGAAGCGCGGCTATGCCCGGCTCTACAAGGACCAGGTGCTGCAGGCCGACGAGGGCTGCGACCTCGACTTCCTGCGCGCCGAGCCGCAGCGCGACTGAGGGCATGGGGTGCCGCCGGCGGGGTGGGAACGCATCCCACCCTGCGGTAGCGCGTTGCACGGGACGGACCCCGAGGGAGACGCCCTGATGAAGCTGCCGATCCTGCCCGTGCTGATGGCCACCGCCAGCCTGGCCGCCTGCGCCTCCGCTCCTTATCGCGAGTATGGCGGTCCACCGCCTGGCCGCCGCCCTGTGGCGGTCTATGCACCCCCTCCACGCGGACCGGCCGCTCCCCCGCCCGGCTGGCACGCGGACCGCCGGGAGGGCTGGCGCGATCAACGCGATGCCCAGCGCGACTGGCGTGACGCCCAGCGGGATCGCCGCGACGCGGCGCGGGATCGGCGGGACGAGATGCGTGACCGCCGCGAAGCCGAACGGGACTGGCATGAGGCGCAACGCGACCGGCGCGATGCGGCGCGGGACCGCCGGGACGAGATGCGCGACGGCCGCTGGAACTGACCGCCGCTTCCCAAGGGCCGCCGTGCCCTGGCACCCTCTTGCCTTCAGCGCGCCAGGCCGCCATCTCTTCCCCGCCCTGAAGGGACGACCCTTCCGCTCGCCAAGGGCTGCCGCGTGGACGACCTCGCACAGCACAGGAGGTCGTCATGGCGTGGCTGACTCTTTTCTTCGCTGGCCTGTTCGAGATCGGCTGGGCGGTCGGGCTGAAATACACTCAAGGTTTCACCCGCCTCGTCCCGACCCTGTTCACGGTGCTCAGCATGGTGGCCAGCCTCGGCCTGCTCGGACTGGCCTTGCGTACGCTGCCACTCGGCACCGCCTATGCGGTCTGGACCGGCATCGGCACGATCGGCACGGCGCTGCTGGGCATCATGCTCTTCGGTGAGGCCGTCACGCTGGCGCGGCTCATCCCCATTGCGCTGATCGCGGCCGGAATCGTCGGGCTGAAGCTGGCCGGCTGAGCCGTTCGGGCGGTTGCTTTCGCCGCCGCCCCTGTCAGGAATGGGTCCTCATTCCCCCGAATGGCAGGACTGGCGACCGATGACCGACCGCGTGGCACCCAACCTGATCTCCGCCGTGGATGAGGCCCGCCACTGGGCAAGGCTGATGGAAATGGCCGAACTGGGCGCCATCCCGGGCCCGACGCCGGAGGACCCCGGCGTCAACCGCGCCTGCCTCACCCCGCTCGACCGCACCGCGCGACGCAAGCTGATCGGCTGGGGCGCCGAGATCGGCCTCACCGCCGCGGTGGACGAGATGGGCAACCTGTTCCTGCGCCACGAAGGCACCGACCCCGCCGCCGCGCCCGTACTGACCGGCAGCCACATGGACACGCAGCCCAATGGCGGCCGGTTCGACGGCATCTGGGGGGTGCTGGCCGGGCTGGAGGCGGTGCAGGCCATCCGCGCCGCCGGCATCGCCACGAAGCGGCCGATCGAGATCGTCGCCTGGACGAATGAGGAGGGCGGCCGCTTCGCACCGGGCTGCATGGGCAGCATGGCCTGGTCCGGCTACGCGGCGCCGGACACCTGGGACGCGGTGAAGGACCCGGAGGGCATCACCTTCCGCGCCGCGCTGGAAGAGCATCTCGCGGCTGAGGCGGACCTCCCGCGCCGGCCGCTCGGCGGCAAGCCGCACGCCTATGTCGAGTGCCATATCGAGCAGGGGCCGCGCCTGGAGGCGGAGGGGCTGGACATCGGCATCGTCACGGGCATCCAGGGTAGCCGCTGGTTCGTGGTGGAGCTGACCGGCAAGACCGACCATGCCGGCACCACGCCGCTGGCGCTGCGGCAGGACGCGGTGCAGGACATGGTCCGCGCCATCAACGCGCTGAACCTCCTGACACGCGACCCGAAGGACGTGCTGCGCTTCACCGTTGGCCGCATCGAGGTGTCGCCCAACACCTCCAACACCGTCGCGGACAAGGTGCGCTTCACCATCGACCTGCGCCACCCCGAGAAGGAGGTGCTGCTGGCGCGTGGCGACGCGATCGCCGGCGTGGTGCAGGCGGCGGTGCGCAACTGCAAGGTAGTGGTGACGGAGCGCTTCCACGCCATGCCCACCGAGTTCCAGCCGGAGGTGCCTGCGGCGGTGGAGCGCGCCGCCGCGGCGCAGGGGCTGAAAGCCGTTCGCATGCCCTCCGGCGCCTTCCACGACGCGCAGTTCCTGGTGCCGGTCTGCCCGACAGGGATGATCTTCGTGCCTTGCCGGAACGGCGTCAGCCATCATCCGGCGGAATATTCCCGGCCCGACCAACTGGCGGCTGGCACGCGCGCCCTGGCGGCCACGCTGGTGGATCTGGCGAGCGGCTGAGCCTTGCGCAGTGCGGCCGGGCGTTCAGCGCCCGCCGCTGCGCTGGTCCTGCAGCTTGGCTTCCAGCCGCTTCAGCACGGCGGTGCAGGGCGCCAGTTCGGCATCGCTGAGGCCGTCCAGCAGCGCGTGCTCGATGGCTTTCAGCCGCGCCTCGATCCGGGCCACGGCGGCGCGGCCAGCGTCGGTGAGGAGAAGGCGATGAGCGCGGCGATCGGCGGTGTCGGCGGCACGCCGCATCAGGCCCTGGGCGCAGAGGGCATCCAGCAACCGGACCAGGCTGGGCCCCTCGATCCCCATCAGGGCGGCGAGATCCTTCTGGCGCATCCCCTCCCCACCGCGCTGCAGCCACAGCAGGGCGCGCCAGCCGGCGCCGGAGAAGGCGGATCTCTGGATCTCCGCATCCACCGCCTGGCGCCATAGCCGGCCGAGAAGGAGCAGCCGCAGGCCAAAGCCCGCCCGCGGATCCGGATCTTCAAAGGTCATGCAATTAGATAGGAACCTATCTATCGCCCCTGCAAGACCTTGCCTGGAAGAGGCCGCCTCACCAGCGGCGCGGCGGTCCGCAGTCCAGATGCACGAAGCCATCGCGTCGGTAGAGGCCGACGCCCCCCACCTGCATCCGCGCCGCCAGCCGGGCCACGCCATAGGGGTCGGAGCCCGGCAGGCGGAAGTCGGCGGCCATGCCGGACATGTGCAGGCTGACCGCGGAAACGCGGTTGGTGCGCAGCGCGCCGTTGCGCTCCGGTGTCCGGTAGCCGCTGGAGATCTGGTAGAATTCCTCGCTCCCCAGGCCCTCCGCGACGGCGTGCAGCACGTCGAAGAGGCGCGGGTCCATCGGCGTCACCTCGGCCGCGGAGAGGTCGCGGAACACCCAGTCCAGCTTGTGCAGCGCATCCCGGTCGTAGCGGCCATCACGGAAATAGACGCCGTCGAAGCTGTCTTCGGTCAGCACGCGCTGCACCCGCAGCGCGCGGATGGGGGGCAGCGCCGGCATGGCCTTGGCCGTCCCCGGCACGGCCGCGCAGGCCAGCAGGCCGAGGCCGGCGGTGATCACCTCGCGCCGGCTCGCCATGGCAGGATCGCAGCAGGGGCAGGAATCGGACTTGAAGCGGAAGGGCATTATTGAACCGAAGCCGTGGAGGAGGTTGGGGCGGGGTTCTGGGGAGCGGTGCGCACCGGCGTCACCTCGCGCCGCGCGACCGTGGGGGCCGGCGCCGGGCTGCGCGCCACCGGCGGCGGCGGCAGCGGCTGCCGGGAATCGAGGAGTTGCAGATAGGCGGCGTCGAGCCCGTAGATGTCGGGCAGGATGCGGACCTGGCCGCGATCGACCACCACCGTCTCATAGGCCAGCCGCACCGGGAGCGGGCGCGGCAGGCCGACGAAGCTGGTCTGCCGGCTGTCCAGCGCCTTCTCCGCCTTGGCGCGGTCCCAGCCGGGAATGCCGGCGAGCACGAGGTCGAGCAACTCCATCGGCTGGCTCAGCCGGATGCAGCCGGACGAGAGCGCGCGACCGGCGCGGCTGAACAGGTGCCGGTCCGGCGTGTCGTGCAGATAGATGTCCTCGCCGTTCGGCATGACGAACTTCAGCCGGCCCAGGGCGCTGACGTCGCTCGCATCCTGGCGTATGAGGTATGGGAAGTGCTTCGGGTCCACGCTGGCCCAGTTGACCGTCATGGGGTCGATCTCGACCCGTTCGCCGCCGATCACCTGATAGACCCGGAAGCCCTTCTCCATCATCGCGCGCGGGTCGCGGCGGAAGCGCGGCAGGAGATCCTCGCGGGCATTGCGTTCGGGCACGCCCCAGGGCGGATTGAACTGCACCGCCGTCATCTTCACCGCGAGCGGCGGCGTCTGACGATCCAGCTTCCCCACGATCACCGGCATGTCCAACAGGACCTGCGTGCCCTCCACCATCCAGAGGCGGAATTCGGGGATGTTGACTTCCACCCGCCGCCCGGCCGGTGCGGGTGCTATGCCGCGGCGCATGTCCATCGCCACGCGGATCTGGTTCATCCAGGCCGAGGCCGGGCGGTTCAGCAGCCGCAGGGTGGATGGGCCGACGCGCCCGTCCGGCTCCAGGCCGCAGGCAAGCTGCCAGCGGCGCACCGCCGCCTCCAGCGCGGGGTCATAGAGCGGGCCGGCATCTTCCGCCGCCGCGAGTTCCGGGTCCTGACCCTGTAGGCGGGCACGCAGGGCAGGAACGCGCTGCGGGTCCTCCATGCCGGGGTCCAGCGTGTCGCCGGATGGGATGGTGGGCCAGCCACCGGCCTCCACGCGGGCGCGGGCGTGCTGCAGGGCCAACCGCAGCGCCGGCATGTCGGGGTGCTGCAGGGCGGCGCGCTCGATGACCTCAGCGGGCTCGGCGCTGCTGCGGAGCGCGGCGAGCCATTGCGGCAGGCGCTGCGCAGCCGGTGCGCGGCGAATGTCCGGCCGGCCCGGCAGTTCCGCCACGCGCCCGAGCACCAGGTCGGTCAACGCGGCCGAGGCCGCCGCATAGAGCGCCTTGGCATGGCCTGCGGCATCGCTGCCTGCCAGGGCATCGGCCGGGATGTCGTAGAGGCGCGGCAAGAGGCCGTCGGCGTCCAGGGCGCGAAGCCGGGCCGCCAGGCGGAGCAATGCCTCCGTCCCGGGCCGCGCCGCGGGCGCCACCGGACCGGCCAAGGCCGGCAGCGGCAGGGCTGCGGCAAGGAGAAGGGCGTTCAGGTCTCTCCGGCGCATGCGCCCCGTCTTACAGGCGGCATCACGGGGCCGCCAGTGTTGATATACCGCTGTTACATCCCGCCTGAACGGCTTGTTTTCGCAACGGAGCGCAGCAAGCTCAAGCCTTGCCGCCCTTCAGCACAGCGAAGGGATTGCGGCGTGGCGGCCCCTCCTCCTCATCCTTCCGCACCTCGGCCGGCAAGGCGGCGCCCGGCGCACGCGGATAAGGGTCGAGCGCCAGGGAAAGCTGCTCCGCCAGCGCCTCGCCGAGTTCCAGCACGTTCCGCTCGGTCGGGATCTCATCCGGCCCTTCGGGGTCGTCGCCCGGCTCCTCCCCAGCGGCCAGGAAACGCAGGTCCACCGCCTCCTCGACGCTCTGCGCCACCGGCTCCAGTGTCACCACACAGGACTGCACCACGCGCGCCGAGAGACGGCCGCGCACGCGGATTGCGTTGTTGCCCTCCAGGCGCAGCTCCAGTTCGGCGCTGAAGGCCTCGACGGCCGGGATGCCGAAGCGCTCGGCCAGCGCGGCGCATTCCTCCGGCGAGGCCCGCAGGCTCTGCCGCCGGCCTTCCTGGCCAATCGCGGCCCAGGGAAGCGTGCGGGAGAATTCGGGAGCGACGGTCATGCGGCCTCCTGCTCGGGTGCGGGGAACTGCGCCACGCCACCGAGCATGGCCTCCAGGCCCTGCCCTGCCAGTGCGGCATCCGCCATGAAGGCGAAGTCGGCCAGGCGGCGCACGCCGGGCGCCTCGGCCGGCTGCTCGCCGCGCCAGACATTCCGCGCCAGCGCCTCCGCCAAGCCGGCACGATCCCCGGCGGCGAGCGCGACTTCATAGGCCTGCGCGCGGCCGTGGAAGGCCTCCCACATGTTCTTCACCCGACGGGCGATGGACATGTCGCCCACCCCCATCTCGCGCAGGCTGAAGTCCATGTCGGCGAACATGGCGTCGAACACCGCCTGGGCCAGCGCGGGGCCACGCGGGTCCGCATCGCGGTGCAGGCGGCGGATCAACAACCCGACATGCAGGGCTATCAGGTCGAACCGGCCGTCCAGCGTGTCCGGCACGCCGATCCCGGCGAAGAAGGCCGGGTGCCGCGCCGCCTGCACGGCGGCGGTGTAGAGTTCGAAGCCCTGCCGCTCATGCGGCTTGCGTCGGAACAGGCCGAACAGGCCCATGGTCGGTGCGGCTCCTGGCGCTCCTGTCGCGAGCGCCGGTTGACCCCGGTGCGGGGCGGTGGCAATCGACCGTGCAGATGGACCGCAACCCCGCGCTGGTCAATCCGCGGAGCGCCGGCTCCCGGGCCAGGCGGGACATTCGTCAGCAAGGAATCGGGGCGCCCGTGAGCTTCAGCCGCACCACCCGCAGCAAGACCCGCCCGCAACCGCGCCGCGCCGCGCGCGCCGGGCTGGTGGCCCTGGCCGTCGCCCTCGCCGCGCCGCTGGCCGGCTGCTCCTTCTTCCAGGCGGCTCCCGTCCAGCGCGGCAACCGCGCCGATCCGGAGCTGGTGGCGCAGCTCACCCCCGGCGTCTCGACCAAGAGCGACGTCGAGGCGCTGCTCGGCTCGCCCACGGCCACCGGCACCTTCGACCGGAACTCCTGGTACTACATCAGCTCGGTCACGCGCATGCAGCCGGCCAGCAATCCGTCTTCCGAGAACCAGCGCGTCGTCGCCCTGAGCTTCGACGAGAACGGTGTGCTGCGGAACGTGGAGCAGCGCGGGCCGGACGACATGAAGAGCGTCAGCATGGTGGACCGCACCACGCCGGTGCCCGGCACCGAGCGGACGCTGTTGCAGGCGCTGTTCGGCAATATCGGCCGGGTCGGCGCCGGCAACCTGGGTGCCGACACCAGCCCGGGCGGCGGCCCGGGCCGGTAAGCGGAACCCCCGCCACCAGCGGCGCGGAAGGGGGAGGCTTTCCCCCTTCCCCAGCCTGGCAGCCATGCCCGCGCCATCAGGGCGCCATGCGGCGCAGCGGAACCCTCTCTGTCCGCAGCGCCTCCGGCCAGCCGACATAGCGCTCGACCAACACCAGCCCGACCGAGAGCGCTAGCGCCGCCAACATGGCGATCGCCGCCCGGCGGGAGGGCGGCCGGTGCACCAGCCGCCACATCAGGATACCGAGGCGCAGCAGCGGCCCCACGCCGCCTCAGCCGACGCGGCGGGTCAGCGTCCGCAGGGTGACGAACTCCTCCGCCGCCGTCGGATGGATGCCGATGGTGCGGTCGAAATCCTCCTTGGTGGCACCGGCGACGACAGCCACCGCGATGCCCTGCATGATCTCCGCCGCGTCCTCGCCCAGCATATGGGCGCCGAGCACCCGGCGGGTGCGGGCGGAGACGACCAGCTTCATCAGCGTCTTGCGCGGCTGCCTGCTGATCGTGTGCCGCATCGGGGTGAAGCGGGCCATGTAGATCTCGGTGGGGCCCTGCTGCGCGGCCGCCTCCTCCGTCAGCCCGACCATGGCGGCGGGCGGCGAGGTGAAGATCGCCGTCGGCACGTTCTGGAAGCTGGCCCGGCGCGGGTTGCTGCCGAACAGCGTGTCGGCCAGGGCGTGGCCCACGGCGGTCGCCACCGGGGTCAGGTTGAGCTGGTCCGTCACGTCGCCGATGGCGAAGATATGCTGGCGGGTGGTGGCCTGCTCGACCGTCACCGGCACGCAGCCGGACTTGCCCAGCGAAATGCCGACCCGCTCCAGCCCCAGCCCGGCCGTGTTCGGCACCCGGCCGGTGGCGAACATCACCTGGCTTGTCTCCAGTTCCAGTCCTGCATCGGTGGTGACCTTCAGGCCGCCCGCAACCTTATCCAGCCGCGCCGGGGTGTGGCCGGGATGCAGGCGGATGCCGAGGTTCATGAGCGCCTCGGCCATTGCCTCGCGCAGGTCGCCATCCATGCCGCGCAACGGAAGCTCCTGGCGGTAGATCAGGTCCACCTCCGCTCCCAGCCCGCGCAACAGGCAGGCGAACTCCAACGCGATATAGCCGCTGCCGACCACCACGATGCGGTCCGGGCAGGACTTCAGGGTGAAGAGGTCGTCGGAGACCAGCCCCAGCTCGGCGCCCGGGATCTCCGGCCGCATCGGCTTTCCACCGACGGCGATGACGATGCGCTCGGCAGTCATGCGCTGGCCGCCGACATCCAGGGTATGGTCGTCGATGAAGCTGGCGCGTGCCTCGAAGGTGGTGACGCCGGCATTGCCGAGCAGCCGGCCATAGATGCCGTTCAGCCGCGCCACCTCGGCATCGCGCGCGGCGGCGAGCCTCGCCCAGTCATGCGCGCCGGCCTGCATCTCGTTCCAGCCGAAGGCCGGCGCCTCCTTCGCCCATTCGCCGTATTCGGCGGCATGGACCATGATCTTCTTCGGCACGCAGCCGACATTGACGCAGGTGCCGCCCCAGAAGCGCTCCTCCGCCACGCCCACCCGCGCGCCATGACCTGCCGCGATGCGGCCGCAGCGCACGCCACCGGAACCGCCGCCGATGACGAAGAGGTCGAAATCATAGTCGGGCATCGCGGCGTCCTTCTGCGGGTGGTGAGCGCAAGAAGGGCAGCCGCAAGGCTTCCGTCAAGCGGCCAGGAGAAGCAGCGCCTCTCCTGGCCGCTCTCTCCCCGCTATCAGCCGCCGATGCCGCCGAGCGCGAGGTACTTGGTCTCAAGGTATTCCTCGATGCCGTGGCTGCTGCCCTCGCGGCCCAGGCCGGACTGCTTGAAGCCGCCGAACGGCGCCTCGGCGGTCGAGATGATGCCCTCGTTGATGCCAATGATGCCGTATTCCAACGCCTCGGCGACGCGGAAGATCCGGCCGACATCCCGCGAATAGAAATAGGCGGCGAGGCCGAACTCCGTGTCGTTGGCGAGCTTGATGGCCTCCTCCTCCGTCTTGAAGCGGAAGAGCGGCGCCACCGGGCCGAAGGTCTCCTCGCGGAAGATCACCGCGTCATGCGGCACGTTGGCCAGCACGGTCGGCTGGAAGAAGTTGCCGCCCTTGTCGTGCGGCTTGCCGCCGGTGACGATGCTGGCGCCCTTGGACAGGGCGTCGGCAATGTGGTCCTGCACCTTCTTCACCGCGTCGGCATTGATCAGCGGGCCCTGGGTGACCCCCTCCTCCATGCCGTTGCCGACCTTCAGCTTCTCCACCGCCGCCTTCAGCTTCTGGCTGAACGCGTCATAGACCCCCTCCTGCACCAGGACACGGTTGGCGCAGACGCAGGTCTGTCCGGTGTTGCGGTACTTCGACGCGATGGCGCCCTGCACCGCCGCGTCCAGATCGGCATCGTCGAAGACGATGAAGGGCGCGTTGCCGCCCAGTTCCATCGAGGTCTTCTTGATGGTCTGGGCGCACTGCTCCAGCAGCACCCGGCCAACTTCGGTCGAGCCGGTGAAGGAGAGCTTGCGCACCAGCGGGTTGCCGGTCAGCTCCTTGCCGGTGGCCGAGGACGGACCGGTGATGACGTTGCAGACGCCCTTCGGCATGCCCGCACGCTCGGCCAGCACGGCGATGGCCAGTGCGGAGAAGGGCGTCTGGCTGGCCGGGCGGATCACGCCGGTGCAGCCCGCCGCCCAGCCGGGGCCAGCCTTGCGGGTGATCATGGCCGAGGGGAAGTTCCAGGGCGTGATGGCGGCGAAGACGCCGACCGGCTCCTTCGTCACCAGGATGCGGCGGCCCTTGGCGTTCTGCGGGATGATCTCGCCATCCACCCGCCGGGCCTCCTCGGCGAACCACTCGATGAAGCTGGCGGAGTAGCTGACCTCGCCGCGGGATTCGGCCAGCGGCTTGCCCTGCTCGGCCGTCATGATGGCGGCCAGGTCGTCGGTGTTGGCCAGCATCAGCGCGGCCAGCTTCTTCAGGATGGCGGCGCGCTCGCTCGCCAGCATGGCGCGCCAGGCCGGCCAGGCGGCGTTCGCGGCCTCGATGGCGCGGCGGGTCTCGGCCTGCCCCATGGCCGGCACGGTGCCGACCAGCTCGCCGGTGGCGGGGTTGCGGACCTCCAGTGTCTTGCCGCTGTCGGCCTTCACCCACTCGCCATTGATGTAGTTGGCCTGCCGCAGCAGGTCGGGGTCCTTCAGCGGCAGCTTGGCGATGGTATCGAGCATGAACGGGCTCCTTCCCGGTTCGGGCCCGTCCGCCGGGGCGGCGGGCCTCCTGATGCGGACAAGGTTAGGTCCGACGGTCGGCGGTGTCAGCCCACCCCTCACGCGCTCTCGCTGAAACCTGTGCGCAACATTTTGTCGCACTGGCACGTTCGACCTTTGCCGTGGCCGTGGGGCCGCACACTTCGCTGGAGGAAGCGATGAGCACGATCCTTCTCATCATTGTCATTCTGCTGCTGGTCGGTGCCCTGCCGACCTGGGGCTACAGCTCCGCCTGGGGCTACGGCCCCTCCGGCGTGCTCGGCCTGATCCTGATCGTGCTGATCGTGCTGCTCCTTATGGGCAGGATCTGACCCCTGCCCGATCCCGCCGCCTCAGCTCGCGGCGGGATCGGGCAAGCCACGGAGCGCGAGGTCCAGCGCCTCCATCAGCGCCCCCGCTTGCAGCGCACGGGCAATGCGGCGTGCTGCGAGCAGACGCGGCCCCGACTTCTCCAGCACAACCGCCGCCCAGATGGCGACACCCAGCCCGAGTAGCGGCATGAGGTGCAGGTAAAGAAGCACCATCACGATGCCGCCGTGCAGCGGCGCGAGCCAGGCGGTGACCGCCACCGTCGTGCCCGCGAGGATCAGCCCCGCCGCGATGGCGACATCCAGCCGGGCCAGCCGGGCTGCTGTCGCCACTTCCTGGCGAAGGCGTGGAAGGGCAAGGCGCAACGGGTCATCCACCATGGGGGCCGCCCCGCGGCTGGCGAGATAGCGGCGGGCGAGAAGCTCGGTATGGGCGCGACTGGTCCTGGACATCGGCGGCAGGGGTTCTCAGCGGAGAAAAACGGGCGCGTTCTGCTGCACTGCAGCGTAAACGCCCCCGGATCATCCTGCCAAGCGCCGCCGCGCCCCGGTGGTTTCAGCCGCGACGCTTCATTCCACCGTCACTGCCTTGGCGAGGTTGCGCGGCTGGTCCACATCCGTGCCCTTCAGCACCGCCACATGATAGGCGAGCAGCTGCACGGGAATGGCGTGCAGGATCGGCGCCACGAAGGGGTCCACCTGCGGCACGACGACCACCCGCTCGGCGAAGCGGCGCAGGGCCGGCGCGCCGTACGCGTCGGTGAAGGCCATGATCCGGCCGCCACGCGCCGCCGCCTCCTGCAGATTGGAAGCCGTCTTCTCGAAGAGCGGCCCGGAGGGGCAGAGGGCGATCACCGGCACCGCGGGGTCGATCAGCGCGATGGGGCCATGCTTCATCTCGCCGGCGGCATAGCCCTCGGCATGGATGTAGCTCAGCTCCTTCAGCTTCAGCGCGCCCTCCATGGCGATCGGAAAGAGGCTGCCGCGGCCGAGGAACAGCACGTCCCGCGCCGCCGCCACCTCGCGCGCCATGGCCAGGATCTCGGCATCGTCCTCCAGCAGCGTGGCGGCATGGCCTGGCACCTCCAGGAGCGCCGCGGTGAGCTGCGCCTCACGCTCGGCGGAGAGCACGCCCCGCGCCCGGCCGAAGCCCAGCGCCAGGCTGGCCAGAACGGCGAGCTGCGCGGTGAAGGCCTTGGTGGAGGCGACGCCGATCTCCGGCCCCGCCACCGTCAGCAGGGTCCCGTCGCTCTCGCGGTCCATGGTGCTTTCGGAGACGTTCACCACGGAGAGCACGTGCTGGCCACGCGCCTTGAGCAGGCGCAGCGCCGCCAACGTGTCCGCCGTCTCGCCGGACTGGCTGACCAGGATGGCCGCACCGCCCTCGGGCAGTGGCGGGTCGCGGTAGCGCAGCTCGCTGGCAATGTCGGAGTCGACGGGGATACGCGCCACCTGCTCGATCCAGTAGCGCCCGACCTGCGCCGCCAGATAGGCCGAGCCGCAGGCGCTGAAGGTGATGCGGGGCACGCTCGCGGGGTCGAAGGGCAGTTCCGGCAGGGCCACGGCGCGGGTCGCCGGCTCCACATACTGCCGAAGCGTATCGCCGAGCACGACGGGGTGCTCGTGCAGCTCCTTCTCCATGAAGTGGCGGTAGTTGCCCTTGCCCACCGCCGCGCCGGTGAGCGCGGTGATCTTCACGGCCCGCTCCACCGGGCGGTCCTCGGCGTCGAAGAAGCGGGCGGAGCTGTCGTCCAGCACCACCCAGTCACCCTCCTCCATATAGGCGATGCGGCGGGTCAGCGGCGAAAGCGCCAGGGCGTCGCTGCCGACATACATCTCGCCCTCGCCGAAGCCGACGGCCAGTGGGCTGCCCTGCCGCGCCGCGATCAGCTTGCGCGGGTGGCCCGCGAAGATCATCGCCAGCCCGAAGGCGCCGCTGATGCGCTTCAGCGTGGCGGAGACCGCCTCCTCCGGCGTCGCGCCGCCGGCCAGCAGGTGGTCGAGCAGCTTGGCGACGGTCTCGGTATCCGTCTCCGTCTCGAACTCGACGCCCTCGGCCTCCAGCTCGGCGCGCAGCTCGGCATAGTTCTCGATGATGCCGTTATGCACCACGGAGACACGCCCGGTGCCGTGCGGATGGGCATTGCGCTCGGTGGGGGCGCCGTGCGTGGCCCAGCGGGTGTGGCCGATGCCGGTGGTGCCCTCCAGCGGCTGCCGCTCCAGCACCTCCGCCAGGTTGACCAGCTTCCCCTCGGCGCGGCGGCGCGCGATATGGCCGTTCACCAGCGTGGCGACGCCAGCGCTGTCATAGCCGCGATACTCCAGGCGCCGCAGCGCCTCCAGCAGGCGCGGTGCCGCCGCGTCCCGTCCGACCAGGCCGACGATGCCGCACATCAGGTCTTCTCCTTGCGGGGAGTCACGGGGGTCTCGGGCGCAGCGGCCGGGCGGCGCGCGGCGCGGAAGGCCGCCGCCATGCCCGGCTTCTCGGTCGCGCGGGCGCGGCCGAAGGCCATGGCATCGGGCGCCACGTCCCGCGTCAGGGTGGACCCGGCGGCGGTGAAGGCGCCATCCCCCAGGCGGATAGGAGCCACCAGAGTGGTGTGCGAGCCGACGAAGACGCCGCTGCCGATCTCAGTGCGGAACTTGCCGAAGCCGTCGTAATTGCAGGTGATGGTGCCGGCGCCGATATTGCTGCCGGCGCCCACGGAGGCATCGCCGAGATAGGTCAGGTGGTTGGCCTTGGCGCCCTCGCCGAGATGCGTCGCCTTCAGCTCCACGAAGTTGCCGACATGCGCGCGGGCGCCCACTTCGGTGCCGGGCCGCAGCCGGGCGAAGGGGCCGATGACCGCGCCCGAGCGCACCACGCAGCCTTCCAGATGGCTGAAGGCGCGGATCTCGACGTCGTTCTCCACCGTCACGCCGGGGCCGAAGACCACGTTCGGCCCAACGGTCACGTCCTGGCCGAGCCGGGTATCGTGCGCGAAGACCACGCTTTCCGGCTGGATCAACGTGGCGCCGTTGTCCATGGCGGCGCGGCGCAGGCGGGCCTGCACCTCGGCCTCCGCGGCGGCCAGCTCGGCGCGGCTGTTGATGCCACGCAGCTCGGCCTCGGCGGCCTCGACGGCCACCACCCGCTTCCCGTCCTCCACGGCCAGGGGCACGACGTCCGGCAGGTAGTACTCCCCGGACCTGTTGTCGTTGCGCACCGCCCGCAGCCAGCGGAACAGATCGGCGGCGGGAGCGCAGAGCACGCCGGCATTGCACAGCCCGACCTGCCGCTCCGTTTCCGAGGCATCGGCGAACTCGACGATGCGGCGGACATCGCCCGCAGCGTCCTGCAACACGCGGCCGTACTTCGCGGGATCGGCCGGGCGCATCGCTAGCAGCGCGAGGCCGGCCTCCTCGCGGGCGGCGCGCAGGCGACGCAGGGTGGCGGCGGAGATCAACGGGTTGTCGGCATAGAGGACCGCCACGTCGCCCGGGAAGTCGGCCAGCAGCGGCGCGGCCTGCAGGGCGGCATGGCCGGTGCCCAGCCGCTCGGCCTGCACCACCGTCGCATGCGGCGCGGCGGCGCGCTCCAGCGCCGGCATGTCGGGGCCGACCACCACCACGATGCGGTCGAACACCCCCTCGCAGGCGGCGACGAGGTGGTTCAGCATGGGGCGGCCGGCGAGCGGATGCAGCGCCTTGGGCAGGCGGCTCTTCATCCGCGTCCCGAGGCCGGCGGCGAGCAGAATGGCAGCAGCGGACATGTCACGCTTGTGCCGGGGAAGGCCGCGCTGGAGCAAGAGCCATGAAGTCACATCGCGTTGCCGCCGGAAACATGGCAAAGCCCCCTGCATGCAACGCACCGTGATCTTCGACCTGGACGGGACGCTGGTGGATAGCGTCCCCGACATCCATGCCGCGCTGGACCGCCTGATGGCCGCGCGTGGCCAGCCGCCCTTTCACCGCGCGGAGGTCACCCGCTTCATCGGCGACGGCGTGCCGGTGCTGCTCCAGCGCGCCTTTGCCGCGCACGACCTGCCACCGGACCCGACCGCCCTGCCCGCCTTCCTCGCCGACTACGAGGCCAATGCGGCGGTGGAGACCTGCCCCTTCCCCGGCATCCCGGCTGCGCTGGACCGACTGGCGGCCGAGGGCTGGGCAATGGCCGTCTGCACGAACAAGCCGGAAGGCGCCGCACGCCTGCTTCTGGCGGGGCTGGGGCTCGCGGACCGCTTCGCCGCGCTCGGCGGTGGCGACAGCTTCCCTGTCCGCAAGCCGGACCCACGCCATGTGCTGGCCACGCTGGAGGCGGCAGGCGGCGATCCGGCACGGGCGGTGATGGTCGGCGACCACCACAACGACGTTGCCGCCGGGCGTGCCGCCGGCCTGCCGGTGGCCTTCTGCGCCTGGGGCTATGGCCTGCCGGAGATGGCGGACGGCGCCCCGGTGGCGGAGCGCGCGGACGACCTGCCGGCCCTGCTGGAGTGCCTGCTGCCGCGATGAGGGCCTTCTGCCCTCAGGCCGGGCCGAGTTCCACTAGGTAGGCGGTCAGCCGGCCCAGCCAGCGGCCGGGCATCTCCACCCGCACAGGCAGGATCGGCGCACCGGGGCGCGGCCGCGCCATCCAGGCGGTGCCTTCCTGCGGCTCCCGCGTATCCTCGCCGTCGTCCCGGCGGAAGCCGGCGATCTGCCGCGCGGTGAAGCCGCAGCGCACGGCCTCCCCGGTCCAGGCCGCACCCAGGGGCGGCAGGTAGTCCCGCCCCTGGGTGCGGACGACGACATTGCCCCGCCGCCGCCCGTCGAAAATGGCGGCGCGCTCCTCGCAGCCCCCGGTCTCCTCCAGGGTGCGGCTGAGCTGTGCCAGGGCGCTCAGGGAGTCGATGGTGTGGGTCTGCAGCGATGGCGGCACCGGCTCGCGGTCCGGGTCATGCGCCGGCACGATCTGGCGCAGCACCGGCTGACCACCGGCATAGTCCAGCGCCACCTGGCGCGGCTCGCCGCGCCAGCTACCCTCGCTCACATAGCGGCTCGGGCGGGCAGCATCCCCGACCCAGACGCCATCAACCCGGCTGAACATCCGCCCGCTGGTGAACCAGCTCGCGACCCCCGTGAAATTCATGCGGGATTCGATGCGGTAATGCGAGGGGCCGGAAAGATCGAACAGCACCTCCACCCGGACGACCTGCATGCCTGCGGCCTGCACCGCATAGACGGCACGCAGCGGCTCCGCCCGGGCGGCGGCTGGGCTGCAGAGCATGGCCAGGAGGGCAACGGCGGAGCGCCAGCGCATTCATGGCAGATGGGGATGGCAGCCCTTGAAGAAAGGGGGAAAATTCCTGCGTAGGGGCCGCTTGACACTCCCCCTGGCGACAGTTATTTCCCGCCCCACCCCGATGGGTGCGTAGCTCAGCGGTAGAGCATCGCCTTCACACGGCGGGGGTCACAGGTTCAATCCCTGTCGCACCCACCATCGGGGTCTTTCTTCTCACAATTCACGGCGTCGGTCGGCTGCGGGATTTGTTCCTGCGGCCTTGCTTGTGTTCGGGCCACCGGAAGCGGCTCGGCCCGGCGGAGGGTGCCGCCGGGCCGCCTCGTCAGCCAGGCGTGACCGGTGCGGCCGGCGCCTGCTCAGGCCGCGGCTCCTGCGGACTACCCCGGCGGTGGTGTTGATGGCGCCCAGCGCGCAGCTCCGCCACCTCCAACGCGCCGTCATTGTTGCGGTCGGCAGCGCGGAACAGCGCCATGGCGAGCGGCTGCACCTCCTCCATGGTCAGGCGGTCATCGCGGTTCGCGTCGGCGGCGCGGAACATGGCATCGGCGCGCTGCTGCAGGCCCTTCATTGGCCGGGTAGGCGCGTTGGCGGGCCGGTTGGCCTCCCAACGGGCCCGCAGGAAGGTGCCGAGTTCCTCGCGCGTCACGCCGCCATCCTTGTCCGCATCCGCCTCGGCGAAGCGGGCCGAGAGGAAGTTCAGCGCCTCCGCCTCGGTGACGCGGCCATCATGGTCGGCATCAGCCTGCCGCATCAGGGGGCCAGGCCCGGCGCGATGCGGGCCAGGCTGGGCCAGGGCCGGAAGCGCGGTGACAGCGAGCACGGCGCCGAGCAGTCCCAGTCCAAGCGAGCGTTTCATGCAAGAACTCCCAAGAGGCATGCGGCGGGTTCACCGCATGCCATGAAACTGGGGAGCGCATGTAACGGGCGCATTTCCTCACCCCACGCGAGGGGTGAGGAAATGTTACGCCTTTTTTCCGATCACCGGCGGGGACGCGCCGGGTTGTGGCGGGCCGGCTTGCGCGCCGCCGAGGCGACCCGCACGCGGCTGCCGCCATCCCCCTGCTCCATCACGGTACGGCCCCTTGCCGCCTGACGGGCAGGCTTGCCGGCCGCAAGGCGGGGCACTGGCCGCCCCTTCCGCGCCGGAAGGCTGGCGGTGACCACCGGCTTCCCGCGGCGGACCACCGGCTCCGCCGCTGCGGCGCGCGCCATCACCACCGGCGTGCGGACTCGCCGCAGGGTGGCCGCTGCCGCCGTGCCGCCCACCGCGGCCATGGCGAGCCCGACGCCCCCGCCGCCCTGGGCGACAAGGCTGCGGCCCTCGCCCACGCCCATCTGGGTGAATCCGCGTTCGAGCAGCGCCGCCGCGTGGCGGTCGCGCTCGGTCCAGGAGCTGCCGCCAAAGACCGTGACGATCAGGCGGGCGGCGCCCCGCCGGGCGCTGCTGACGATGTTGAAGCCGCTGGCGTCGATGTAGCCGGTCTTGATGCCGTCCACGCCCTCGTAGTCGGTGAGCATGTGGTTGTGGTTGCGCAGCGTGATGCCGCCCATCCGGTGCTCGCGGGTGCCGAAGTAGTGATAGTACTCCGGAAAGTCCTGCTGCAGGCGGCGGCCCAGCGTCGCCATGTCCTGCGCCGTGGTCACCTGATCCACATCCGGCAGGCCGGAGGCATTGCGGAAGGTGGTGCCGCTCATGCCGAGGGCGCGGGCCCGCAGCGTCATCATCTGCGCGAAGCGGGCCTCGCTGCCGCCGCCCAGCGTCTCGCCGAAGAGGGTAGCGATGTCGTTCGCCGACTTGGTGACGACGGCGTAGATGGCATTCTCCACCGTCAGGCTCTGCCCTGGCCTCAGGCCGAGCTTCGAGGGCGGCTTGCTGGCCGCGTAGGGGGTCATGACCAGCCGCTCATCCGGGCGCAGCTCGCCACGGCGCATGGCTTCGAAGACCAGATAGAGCGTCATCATCTTGGTCAGCGAGGCCGGGTGGCGTGGCGCTGTGGCGCTGCTGCCGAACAGCATCTGCCCGCTCTGCGCATCGATCACCACGGACGAGTAGCGCGCGCTGCCGATCTGGGCGGCGGCGACGCCCGGCAGCGTAACGAGCAGGATTGCTGAGGCGGCAAGAAGCCTCAGCCGCCGGACCCCACGGGCAAGTTGCATTGACATCCCCTGAATGAACCTCACCCCCCAGTGAAGCGCGCACATTCTACGGTCACGAATCCGCTCATGTCATCGAGAACCGATGTGGAACATCGCCTTTCCACAAAGGGTTAGGAGGGGTCCTTGGGATGCCGCTGAAAAGGGCAGCGCGGCGCCCGCACGGCGCACAAGAAAAGGTTATGGTGCACTGCAAAATAGGAGTGGACAGGCCGAAATTTCGTTGCCATACCGCTTCATGCTGCGCCGCAGCAAAGCAATTCCCGATATGCCGGCCTTTCCCCTGGAAGGCTGGTCAGTGGAGCTGGCGGCCGCATCTGGTGCCTCCGCCTTCCGGTGGCAACAGCGGAGTGTAACAGAGGAGGGCAGAATGGCCAACGAGCCCAAGGCCGGCAAAACGGCCCCTGAGAAGCCCAGCATCGCGGCGGCTCCGGCCCCGGTCGAGAAGGCCGCGAAGGCGGCGATGACGACGGTGGCTGAGCCGGCGCAGAACCTAGCTGGCAAGACGATCGAGGAGAGCGGGGCTCAGACCCGCACGGCAATGGAGAAGAGCATGGAACAGGCGACCCGCACGACGGACGGCTTCTACAAGGCGACCGAGGAGGCCATGGAGTTCGGCCGCGGCAACTTCGAGGCCTTCACCAAGGCGACCCAGACCTATGTCAGCGGCCTGCAGGAGCTGAGCAAGCAGGCTTTCACTGCGATGCAGGCGCTGAATGAGCAGGCCGTGCAGAACGCCAAGGCGATGGCCACGGTGCGGAGCCTCAAGGAGGCCGCCGACCTGCAGTCCACCTTCGCGAAGACGCAGCTCGAGAAGTCCGTGGCCGAGGCCACCAAGCTGAGCGAGGCCGCTTTCAAGCTGGCTGAGCAGTCCGCCGCCCCGATCGCTGCGCGCATGACGCTGGCGGTCGAGCGGATGACTCGCCCGTCCGCCCTGGTCTGACATCCGATCCCGGGAGCGCCGTGGCGCTCCCGGCCTCCCGGTCGCTAGGCCGGTACGCCGGCCTGGCCCGGGCCCGCTTCCTGCGGGCACCCCTTTGGCGAGGCTCCGCGGCGGGCGGAAAACGCCCCTTATCCCCCGTCAATGCGGCTTTTCCTGCGGCTTTGATGCGCTCGGCCCTTCACCTGAGCGCCGCCGCTCCGATATCTTAGCGTGACGGGGCACCCCGGGGGCGACGGCCCGGGCCAACCGGCGCCGCCGCCCCGTCACTCTTCAGGTGGACGGAGCGCCCTACAGGTGCAGCAGACAAACCGGCAGGCCCGCGACAGCGACATGACGGATCAGGATAAGCGCCCCGACCATGACCCGGAGCGGAATGGAATGGGCGGCGCCGGACAGGGCGGGACGGGTGGCCAGGACGGCACGAACACGGGCGTCGTCGTCAAGGCCAAGCCGCGCACCCGCAAGCCCGCGATGTACAAGGTATTGATGCTGAACGACGACTACACGCCGATGGAGTTCGTCGTCCACGTGCTGGAGCGCTTCTTCCAGAAGAACCGGGAGGAGGCCACGCGCATCATGCTGCATGTCCACCGCCGGGGTGTGGGGGTCTGCGGTGTCTTCACCTACGAGGTGGCCGAGACCAAGGTTACCCAGGTGATGGACCTGGCCCGCCAGAACCAGCACCCGCTGCAATGCACCATCGAAAAGGAGTAGGCCGCGCCGGACCCTCGGCGAAATTCCATGCAGGCGGGCATCGTCTGTGTGTAACGTGCTGAAACTTGCTGTCCCCTCTCGTCGTCTTAAGGGAGTGGAACCACATATTCGGTATCGTGGGTCGTAAGATCCTGTCTTTCCGGTGCCGGCCCCTTCTCCTGCCGGCACCGTTCCTGGAAGGGGAGCGTCAAACGCATGCTGTCCCGCAACCTTGAGCAGACGCTCCATCGTGCCTTGGGGCTAGCCAACGAGCGCCGGCACGAATACGCCACGTTGGAACACCTTCTCCTTGCCCTGGTCGACGACATCGACGCCGCCACCGTGCTGCGCGCCTGCGGGGTCGATCAGGAAAAGCTGAAGCGTGACCTCTCCGAGTTCCTGGACAAGGACCTCGCCGGGCTGGTGACTGAGCGCGGCGGCGACCCGAAGCCGACCGCCGGCTTCCAGCGCGTGGTCCAGCGCGCGGCCATCCATGTCCAGTCCTCCGGCCGGGACGAGGTGACGGGAGCCAATGTGCTCGTCGCCCTGTTCAGCGAGCGGGAGAGCCATGCCGTCTATTTCCTGCAGCTGCAGGACATGACCCGGTTGGACGCCGTCAACTTCATCAGCCACGGCATCGCCAAGGCGCCGGGCCGCTCCACCAGCCGCCCCGTCCAGGGCGGCCCACCCAGCGGGCCGGGGGCCGAGGAGCCGGGCGAGAAGGAGGAGAAGCCCTCCGGCCGCCGTGGCCAGGACGCCCTCTCGAACTACTGCGTCAACCTCAACAAGAAGGCGCAGCAGGGCAAGGTCGATCCGCTGATCGGGCGCGACTCCGAGATCGAGCGCACCATCCAGATCCTCTGCCGCCGCACCAAGAACAACCCGCTCTACGTGGGCGACCCCGGCGTAGGCAAGACCGCCATCGCCGAGGGCCTGGCCAAGCGCATCATCGAGGGCGACGTGCCGGAGGTGCTGGCCAAGTCCACCATCTACGCGCTCGACATGGGCTCGCTGCTGGCCGGCACCCGCTACCGCGGTGATTTCGAGGAGCGGCTGAAGGCGGTGGTGGCCGAGCTGGAGCAGCAGCCGGGCTCGATCCTGTTCATCGACGAGATCCACACCGTGATCGGCGCCGGGGCGACCTCCGGCGGCGCGATGGACGCCTCGAACCTGCTGAAGCCGGCGTTGGCCCAGGGCACGCTGCGCTGCATGGGCTCCACCACCTATAAGGAGTACCGGCAGCACTTCGAGAAGGACCGCGCCCTGGTCCGCCGCTTCCAGAAGATCGACGTCAATGAGCCGACGGTCGAGGATACGGTGAAGATCCTGACCGGCCTCAAGACCAACTACGAGAAGCACCACAAGGTCAAGTACACGCCGGAGGCGATCCGGGCGGCGGTCGAGCTTTCCGCCAAGTACATCCATGACCGGAAGCTGCCGGACAAGGCGATCGACGTCATCGACGAGGTCGGCGCCTCCCGCATGCTGCTGCCCGAGGCGAAGCGGAAGAAGACCGTGACGCTGAAGGACGTGGAGGACATCGTCGCGAAGATCGCGCGCATCCCGCCCAAGAGCGTCTCCACCGACGACAAGGAGACCCTGCGGAACCTGGAGCGCGACCTGAAGGCAATGGTCTTCGGCCAGGACAAGGCGATCGAGGCACTCTCCGCCGCGATCAAGCTGTCCCGTGCCGGGCTGCGTGACCCGGAGAAGCCGATCGGCAACTACCTGTTCTCCGGCCCCACCGGCGTCGGCAAGACCGAGGTGGCCAAGCAGCTCGCCAAGACGCTCGGCATCGAGCTGACCCGCTTCGACATGTCCGAGTACATGGAGCGGCACAGCGTGAGCCGGCTCATCGGCGCGCCGCCGGGCTATGTCGGCTTCGACCAGGGCGGCCTGCTGACGGACGCCGTGGACCAGCACCCCCATTGCGTGCTGCTGCTGGATGAGATCGAGAAGGCCCACCAGGACCTCTACAACATCCTGCTGCAGGTGATGGACCACGGGAAGCTGACCGACCACAACGGCAAGACGGTCGATTTCCGCAACGTCATCCTGATCATGACCACCAATGCGGGCGCCGCCGACATGGCGAAGGCCGGCATCGGCTTCGGCCGGGAGGTGCGCGTGGGCGAGGACGAGGAGGCGGTGAAGCGCCTGTTCACCCCGGAGTTCCGCAACCGGCTGGATGCCATCGTGCCCTTCGGCGGGCTGACGCAGGAGATCGTCGGCAGCATCGTCGAGAAGTTCGTGATGCAGCTGGAGGCCCAGCTCGCGGACCGCAACGTGACGATCGAGCTGTCCTCGGCGGCCAAGGAGTGGCTGGCGGAGAAGGGCTACGACCCGCTCTATGGCGCGCGTCCGCTGGCCCGCGTCATCCAGGAATACGTCAAGAAGCCGCTGGCCGAGGAGCTGCTCTTCGGCAAGCTGGCCAAGGGCGGCGCGGTCCGCGTCGGCAAGAAGGACGACGAGCTCACCTTCGAGTTCATCGAGGCGCCGCTGCCCGCCCTGCCGAAGCCCGACGAAGGGCCGGATGGCGAGAACGAGCATGCCCCGGAGGCGGCGGGCTGAGCGCCCTCCCCTTCGCGGTCTGAAATCAGGAACGGCCCGGTGGCACCCGCCCCGGGCCGTTCCGCGTTCCGGCGGGGCGGCTTGGCACCCGCGCCGCCCACCGTTACCCTCCCGCCGCATTGTCTTCGGCGCTCGCGCGGTTCAGGCGCGCCGGCTGCCCCGGGAGGTTCCTTGCCATGAATGCCTTCACGTCCCCGCGCCGCCGTCCCCTGCGCGTCGCCATTGCCGGTTTCGGCGCCATCGGCGGCCGTGTCGCCCAGGCGCTGGATGACGGCATCCCGGGTTTCGAGCTGGTGGCGGTGGCGGCGCAGGACAAAGGCAAGGCGGCGCGGCGGATGGAGAAGCTGCGCAACCCCGCCCCCGTGCTCGACATCGCCGAGCTGGAGCCGGTGGCCGACCTGGTGATCGAGTGCGCCCCCGCCGCGCTGTTGCCGGCTATTGCCGAGCCCTTCCTGCGGGAGGCGAAGTCGGTGATGGTGCTCAGCGTCGGCGCGCTGCTGGCGCAGGAGCATCTGGTGGCGCTCGCCCGGCAGCATGGCGGGCAGATCATCGTGCCGACAGGGGCGCTGCTGGGACTGGATGCGGTGGCCGCCGCCGCCGAGGGGCAGATCGAGTCCGTGCGGATGGTGACGCGCAAGCCGGTGCGCGGGCTGGTGGGTGCGCCCTATCTCGTCGAGAACAACATCCGCATCGAAGACATCCGCGAGCCGATGCGGGTCTTCCAGGGCACGGCGCGCGAGGCGGCGAAGGGCTTCCCCGCCAACCTGAACGTTGCCGTCGCGCTGTCCCTGGCCGGCATCGGCCCGGACCGCACCATGCTGGAGATCTGGGCCGACCCCGACCTGCAGCGGAACACCCACCGCATTGAGGTGGAGTCCGATTCGGCCCGCTTCAGCATGTCCATCGAGGGCATCCCGAGCGAGAACCCCAAGACCGGCCGGATTACTCCGCTTTCGGTCATTGCCTGCCTGCGCAAGATGACGGCGCCGCTGCGGGTGGGCACCTGAGCCTCCCTTGACCGCGGGGGCCGGGCGGCGGAACGTCGGCCCTTCTTCTGATTCGAGGTTCCGCCCATGTCCGATGCCCTCCCCACTCTGCGCGCCGTGCTCTCCGCCACCGAGGGCAGCAGCGCGGCGGCGGAGGCGAATGCGCTGCTCGCCAGCCCGGCCTTTGGCCGCCTCCAGGCGGCGCTGGATGCCGACCACGACAATTTCGTCGAGCAGCTCATCACCCTGACCCAGATACCCTCACCGCCCTTCGGCGAGGCGAAGCGCGCCGCGGCCTATGCCGAGCTGCTGCGCGGCCAGGGCCTGCAGGAAGTGGAGACGGATGCCGAGGGCAATGTCACCGCCTACCGTCCGGGCACCGACCCTGAGGCGGGCGTCGTCGTGCTCTGCTCGCACCTCGATACGGTCTTTCCAGCCGGCACGGACGTGACGGTGAAGCGCGAGGGCACCATCCTTCGCGCCCCCGGCGTGGGCGACAACACGCGTGGCCTGGCGGTGCTGCTGGCCATCTCCCGTGCGCTGGATGCCGCCGAGATCCGCACCCGTGCCGGCATCCTGCTGCTGGCCTCGGTGGGCGAGGAAGGCGCCGGCGACCTGCGCGGCGTGAAGGCCTTCTTCAGCAAGAACCGCTGGCGGGACCGGGTGGCTGGCTTCATCGCGCTGGACGGGCTGAACCCGGCACGGCTGGTGCATGGCGCCGTGGGCAGCAAGCGCTACCGCGTGACCTTCCGCGGTCCGGGCGGGCATTCCTTCGCCGCCTTCGGCCTGGTGAACCCGGCCTTCGCCATGGCGCGCGCCATGGACGACCTCGGCCGCATCCGCGTGCCGGCCTCGCCGAAGACCACTTTCTCAATCGGCCGCATGGGCGGCGGCACCTCGATCAACGCCATCCCGGAAGAGGCCTGGATGGAAGTGGACCTCCGCTCCGCCTCGGCCGAGGCGCTGGCGGCACTGGAGGAGCGCTTCCTCGCCATCCTGCCGCAGGCGGCGGCGGCGGAGGACGCGGCGCGCGACACCAAGCGCGGCAAGATCCGCGTCGAGGTGAAGCAGATCGGCGACCGGCCGGCCGGCACGACCTCCACAGAGTCCCGGATCGCCCGCATCGCCTCGGCCGTGATCGCGGCGCAGGGCTATGAGCTGGCCTATGAGGCCTCCTCCACCGACAGCAACATCCCGATCAGCCTCGGCCTGCCGGCGGTCACCATCGGCACCGGCTGCGCGGGCGACCGGGCGCATTCGCTGGAGGAGTGGATCGATGTGGAGAAGGGCGCCAGCGTAAAGGGCGTCGCCACCGCCGTTGCCAGCATCCTCCTCACCGCCGGGGTGGCGAGCAACTGAGCACAGGCCGGGGGGGGAAGGTGCGCCTTCCCCCCGGCCGCCATTCTCAGGCTTCCGGGTAGCGGATCTCCACCACCTCGACCTCTTCTGGCCCGTTCGGCGTACGGATGCGCACGAGGTCGCCGACCCGCGCCTTCAGCAGCGCCCGCGCAACCGGCGAGACCCAGGAAATCCGCCCCTGCTCGGCCTCCGCCTCGTCCACCCCGACGATGGTGACGGCGACTTCCGAATCGTCCTCCCGCGCGTAGGTGACTGTGGCGCCAAAGAAAACCTGGTCCCGCCGGGACTGGGTGGCGGGGTCCACCACCTGCACCCGCTCCAGCCGCTTGCGCAGGAAGCGCACGCGGCGGTCGATCTCGCGCAGGCGGCGCTTGCCGTACTGGTAGTCGGCATTCTCGCTGCGGTCGCCGAGGCTGGCGGCCCAGGAGACGATTTCCACCACCTTCGGCCGCTCCTCGTTCCAGAGCTGCCGCAACTCGGCCTGGAGGGCCGCATGACCGGCGGGCGTCATGTAGAAGGGGGTGCCGGGGGGCAGGCCGGGCGGCGCGTCGTCCTCGTCGTCCTCGTCCATCGGCGGGCTCCTCCTGTGGGTCAGGCGGCGCGGTTAACGCGGGATGGTCAGCCCGCGCAATATGGGCAAAGCTGCCGCGCCATGCCGCAGATCCCCGCGCTCGACAGCCCCCTTCCCGATCCCGTCGCCTCCGGCCATCTCGATGTCGGCCAGGGCCACCGCCTGGCCTGGTGGGAATATGGCCGTGCCGATGCGCCGCCCGTGGTGTTCCTGCATGGTGGTCCCGGCGCCGGCAGCACCCCGGCGGTGCTGCGCAGCCTGGACCTCTCGCAATGGCGCGTGCTGCGCTTCGACCAGCGCGGCTGCGGCGACTCCACGCCCCATGCCAGCACCGAGGCCAATACCACCGCCCGCCTGATCGCTGACCTCGAACGCCTTCGCGAGCATTTCGGCGTGCCCGCCTGGACGGTAATGGGCCATAGCTGGGGCTCCTGCCTTGGCCTTGCCTATGCGCAGGCGCATCCGGAGCGCGTCACGGCGCTGCGCCTCTCCGGCATCTTCACCGCGCGGAAACAGGAAGTGGCGTGGTGGTTCCACGGGGTGCGCAGCCTGTTTCCCGACCACTGGGCGGAGTTCGCCGCCCACGTGCCGGAGGACGAGCGCGGCGACCTGCTGGCGGCCTACCACCGGCGCCTGATGGACCCGGACCCGGCGGTGCATATCCCCGCCGGCATCGCCCTACGTGGCTTCTCGGCGCGCACCCAGACCTTCCGCCCCGACCCGGCGCATATCGCCAAGCTCACCGAGCCCGCCAAGGCGCTCGCCGTGTCGCGCCTCTTCGCCGATTATTGCATCCACGGCGCTTGGCTGGAGGAAGGGCAGCTCCTGCGTGAGGTCGGGCGCATCCGGAACATTCCGGCGGCCATCGTCCAGGCGCGCTACGACGTGGTCACGCCCGCCGTCACCGCCTTCGAGCTGCATCAGGCCTGGCCGGAAGCCGATTTCACCATCGTCAATGACGGCAACCACACCACCGGCGAGCCGGAAGTGCACGAGGCGCTCTACACGGCGGCGGCGCGGCTGCGGAAGCGCATCGGATAGGACAGGTCGGAGGAAGGAATTCCCCCGAACCCCCATCTTTCTTCTGCCTGTCTCCCGGAAGGCCGGGCGGTCAGCTCTCCAGTTCCTCGCGCAGCATCTCCAGCTCCAGCCAGCGCTCCTCGGCTTCGGCCAGGGCGGCTTCCGTCTTGCCCAGCAGTTCCGTGGCCTTGTCGAAGCGCGCGCGGTCACGGCTGTAGAGGTCCGGATCGGCCAGGATCTCCTTCAGCTTCGCCGCCTCGGCCTCCAGCTTCCGCATCCGGGCCGGCAGGGTTTCCAGCTCGTGCTGGTCCTTGAAGGAGAGCTTCTTCCGTGCGGTGGAGGCTATGGCAGGGGCCGGCTTCGGCGCGGCGGAAGCCGTGGAGGTACCACGGGCGGGTTCGGCCCGGGCGCGCACGCCGTGGCCGCGCTGCGCCACCATGTCCGAATAACCGCCGGCATAGTCCTGCCAGCGCCCGTCCCCCTCCCAGGCGATGACGTTGGTCGCCACCCGGTCGAGGAAGTCACGGTCGTGGCTGACCACGATCACCGTGCCGGAATAGTCGGCGATCTGCTCCTGCAGCAGGTCGAGCGTTTCCAGGTCGAGGTCGTTGGTCGGCTCGTCCAGCACCAGCAGGTTGGAGGGCGTGGCAAAGGCGCGCGCCAGCAGCAGTCGCCCCCGCTCGCCGCCGGAAAGCGCCGAGACCGGCGTGCGCGCCTGCTCCGGCAGGAACAGGAAGTCCTTCATGTAGCCGATGACATGGCGCGGCTGGCCGTTCACCCAGACCTGGTCGCCGCGCTTGCCGGTCAGCGCCTCGGAAAGCGTGGTGTTGGGGTCCAGCGCCTCGCGCCGCTGGTCCAGCGTGACCATGGCGAGGCCAGTGCCGAGGCGGATCTCGCCACTGTCTGGCGCCAGCGTGCCGGTCAGCATGGAGAGCAGCGTCGTCTTGCCGGCGCCGTTGGGGCCGACGATGCCGACCCGGTCGCCGCGCAGGATGCGGGTGGAGAAGTCGCGTACCACCGTGCGATCGCCATAGGACTTGGTGACGTTGTCGGCGGCGGCGATGAGCGTGCCGGAGCCCTCGCCCTCCGCCACCGCCATCTTCACCCCGCCCTGGGCGGCGCGGCGCTCGCGGCGCTGCTGGCGCAGCCCGGCGAGTTCCGCCACGCGGCGGACATTGCGCTTGCGCCGGGCGGTGACGCCGTAGCGCATCCAGTCCTCTTCGCGGGCGATCTGGCGGTCGAGCTTGTGCGCCTCCTGCTCCTCCTGCTCCAGCACCGTGTCGCGCCATTCCTCGAAATGGGCGAAGCCGCGGGCCAGCCGCCGGGTGGTGCCGCGGTCGAGCCAGACCATCTCCCGCGTCATGGTCTCCAGGAAGCGGCGGTCGTGGCTGATCAGCACCAGGGCGGAGCGCATGGCGCCGATCTCCTGCTCCAGCCATTCGATGGCCGGCAGGTCGAGATGGTTGGTCGGCTCGTCGAGCAGCAGGATGTCGGGCGAAGGCGCCATCACGCGGGCCAGTGCAGCGCGGCGGGCTTCGCCGCCGGAGAGGTTGGCGGGTGCCTCCTCGCCGGTCAGGCCGAGCTGCTCCAGCAGGTAGCGGGCGCGGTAGGGGTCGTCGCCCGGTGCGAGGCCCGCCTCGACATAGGCGAGCACGTTGGGGAAACCGCCAAGGTCCGGCTCCTGCTCGAGGTAGCGTAGCGTGGCGCCGGGTTGGACGAAGCGCGTGCCGCCATCGGCCTGGACCAGGCCGGCGGCGATCTTCATCAGCGTGGACTTGCCCGAGCCGTTGCGGCCGATCAGCGCCAGCCGCTCGCCGGGAGAAACGGAGAGGGTCGCGCCTGCCAGCAGCGGCGTGGTGCCGAAGCCGAGGCGGATGTCCTGGAGCAGGAGGATCGGAGGGGCTGCCATGGCCTGCTGCGTGATGCGGCGCGGCCGGGGCGTCAAGCCCTCGCGACCCCATCGAATTTTTGAGCGCGTTCTCGGCCAAGGGCCGTCAACCGGCAGGCGACGGGGCGGGCAAGGCGCGCTAGAGAAGAAGCCCCCGGGAATACGGGAGGGAGAGGGCTTTGGACGAGGTTGATTGCGTCGTCATCGGCGCCGGGGTGGTTGGACTGGCGGTGGCGCGGCAGATGGCGCTGGCCGGGCGGGAGGTGCTGGTTCTCGAAGCGGCCGAGGGGATCGGCACCGAGACCTCGTCGCGCAACAGCGAGGTCATCCACGCGGGCATCTACTACCCGAAGGACAGCCTGATGGCGCGCTTCTGCGTCGAGGGCAAGAAGAAGCTCTACCAGTACTGCGCCGAGCGCGGCGTTCCCCATCGCAACTGCGGCAAGCTGATCGTGGCGACCAACGAGGAGGAGAGCGGCAAGCTCGCCTCCATCCAGGCGCGCGCCGCCGCCAACGGCGTGCCCGACCTGCGCTTCGTCAGCCGCGAGGAGGCGCTGGAGCTGGAGCCGGCGCTCTCCTGCACGGCCGCGCTGGTCTCGCCCTCCACGGGCATCATCGACAGCCACGCCTACATGCTGGCGCTGCAAGGCGATGCCGAGAACGCGGGCGCGGTGTTCGTCTTCCACAGCCCGGTGCTCGGCGGCCGGCTGCTGCCGGGAGGGGGGGCCGAGCTGCGGGTCGGCGGCGCCGAGCCGATGGAGCTGCGCTGCCGCACCCTGATCAACTCCGCCGGGCTGCACGCGCCCAAGCTGGCGAGCAGCCTGGAGGGCATGCCGGCCGACCACGTGCCGCCCACCTTCTACGCCAAGGGCAACTACTTCACCCTCGCCGGCCGCTCGCCCTTCTCCCGCCTGATCTACCCGGTGCCGGTGCCGGGCGGGCTGGGCACGCACCTGACCATCGACCTCGGCGGCCAGTGCCGCTTCGGGCCGGATGTCGAGTGGGTGGACCATATCGACTACGAGGTGGACCCGAAGCGCGGCGAGAGCTTCTACGCCGCCATCCGCCGGTACTGGCCGGACCTGCCGGACGGCGCCCTGAACCCGGGCTATTCCGGCATCCGCCCGAAGATCGTTGGGCCGAAGCAGGCGGCGCAGGACTTCGTGGTGCAGGGGCCGGAGGTGCATGGCGTGCCTGGGCTGGTGAACCTGTTCGGCATCGAATCGCCGGGGCTGACCGCCTCCCTCGCCATCGCCGACCATGTCGGCGCGATGCTGGCGACGGAAATGGCCTGAGGCTTCACGGCTCCAGCAAGGCGGGCGCGGCGCGCACGGCGGCGTCGAGCAGCGCCCGCACCTTGCCGGAAAGCAGCCGCGCATCCGGGAAGAGCGCGTGCACCGGCACCGGGGCGGTGGCGAAGTCCGGCAGCAGGCGCACCAGCCGCCCGGCCTCGATATCCGCGCGCGCCTGCCAGGCCGGTGTCAGGACCACCCCCTGCCCGGCCAGCGCCGCCACATAGAGTGCGTCCGCGCTGTCAGAGATCAGCCTGCCATGGACCGCGACGACATGCTCGCCGCCACCGCTGTCGCGCAGGCGCCAGCGCTGCGGGTTGGCCAGCCGGGTGAAGACCAGCGCCTCCGCCCGTTCGAGATCGCCAAGGGCGCCCAGGGGGCCGTGCCGCTCCAGATAGGCCGGGGCACAGCAGAGGATGCGGCGGAAGCTGCCGAGCCGCCGCGCGACCAGGCTGGAATCCGCCAGCACCCCAGTGCGGATGGCAAGGTCGAAGCCTTCCTCCGCCAGGTCCACCGCGCGGTCGTTCAGGGAGAGCTCCACGGCCGCACGCGGATGCGCGGCGGTGAAGGCCGCCACCAGCGGCGCGGCGAAGCGCAGACCGAAGATGACCGGCGCCGTCACCCGCAGCGTGCCGGAGACGACGGCCGTGTCGTCGCCGAGCGCCGCCTCCGCCGCCTCCATCTCCGCCAGGATGCGCCGGCAGTGCAGGTGCCAGGCGCGGCCCTTCTCGGTCAGTTGCAGGCCCTGGCTGCTGCGGGTGAGCAGCCGGGTGCCAAGCTTCGCCTCCAGCGCCGTCACCTTGCGCGAAAGGGTGGAGACAGGAATGCCCAGCCGCCGGCTCGCGGCGGAGAAGCCACCGGCCTCCGCCACGGTGGTGAACAGGGTCATCGCCTCGAAGCGGTCCATCCTCTGCCTTCCCGCCGCTTCCCGGATTCCGGGAGGCGGCTTTCCATGCCTTGTCAATGACAAGGAAGCCGGCCGGGACCTAGCCTGGAGCATCGCACCGAACAAGAAAGCCCTGCACGGCGGAGCCGAGAATGCGTCCCGAGAGCCTGCGCCACGATTCCCTCAACTCCCGCCTGATGAGCGCCGAGGAAGCTGCCCAACTGATCCGCCCCGGCACCGTGGTGGGGCTCAGCGGCTTCACCCGCGCCGGCGATGCCAAGGCGGTGCCGGCGGCCCTCGCCCGCCGTGCCGAGAAGGAGGAGTTGCGGCTCACCCTGGCCACCGGCGCCTCCCTCGGCCGTGGCACCGACGGCGCGCTGGCGCGCAGCGGTGCCCTCACCCGCCGCTATCCCTTCCAGGTGGACCCCGAGATGCGCCGCGCGATCAATGCTGGCGAAATCCTCTATATGGACCACCACCTCTCCGAGACGGCGGACCTGATCCGCGCCGGCCATCTGCGGCCGCCGGAGGTGGCCATCATCGAGGCCGTCGCGGTGCATGGGCATGGCATCGTGCCCACCACCTCGGTCGGCAACTCCGCCAGCTTTGTCCAGTGCGCCAGGAGCGTCATCGTCGAGCTGAACGCGGCGCAGTCGCCGGCGCTAGAGGGGGTGCATGACATCGCCTCTCCGGCTGCCTGGGGCGAACGGCTTCCGATCGGCATCCTGGAGCCGGCCGACCGCATTGGCCTGCCCTACCTCCCCGTCGATCCACGCGACATCGTCGCCATCGTGCCGACGGACATGCCCGACAGCGCCGCCACGGTGGAGGCGCCGGACGCCAGCACGCGCGCCATCGCCGGGCACCTGCAGGAGTTCCTGGCCCGCGAGGTGCGCCAGGGACGGCTGACGGAGGCGCTGGCGCCGCTGCAGGCCGGCATCGGCAGCGTGGCCAACGCGGTGCTCTCGGGCTTCGCCCACGGCCCCTTCACCCAGCTTACCATGTTCAGCGAGGTGCTGCAGGACAGCACCTTCGACCTGATGGATGCCGGCCGGCTGGTTTTCGCCTCCGCCTCCTCCATCACGCTCGGGCAGCGGCAGGATGTGCTGCGCGACTTCGGCCGCTACCGCAGCCGCGTGGTGCTGCGGCCGCAGGAGATCACCAACTCCGCCGAGGTGCTGCGGCGGCTCGGCGTCATCGCGCTGAACTCGGCCCTGGAGGTGGACATCTACGGCAACGTCAACTCGACGCATGTGAACGGCTCGGCCATGCTCAACGGCATTGGCGGCTCGGGCGACTTCGCCCGCAATGCCCGGCTCTCGGTCTTCGTCACACCCTCCACGGCGAAGGCCGGCGCTCTCTCCTGCATCGTGCCCATGGCCAGCCATGTGGACCATGGCGCGCAGGACCTCGACGTACTGGTGACAGAGCAGGGGCTGGCGGACCTGCGCGGGCTCGCCCCGCGTGAGCGGGCCGAGCTGATCATCGCCAACTGCATGCACCCGAGCTTCCGCCCCCTGGGGCGCGACTATTTCCGCGCCGCCTGTCGCCGTGGCGGCCATACCCCACACCTGCTGGAGGAGGCGCTTTCCTGGCACCTGCGGGCGCAGCGGACGGGCAGCATGCTGCCGCCCGCCGAGCGCCTGGCGGGGTGAGGCGTCAGCCCCGCTTGCTGTCCAGCGGGTTTCCTGTGCCGAACCACTTGGAGCGGACGGCGTTGTAGTATTCCTCCATGTCGTACTGGGCGACCGGGAGGGCGAGGTCGCGGGCGGTGAGGCGGCCGACCGCGGCGGCCAGG
>Ga0182745_1000719_pt1 | contig 34721 bp, 30 predicted proteins | sample eDN3rd30CKraftBY_FD_128523 | JGI IMG/M metagenome (GOLD analysis project Ga0182745, IMG submission 128523) | Enriched backyard soil microbial communities from Emeryville, California, USA - eDNA 3rd pass 30_C Kraft BY (version 2) (version 2) | ecosystem: Environmental > Terrestrial > Soil >...
CTCCACCAAATCGCGCACGCGGTCCACCAGCAACGCCACCGTCCGGGCGCCGCCGCAGACGACCAGGTGCGCGTCCAGCGAGGCTTCCCGCTTCACCCCCAGCAGCGCAGCCAGGTCCACCACGACCGCGGGGCTGCCCCGGTAGACGAAGGTCCCCGCCACGTGCTCCGGCGCTCCGGGCAGCGGCTCCAGCTCCACCAGCCGCACCACCTCCTGTACTGACTCCGTGTCCATCAGCGCGCTGGTGCCCGCGGCGTCCACCGTCAGGTACATGCCCGGCAGTCGCAGCTCACCACCCGCCAGCATCGTCAGCTCCTGGCGCAGCCGGGCCTGCTCTTCCTCGAGCTGGCGCAGGCGCTCCTCGACGGAGAAACGGCGCGACTGCGCGACCATGGAAATGTCTGGGGTGTCTGCCATCGGGGGAACTCCCGCTGCTCAGTGAAGCAGGGGATTGGAGCACGGTAATCCGTCAGACAAAGAAGCGTCAATGCGGGCTAACCGGCATTCACTCTCTCATCTCTGATGAGTGATGGCGCCAACGGAAGGCATCAGACGTGCTGGATCGGACAGCCCCCTGGTGCGTAGCCGACCCCAGATATGGTTTGATGAAGTAGGGCGGCACTTCCGGAGAACCGATGTTGGTTGCAGTCTGGGGCTACGAATGATCAAGGGCGACTCGCCGAATCCCGAGACCCCCGCTGGCGCGGGCGCGGATCCTCTCATCGGCCGCACCCTGAATGGCCGCTTCAGCATCCTGGAGCCTCTGGGTATTGGCGGGATGGGGCGGGTCTATCGCGCCCTCCAGGCGCCGCTCGAGCGCGTGGTGGCGCTCAAGGTCCTCAATCCCAGCTTCCCCAGCAGCCGGGACCCGGGGTTCCAGAAGCGCTTCCTGCGCGAGGCGTCGCTGACGTCCAAGCTGCGCCACCCCAACACCGTCACCGTCATCGACTACGGGCAGACGGACGACGGCATCTTCTACATCGCGATGGAGTACCTGGACGGCCGCACGCTGGCGCAGGTGCTGGGGCAGGTGGGGCCGCTGGCGTGGCCACGCGCCATCGCCATCACCCAGCAGATCTGCCGCTCGCTGCGCGAGGCGCACAGCCAGGGCATCATCCACCGCGACCTGAAGCCCGCCAACATCATGCTCCTCAACGAGCAGGATCAGGACCTGGTGAAGGTCCTGGACTTCGGCCTCGTGAAGTCCGTGGCGGCGCCGCAGGAGGGGCAGCTCTCCCCCGAAATCACCCAGAACGGCACGTTCCTGGGCTCCCCGCAGTACATGGCGCCCGAGCAGGCGCGCAACGCCACCGACGCGCGCAGCGACGTGTACTCGCTGGGCATCGTGCTCTTCCAGATGCTGATGGGGCGTCCGCCGTTCATCGCGCGAGACCACATCGAGCTCATCTTCGCCCACTACAAGGAAGCGCCGCCCACCTTCCAGCAGCTCCGGCCGGACCTGCACATCCCGCCGGAGATCGAGACGGTGGTGCGCCGCTGCCTGGAGAAGGACCCGGCGCGCCGCTACCAGACGATGGACGAGCTGCTGGAGGGCCTGCGCGAGGCGAGCATGGCCTCCGGCGCCACCAGCGGCATCTTCAAGCGACCCGGCGGCGCGACCACGACGGGCCCCTACCCGTCCCCCGCGCTCTTCTCCAACGTGGGCAACAACACCGAGTCCGGCGACACGCTGGCGGTGGACATCAGCGTGGAGGTCCCCCAGGACGTCAAGCGCGCCCGGCAGCGCACGCTGCTCACGGGCGGCCTGGGCGGGCTCGTGGTGGCGGGCCTCATCGCGGGCGGCGCCATCTTCTTCATGTCGCGGAAGGAGGCGCCCCCCGCGCCCACGCCCGAACCAGCCCCCGCGCCCGTCGCAGCCGCGCCCGCCGCGCAGCCCGCCCCCGAGCCCGTACCGGCCAGCTCGGGCAACGTGCGCTTCAAGCTGATGAGCCAACCCTCCGGCGCCCGCGTCTTCTACCGGGGCAAGGAGCGCGGCGTCACGCCCTTCACCCTGGAGATTCCCTCGGGACAGGATGGCTCCGTCACGGTGGAGCTGACCTTCGCGCTGGAGGGCTACCAGATGGAGACCGTCGTGACGGGCGGCACCGGCGAGGTGGTGCTCTCCCAGAAGCTGCAGAGGCGCCGCGGCGGCTCGGGCGGCAGCCGGCAGGTCGAGGTGGCCTCGGTGACGGCGGATGAAACCATCGAGGACGCCGAACCAGTGGCCACGCCAGGTGGCATGTCCGCGCCGGTGATGCTCGCCCCCACCGCCTCTCCCGCGGCCGAGCTGCCCATCGCGGCCGCGGTCGGCGGCGCCACGGCCTCTGCGGCGGAACCCTCCCCGGCCAAGGGCGCGGCCACGGGCCTGGCGCTGCCCGTGCTTCCCACCGCCGCGGTGGCGTCGGCGCGCGGCGACGTGCTCCCGTACAACGAGGACATGCCCCGCCCGGAGATGGTCGACCAGGGCAAGGACATCATCTACACGCGTGAGGCCATGGCCGCGAAGTCGAGCGGGGTGATGATTGTCCGCTGCACCATCACCCAGCAGGGCCGCGTGGAGAAGTGCCGCATCATCAAGCCCGTGCCCCACATGGAGCGCGCGGTGCTCGACGCGCTCCAGTCCCGCACCTACAAGCCCATCATCTACAAGGGCTATCCGGTGAACGTGGACTACACCTTCAGCATGCGGCTCGTGGCTCCACGCCGCTGAAGGGCCGCCGGACCGGGCGCGCCCCACGTGCGTCAGGGTCCGGTGGGCACCACGGGCGGCGCCGGTGGAATCGACGGAGCGCCGCCTCCGGGCGGTACGCCCCAATCCACCACCGGCCAGCCCCGCTTACGGGCATGACGCCGCAGCCGGTGGTCGGGGTGGACCGCCACGGGCCGCCCCACCACCTCCATCACCGGCAGGTCCGAGAACGAGTCGGTGTAGAAGGTACACGCCGACAGCGCCACGCCGGCCTCGCGCGCGTAGGACTCGGCGCAGACGCGCTTGCCCTCACCGAAGCAGATGGTGCCCAGCGCGCGCCCCGTGTGCAGGCCATTGCCGTCGACCTCGAAGCGGTTGCACAGCACCGCGTCCAGCCGAAGCTCCCGCGCCACCAGCTCCGACAGGTAGCCGGTGGACGACGTCAGCAGGACGAGCCGCTCACCGGCGCGGCGGTGCGCCTCCAGCGCGGCCCACGCCCCGGGCCGGTAGAGGAGCCGCACCTGCTCCTCGTAGAAGACGGTGGTGCGCGCCTGGAGCGGCTGCGCGGGCGTGCCGGCCAGCTGGGCGATGGCGCGGGCCACGGCGTCCTGCATGGACACGAAGCCCAGGTGGTAGCGCGCAATCCAGAGGCTGGCGCGCAACGCCTGCATGCGGGAGATGTGCCCCAGCTCGAGCTCCCTGCGGATCCACAGCGAGCCCGAGTTGGCGGCGATGAGCGTCTTGTCCAGGTCGAAGAATGCGACAGCCACGCCGGTCCTCTAATAAGCCCGCGTGCCCGGCGCCACGGCGTGGTCCGCGCGGCGACCGGTCCGCCGCCGGCCTCTCGCCAGGGCGAGCACGGCCAGCCCCAGCGGCATCAGCGCCCCCGGGCCCGGCGCCGCCGCACAGCCGGTGCCCCTCCCTTCTGCCTTCAGGGCCAGGCCCGCCCCTTCGCGCACATAGCACTGCGTGGGCGGGAGGTGCTTCGGGTAGATGGAGCAGAAGCCAGCGGCCGAGCCGGCGTCGATGATGCGCTTGCGCGTCTCCCCCAGCGGCGCGGTGGCCTCCATGGTCGCTCCCCGGACGAAGACATGGTCCAGCCCCACCACGTGCCCGATCTCGTGCGTCATCGTGTTCTGCAGGTCCGTGGACACGCAGTCCACCGCGGGCCCGCGCTCGCACACCGGTGAATCCACGGTGGTGAAGAGAAACCCGGAGCCATCTGCCCTCACGGAGGCATTCAGCTCGATGTCCGAGTCCAGCACCCGCCCGTCACGAAACGAGAAGGTGGACGTGGTGAGGCCGATGGTGGAGTCCCCATGCTCCCAGCACTTGTACGTGTTGCCACACGACTCGTCGTCCCAGCAGGGGTCATCGGAGGCGACGACCTCCGGGCATGACGTCTCGCGGAAGGTGACGATGTTGTAGTTGTCCCCAGGGCGCGACGGGTCGTAGCCGACGACGACCGGCGCCCGCCGGTCGTCGCCCTGGATGAACCGGAAGTCGCTGCACGTGCCGGAGAGGCGCCGCCACGAATCGAAAGACGCCTCGATGGCGGTCACCTCTGAATCGCCCGGCGTGCGCGCGCTGCCCGCCGCGTCCAGCTGGTACACGTACTCGCGCACGGGCCACAGGAGGCACAGCGGGTGTCCGGGAACCATCGTACGGCGGTAGATGGGCTCCTCCCCCATCTGCGCCTGCGCGGTGAGCGCGAGCAGCCCCGCCACCAGCCCCAGTTGCATTCTCACCGGCCTTCCTCCTCGCGACGGGCGCGGCGCATCAGCCACGCCGCCCAGATGCCGAGCAACGACAGCGTCCCGCCCGGTCCCGCGGCGGAGCAACCTCCCGCCTTGGGGCCCATCTCCAGGGACATCACCGGGTGGCGGCAGGCCTGGCTGGCCTGGCCCCTGGGATAGGCCGCGCACACGAAGTCGCGCGAGCCCGGGTCCACCACGCGCTTGGACAGCTCCCCTGGTGGCGCGCTGGGGTTCATGGTGGAGCCCGGCGCGAGGGTGTGGTCCAGGCCGATGAGATGGCCCACTTCATGGGTGGCGGTGTTCTGCACGTCCGTGGCCACGCAGTCGGTCATCACCGGCGGGAAGCACATCTGGCCGTCCGCGGTCGTGAAGGCGAAGCGCGCCGCGTTGAAGGAGATGTCCGAGTCGTAGATGATGCCCGAGCGCTCGTCGTACGTGGTGAGGGTGATGGCGATGGTGTTGTCGTCATCATCCCAGCAGTCATACGCGTTGGCGCAGGTATCGGCGTCCCAGCACGCGTCCGTGGCGGGCACCACCGCGTCGCAGTCCCGGGTGCGGAAGAGCACCAGGTTGGTGTTGTTCCCCTTGCGCCGATAGCCCACCGTGCGCTCGTTGACGCGAGGCCCCTCCTCCAGCGTGAGGTTGCCGCACTCGGCGAAGATGTCCTGCCAGCTCTGGAACGACGCGCGAATCGCGTCGAACTCGGTGTCCCCCTTCGTATCCGGGTTGCCGAAGGTGCTCTGGTTCCAGACGACGCGCGTGGACGTCCAGTAGAGGCACTGCGTGCTCGGATTGCCCACGTCGACCCGGCTTCGGACGTAGGGGGCTGACTGCCCCAGGGCCAGCGTGAGGAGGAGTGGCGCCAGCGGCATCACTGCGGCTGCTCCCCGAGCGCCTCACGGATGGCGGCCTTCAGCGCCTCCAGCGTCAGGGGCTGGAGCGCGGAGGCCGTCGGCTTGCGCGTGACGGGGTCCAGCAGCAGCGACTCGGTGGGCTCCGGAACGGCGAGCGCCGTCTTCCCCTCCCGCTTCACCTGGAACTTGCCCTGCGCCATGTCCGACACCCGGAAGGCGCGCGGGCCGCGCTTCCGCAGGAACACCACCACCTCCTCCCCCGGCTCGAAGGAGGCCAGGCCATGCACCACCTGGCCGATGTCCCCCATGCGGCCCCCCGGCTGGGTGACGAGCACCGTGCCTCCCGGCTGGCCCTTGAGCGACTCGGTCACCTGGATTTCGACGTCGGTGAGGATGCGCATCCCATCACCGCTCCACCGGCTCTCCACGCGCCGGACCACGCCGTGGACGACTGTGTCCGCGCCCACCGCGAGCCCGGAGAGGTCCACACGCAGCTGGGTGGTGGCGCCCGCGGGCACGCTCACCAGGAAGACAGCCAGGAGCAGCGTGCGAACTACCTGACGAATCGACATACGAGTTCTCCCTGGCCATCCAACTTACTCCAGGAATGCCCCTCCGCGTTGACCCTCCATCCACGCCCTGCTAATCCGCGCGCCCGTATGCCTCCTGCCCTTCGCGTCCGCTTCGCTCCCTCACCGACCGGCTACCTTCACATCGGCGGTGCCCGTACCGCGCTGATGAACTTCCTCCAGGCGAAGCGCCAGGGTGGAACCTTCGTGCTGCGCATGGAGGACACGGACCAGGGCCGCTCCACGCCCGAGTCGGTGCAGGCCATCCTGGACGGGCTGACGTGGCTGGGCATCGACTGGGACGAGGGCCCCGGCAAGGAGGGCCCCTATGCCCCCTACTTCCAGATGCAGCGGTTGGACACCTACCGCAAGCACGCCGACCAGCTCATCGCCGAGGGCAAGGCGTACCGGTGCTATTGCACCAAGGAGGAGCTCGACGCGCAGCGGCAGGCGGCGGAGAAGGCGGGCGGCGCCTTCAAGTACCCGGGCACGTGCCGTGAGCGGACCGAGCCGCCCGCCGGCCGCGGCCCTGGCGACGCCGTCATCCGCTTCAAGATGCCCGCGGGGGAAGGCTCCGTGTCCTTCACCGACAAGGCGCTGGGCACCATCACCAAGACGTACAGCGACCTGGACGACTGGGTCATGCTCCGCGCCGACGGCATCCCCGTCTACAACTTCGGGTGCGTCATCGATGACCACCTGATGGACATCACCCTGGTCGCGCGCGGCCAGGAGCACGTCAACTCCACCTTCCCCCAGCTCATGCTGTACCAGGCGCTGGAGTGGACGCCGCCCGAGTTCGCCCACCTGCCGCTCATCCTGGGACCGGACCGCGAGAAGCTGTCCAAGCGCAAGCACCCGGAAGCAGACGTCATGGTGCACAAGCGCAACGGCATCATGCCGGAGGCCCTGCTCAACTTCGTCATCCGCCTGGGCTGGAGCCACGGCAACGACGAGGTCATCAGCCGCGAGCAGATGCAGGAGTGGTTCGACTTCGGCGACGTGGGCACCACCTCCGGCGTGTGGAACCCGGAGAAGCTGCTGTGGCTCAACCAGCAGTGGATGAAGCAGCTGCCGGTGGAGACCGTCGTCGAGCGGCTGCTCCCCTTCCTGGAGGCGAAGGGCGTCCAGGCGAAGGGCGACCCGCGCCTGGAGACGCTGGTGCGCACCCTGCGCGAGCGCTCCAACACGCTGGAGGAGATCGCCACCACCGCCGCCAACGTCTACTTCCGCTCGGGCATCACCCTGGACGAGAAGGCCGCCGCGAAGCACCTCTCCGGCGAGTCCCTCAACCTGCTGCGCAAGGTGCGCGAGACGCTCGCCGCCCTGCCCGACTGGGCGGTGGAGACCCTGGACGGCGTGGTGAAGCAGGTGAGCGAGGCCGCTGGCGTCGGCATGGGCAAGGTGGCCCAGCCCATCCGCGTGGCGCTCACCGGCAACACCACCAGCCCCGGCATCGGCGAGACGCTCGTGCTGGTGGGCCGTGACGAGTCCCTGCGGAGAATCGACGCGGCGCTGACGCGCGCCTGAGCCTTCAGGCGCAGGTTGCGGTGGACGTCAGCGCCCCTGCCCCCTATCTTTCGGCCCCATGATGCGTGCCCTTGACAGCCTGAAACGCGGTTTCTATAAGGCGCGCCCACTCGGAGCGGCGCTGGTGGCGCTCTGGGTGGCTCCAGCGAGCGCCGAGGTCGTCAATGGCGCGCAGCTTCCGGATGGGTCCAAGCGCGTCGGTGAGAATCGCTACCGGTCGCCCAGGGACTTCGATGGCACGATGGAGTACTACCGCGCGGTCTACTCGACGAGCGGTTACCCTCGCCGGCAGATCGTGAACCAGCCGGGCGTCAAGGCGGTCCACATCAACAACCCCACGGGGAAGAACTTCGCGGGGCTGAATATTTATGAGGCGAACGACGAGGTTCGCATCTATATCGTCCCCCTTCAGCAGGCGGCCAAGCCTGCGAAGAAGCCAGAGACGACGAAGAGCAGGAAGAAGTAGATGCCGTACCGAAGTTGTTGCAGTCTCGAAGTGGTGTTGGTAGAGAAGCGCCGCAGTCAAGCAGGTCCTTGGGGAATCGTCTAACGGCAGGACAGCAGACTCTGACTCTGCTTATCTAGGTTCGAATCCTAGTTCCCCAGCTCGTCGTACCGTTGTTCCGCAGTTCTCGTTGGTCCGAAGCAACCGAGCAGTCGAAAAAGAAACGGTTGACGAGGGCAGACGAAAAAAGGTAGAAATCGCGGGCAGTTAGCAGCGACCGAAACAAGCGCTGGCCCTGTCGTCTAGCGGTTAGGACGGAGCCCTCTCACGGCTCAAACTCGGGTTCGAATCCCGGCAGGGTCACTCAGAGACGCCCACCTTCTGAAAAGAAGGTGGGCGTTTCGCTTTTCCGGGCGTCCGTGCAGAGCGCTGGGCCTGAGCCAGCGCCGCGCCCCCTTCGAGGCGCGGCCGGCCAGGAGCACCCGGCCCTTTCAGCGCGACGTCGCGGCGATGCTCTTCCGGAAGGCGACGAGCGCCGAGGCGAGCCGGTCCTGCGCGCGCTGGACGCCCCGCCTGAGCAGCAACATCCGCACCTTCTCGGGCAAGGCGTTGGCGCCCCGGCTGCTGCCGAACCCCACCAGGTCCATGCGAAGTGTAATCGCCTCCAGCAGGTCGCCCAGGTCGGCCTGGGGGCTGGCGAGCAGCAGCACGTCCGGAGGCCGGCGTTGCAGCCGCTCCGCGAGGGTGCGCCACTGAGGGTCGCCCGTCTCGACGATGACGACGTCCGCGTTCTCCAGTTCGGCGGCATAGGGCGGGAGCTCCGCCGCGTCGAAGCCCGCGTCCCGGAGGATGGTGACGGTCTCCTCGCTGCCCACCACGGCCACCCGGCCCTGCAGCCCCAGGCGAACGGCTTCTTCGTAGGCGCGGAGCTCGGCTTCCAGTGTCTCGTAGGCGGGCTCCGGCGCATCCAACCCGGACGCCAGGAGGGCCGCGGCCTCGCGCGCCACCTCGCGGGCCTGCTCTCGGACGCGAATGCCGGTGGTCTGCCGCTCCAGGGCGGCGCGAACCTTGGCCCTGAGCACGCGCAAGTCATCAAAGGGCTTGAGGATGTAGTCGCTGGCGCCCGCGGCGAAGGCGGCGACGACGGACTCGGAGCTGGCGTAGCCGGTAATCATCACCGCCTCGAGGGACGGCTGGAGGCGGCGCGCCTCGGCGATGAGCTCCACGCCCCCCATTCCGGGCAGGTTCTTGTCCGTCACCAGGACGTCGAAGCGCTGCTCCTCCAGCAGCGGCAGCGCCTCCTCGGCGCTCGCGGCCAGCGTCACGATCAGGTCGGCGTCACGCTCCAGGAGGCGGGCGCAGATGTCCAACACGACGGGCTCGTCATCCACCACCAGCACCGTCGAGGCGAGCGTCCTCTCCCCCCCACTCTCACCTTCACCGGTCTCGAACGGGAGATCCATGGTTACGCAGATTCGCACAGCTCACTTCCAGTTACGAAGCGCGCATTTGAGGCCCGCTATGCTGGCGCCGTGGCGAGCTTCGAGAACGCGTTGCAGGACAACCGGGTGCCCGGGCGGCTGGGCGACGTCCGGCTGCGGTATGACGGCGGCCGGCTGGTGGGAGAGTCCCAGCCACCGCCCTGGGACAGGCGCGCCCTTCCGGGGCTGTGTATCGGGGTGGGGCTGGGCTGCGCGGTGGGCGCGGCCCTGCTGGTGGGGATGAAGGAAGGCGCGGGGCCCGCCTCCGCCCTGGGCCTGCTGGCCGCGGCCCTGGTGGGACTGGCCCTCGGGCTGGAGGCCCGCCTCGGACGGCGGCGCTTCGTCCTGCACTTCCGCAGCGAGTCCCTCCGGCTGGAGCGGCTGGCCTGGACACCGGGCGCCACACGCGCGGAGCTGGTGCCCTTCGACGCGGTGAGAGCCGTGCACATGGTGGAGCGCCCGGGCCCGCGCTACGCGCTGGTGGTGGAGTACACGCCGGACGCCGCGGCGGAGGCCCCCCTGCGGCGCGCGGTGCTGGTGGAGCACATCCACCCCACGGAGGGCGAGACGCTGCACCGCGTCTGGCGCCTGCTCAGCAACGCCTTCGGCCTCAGGGGAGCAGGGCTCGCCGGAGGGTGATTTCGATTTCAGTGCCCTCCCCGGGCGTCGAGGACAAGCGCAGGCTGCCACCGAACTGCGCCACGAGCTCACGGCAGATGGACAGCCCCAGCCCGGTCCCCACGCCCACGGGCTTGGTGGTGAACATGGGCTGGAAGACGCGCTCCTGCAGCTCCATGGGGATGCCGCAGCCGTTGTCCGCCACGGTGAGCACCACGTCATCCGCGCGCGCCGTCCAGCGGAGCTCGATGCGCCCGGCCCGGCCCGTGCTGCCCATGGCCTGCGCCGCGTTGACGATGAGGTTGAGCAGCACCTGGCACAGCTTCACCGGACCAAAGGCGACGCGCACGGGCTCGCCGTTGCTGGTCAGCCGCGCCCGCTCCCGCACCTCGGCGCGGGCCAGCTTCACCGCGAAGGACACCACCTCGGCCACGTCGGCCGTCGCTTCCAGGTCCTCGCCCCGCGCCTGGGCCCGCAGCCCCAGGGCCACCTGCCGCAGGTGCTCGGCGCCTTCCGCCAGGTCCCTGATGAGCGCGGGCAGGTCCTCGACCGTCTCCGCCACGCCCGGGTCCGGGTCGTCCTGGAGGTGCCGCGACACGTACTGGATGACGCTGCCCAGGTCGCGCTGTAGCGACGCCACGTTCTGCGACAGGTAGCCCACCGGCCCCATCAGCTCGTGCGCGATGCCCGCCGTCACCTGCCCCAGGGTGGCCAGGCGCTCGGACTTCATCATGCGCCCTTCCACCTCGCGGATGCGCAGCTCCAGGCGGGCAATCTTCAGCGCGTCGTCGAGCGCGGCCTGGAGCTCCGTCCGGTCCCAGGGCTTGACGAAGTAGCGCGTCACCTGACCGCGGTTGACGGCGTCGATGACGGCCTGCATGTCCGCGTAGGCCGTGACGAGCATGCGCTTGGCGTCCGGCGCAATCGTGCGCGCCCGCTCCAGCAGCTCCACGCCCGTCATGCCGGGCATGCGCTGGTCGGAGAGGATGACGCCAATCTCCCCCTTGCGCTGCTCCAGCAGCGTCAGCGCCTCGCTGGGCGAGGAGCTGCGGAAGATTCGGAAGCGCTGCCCGAAGTTCGCGTCGAAGACCCGGAGGTTCAGCGCGTCATCGTCGACGTAGAGGACCGCGGGGAGTTCAGACGGGTTCATGACGCTCCTCCTGGCCAGCGTCCCATGTCAGGGGGCCAGGCTGGTAGGGCCTAGGATAGCGCCTCCTCCCCCTGGCGATCTGCTGGGTACGTCACGCACCACCATAGAGCGGGCGCCTGACGCCGCGCACCTCCCCGCCGGTGCGCGGAACGCCGTCGGCTCAGCGCGGAGGAGCGGCGCGTGCCGGCTCCACCGTGTCCACGTCGCCCTCGAGGGCACGGGCCACGGCGTCCACGGAACCAAAGCTCGCCTGGGGCAGCGTCCCCAGCAGCGACTGAACCGCGGCCGGGGCCTCATTCTCCCGGGCCACCCAGGCCAGCTGCCGCGCGGACAGCGGGTACACCGCGCCTTCCAGCGCCTTGTGCAGCGATTCAGCGAGTGGCTGCGGGCCTCCGCGCGACTCCAACTCCGACACACCCAGGGCAAGCCGCTCGCGTGTCATGTCGTCGTTCATTGCCCACAAGTTAAGCAGCGGACCCGGACGGCCGCCCGTCATTTTTCGCGCTCGCCGGGCAAGCGGTGAGGCGGGCCATGCGGGCTGCTCGTGGGTGGTCAGCGCGCGGCACACGTCCCACCGTTACCGCCACGGAGAACGCCGGACGGCATCAACGCGGGAGGACGCGACATGGCGAACAGCAAGGACACATCCGAGGACACGAAGCGCACTGCGGCCGGAGAGAACGGCTATGCGGAGCGCATCGAGCATGTGGAGAGCACGCATCCGGAGCCGTGGCCGGGGATCCGCGGCCGCTCGGACGACGCGGAGCGCGACCTGCCGACCGGCACGCCGCGCGAGCGCCAGGCGAGCGTGACGGAGACCCAGCGCAAGCTGGAGCAAGAGGCGCATGGCCCCAAGGAGCCGACGCGGGAGTAGCGCCCCCCAGGTCCCTGCCCCGCCGCCGCGCGGCCCCTGCTGGGACGCGCGGCGCGGGGCACCGGACCGGACGGCCTAGAAGAGCAGCCGCGTGGGGTGCTCGAGCAGCCCGCGCAGCTCGCGCAGGAACTCGGCGCCAATGGCCCCATCGATGACGCGGTGGTCGCACGACAGCGTCGCCGTCATCATCTTCCGGACCGCCAGCTGCCCATCACGCACCACGGCCTTCTCCGCCACCGCGCCCACGGCGAGGATGGAGGCCTGCGGCGGGTTGATGACGGCGACGAACTGGTCGATGCCGTACATGCCCAGGTTGCTGACGGTGATGGAGCCGCCGGTGTACTCCTCCGGCCTGAGCGCGCGTTTGCGGGCTCGCTCGGCCAGCTCACGGACGCCCGTGGAGATGGCCTCCAGGCCCTTCTGATCCGCGTCGCGGAGGACGGGCGTGATGAGGCCTTCCTCCAGCGCCACCGCGATGCCCACGTCCACGCTGTGGAACTGGACGACCTGGTCGCCCTGCAGCGAGACGTTGATCTTCGGGTAGCGGCGCACCGCCATGGCCACGGCCTTCACGATGAGGTCGTTGACGGAGACCTTGAGGTCCATCGCCTTCGCCTCTTCGCGCACCTTCACCGCCGCCTCCATGTCCACCTCGATGGTGAGGTAGAAGTGGGGCACGCCGGGCTTCACCTCCGCCATCCGCTGCGCGATGACCTTGCGCATGGACGTCAGCGGCGCGACGGTCGGCTCGGGACGCACGCCCGGCGCGGGCTGGGCGGCAGGCGCCTTCCTCGCCGCGGGTGCCACCACCGGGCCGCGCGACAGCGCCTCCTCGATGTCGCGCTTCACCACGCGGCCGGAGGGACCGGAGCCGCTCACCTGGGTGAGGTCCAGGCCCTTCTCGCGAGCGATCCGCTTCGCCACGGGGCTGGCGCGCAAGCGCCGTCCCCCTGTCGCGGCAGGCTTCGCGGCCACGGCCGCTGCGGGCGCAGGCTTCGGCGCCGCCGGAGCAGGTGCCGCCACGGGCTTCGGAGCGGCAGGAGCAGACGGGGCCGCCTTGGCGCCCTTGCCGGTGAGGTACGCGATGGGCGCGCCCACCTTGGCCATCTGGTTCTCCCCGGTGACGATCTCCGCGAGGACACCGTCGTCGTAGGCCTCGATTTCGAGGTTGGACTTGTCCGTCTCCACCTCGGCCACGGCATCGCCGGAGGACACCTTGTCCCCCTGCTTCTTGAGCCACTTGACGATCTTCCCCTCCGTCATCGTCGGGGACAGGCTCGGCATCTGGATGGTGATGCGGCTGCCTCCGCCGCCCGACGTCGGGGGCGGCGCGGACGGCGGCTTCGCGGCGGACGGCTGGGCCTGAGCCTCGGCGGGCTTCGCGGCGGCGGCCGCGCCCGTGTCCACCTTCTCACCCTTGGCGCCGAGATAGGCGATGGGCGCGCCCACCTTGGCCATCTCGCCCTCGGCGACGAGCACCTGCAGCAGGATACCGTCGTCGTAGGCCTCGATTTCGAGGTTGGACTTGTCCGTCTCCACCTCGGCCACGGCGTCGCCGGAGGACACCTTGTCCCCCTGCTTCTTGAGCCACTTGACGATCTTCCCCTCCGTCATCGTCGGGGACAGGCTCGGCATCTGGATGGGAATGGCCATACGCGTTCAAGCTCCCTCGCGGTACAGCACCTTCTTCACCGCGGCGATGATCTTGGGTGCATCCGGTTGCGTCGCGTTCTCCAGGTTCGCCGCATAGGACATGTTCACGTCGAGCCCCGTGACGCGCTCCACCGGCGCGTCCAGGTCGTCGAACGCCTGCGACTGGATGAGGTCCACCACGGAGGCGCCCACACCGGCGAACCCCCAGCCCTCCTCCACGATGACGGCGCGGTTCGTCTTGCGCACGCTCGCCAGGATGGCCTCCTCATCCAGGGGCCTCAGCGTGCGCAGGTCCAGGACCTCCACGTTGATGCCCTCCTTCGCCAACTCCTCGGCCGCCTGCATGCAGAAGTAATACATGCGGCTCCAGGTGATGATGGTGACGTCGGTGCCCTCGCGCTTCACGTCCGCCTTGCCCAGCGGGACGACGTGCTCGCCCTCCGGCACCTCCCCCTTGATGGCGTAGAGCCGCTCGCCCTCGATCATGACCACCGGGTTCTCGTCCCGGATGGCCGCCTTGAGCATGCCCTTGGCGTCCGCCGGCGTGGCGGGCGCAATCACCTTCAGCCCCGGGAAGTGCGCGTAGTTGGCCTCCAGCGCCTGGCTGTGCTGGCTGGACAGACGGCCACCCGCACCGCCAGGGCCCCGGAACACGATGGGGCAGCGCAGCTGACCACCGGACATGTGCCGCAGCTTGGCGGCGTTGTTGACGATCTGGTCCATCGCGAGGATCGCGAAGTTCCAGGTCATCATCTCCACCACCGGGCGCAAGCCCACCATGGCCGCGCCCACGCTCAGACCGGTGAAGCCCAGCTCGGAGATGGGCGCGTCGATGATGCGCGCGCTCCCGAACTTGTCCAGCAGTCCCTGCGACACCTTGAAGGCGCCGTTGTAACGGCCCACCTCCTCGCCAATCAGATAGACGTTGGCGTCGCGCTCCATTTCCTCGGCGAGCGCCTGGTTCAGCGCCTCGCGGTACATCAACTCGGGCATCGTCGGCTCCGACTCGAAATCAAAAAAGGGTTGGTAGACAGGTGGCGCCTAGCGGATGAGGCCCGCCTTCTTGTCGGCCGCCTCGGCCTGCTCGCGCGGCTCCAGATCCCACGTCACCTTCAGCTCCTGGCCGCTGGGGTACTCGGGCCACTTCACCTTCATGCCGAGCACGCGCTCGCGCGGGCGCACGTCCTCCTCGCCCTCCTCGACGATGGTGTCGCGCCACAGCTCGTCCACGGAGGGCTCGGGCGACTCGTCGGCGAACTTCACCGACTGGTCCACCACCGCATTGACCTCTTCCTCGATGGCCTCGAACACGTCGTCCTGAGCCAGCCCCTGCTTCAGGACGTAGGCGCGGAGCTTCGGGATGGGGTCGTTCTTGCGCTCCTCCTCCACCTCATGCTTGGTGCGGTAGGTAGCGGGGTCCGCCATGGAGTGGCCGCGGAAGCGGTACGTGTTCGCCTCCAGCAGCACGGGGCCCTTGCCGGCGCGGCAGTACTCGGCGGCGTCCTTGACGGCCTCGTACATGGCCAGCACGTCCATGCCGTCCACCGGCTCGCCACGCATGCCGTAGGCGCTGGCGCGCTTGTAGATCTCCGGCACCGCCGACGTGCGGGCAATGGCGGTCCCCATGCCGTAGCGGTTGTTCTCGCAGATGTAGATGACAGGGAGCTTCCACTTGGACGCCATGTTGAACGTCTCGTGGAAGGCCCCCTGGTTGGCCGCCGCGTCACCGAAGAAGCAGACCGTGACGCGGTCCTCATTGCGATAGCGGCTGGCGAAGGCCATGCCCGCCGCCAGGGGAATCTGGCCACCGACGATGCCGTAACCGCCGTAGAAGTGATGCTCGATGTCAAAGATGTGCATCGAGCCGCCCTTGCCCTTGCTGTAGCCGGTGCCCCGGCCCATCAGCTCGGCCATGACCATGCCCGCGTCACTGCCACGGGCCAACGGCTGGCCGTGGTCACGGTACGCACTGAGCATGTAGTCATCCGGCCGCAGGGCTTCCGTCGGCCCGACCGCCACGGCCTCCTGGCCGATGTAGAGGTGACAGAAGCCGGCGATTTTCCCCAGCGTGTACTGCTGCCCCGCGCGCTCCTCGAAGCGGCGGATGAGGTACATCTTCCGGTACATGTCCAACAGCAGGTTTTTCGAGTACGAGCTGGCCACCGCAGAACGCCTCCATGCTGGCCGCCCTCGGAACTCCCGGGGCGGCAAACGCCGAGCGACTCAATAGCGCGCGGCAGGGGGACTTCAAAGCCTTTCAAAGCCCGACGCGCCCACGCCTTCTCAGGCGCGGTGCGTCAGGAATCCATCGCGAAGTGCGGGACGGAGATGACCCCGTCGAGCAGCTCCACCTGCCGGCCCGAGTGGTCCGTGGCCAGGTGGATGACGGTGGCGTCTGGAAACTTCCGCCGGTAGTCGTTCGCGTGCGTGGGCTCGTTGTCGAAGGCAGCCACCACGCTCCCCATTCGGCCCAGTTGCGCGTGCGCCTCCCGCTTGAAGGCGTCGTCATCCTCGGCCAGCGTGGGCTTCATCACGAGCAGCACCCGCTCGTCGTCCGGCAGCGCGAGGCCGTGCTGGCGCATGCAGGCCACCGAGCCCTCGCGCATGCCCTCGTGGCGGCCCGTCACGTAGACGAGCCGCGCGCCGGTGGCCACCACGTCATGGGTGAAGCGGGCCGCGCCGTCGATGGCGGTGTCATCCGCGCAGTAGTCGCTGGTGAAGAAGCGCTCGGCCCAGAAGCGGCGGGCGTCCGCGAAGTGCGCCTCCACCAGGGCGTCCTCCAGGCCGCAGGCCCGCATGGCCTCCCTCATGTCCCAGCCCGACACCCAGTGGTGGGGCTCGCAGGCCGCCAGCACCGGCAACGAGCGGGCGACGCCAAACTCCCGGAGGATGCGGGCCTGCCGGGGGCGGTTGTCGAAGAGGGTGGAGTCCAGGTCGAAGGCCAGCACGGCGGAGGAGCCCACGGAGCGGGCGCGCGCCAGGATGGAGCGCAGGGTGTCTCGCCAGTCGTCGCGGATGCGGTTCTTGAAGTCGTCGTAAGCCATATGCGCGGGGGAGATTACCCTCGCGCGCGCACCCGCGCCGCCCAAACCTCTCCCCCAGGCCCCGCGCGCCCCGCCCCCGGCCTGGCGGCCCCGCTCACGCCGCGCTCTTCCACCCCGAGCGGACCGGCGCCTTGCCGGGCCCCCGCTCTGGAAAGCGCTGCATGCGCTGGATTCCGTTGCGGTCCAGCACCAGGCGCACGAACTGGACGGAGTCCTCGCTGCGGGCCGCCTCCTCCACCACCGCGAAGCGGAACACCATGTCCACCGGGTAGCGCTTGGTGCCGCGGATGTGCCCCACGGACAGGTCCGCCAGGTCCACGTACTCCAGCGCCAGCTCCGGCTCGTCCATGTCGCGCAGGAAGCGCTCCACGTTGAGGCGGAGGATGTCCGTCACGCCCGTCAGGCCCCGCTGCGTGCGCGGCAGGTGCCGGGCATCCAGGACGATCTGCTTCTGGTAGCGGATGACCGTCTCCGACAGCTCGCCCTGCGTCGCGGTGAGGAAGTCGTCCTGCTGCCGCAGCACGGACACCGTGTCCGGCACCTTCAGCGAAGGCCCGTAGTCCACCCGCTCCTCACACGAGCCGATGACGCGCCCAGTCACCGGGTCCACCAGGTTGGTGGTCCGGTCGGCCAGGTGCATGGCCGCCACCCGGCTGAGCATCCGGCGCATGCCCTCCTTGATGCGGTCCTTCACCATGTACCCCACCACGAGGATGAGGAAGAAGTTGAGGCTGGCCTGCGCGTAGCGCGCCTGCGCCCAGAAGGCCACCGCGGTGGCGACCGTCATTGCCACGCCCGCGGCCAGCGCGAAGAGCATCTCCTCCCAGCCCTGGCGCTTCTGCCGCCGCTTCGACGACAGGAACAGCACGTTCATGCAGAACTTCTTCAGGAAGCCCAACCGGAGGATGTACTCCTCGTTGTCGCCGGTGGGGCTGAGCACGCTGCGCAGCCGGTGCTCCTTGCGGTACGCCTCCTCCCGCAGCACCGCCTCCATCAACCCCTTGCGCAGCCCGTGCCACGGCTCGCCGCGCGGCAGCGACTTCATGTCCGCCACCGCCCGCCGGAAGCCCCCCTCCACCAGGAGGCTGACGTACTCGTCCACCAGGCGCAGCGAGGCTCGCGAGCGCTCCTGGAGCCGCAGCTCCCCCACCGCGCGCAGCCACGCACGGAAGCGCTCCAGCACCTGCGCCACGCCGGCCTGCATCGCCAGGACCTCGGACTCCAGCACCGCGCACACGTCGGAGGGCGGCGCTCCCGCCCCCTCGCACCGCGACTCCACGCCCGTGGCGAACCGGCGCAGCGCCCCGCGCAGCACGCAGGACAGCAGCTTGGCCTGGTAGACGACGTCCTTCTCCACCCCCATCCCCGTGCGCAACCACGCCTCCAGGCGCACCAGCGGCGAGGTGTCCGAGGTGAGCAGCTCGTTCACCGCCATCACCGGCGTCTTGAAGCGCACGTAGTTGTGGATGTTCGCGTAGAAGTCCGCGCGCGGGTACGTCTCCGCGTCGATGTTCAGACTCCCGGGCAGGAAGAGGTACGCCTCCACGAGATAGCGCGTCTCATCCGTCCCGGAGGGCTGGTACTCGAGCTTGATTTCAAACTGCTTGCGGTCGTGGACCTCGAAGCGGCTCTGCAGCGGTGCGGGTGACTGGAACACGCTGGGAGTCTACGTTACATCCCTGTTACGCGGGAGTCACCCGGACGCCATCCGTCGTTGGGGCCACACAGAGCGCCGCGCTCAGCCCTCCGTGCCCGTCCGGGGGGCCGGCGCCGCCGGCGGAACCGGGAGGGTGGCCGGCACGGGTGCGGACTTCGACTGGGGCCGGGCATTCCACACCTGGGTGGCCAGCAGCAGGCCCAGGAAGGACAGCGGCAGCATGGCGTAGGGCCAGTTGCTCCAGTTGGCCGCGAGCTTGGCCTCGTCCCCCGCGGGGAGGATGGAGCCCAGCAGGACGGACTGCAGCGTGGTGCCCGCGTAGACGGCGCCGTCGATGATGCCCACCGCGAGGCCGGCGTTCTTCTTCCCGCCGAAGTCCATGCTGGCCGTGCCGGACAGCATGCCGTGCACGCCGATGACGCACAGGGACATGAAGATGATGGTCCAGCCCAGGAAGGGGCTCTCCAGCACGAACACGGAGACGACGGCGCCAACCGACATGCCCCCGTAGAGCACCGCGGACACGGGGCCGCGGCGCGAGTCGAAGACGCGGTCGCTGATGACGCCGGCGAACATGCCACCGGTGATGCCGGCCACGCACAGCAGCATGCCCCAGTTGGCCGCGACGAAGGACTCCGCGATGCCCGTCGCCTTCGCGAACTTGGGGTACCACTGCATGATGGCGTTGCGCATGAAGCCGCTGCAGAACTCGATGAGGAGGATGATGACGATGGCCCGGTTGGTCAGCATCTTCACCAGCACGCCCAGCACGCCCAGCTGAGGCCCCGTCTCCCCCGAGGACGCATCCGCGGTGTCGAAGTCCAGGTGCCCCGCCTGGCTGGGCGTGTCCCGGATGACGAAGAAGTCCAGCACCAGGAACACCGCCAGGATGGCGGCGGGGACGAAGAACACCCAGTACGTGGGCGCCGCGTTCACGATGAGCCGGCTCCAGTCGTAGGCGAAGTAGATGCCCAGCGAGATGAGGATGCCGAACACCCCGCCCAGCAGGCCGCGCTCGCGCACATGGAACCAGGCCGCGTTCACCTTGACGATGGAGACCGCGCCGAAGCTCTGGAAGTACATGTTCACGGCGTAGAGGAACGACAGCGTCGCCACCAGGCCGCCGGGCGGCGTCCAGCTCTGCGTCAGCACCCCGTACACCACGCCGCCCATGGCCACGTTGGCCAGCGACGAGCCCGCGGCCGACAGCAGGATGGTCTTCCGGCCCCCGAGCTTGTCCGTCAGCGGGCCGTTGATGAGGAACGCCACGCCGTACACGGCGGTGCCCCACGCGAAGATGGTGCCGAAGTCCGCGTTGGAGGTGCGGTCCCCCATGGCGCTGGTGGCCACGTTGAGGTTGTAGCGCCCCATGTAGAGGAACGCGTACGTCATGCCCAGCGGGAACCAGTTGAAGAGCCGGCGGCGCTTGAAGGCCTCCGAGTGTCCCAGCTCCACCTTCGGCAGGCGCACGAGGACGAGGCCGATGGCCCCCAGGAGGATGAGGATGGGCAGGAACTGGGCCAGCCAGGGGGGCAGCGACGACATGCAGCGACCTCTGCGGTGGATTTCGGAACGCCGCGCACCCTACCCCGGCACGCGGCCATGCGAAACCCATGCGCACACCTCAGGGCTGGAGGGCGAGCAGCCGCGTCAACGCCACTTCCGTCTTCGCGTCCGGGATGTCACCGCGCCGGCACGCGTCCAGCACCTCCAGAACGGGACGCCAGTTCAGCAATGTCCCCTCCTCCAATGGCGAGCCATCTCCCGCGGGCTCCTCGGGTGACAGGCCCGTGACGTCCACCGCCGCGGGGAACACCTTCTCCGAGAGGATGCCCGGCGCGAGGAAGAACGCTCCTCCCAGCAGCTGGACGTCCTCCGGCCGCACCTTGTAGCCGGCCTCCTCGTGCACCTCTTCCGCCGCGCGCCGGCGCAGGCCGTCCTCACCCTTGTCCTCCGGCTCCAGCAGCCCCGCGACGATTTCTTCCACGCGCAAGTAGCCGGACGCGGGGTCCGGGACGGTCATCGCGTCGCGGTTCTCCTTCCGGAAGTAGGCCGCCGGCCGGAGGTTCATCCGCGTCAGCACCTCCAACCCTGACGCGCCGCGGCGATAGACGAGCACCGCCACCGCGTCCAGGCGCGGCCGGTCCACCACGTCCACCCGGTACATGGGAGAGGACGAGCCGTCCGCGCGCCGGTTGCGGCACCGCAGCCTCCGCACCCTGAGAAAGCCCTCATCGCATCTCGCGGTAGACGAGAAATCCTCGATGATCTCGATGTCAGTCACACTGGAATGCCGCTGCCGCATAGCCGCCTGCTCTCCTGGGGAGTAGGAACGCCAATGGTAGGAACCTGGCCCGACATGGTGGCGTTGCTTGCCCGACACTGCCTGATCCCGTACCTTGCGCCCGCTTTACCGCTGTCCCCCCCCTGAAACACGGAATTCTCTTGATGCGTCGCCTCCTGCTCGGCCTCAGCTGCGCCCTGGCCTCTGCTTCATGCATGCCGGTGCTGGAAGGCCAGGACTACAACCTCGAGGGGCAGGAGGTGCGCTTGACGCTCCTTCATACCTCGGACATCCACTCCCGCCTCATCCCCTATGACTTCTCGCCGTTGAAGACGGACGTGGACCTGGGGACCATCCCCGAGGCCGGCCCCTTCGGTGGCGCCACTCGCATCGGCGCGCTGCTCAAGCGAGAGCGAGCCCAGGGCGAGCGCGTGCTGCACCTGGACTCGGGCGACTGCTTCCAGGGCGCGCCCATCTTCAACCTCAACACCGGCGAGGTGGAGTTCAAGTTCCTCTCGCAGGCGCGGCTCGACGCGGCGGTCGTGGGCAACCACGAGTTCGACGCGGGCCTCCTCAACTTCACGCAGATGGCGCGGGACCACGCGACGTTCCCGCTGCTGGCGGCCAACTACTTCTGGGACGACTGGCGGGCCAACGGCAACCATCAGACGGCCCTGGAGGTGGAGCCGTACACCATCCGCAACGTGAAGGGCCTGCGGGTGGCCATCATCGGCATGGCCAACATCTCCTCGCTCAACTCCATCGTCGAGGGTGGCAACAGCCTCCAGGTGACGCCGCTGGAGCAGAACGAGGTGGCGCGCGCCTATGTGGACCTGCTGCGCCCCGTCTCGGACCTCATCGTCCTGGTCAGCCACCTGGGCCTCAACGAGGACCAGGACGTCATCCACGGCTACGAGGCCTATTACGAGTACGCCCGCGCCAAGCCCTACCTGGAGCGCCAGAAGCAGCCCTGGCAGGTGCTGGAGTGGTTCGGCCCCGAAGGCCACGACAAGTCCGTGGTGCGCGTACACATCCCCGGCGTGGTGGGCGTGGATGCCATCCTGGGCGGCCACCTGCACGTGGTGCTCAACCCGCCGCAGCTGCTGACGGACCCCGCGGGCCGCAACGTGGTGCTCGCGCACTCGGGTGCCTTCGCCAAGTACGTGGGCCGCCTGGAGCTGGTGGTGAAGATGCCGGAGGTGCTCGGCTCCGGTGAGGGCGGCGAGATCATCAGCCAGGACTACCGCGTCTTCCCCATCGACGCCCTGTGGTGCGACGACGCCATGCGCCGCTTCCGCCACGACTCCAACGTGTTCTGGGAAGAGGGCCAGTTCCTCGGGGACGAGCGTGTCCGTCAGGCCATCCAGGCGTGCAAGGACCAGGAGGACCGGATGACCACCCATCTGCTCCAGCCGTACATCCTGGGCATGGACTTCAACCTCCAGCTGACGTCCATCTTCTCCTACGCGCCGCGCGACGTGCAGCGCCGCAACAACTCCACGGGCGGTGACTCGCCGCTGGGCAACATCGCGGCGGACTCCATGCGCAAGCGCCGCCGCGTCGAGGCGGAGATGGCGCTCACCAACTCGCTGGGCATCCGTGACAACCTCTATGCCGGCGTGGTGACGCAGGAGTCGATGTTCAACGTGTTCCCGTTCGAGAACACCATCAACATCATGTACCTCTCCGGCAAGGAGATGCAGGAGCTCTTCGACTTCGTCGCGGAGCGCTCCGCCGAGCGCGGCTGCGTCAGCCAGGCGCAGATCTCGGGCGCCCGCTTCACCATGGACTGCGCCCAGGTGCAGGTGAACGACCTGCAGATCGCCTGCACCCCGGCGCTCAACGGGACGGACTGCCCCAACCAGGACCGTCAGGGCCACGCGCCGTGGCAGTGCCTGGTGGACCAGAGCACCAACGCGAACGTGGGCCGCTGCTACGCGCACCCGGGCACCGACATCGAGATCAACGGCAAGCCGCTGGACCCCACCGGCACGTACAAGATCGCCGTCAACGACTACATCGCCAAGGGTGGCTCGGGCTTCAACGTGCTCAAGCGCAACACCACCCGCATCGAGACGGGCATCTCCCTGCGCGACTCGCTCATCGGCTACATGCAGGGCTTCTGCACCTGTGAGGACATCCTGGCGGGCCGGCAGACGTCCAAGTCGGGCCTCTACTGCGGCAACCTCGTCAACGGCCGCTGGACGGTGAACGAGCAGGTGGTGGGCTCCTGCCGCGCCGCCGCCAACTTCAAGGCCGCGCTGGACCGCAAGGTGGGCAGCTGCTCTTGCAAGGACCTGCTGTCGCTCCCGTCGGACGCCGCGGACCGCTGTGGGGTGCCCGGCCTGACGGCCGAGGACATCCAGAGCCAGTGCAACGTGCCGGATGGCCCGTACACCGGCCGCTGCAGTTGCCGGGACGTGCTCGCGGGCAACAACCCCATCTGCGGCACGGTGACGAACCAGCTGCGGAATTTCTGTGAGAACCCCACCTCGGTGTCCATCGCCGACGCGGTGGAGGATTCCCGTATCGGCCGGAGGGTGAAGTAAATGAAGCGCCTGCTCTTCCTGTCGGCCCTGGCGGCGGCCGGCTGTTACACCCAAGAATCGCCGCAGCCTGATGGGGTCGCCTCCTTCCGGGTCACCCTTCAGGGCGTCTACACCGGTGGCACGCGCACGCCGCTGCCGGTGGTGAACGAGTGCGCCACCACGCACGGCGGCCAGGACCAGGTGCCGCAGGAGATTCGCGGCACGGAGGGCTGTCGCTTCGCCCTCCCCCGCGCGCCTGTGGACTTCGACGTGGACATCATCGCCCTGGACACGAAGGGGCAGCCCATGGAGTCGTTCAACGGGCCGGTGTCCTTCCGCACGGTGCCGGGCAACCTGGTGGGCGAGTACCGCTACCGCTGGACCCAGCTCACCAACGGCCGGGGCACGGGCACGGTGCGCGCGAGCCAGCTCTATGGCGACGCGCACGTCTGGGTGCAGGACGAGCCGCCCCAGGTGGACTACGCCGACGGACAGGTCGTCCCCGGTGAGCTGCCCCAGGAGCCGGCAACCCGCACGAACGCCACCGGCCTGTCTCGGATCATGAAGTTCGAGGAGCCGACCATCGCCACCGTGCAGGTCCCGCAGAATGGGGATCAGCTCACCGCCTATGCCGGCACGTACATGCGCATCGGGCGCAGCCCGGAGGCCGGGCCGGCGCTGCGGCAGAACTGCCCCGAGGGGGATCCGAACGACAAGCAGCCGGTGACGCTGCTGGTGACGGGCACGGACCCGGGTGGCTTCTTCGTCACCGACATGACCGCCTGCCGCGTCCGGGAGGACAGCGTGCCGGGCGCCAACATCCAGACGGGGGAGCCGGACGGCTTCTACCCGGGCCGCTTCAACTCGCTCTACATCTACAACTACTCCTTCCCCGAGGGCCTGGACCCGGGCGACCTGCTGTGGTCGGTGTCTGGCTCCGTGCAGGAGTTCACCGCCACCACGCAGCTCACCTTCCCCGCGTGGACGGTGCGTGAGCGCGTCCGCCTGCTGCCGCAGGCGGAGTGGGACAAGTACCTGAAGCAGATGCCGCCGGTGGAGATCAACGGCCGCCTGTGCGGCTACAGCGGCTCGCTCTACATGACCGACCCGCTGTGTGGTTACAGCTACGGCAACTACAAGATGGAGAGCCTGGAATCCTCCCTGGTGAAGCTCTCCAAGGTGAAGTTCCCGCGCGTCTTCCACAACTGCGACGCCAACGGCAATGGCTCCGTGCCCTTCTTCTGCCCCAATACCCGCGCGGGCACGTGGGGGACCTGCGGTACGGACAACCCGAACGACCCGGACATCGCCGAGCGCCAGTGCAACATCGACTGCACCCTGGGCGTGGGCCAGTTCGCCGGCGTCCACTGCTCGGAGAAGAACACGTACAACGGCTTCGGGCAGTTCGTCGTGGAGATGAACCCCACGGGCGCCGCCGCGGCGGGGCTCGACGAGTCCGTCCCCGGGCGCATCCAGACCTTCAGCGCCACCGTCAACGCGGACCCGGCCATCGTCAACTGGGCGCAGTCCGGGAACTTCTCCAGGGACCAGCGCATCAACCTCTCCTGTGACAAGGCGGCCAACGTGCGCTTCGGCGCCAACGGCACGCCGGTGGCACTGGCCGCCAACACGCCGCTGCAGCACACGATGGCCGCGGGCGAGGGCATCGTGTACGCGTCCGTCCAGAATCGCGAGGACGGCACGCTCACCTGCAAGGTGGCGGCGGACGCACGCACCCGCATCAACCTGGTGACGAAGGACGCGGTGCCGGACCTCAACCCGGACTGCAACGAGGAAGACCCGAATGCCGAGGTGGCGCAGCAGTGCCGCTTCCTGCACGAGGCCTCCTTCGACGTCGTGGGCCACCTGCGCCAGGTGAGCGCGGCGCGCCCGCGTTGGAACGTGCTGCCTCGCGACCAGGACGACATCTGCTGCTATCCCGGCCCGGGGATGGAGTGCCCCCGGCCCATCCGGGCTTGCGCCAATCCGTAGTCTTTTGACGATTCTCGCGACCCGGTGACGGGAAGCAGGGAGGAGTGGTCCCCCCGGCCACTCCGTGGAGAGGGACATTGAAAACGTTTCAGAAGCTGGCCCTGACCGGCCTGATTTCCCTGAGTGCGCCCGCGTGGGCCAGTGACTTCGTGGACACCCGCCTGTCGTTCGTCTTCGCGGACGACAACGTGCTGGCGGGGTCCGGTGAAACGACGCCGAACAGCCCCAACGCGCGGTTCGGCGCCGGTAACCAGAACACCCAGTTCTACGACAACTTCAACACCCGGTATTCCGGCTTCGAGTCCCTGTCGAACGTGGTGCTCTACAAGCGGGCGCCGGCATTCTTCGAGGGGCTGACCACCGAGGCGGCGCTGACGCTGCTGGTGCTCGAGCGGCCGTCGGGCAACGTCGACATCCGCGACAACTCCAGCTACATCCGCCTCAACTACCAGCCGCCGGGCTGGGGCGAGAAGGAAGGCATCTCGCTCGTCGGCTTCCCGGTGTCCGCGGACCGCTTCCGCCTGGGATATGCGTACCGCATCTCCTGGGGCGGCAGCGGCGTGTTCACCACCCGCTCCGCGGCCAACGGCGTGCCCGGCGGCAAGCTGCAGATTACCCGCGACAAGTGGTACGCCTACGTCGGCGGCAAGACGGCGCTCATCCAGAACGAGCTCATCCTCGAGGAAGAGACGAAGTACGGCATCATGGCCGGCGCGGGCTGGGACATCCTGGAGACGCTGCGCGTCGAGGCGGGCGGCGGCTACTTCCAGAAGGGCCTGGTGCCCGGCCTGGCGACGCTCGGCGTGGAGGCGCCGGTGAACGCCGCGGGCGTGTCCGGTCAAGTCGTCTACCACGTGGGCGTGCCCGTCGGCACCAGCGTGGACTTCCGGCTCTACAAGAACGACCCGGACATCTATCAGCGCTTCTTCGCGCCGGAGCAGTACCCGGGCGGCCTGTCCTACACGGTGTCGCTCGAGGGCAGCTACCTGTCGCAGACGCTGGAGAAGCCCAACGTCTTCGGCGCCACCAAGCCGCAGGGCGCCACCGCCGTGGCCCTCCAGGCGCGCGCGAAGTACGACCTGCTCCGCGTCAGCCTGCTGGCCCTCTACCGCAGCCTGTCCTTCATCCAGTTCGAGGTGCCGGGCTTCCCCCCGTTCCAGGACTTCCCGGAGGGCACGGAGCTGAAGCCGGAGATGTTCGTCGCGCTGGGCGCGGACTACCACCTGCCGAAGCTGCACCTCACGCCGGGCTTCATCATCGGCGTGCAGCAGCCGGCCTCGTTCCGCAGCCCCACGCCGGTGCTCGGCGGCAACAACCCGCCGCAGCACCTCATCGGCACGCGCACCGTCGTGGTGCGTGACGTGAACCAGCTCAGCATCCTTCCGGAGACGTGCGGCCGCGGCAGCGCGGTGTGCCGCGCGGAGCCCATCTACTCCGCGAAGGCCACGTTCCGCTGGGACCTGTCGGAGTCCGTCGCCGCGGTCGGCGAGGTCTACTACACCTACGACACCAACCGGACCACGTTCCGGGACGACGTGACGGGCGTGGCGCAGCCGAGCTTCGAGCGCCCGCACGCGCTGGGCTTCAACACGCTGCTCCAGGCGCGCTTCTAGGCGCCTCCCCTGCCCTCACAGGGCGCTTGGAAGTCCACGCGGCCCGGTCTCTCCGCACGAGAGGCCGGGCCGTCGCGTGTCAGACGGAGGTCATCCGCACCACCTCGTCGAAGGCGGTGAGCCCCTGCGCGAGCTTGCGCACGGCCGCCTCGCGCAGCGTCCGCATGCCGGAGCGCCGGGCCGCCTCCACCATCTGCGCGTAGGACGCCTCGCGGGCGATGAGGTCTCTCAGCTCGCCCGCGGCGGTGACGATTTCGAAGACGCCGGTGCGCCCCACGAAGCCGGTGCCGCGGCAGCGCACGCAGCCGGCGCCCTTGAGCAGACGCACGCCCCCCGGCAGCAGCGGCAGGGGCGCCTGGAGCGCCAACAGCTCGTCCGGTGTCAGCGTCGCCTCCTGCGCGCAGTGGCTGCACACCCGGCGGAGCAGGCGCTGGGCCATGACACCCAGCAGGCTCTGCGCGAGGAGGAAGGACGGCACGCCCAGATCCCTCATGCGCGCCACCGCGCCGAGCGCGTCGTTGGTGTGCAGCGTGGACAGCACCAGGTGGCCGGTGAGCGCGGACTGAATCGCGTTCTCCGCCGTCTCCGGGTCGCGAATCTCGCCCACCATGATGACGTCCGGGTCCTGGCGCAGGATGTGGCGCAGCGCCCCCGCGAAGTCGAGCCCCACCTTGGGCTGCACCTGCACCTGGTTGAAGGCGTCCCACACCATCTCGATGGGGTCCTCAATCGTGGTGACGTTGACGTCGGGGCCGGCCAGCGCCTTGAGCGCGGAGTAGAGCGTCGTCGTCTTGCCGCTGCCCGTGGGGCCGGTGACGAGGATGAGGCCGTGCGGCTGGTCAATCCAGGACTCGAAGGCGCTCTTCTCGTCCGGCTCGAAGCCGAGCTGGGCGATGTCCTGCACCAGCGTCTCCGGGTCGAAGATGCGGATGACGACCTTCTCCCCGAACGCGGTGGGCAGCGTGGACACGCGAAGCTCCACCTCGCGGCCCTCGCGCTCCGTCTTGATGCGGCCGTCCTGCGGCTTGCGGCGCTCGGAGATGTCGATGCGCGCCAGCATCTTCACGCGCGAGACGATGGGCGCATGCACGGGCGCCGGCAGCGTGTGCACCGGATGCAGCACGCCGTCGATGCGCAGCCGCACCACGCTGGTGGTGCGCTTGGGCTCGATGTGGATGTCCGAGGCGCGGTTGTCGAAGGCGTAGCGCAGCAGGTAGTCCACGGCCTGCACCACGGGCCTATCGGACGCCTCCAGCTCCTGCGTGCCGCTGAGCGACACGAGCTGCTCGAAGTTGGCGACCTGGGCGCCCGCGGCCGCGCTGAAGTCGTCGGCGGCCCGGGCCAGCGTCGTCTTGAAGCCGTAGATGTCGCTGATGGACTTGAGGATGTCCGCCTTCGCGCTGAGGATGGGCTCCACGGGCATGCCCGTGAGGCGGTGGAAGCTCTCGAAGAGCTCCCGGTCGAAGGGGTTGGCCACCGCCACCACCAGCCGGCCCTGCGGCGTGCGCTCCAGCGGGAGCAGCACGTGCTTCTGCGCATAGGGCCTGGACACGGTGCGCGTGGCCAGCGCCATGTCGAGCTTCAGCGGGTCGATCTTCCGGTAGGGGATGCCCGCCGCGCGGGCGGCGGCCTCGGTGACGCGGTCCTCGTCCAGCACGCCCCGGCCATTGGCCAGCGGCACCTGGAACGCCGCCACGACCTCCACCGGGGACACGTCGTAGCGCGCGGCCTCCTTGCTCCCGGTGCCCCCCTGCGCCTTGAGCACGCGGGCCCGCGCGGCGCCTTCCCGGGCGAGCACCTCCTGCGCCTGCTGGGGCAGCAACAGCCCCTGGGCGACCAGGGCCTCCAGCACGAACTGCGTGGTGAAGTCGCTCTGGCTCTTCGGAGAAGTGCCGCCCACGCCATTGGCTGGCTGTCCCAAGCCCTGACTCCTTTCAGTGCACGGTGCTCGTCACCGCGAGCACCGTGGCGTCCACCAGGGACTCCGGCGTCGGCCGCTCGGCGACCGCGGCGGCGGGCACGCCGAGCCGCTCCAGCGCGGACGCCGTCGTCGGGCCAATGGCCACCACCCGCGCGGAGGACAGGCGCTCGCGCCCGGCCTCCTCCAAGAAGGCCTCCGCCGTGCGCGGCGAGGCGAAGACCACCACGTCCGGCGGAGACGCGTCCAGCAGGGCCAGCGCCTCCGGAGGCAGCGTGGTGGGCGTGGAGCGGTACGCCGTCACCCGCGTCACCAGCATGCCGCGCTCGCGCAGCCCGTCCTCCATTTCACGCCGGCCCTCCTCTGCGGCGGGCAGGAGGACCTCGTCCCCGGGCTGCAACGCATCCTGGATGAGGTTGACGAGGGCCTCGCCGGTGCCCTCGGGCGGCTCAGCCACCACCTCCAGCCCGTAGCCCTCCGCCGCGCGCGTGGTGCGCGGCCCCACGGCGGCCACCTTGACGTGGCGCATCCGCTCCTGGGTGCCTGCCTCGCGCACGGCCTCCATCAGCGCCTCCACGCCGGACGGGCTCGCGAACACCACCCAGCGATAGCGGTGGATGTGCTCGGCCGCGGACAGCAGCGGGCGCCGGTCCTCCGGAGGATGCAACTCCAGCAAGGGCACGCTGAGCACCTCCGCGCCCTCGTCCTCCAGCAGGAAGCACAGCTCCTCGGCCCGCTCACGCGGGCGCGTCACCAAGACTCTCTTGCCTTCCAGTCGCCGTTCCACGTCCGCGACACTCTAGGACTCTCGCGCCTGAGTGCGGCACGCGAAATCACGCAAGATGTCCGCCGCCCCCCGCGACAGCAGCTCGTCCGCCAGGGCGTCTCCCAGCGCATGGGCCTGCGACACCGGGCCGCGCACCTCGCCCCGCACCACGCGTGTGCCATCCGGCCGGCCCACGAGTCCTCGCAGGTACACCGAGTCCCCGGCCACGGTGGCGTGGCCCGCCAGCGGCACCGTGCAGCCCCCCTCCAGCTTCGCCAGGAACGCACGCTCGGCGGTGACGGCGATGCGCGTGGTGGGGTGCTCCAGCGGCGCCAGCAGCTCGCGCACGCGGGCATCGTCCGTGCGGCACTGGATGGCCAGGACGCCCTGCCCCACCGCGGGCAGGCTCACCTCGGGCGGCAGCACCTGGGTGATGACCTCCTCCAGCCCCAGGCGCTTGAGCCCCGCGTACGCCAGCACCGCGCCCGCGAGGCCCAGCTCCCGCGTCCTCGCCAGGCGCGTCTGGACGTTGCCGCGGATGCTGACGATGTCCACGTCCGGCCGCCGCTCGCGCAGGATGCAGCTGCGGCGCAGCGACGACGTGCCCACCCGCGCGCCCTCCGGGAGCGCGTCCAGGGTCATCCCATTCAGGCCGCAGAAGGCATCCCGGGGGTCCTCCCGCTCCGGCACCGCCGCCAGCACCAGCCCCTCCGGGAACACGGACGTCATGTCCTTGAGGCTGTGCACGGCGATGTCCGCGCGGCCGTCGAGCAGCGCCTGCTCGATCTCCTTCACGAACAGGCCCTTGCCCCCCACCGCGGACAGCGGCGCGGACAGGAAGCGGTCGCCCTCGGTGGTCATCTCCACCAGGGCCACGTCCAGGCCGGGGTGGCTGCTGGCCAGCAGCGCGCCCACGTGGCGCGCCTGCCAGAGCGCCAGCGGGCTCTGCCGGGTGGCGATGCGCACGCGCGACATCACTTGCCTCCCGTGGCGGCCTGAACCGGCGTGGCCATGACCGAGGGCGCCGCGGCGGCGGCCCCCACCTCATCCTCCAGGAGGCCGAACAGCTCGGCGGCGGCGCCGGCGAGCCGGTTGCCTTCTCCCTCGGGGCCCACGGCGCGCAGCCGCGCGGTGGGCTCATGCAGCAGCTTGTTGACGATGGCTCGGCCCATGGCCTCGATGCTCTTGCGTTGCTTGTCGTTGAGTCCGTCGCCCAGCGCGCCCAGCGTGCGCTCGACCTCGGTGCGGGCAATGGCCTCCGCGCGCTGCCGCAACCGCGCCAGCACCGGCGTGCCCTCCCGCAACGCGCGCTCCTTGACGAACCGCGCCACTTCCTGCGCCACCAATACGCCCGCCTTCTGCGCCTCTTCCGCGCGCGCCGCGGCATTCTCCGCGACGAACTTCTGGATGTCGTCCACGTCGTACGCGTGCACCCAGTCCAGGGTGCCCACGGCGGGGTCGATGTCGCGGGGCACCGCCAGGTCCACCATGAACAGCGGCCGGCCCCGGCGTCCGCGGCCCAGCGCGCCCACGTTGTCACGCGTGAACAGGGGCGCCGGTGACGCCGTGCTGCACACCACCACGTCCGCCGCCGCCACCAGTGCGAGCAGCGCCTCGAAGGGCCTCGCCTGTCCCCCCACCTCGGCCGCCAGCGCCTCCGCGCGCTCCTGGGTGCGGTTGGTGACGTAGAGCTTCGAGGCGCCCGCCTGCTTGAGGTGCCGCGCCGCCAGCTCCCCCATCTCCCCCGCCCCCACCACCAGCACCGTCTTGCCCGCCAGCCCGTCGAACACCTTGCTGGCGAGCTGCACGGCCGCCGCCGCCATGGACGTGGACGCGCGGCCAATCGCCGTCTCCGTGCGCACGCGCTTGGCGCAGCTGAAGGCCGCCGCACAGGCGCGCATCAGCTCACCGCGCACCGCGCCCGCGCCCTGGCCGCGCTCGAAGGCTTCCTTGACCTGGCCCAGAATCTGGGCCTCGCCCAGCACCATCGAATCCAGGCTGCAGGCCACCCGGAACAGGTGCACCAGCGCCGCCTCGCCCTGGTGCTCGTAGAGGTGCTCCAGCGCCGCCGCGCCGCCCAGCGCCTCCAGCTCCGCCAGCACGCGCTGCCGCGCCACCTGGACGCTCGGCGCGGCCAGATATACCTCCACGCGGTTGCACGTGGAGACCCACAGCGCCTCCACGGGGGCCTGCGCCAACCGCTGGAGCACGTCCACCTGGCGCGGCTCCGGCAAGGCCAGCCGCTCGCGGACATCGAGGGGCGCCGTCCGGTGGGACAGGCCAATGCAGATGAGCTCCATACTCACGGCATCCTCATGGCCGCCGCCGTGGGCGCCGACAGGTCATACGAGGACAAGAACGACACCAGGACCAGGCAGAAGCCCGCCATGGTGAGGAAAGCCACGCGGCGCCCCCGCCAGCCCGCGAAGGTGCGCGCCGCCAGCAGCACGGCGAAGACGGCCCAGGCCACCAGCGTGGCCAGCGTCTTCCCGTCCACGCTCCAGGGCCCCGGCGTGGAGCCCACGAAGAAGGCCCCGGTGGCGAGCGTCACGGACAGCGCCAGGAAGCCCCACACCACGAGCCGCCGGTTCAGCGTGTCCAGGAACTCCAACGAGGGCAGCCGGGTGAAGAGCAGCCCGAAGCGCTTGGCCTTCACCTGCCGCTCCATCAGCACGTACATGACGCCCACGCCCGCGGCCACCGCGAACGCGGCCAGCCCCAGCAGCGCCAGGGTGATGTGCAGCGGCAGCAGCGGCTGGCGCACGCCGGGGGGAAGCGGCGCCTGCCCACCGTGCATCAGCAGGCCGGGCAGCAACGCCGCGAGGGCCAGGGGTGTGAGGAACGCGCCGATGACGGGCCGGCGGTAGCGCACGTCCAGGAACAGGAAGATGGCCAGCAGCAGGAAGGCCAACGCGGAGAAGCCCTGGGCCAGCCCCACCGGACGCCCGTTCTGGGCGCCGAGCAGCTCGAAGAGGGCCACGCCGTGCAGCGCCAGCCCTCCGCCCACCAGCACGCGCCCGGCCGTGGCCAGCGCCTCGGATTGGCGGACCAGGTAGGCGAGATATGCCACGGCGGCGATGCCATAGGCATGGCAGGCGAGCGAGACGAGCGTGTGGCTCATAGGGGAAGGCTCATAACCACGGGAGACAGGCGAATCAGCCCATCTTGTTCAGGATGAAGGCAGCCAGAAGGTCTGCTTCGGAATCCGGCTTCTTCTCCGCGCCCTCTGGCCGGGGCGCACCGGCGGCCACCTCCGCGACATACCCCGGAACGACCTCATAGGCGTTGTCCCCCACCAGCACCGAGTCGGCCATCTGCTCGGCACCCAGTCGGGCAAGTTGCTCCTCGGTCTTCACCCGGGCCACCAGCCCCTGGGTATCCTCGCCCGACACGAGCTGGACGAAGTGGACCGCGGGCGTCAAGGGAAAGGCCACACCCCCTTCCGCCATCACCACCAGCCGGCCATCCCGCATGTCCGCTTTGTCCGCCAGTGCCCACTCCTCGAGCTGGGTCTGGGGCAGGAAGAGCTTCGTCACGCCGCCCAGCTTACACCACCCTTCCGCCCGGGGGTGGAAGCCGTGGGGGAATTGGTTGAAACAGCCGCCATTCATCCGCATCTCAGCTGCCAGATTGGCTGATGCCCGGCCGATCCTTGCAGGGCCACCAGACGCGTACTAGACGCGGCGGAGCGACCCGGAACGGGCACGAGGAGACACCATGGCAGGCACGGACGTAACGAACATCGGTGATGGCGACTTCAAGCAGCAGGTCCTGGACTCCCAGGAGCCCGTGCTGGTGGACTTCTGGGCGACGTGGTGCGCGCCGTGCCGCGCCATCGCCCCCTCCATCGAGGCGCTGGCCGCGCAGTACAAGGGGCAGATGAAGTTCGCCAAGCTCAACATCGACGAGAACCAGGACACGCCGCAGGAGTACGGCATCCGCTCCATCCCCACCCTGCTCGTCTTCAAGGGCGGCAAGGTCGTGGAGCAGATCGTCGGCGCGGTCCCCAAGACCCGCATCGAGGACGCCGTCAAGAAGGCGCTGTCATAGCGCCATCCGCCGCGGGGCCGAGCGCGCGGGTGAGCCCCTGCTCCCCGCGCCCCTCCGCGGCGCGCTGTCTCACGACAGCAACTCCACGCACCGCCGCAGGACCTCCAGGCGCGAGTAGCGCTTGTCATTGCCCGGCACCACGTGCCACGGCGCGTCCGGGCGGTGCGTGCGGTCCAGCATGTCCTGGATGGCCACCGCATAGGACTTCCACTTCGACCGGTTCCGCCAGTCCTCGGGTCCCAGCTTGTAGCGCTTGGCCGGGTCCTCCTCGCGCTCGCGGAAGCGCTGGAGCTGCGTCGCCTTGTCGATGTGGATGAAGAACTTCACCATCCGCACCCCGTCCGCGGTGAGCATGTGTTCAAAAGCGTTGATTTCATCGTACGCGCGCCGCCAGTCGGCGGGCTTCGTGAGCCGCTCCACGCGCTCCACGAGCACCCGTCCGTACCAGCTCCGGTCGAACACGCAGACCTCGCCGGCCCCTGGCACCTTGCGCCAGAAGCGCCAGAGGTAGTGGTGCCGCCGCTCCTCCTCCGACGGCGCGGAGATGGGCCACACCTTGTAACCGCGTGGGTCCATCAGCGTCGTGAGCCTTCGGATGGCGCCGCCCTTCCCGGAGGCATCCCAGCCCTCGAAGACAATGATGGCCTTCCGCCCCGCCAGGTAGTTCCGAATCTGCAGCTCGAAGACACGCTCTTGGAGTGTCTTGAGCGTCTTCTCATAGTCCGCGTGTTCACCCGCTGAGACAGATGGATCGACCGCCGCGAGGACCACCGTGCCCTGAGGACATACGGGAAACACGTATCCATTTGCAGTCTTGTCATCAATTTTTTGAGATCGTTTACGAGTCAAGACAGACCCTCCAAGGTTGTATTGACAGCGATGACTTCAACCGCCAAATAGGCACATAGCAGTGTCTATGTTGATTGACTGTTTTCACTTGGAGTATTCATGGCACGTCCACGCAAAGAATTGTCCACCGTCCCGCTGACGCCGGCCATGGTGAACTGGGCCGAGGCCCTGGGTGACGCCATTGGCCGCGGCATGCTGCGCGCGCTCAACGACGGCATGCCCCGGCTGGGCAGCACCGCGCCGAGCTCCACCGCGCTCACCGCGGGCCGCCGCAGGGGCCGCCCGCCGAAGGTCATGGCGGGCGCGAGCCTGGTTTCACTGGACCGCCGCTGCACGGTGGACGGTTGCACGCGGGAGCAGCGCTCGAAGGGGCTCTGCTCCGCGCACTACCAGGCCGAGC
>Ga0182745_1000721_pt1 | contig 34599 bp, 23 predicted proteins | sample eDN3rd30CKraftBY_FD_128523 | JGI IMG/M metagenome (GOLD analysis project Ga0182745, IMG submission 128523) | Enriched backyard soil microbial communities from Emeryville, California, USA - eDNA 3rd pass 30_C Kraft BY (version 2) (version 2) | ecosystem: Environmental > Terrestrial > Soil >...
ATTCCACGTTCCATTCCAAATGGCGTTTCATCAAACAGACGGAGACGGCAAATCGCTTTGCCGTCTCCGTTCCAGAATTCAGATGAAATGACGAATCGATTTCATCGGCGAACAAGTCGTTCTCGCCTGCAATTTTTGCCGTCACACGTTATGGAGTCACTCGTTTGAAGTTCAAGCCGGGATCACTTTCGGGTGCTCCATATAATTTGAACTGCCATTGATCCGGTCCCTGTGACGTCACGCTTCCTTCCATCTCTCCTTGTTCTTTGCTGGACATGACGATTCCGTCACTGTCTGCCTGCAACTGGCCCGTGACCTGAATATCGGGCTGGTTCTTCTGCTTGACACTCCATGTGAAATTGGAGTCAGGCGTCACGGTCAAGTGGATCGTAGACTCACCTGCAATGGCCTGCCATTCTCCCACCAGGTCGGTTTCTGCGTCGGATGTCGCCGGCGCGGGAACCGCCGACGGATCGACGACCGTGGGCGACACAGCAGGTTCCGGTGGAACAAGTGTATCCAGCAGCTGTTTGGCAACCAGGTCCTTAGGTTGATTCTGCACCACGACTTTCAGGACTGCAGCGGCTTCATTCTGGGCGCCGGTGACCATGTAATGATAAGCCAGCACGAAATAGGCTGCCGCATCCGTAGGATGTTCGTTGCAGTAGGCTTCCAGTTGCCGCAGCTGAATAGTGTAGTCATTGACATCACCATATAGCGAACTCATCGTCGTCCAGTCCATTCCCGGAGTTGTTGATAACAACGAGTTGAGGGCAGCTGCCGCGGGCGTATATTCCCCCACAGCAAAAAGTGCCAGTGCACGCACTTCGTGAATGACGGGATCTTTGGGCTGCTGTTGAATGGCGGTGTCGAAAAGGCTCAGAGACTGCTGATAATCCCCTGCCTTGAATGCTGCCAACCCCTGGTCGAAAGCCTGGATTCCGGGATCGGTTGCCGGAGGAGGCTGAGTGGCATCAAGATATGTATAGTCGACCCCTTCGTCAGGCAGGGCATAATTATAAACAACTAGGGGTTGAGTATAGTTATACACCGAGGCATAGCCTGGTCCGATCCCGGCATAATATGGATTGTAATAGCCACCATAAGCACCATACCCATAGCCCCAGTTATTTGCCATGGAACTCAGCCCCCAGCCGGTGAGGGTTCCCCAGAAAAACGGACGATACCAGTTGTTTCGGCCATAACCACGCCAACTCCCGTTATACCAGGAGTAATGCGGATTGACGTGATGATAATGTGGATAGTATCCGTGCCGTCCGCCATTCCAGCCCCAGCCGGCGTGATTCCATCGATTCTGGGAATAATTTCCGCGGTAAGAGTTGTTCTGCCAGTTCGGATTTCTGTCGTTGAAACGACCACGATCACCTCCATCATTGGGGCCGCGGCCTGGACGATTTCCAATAATGGTGGAGCCTTGACCCGGACGGTGCCCCCCGATCACGGGACGTCCGCCCGGCCGATGGTCGCGGTCTCCCGGTCGACTACCAGGTCGGTCTCCCGGTCGATTGCCAATATCCGGTCGACCAATATTACCGGGACGGCCCGTGTCTGGCCGGTTGCCCATGTTGTCTCCAGGGCGATTTCCATTGGGGCGATTTCCAGGGAAGTTTCCCGGTCGATTGCCAATGTCCGGTCGACCAATATTACCGGGACGGCCCGTGTCTGGCCGGTTGCCCATGTTGTCTCCGGGGCGGTTATTTCCAGGGCGATTTCCGCCGGGTCGGCCAGTCTCAGGTCGAGGGGAATTTTGTCCGGGTTGAGGCCGGGTGATGTTTCCTCCACCAGGACGATTCAGGCCTCCCAGGCTCGGTCGATCACTGCCCGGTCTGCCCATGTCTGGTCTGGTTGTGCCCGGTCTGCCCGTGTCTGGTCTGCCTGTATCCGGTCTGGTAGTTGGACGCCTGTTCATTCCTGGTGAATTGGAATTGCCACCGGGCGTATTCGGGCGGGCATTGATGTTGAAACTCGGATTTCGTTCGAAATTCCCACTTCCGGGGCGAGGTCGTGTGACATTTGAACCGCTCCCGGCACCGCCCAGGGAAGGCCTGCCCCCTCCTCGAATCGGAGAGGGTGACGAAGGCCGAGAGGGAGGGGTTGGGCGGGTTGAACCCAGACTAGGGCGGCTGGCATTTCCGGATGGGCGATTCATATTCATGGATGGGCGACCACCTCCCCCACTGGGACGCGCACCTCCGCCGCCAGGACGCGCGCCGGCAGATGCAGCGGGTCGGCCTCCTCCTCCCCCTCTTCCGGGAGAGGGTCTGGCCAACGATTCTGACACGGGCATCAGCAGAGCTGAGAGTGCAGCCAGCATCCACTTGTGCCGATATAATCGAGTTGAAAAAAACATTTCATCGCCTCCCATCTTCGAGCGAATTGCTCTGTCCAAGTCCGCGTGGCACGATATCGCGACTGCTGAAATACTGTTTCCGGCGTGATCAATTCGCGTCCAGAATCGAAGGTCGCACTTTCCATTCCAATGATGGAAGAAATGGCCAATCGAAGTGAAAAGACGATCATCAATCCAATGCAAAATCGACAATCTTTGCCTCTCTTGTGCCTCAAAACTCCCAAGGTGATGTCAAGCTGAGCACATTGTGGATCAATTTGATTTTTTGTGTTACATGAACGATTTGACATCTCTGAAAATGAGTGCCCTGGCGGGTTGCTTAGGGTTTTGGTTGAGGGGCTGCTTCGGCCCGACCAGCTGTTGGAGGACGGCGCACGACATCCAGTTCGAAATCTTCGTCCTGCTCTCCACCAATCAGGCGATCCGTCCCCTTCATGGAAAACCGGCTGAAATCATTCTGCGAGGACAAGGTCACAATCGCGGAACCGGTCCGTCCGTCCGGCAGAATTGCTGTTGAGTGGATGTGCCAACTTTCGCCCAGCGGAGTCCAAAGTCCTTCGCCGATGCCGCCATCGGAATCAAACAGCCAGGAACGGATTTTTCCATGCAGCGGGTCCCAGCCAATGCGATGGGTGCTTTTCATGACCACTTCACCATTGGCCTCTACGACATAGTCTCCCAGCAGGAAGTTTTCATCTTCCGACCATTGGTACTTGATTTTGACTCTGGCCTCGGTGCCCTCGTTGACCCATTCTCCGACAAGCCAGCCGAGGGGCTCCAGAGCCGCATGTGCGGTCATCAACATCTCGCGAGCCGTATCCTTCACGCTTGCGTATTTCCATCCGGAGTCAGTTTTGGCGAGAATGGCGACATACTGAATCACAGCCTGTGAATCTTCCGCCACGGCCATGGTGCGGATTCCTTCTTCAATGGCCACTGGACCGATCACCTGGACTGATTCGATTTCCAGGCCGATCTGAGCTCCCGGATACTTTTCAAAATACTTTGTCAGCACGCCTTCAATGGCGGCTTGTCCTTGATAGACGGTTCCCAGTTCATCCACCCATTCTCCTTCCTGCAGGAACTGTTCCGAGACCTCTTTGGCTTTTCCAGCATTGAAGGCTTCCACAACCTGTTTGGCAGCATCGTAAATTCCTGTCAATGATTCCGGCGAAGCCGTCTTCGTATCTTGATGCAGTTGATCGGGGGCATCTGGAGAGAGGCCCGGTTTGGAAGGGGGAACGGCATTCGTTTGTCGAGGAACAGTCGATGGACCGGCTGCTGTGGGGGCTTCCCCCGGAGCAGGGGGCTCGGCCGCTGGCTTGTCTTTGGTTGGCGCTCTGGTTGGCACTGTTGTTGGCACCGTTGTGGATTGAGCCTGACAGGGAAAGGTTACGGTCAATATCAACAGACTCGCAACTGTACACAGCATGAACCGTTGCATCAGATTTCACTCCTGTTGGAAAGATAAAGAGTTTGCATATTTCCCCGCGCATGCCGCGTGGCAGAATCCAGCTCATTTGGAGAAATGAGCTGGATTCCATGTCTTCCCGGGTTTGGAAGCTGGACTCACAAAGTGACATCAGTGAAAAAAGGAGAGAGAACAGGGGAGGAGAGCCCCGTTTGATGTCTTTCCTCCTCTTTTTCTCTTTGTCTGGATCCGGTCAGGCGAGAGCGTTTTTGTAAATCTCGCCGTAGACTTGCCTCGCGGTATTCAGTTTTTCATCAAGTGAAACCCTTTCGACGCGGGCACATGAAAGACCAAACTGGTCTAATGTCCTGTCAGGGCTTGGATTTAGGGTACGTGATCGCGAAACGTCCTCCGTTGTCGGACTTTGCGTTAAGGCCGACCCTAAGTTTTAGAATGGACGAAGCACCAGGAACGAATGAATGAGTCATGTCATCTTCTGAGCCCTGATGGCCTACCTTCATTCACTATGCGGCACGAATGTGGAAGTGCAAGGTGGGACTTTCTCTTCTAATGATGAAAACCTGGAATTTCTGCATCTGTCCGCCCCAGAGAGATGTCATGACAACGATTGCAGGAAGTCCGACATCTCTCCCCGCGCGTGATCGTCACCGATCTTGCGTGCGACCTCGATCCCGGATTGCAAAATTTGTCGGGCGGCATCCGGTTCTGCCTGGGCGGCCAGCATTTGGCCTTCCTGGAAATAAGCAGAGACGTAATTGGAATCCAGGTCGCGGACTTTCTGAAAAAACTGCCGGGCGAGGTCAATTTCGTTCAACTTGGCCAGCTCCATGGCATAAGAATAATTGAGGAAAACATCTGTTGGATCGGTCTTTAAAAGTTCTTCAATTTTTTCACGTCGCGTCATGAATTGTGCTCCGGTCGGATTCGACAATGGGTGTCAAGGTTGCTTTGGAAAAGAAATTTCTTCGAAACTGCCACTGGTATAACGGGTCTTGAAAGAAAGTTCTCTGCGGAGGTGATTTTTGGAAGTCATGTTCCCCGAGAGGGTGCATAGGTTGCCTACTCTTTCAACTGAATAGATAGGCAAGGTATGCGCCGTGTTTCAGGCGAGTTCAAGCGATTCCTCGAACTGATCCGATGTTGGGGCTGTGGAGCTTCAAGGACCGCACTCCCGGACAGGCGAACGGAATTCGCCAGAGTTGCCTCGGTTCACAACAGGAACAGGCCTGCAGATGACGAAGCAATGCTGCCTTGCCGGACTGTGCTGGGCCATACTGCTTGTGCTCGCCCCCAGCCTGAGCCTTGCTGACCAGCCGTCAATTGGTACCAGCTCAAGACGCAATACAGAACGCACTCGGATTGTGGAACGTGCAGAACGTTCTTCCGTGAATATTCATACCGAAAAGCGGCAGAAGTCCATGGACGTGGTCTTCTCCACGAGCAAGGCGACCAAAATCAATGGGATGGGAACCGGCATCATCATTGACGAACGGGGCTATATTGTCACCAATTACCACGTCGTTCAAGATGTCGAGCGACTGCGGATCACGACATACGCGGGCGGGAATTATGAAGGCCGTGTGCTGGCATACGATTCCCGTGAAGATCTGGCGATTATCCAGATTGAGCCTCGTGAAAAGCTGGACGTTGCCAATTTCGGTACGTCTTCCGACCTCATGCTGGGGGAAGACGTCATCGCCATCGGCAATGCATATGGTTATGAATCATCCGTCACCCGGGGAATCATCAGCCATCGTTCACGAGACGTGGAAGTCAACGAAGAACAATCTTACAGCAATCTGATACAGATCGATGCGGCCATTAACCCCGGAAACAGCGGGGGTCCCCTGCTCAATGCAGATGGGGAAGTGATCGGGATTAATGTGGCCATTCGTGCTGGAGCTCAGCGAATTGGTTTTGCCATTCCCATCGACGCCGCACGCAAAGTTATCGCCAGATTGATTAACATCGAGCGGCATCAGCTCACCTATCACGGCGTGGTCACGAAAGATGTGAAACAAGGGACCGAAAGAAAACTGGTTGTCGCAAACATTCGCCCAGACTCTCCAGCAAATGCTGCCGGCATCAAGGTGGGTGATGTCATTACCCGCTCTGGCGATCTGGAAATCATCGATGGCGCCGATTTTGAACGCTCCCTGTTCGGCCGTACGGCCGGCGCCGATATTCCCATCCAACTCATGCGTGAAGGGAAATTACAGGAGATTCATTTTCACCTGGCAGAACTTGCCGGCCATCGACGCCAGGCGACCCAGCAACTCATCAGTAATACTTCGGCAAAACCGGACTTTCGGACAACTTCCGTCGTCGGCACCACGGCGGATAAATGCTGGGACCTGCTGGGATTGAAACTGGAAAAAGCAGAAGACGGGTTTCCTCTGCCCAATCAACCCTATCGGGGCGGGATGCGTGTTACGGCAGTACGTTCCGGCGGACCAGCCGAAACAAATGGAATTCGTGAAGGTGACGTACTGGTGGGATTGCATATCTGGGAAACCGTCAGCAGCGACAATGTCGATTACGTCCTGAATCATCCGCAACTGCAAACTTTGGGGCCCCTGAAGTTCTATATTGTCCGAGACGGCGAAACACTGTTTGGACACTTTCGCATTGCCGCAGTTGCCCAGCGATAAATCGTGGGGACAGTGAAAGGAAGACAGTGAAAGGAAGACAGTGAAATTGTGCTGCGTTTGACAAGCAATTAAAGTCTCTTCCGAGAGACCTCCCGCGAACACTGTCAAACGAACACTGTCAAACGAACACTGTCAAACGAACACTGTCAAAACCACGGACAGAGCTGTGACCGTGACGGCAATCTTCCCGCGCATCCATCAAAACAAGAAATAAGATGGTCGGTCTAGCGCGTTTTTGTAAATCTTGTGGCGAACTTGTCTCGCGGCACCCGGACGAAACGGCGTTCATGCGCTCTACTATTCGCGGACGTATTCCTGAAACCGCGTTCGCAACTGGCGGGTGACCGGCCCGGGAAGACCGGTGCCGATGGGGCGCCCATCCAGCTTGGTCACCGGAATCACTTCGGCGGCTGTGCCGGTCAGAAAACATTCATCTGCCACATAGATGTCATGGCGGATCAGCGGGATCTCTTTTACTTCAATGCCAGCCGCCATGGCGAGTTCGAGTACGACGTTGCGGGTCACCCCTTCCAGAATGCCAGCATCCGTGGGTGGAGTTTTCAGCACCCCGTTTTTCACGATGAAAATGTTGTCACCGGTGCATTCCGCCACTTGCCCCAGATGATTGAGCATGAGCGCCTCCGCACAACCGGCATCGGTCCCTTCAATCTTGGCGAGAATGTTGTTCAGGTAATTGAGTGATTTAATACGCGGGCTCAGTGCGCCAGGATGATTGCGGATCGTGCTGGCGGTGACGATTTCCATTCCCTTTTCGTACATCTCCTCCGGGTACAGGGAGATGGTATCAGCGATAATAATCACCATGGGATGGCTGGTCCGACGAATATCCAGCCCGAGCGAACCGGCCCCGCGCGTGATGACCAGTCGAACATAACCATCCATCAGTTGATTGGCGGCCACCGTTTCCTGAATGGCCTGAATCATCTGCTCGGGGGTGAGCGGAATGTTCAAGCGAATCGCGCGGGCACTTTCATACAGACGGTCAATGTGATCCTGCTGACGGAAGACTCGTCCGGAATAAACTCGAATGCCTTCAAAAACCCCGTCGCCATAGAGTAGCCCGTGATCATACACGCTGACCTGGGCTTGCTCTTTCTCCACAAGCTTTCCATCGAGGTAAATCTTTTGAGACATTTAGGAATCCGAGAATTCAAAATCAGGAGATGAAGTCTACGACCGATGATGATGAGTGGTGATGGTGATGAGCGGCGAGGTTCAACCCCGTCGCTTACGTCATGGCACAAGGCATGCCGAACAGGTACCCGATCTCAAAGCCCTGACAGAGCACTAAGCAGCTTCTTCCAGTGACTGAATTCGGCCTTCACTCAGACGCACCAGCCGTTCGGCCTGGCCGGCAATTTCATCGTCATGGGTCACCATGATGATAGTCAGCGATTCAGTCTGATTCAACTTGTGCAGAACATTCATAATCTCGTGTCCAGTGCGAGAATCCAGGTTTCCGGTCGGTTCGTCCGCCAGCAGGACGGAGGGGCGACCGGCCAGGGCCCGGGCGATCGCGGCCCGCTGCATTTCGCCTCCCGATAACTCTGAAGGACGATGTCGAATCCGGTGCGAGAGGCCCACTTTCTCGATGATTTCCATTCCCTGGTCGCGCAGCTCGCGCTTCCTCCGCCAGTATTCCAGCATGGAATAACGGATCATCAATGGAGACAGGACATTCTCCAGCAGATTGAGTTCGGGCAGCAGGTGATAAAATTGAAAGACAAATCCGAAAACATTGTTTCTCAATTCATCTCGAGTCGAGGTCGGCAAAAGATCGATCCGGTTCCCTTCCAGCCAGACTTCTCCCTGATCCGGTTGGTCCAGCAGTCCCAGCAGGTGCATGAGAGTGCTTTTCCCGGAACCGGACTGTCCCACGATCGACAGGAATTCTCCTTTGCCGACACTAATGTCCACTCCTCGAAGGACGGGAACTTTGTGCTCCCCCTTCTGATAGGCTTTGTCAACAGCCTTCGCCCACAGATGCGGTGTGCGGACAATGGTGGAGTTCGTGCGAATGGGGTGAAGCATGGTTCACTCGAAATACGTCAAGGAAAGCAAGTCAGGGAAGAGCTTTGTCAGAGAGATTGTCCGTCTCCGATGAGATCATTCATAACGCAGCGCGCGCACGGGATGCAGTGAAGCTGCCCGGCGAGCCGGCAAGACGCTGGCCAGAATCGCAATGATCATAGCCCCCAGCGCCACCCAAAATACCATCATTGGATGCACCGCAGTGGGAATGTCATGGAAGTAGTAAATCGATTCATCGAAAACCTTGTGTCCGGTGACATGTGAAATTACATCTTCGATTTCATTGATGTAGTGCACGAAGAGCAGGCCCAGGGCCACGCCCGCGCCACTTCCCACAACTCCCAGCGACAGACCATAGGACAGGAAGATCATCATCACGCCCCGGGAACTGGCCCCCAGTGCTTTGAGGATGCCGATGTCGCGAGTCTTCTCCACCACAATCATGTAGAAGATCGCCAGAATCCCGAATCCCGCCACGGTGATAATCAGAAACAGTAATACGTTCAGAATTGCCGATTCCACGGCCACTGCTTCCAGTAACGGGCCCTGCTTCTGCTCCCAGGTTCGTACTTGAAAGTTGTAACCCAGTCCTTGGCTCAATCGACGAACGACTTCGGGAGCGTCTCGATAATCTTTCAGCTTGATCTGCAGCGTCGTAATCGCGCCATCTTTCCAGTTCAGATTTTGATGCGGACGGGTTGGGTCCGGTCCGGAAAGCATGCCCCGCACATATTGCAGTTCTTCCAGGTTGCAGAAGACAAGGTTGGAATCGTATTCACTCATCCCGCTCTTAAAGACATCCACAATTGTGGCCTTGAAAGGGGCCGGTTCCGGATTGCCCGCTTTAATGGTCGTTAAAACGACATCCTGACCGGGGCTGGCCATATACATGGTCCGCGTCTTGCCGGTATCCCGGTCTTTATATGGGAAACTGACCAGTCCGGAACCGACATAAATTTTTGCCGGCTGCGGATCTTCCGGATTGATCGGCTCCATGGGAATGGCTGCGGAGGAACCCAGAAATGGGTCATCAAAATGAGTGGCATCACCGGGAACTTCGGGGTGATTTGCAGCGGTCAGTTGAAAGCCGTTATCGTTGATGGTGGAGGGGGCTTGTACATTCAGGCCATCAGTTGCCGGTACGCCCACGGGAGATGGAATTGATTCAGCGGCCCGGTATTTGCGTTCGAAATCTTCCAATTGACGGGATTTCACCCAGTCCGAACGATCCTTGCGGGCAGTTGCCGTCATGCTCCAGTCCAACGGAGCATTCACATCTCGTAGCGGCTCACGGACAACAATATTGTCTTCCTTCACCTGTTGACGGCTCAGCAGGTATTGAGCCAGCGGACTGACCTCATTCTTCGAATCCGGAACGATCCCCACCAGGGTCACCAGGCGATAAATATCCTGACCGACCCAACGAAAACTCATCATCCCATAGATTTCGACAGTGGGAGTGACGGCTTCAATATAGTTGCCGGCCAGGCTCTGGACATCTGCCAGCAGTTGGGTCGGATCGGATGTCCCGTTCATGCTGGTGGCTTCCACCATCACATCGCCCAGCGTGGCATGAATCCGTTCCCGCATTTGGCTGCTGAAGCCGGACATCACGCTGTTCACGACAATCATCGTCGCCACTCCCAGCGTCACGCTGATCACGCTGGCCAACGCGATAAAACGCGTTCGCAAGTAACGATTGGCGAGTAAAAACTTATACATGCGCACTCCTTTGCGATGGGCATTCCTGCCGGCAGCTGCGGAGTTTAGGGAGAGCATTGAAGTACGTCGAGGCGAATTCTGCCGGACCAGAAAATGTTCCCTGCCCACAGCATGTTGATGACTCCTCATCAGGCTGTGAGCGGCTACAATCTGCGGGGGCCTGCTCAAGCCTGTTGTTTCTGAATATGGGCCACGGCAGATTTTCGCAGGATCTTGATGTGACAGACTTTCCGGAATGAACGCACCGATCGGCAATCAGAACCAGACGCGGAATATCCGGCTGCGAATCGCATATGACGGAACCCGATATGCAGGCTGGCAAGTGCAACCTGATCAACGCACCGTTCAAGGATGCGTCGAAACGGCTATTGAAAAAACGTGCGGTGAACGGCAACGGCTTCTCTGCGCCGGTAGAACGGATTCCGGAGTGCACGCACTCGGGCAGGTTGTGAATTTCACCACTTCCGCACGCATTCCGCCTGCCAGGTGGCGGCCAGCGCTTCAGGCACATTTGCCGGAGGACATCATCATTCTCGAATCAGATGAAGTCCCGGCAGGGTTTCATGCCACGTTCTGGGCGCACTCCAAGCGTTATCGTTATGTGATTTATAACCACGTTGTTTCCAATCCATTTCTTCGGAATTACAGCTGGCGTATCGGTCAACCGTTGAATATCGCCGCGATGCAGGAAGCGGCGGAATGCCTGCTGGGGCAACATGATTTCCGCAGTTTCGAATCACATTGGCCCAACAAGGCGACCAGCATTCGCACGGTGATGGATATTTCTATTCAACGCCGACATCTCTGTGAACTGTTGACGCCCCTTTCGCTGCAGGCTCAGGACATGGCCCCGCCCGCGGGACCGGGTGACCTGATCTGTCTGGAGATCGAAGCGGATGGATTTCTCTATAACATGGTGCGGACCATCACCGGCACATTGACATATGTCGGTCGAGGAACATGGACCCGGCACGACGTCCAGCGGATTCTTCAGGCACAGGATCGTTCCATTGCAGGAGGAACCGCTCCCGCAAGCGGCCTGTTTATGGTGCAAGTGAATTATCGCGACGGTGACCAATCCCCCCGTACGGCGACACAAAATGCCCTTGATGCGGATCATTCGGAGGATCTTGAGCCGAATTGAACCCGAATGAGACGGTCACCCGGTTCTGAAGTCACCAGGTTGAAGTTACCAGGTTGAAGTTACTTCGCCGTGCGTAACAGCTTTTTGAATTCCTGAAACGGCAGGGCATTGGCGACATCGTTTTTCGTCAATCCTGCCCGTCGAGCCTGCGACACACCGTATTCCATCAGGTCCAGGCCAGCCTGTGAATGTGCATCGGTATTAATCACAATGGGAATCCCCAGGTCCCGCGCTGCTGCCGCATGGACGTCATTCAAATCCAGACGATGGGGATCGGCGTTGATTTCCATCATCACCCCATAATCTGCCGCTGCACGAAATAGAGCCTGATAATCAATTTCGGCTCCAGCCCGACGGCTGACAATTCGCCCACTGGGATGACCAATGGCGCAAACATAGGGATTGCGGACCGCGTTGAGCAACCGCTTCATGATCTGGTCTCCGGGCTGCTTTAAGCCGTAATGCAGCACTGCCAGAACCCAGTCCGCCTCCGCCAGCACATTGTCCGGTAAATCGAGATCAGCGTTCTCAAGAATGTCGCATTCGATCCCCAGCAGGACTTCGATATCGGTATATTCTTGGCGAATTTTGCGAATCTCATCCCAATGTTTCCGCAGCCGTACCGGATCCAGACCACGAGCCATGGAGACCCGCTGGGAGTGGTCGGTAATGGCAATATATTCTCGTCCGCGTTCGCGCGCAGCCTCAATCATTTCCCGAATGCTGGCGGTGCCGTCGGTTGCGGTGGTGTGCATGTGCAGATCACCCCGCATCTCCGCCAGCGTGAGAAGCTGGGGAAGATTCCCGTGCTCGGCCTGTTCGATTTCGCCACGGTTTTCACGAAGTTCCGGAGGAATCCAATCTAATCCGATGGCCCGGTAGACCTCTTCTTCGTTCCGGCCGGCAACGAACTGATCGTTTTGGAAGAGTCCATATTCATTCAGCTTATAGCCACGATTGATCGCCCGGCGACGAACCTCAATATTATGTTCTTTGGATCCGGTGAAATAGAGCAGTGCTGCCCCGAAGGATTCTTCCGGGACCACACGCAGATCCAGTTCCAGACCATTTCGTAATTTGACCCGTTGTTTTGTCGGTCCGCGCGAAAGCACTTTCACCACCAGCGGATGCTGAGCCAATCGGTCCATGACTGTTGCGGCGTCATTTGCAATCGCCAGAATGTCCAGGTCTCCACAAGTCTCTTTCCAGCGTCGACAACTTCCGGCGATAGCACATTGTGTGACTGCTTCGAGTGTTTGCAGGTCTTCCACGATTTGTTCGGCGGCGGCACGTGCTGCTGAAATCAGAGCCCGCTGGCCGACCTGTTCAAATTCCGCCAACCCCGCCAGAATGGCCTGTTCCGATTTCTTCCCGAAGCCCTTGAGTGCTGCAATTTTTCCGGCCGCCGCCGCAGCCTGCAGGTCGTCAATGGAACGAATCTGCAGTTCACGAGACAGGAGTGCCGCTTTTTTGGGGCCTAGGCCGGGCAGATTCATGATCTGCAGCAGTGCGGGTGGAAATTCCTGCCGTAATTCCAGCAGCAGCGGAAACCCGCCGGTCTGTACTAACTGGCAGATTTTGGTGGCGATGTCTTTTCCGATACCGGGGAGTTGTGTCAGCTGGGCGGCATCGGTTTCGATCAGATGTGCCAGTGATTCCGACTGATCCAATGCCGTATTTGCTGCATTGCGATAGGCACGCACGCGAAAGGCGTTGGCACCTTGCAATTCCAGTAGCTGAGCTGTCTCCTCCAGCACGCTGGCGATATCAGCATTGGTCATGATCAACATGTGCCCCCAAGTTAGGAGAATTCGTTGGGGAAAGTGGGCCAGACATTTTTGTCTGGCCAGGACAACTTATTGTTCAACAGCCTGCATCGGTTTTGATAACGGGAGACATCAGGCTTTCCCGGCCGCCGTGATGGAGCGGACATCATATCAAATCCTGACAGCTGGACATGGCGAACAAAAGGCTCTCGCCAGGAGCCGAAACGAACATGTCTGGACCGAAGTGCCTAGACCAGTTTGGTCTATCATGTGCCCGCGTCGAAAGGGTTTCACTTGATGAAAGACTGAATGCCGCGAAGCAAGTCCGCCACAAGATTTACAAAAACGCACTAGTGCTTTGTCAATTTTAAAATTTTGGGTAGGGGCTTCACGCAAAGTCCGACAACGGAGGACGTTTCGCGATCACGTACCCCAAAACCAAGCCCTGACAGGGCACCAGAACCAGAAAAATTATGGCTTTTGGTTCAGCTTCGCCTTATCAACTGGTTTGAAGCGTTCGGAAGTCTGGCCTGTTGAGAACCGGGAACTGCCTCCCATTTCCTGAGATGTGCTGGTGCTGTGTGAACCCGCCTTCAGGTTGAATTTCTGGTCGGAAGTGGCGTCGTACAGACGTTGACGTTGCTCGTATCCCATGTAGTTCAGGAAGTCATTGAACGTGATGACTTTGATTCCTTTACGGAGTGCTTCTTTGGTCAGGAGTGCGTATTCGTCCAGGACTTTGCGAATCTCTTCCTGTTTCTGTTCGTCGGTTCCGGGGAAGTTTGCGGGGTCTTCGATCTTCCCGATGATCAGGAATTTCGACTTCACGGTCAGTTCGCCACCCTCTGGAATCCGGTTTCCGGCGTCGTCGACTTCCAGCTCGATTCCGGCGTTGGCATTGGCCAGCGTGTTATGCAGGAGTTCGCGATCACTTTTTTCATCTCCATCCATATCCACAATTCCGACAAAGGAAAAGTATTCTTTGACGTTCTTGGACCAGACGGGTGTATAGATTGGATCGTCCGCCTGAATGGGGCGGCCGATGTCGTCTTTCAGGATACGGGCTTCTGCAAGATGGGGCCCGCGAATTTTTGTGACTTCGATTTTAGCTTTAATATCGGCATTGCCGCGGCCGAAGCCTTCATGGCTCTTTGTGTACACGGCAAAAGTCACCTGTGGGCGAAGGCCATCTTCCGAGCCAAGATTGATCCAGACGGCACGAGTGGTGTTGTCGACGCGGACAATCTGACCATCGGCCTTGTCGAAGCTCAGGTCCTCCAGTTCATTCAGTTTTTCACGCAGAAAACCAACGATATTTTCCAGGTCATAAATCTCTGCATCTTTCGATTTGCGAACTGCTTCCAGCTCATCCCGTAGGGCTTCTTTTTCACGTTGCTGAAGATTGAATTCATTTCGCCACTTGGCGATTTCGCTGTCCTTCTGGGCCATTTCCTCGCCCTTACCGGTCACGAGCGTCTGCAACTGACCTTCGGAACTGCTCTGAGAAGCTGCCAGTTCCGTGACACGATTTTTATGGGAGGCGATCTCCTGTGCCAGTTCAGCACGAACTGCGTCCAGTTGGGTCTGTCGTTCCTGAACATTCTGCTGAGCAGCATTGAGTGCCGCTCGCAAACTTTGCAAAGTGGCGGCCACCGTCGGGTTGGCGGCATTGGGTTGGACTTGCTCCTGACCATAAAGCGTCATGTCGCGTCTTAATGTCCCCGCGACAGAATTGGGAGTGTTATCTGTTTCCGATCCGATATTTTCGAAGTCGACATAACCCAGCATCTTTTTCAGCAATGTGATTTCGTCCATGGCGGTACGAAGTCCCTGCTCGGCCGTGCCGCGAGCTGCGTTGGAAGTCGTCTCTTTCGCCTGTAACTTCTGGTTCTCCTTGGCGGTCATATAGCATACCAGCGCCAGCACCAATGTTGTCATCACCGCAAAGGCGAGAGCAAAATGCACAGCGGTCGGCTTGGAGGAGGCAGCAGCCATCACGTTCCCCTTGAGGGTGCCCAGACCGGACACCTTGATGGAAATGAATTTTTATTTTTGAAGTCGTGGCTGTCCATCCCTGCCTGCCACGAAGACCCATCTGATTTCTCTGGACAACTCGAACCATCAGTCAGCAACGGAACCCCTTTACTGACAAACATTGGCTTGACGGAGCAATTACGGGGGATTTTAAAACGCCCACTCGGCAAACCGGTCATGCCCGCTGATCATTCTCGAATTGTGATCAACGAAACTTCAACTCAGACTGCCGAACCAGAAAATTCGATACGTCTGTGGAAACAGGAAAATTCCATTTCTTTCGCAGTAAGTCCATCAAACGGGTGTTTTTTGACCATGATCAAGTCTACGTTTCCGCAGACCGTAGTCAAGCACGATTTCCGCAATCCTATGAGTACCTATTGAGTTATGAACATTTTCAACCAGCGGATTTAAACCATTTATAAGAGCCGTTTCGATGGAGAAAGGCGAGATCTGACGGGGCCTCAGCGAGCCCCCACTCACTGTTTGTGGTCCTGTCGAACCGTCGCAGCAATCCGAAACAGGCCGACAATGACAATTTGTCCGGCAGAGTCGTTATAAACCAACGGCTTTAGGATCTTTTAATTTTCATCACGAAGATGAAACAGACGTTTGATGGCATCGATCATGCCGTGTGGAGTGCCGGTGCGGGCTTCGTTGTGCAGCGTCTCCAGCGGGGGATGCAGTAACTTATTCACAATACGGGAGATTGACTTATCAATTGCCAACCGCTCTCGTTCTTCCAACTCCGGCAATTTGCGGAAGAGAAGTTCCAGTTCCTGACGGCTGATTTCCTCCCAGTGCTCGCGGAGGCGTTTAACGACCGGTCCAGTCGCCTTGTGATAGATGTCCTGCATGAATCGACTGGTCTCTTCGTCGATAATGCTGCGCGCTTTCAACACTTCTTCTGCCCGCTTTCCACGATTTCGTTCGCAGGTGGATTCGAGATCATCGAGGTCATACAGGAAGACATCATCGTCCAGATCTCCAATACCGGGTTCGAAATCTCGAGGCGCTCCCAAGTCCAGAATAAATAATGGTTTCGGGCCGGTCTGTCGCCGAATATCGTGCATCATCGTGGAGGTGACCACTGGCAGCGGCGCTCCTGTGGTGCTGACGATCACATCCGCCCGATGCAGGCAGTTCCGCAACATTTCCCAGTTTTGTGCCTCGCCTGAAAACTCATTGGCCAGCCGTTGAGCTCGTTCGACGTTCCGATTGCACACCAGGATTTTCTTGACCCCTTCGTCCCGTAGATACATCAGGGTCTCGGTGGCCATTTCGCCGGCGCCAATCACAAGCACTGTTTTGTCATCAAAACGATCGAAAATCTGCTTGCCAAATTCCCCTACAGCCACACTGGCAATGGAGACCCGCCCATTCGAGAGACGTGTTTCCGTGCGGACCCGGCTGGAGACGGTTAATGCACGTTGGAAGAGTGCATTGGTCAAGGGACCGTTGGCTTCTGTTTGCATGGCCAGTTCATAAGCCGATTTAATCTGATTGACGATCTGGCTTTCTCCCAGCACCATGCTGTCGATGCTGGAGGCCACTTCGAACAGATGCCGCACCGCTTCCGGGCCCTGACGTTCCAAAAGTTCGTCTAGAAACTCTTCCAGGGGAACATGGTGAAAGTCTGCAAAAAACTCTGCCAGCTGGATATGCGTGGGAGCGTCCGCGGGATTTTCCTGGGCGGTATAAACTTCAATTCGATTACATGTCGAAATAACGACATGTTCCGAGCGGGGAAACCGTTGCTGCAGTTCATCGTAAGCCCGCAGCAACGATTCCTGCGAAGAAAATGCCAGACGTTCCCGCACGGAAAGATTGGCGCTGTGATGATTGCAGAACACGACCTGGACATTCATGAGGCGCCTCCTCCAATCGAAGGAGCGTCGCCGCGATGAATTGTGTCAGTGCTTGTGAACATGACGACCAGCAGCGTCAGCAACATAAACAGACAGGCCAGAATTGTTCGTCTGGCCACCATTCGGCCGGTTTGGCGCCGACCCGCCAGAAGCCAACCGAATAATACGGCCATTCCCGCCCAGACCAGGGCATTTGCCAGCACTTCCATGCTGAATAAACTCACCGGGTGACCACTTTGATTCGACAGATGAATCATCCACAATCCACTTAACACACCCAGCGTCAATAAAGGCACGGAGATGACAATCAGCCACCAGTTCATTCGGCCAAGTCGTTCCAGGCTGAACAGGTTGAGTGCTGACATGGGGGCTTGTTTCTGCTTGAGGCGGGAATGTTGCACCAGATACATCAAACTGACCAGAAGCGACAGCAACACTCCCAGAATTCCAAATACCCAGAAAGTGGCATGAATCATCCCCCAGCCACGCATTTCCGCCATCTGTTGTACCGGAGTCGTACTGGCAAAGCGTGACGCGATTACCAGTCCCAAGACAAGTGGAAGACAGAAAATTCCCAGTGAAAGCTCACGGTTCCATACCTGAATTCCCAGATACAGCACCACCGCCAGCCAGGCAGAGACCAGTAACCAGTCGTGGGTCGACCCCAGTAGCGGCGGGAGTTCGTGTTGACGGCTCCGCACAATCAGATAAGCCGTCTGGGCCACCAGTCCCGCCCCGGTGAAAATCAGCGCCAGTAAGCGTATGGTCATGCTGCGACGCAAAAACTGCGTGACCTCCAGCGCCAATGCCACAGCATAGCTGGCGAGAAAGCAAACCACGGATACTTTGTCTAAAACTGACACAAGCAACCTTGCAGGAACAGGTTACAATGAACGACACAACTCGTCAGCAGCCTCGTTTTCACGTCTGGGGACGAACCGGCCCGATTGATGAACTCTGAAAATCGGCCGAACCATTGCCCGAGTGTATTGACTTCACCTCGATTGACTTCGTATCGGCCGCAAGTGATCACGTCTGCGGAAAGAATTCAACGATGAATCGACCAGTCTGGGGCCATGCACTCTCATCTTCAAGTTCCCCCATCCCGTCAAGTTTTCCCGTCAATTCAGAATCGAAGTTTCCCTTGTATGATTCCCCGTGGAAGCCCTCGCGTCAACGACACATTCTTTCGCTTCTGATTTGGAACGACTGACAAAATCGCAAAAAACCGCTTGTGGAGAGAAAACTCCACAAAATAACGAGTGCTTCGCCTCCTCTAGAGCGTTTTAGTCAATCTTGTGGCGCACTTGCCTCGCGGCATTCAGTCTTTCATCAGGTGAAACCCTTTCGACGCGGGCACATCAGAGACCAAACTGGTCTAATAATTTAAGGGAGTCCTTAATGCAAAGTCTGACAACGGAGGGCGTTTCGCAATCATGGACCCTCAATCCAAGCCCTGACAGGGCACGGGTTTTTTACAGGGTACTCAACTGGATACCCAGAAGTCTGGACTTCACTCCGGAGTGGTGGGTTCGGGACCTTGATCCACGGGCCCCGGGCTGTTTGAGGGACTGGTCTGATCTGCAGGGGGCTCGTCAGCCGCGTCATCCATTTCGTCCGCGACTTCGGCGGGGATGCGGGCCATCGAGACCAGTTTGTCATCGTCATCCAGCCGCATTACGCGGACACCTTGCGTATTTCGTCCAATGACGCTGATGTCGGTAACGCGGATTCGCTGAATCTTGCCCGTGGCGGACATCAGCAGGACGTCATCGCCATCTTGAACGGCGACAATTCCCATTACCGGACCATTGCGACGAGAGGTCTTAATATCCCGTAACCCTTTTCCACCACGACGCTGACGGCGATACCGCATATTGCTGGAGGAGGAAGCTGTCGATTCCTCGGCTTCTTCCGACCCCGAAGTTTCGCCATTCCCATTTGATGTGCCTCCATTGAAAGCGTCACCCTGATGAGTCTCGTCATTCTGATCCAGGCCGTTTTCCGCATCGCTGGTGAGATCCAGATCTGCCCGGCCGAAGGGGGTCCGCTTTCCATATCCCCGTTCGCAGACGGTCAGGAGTGTGGTTTCTTCGTTGGCAATGACCATGCCGACAACGGTGTCCTGGCCGGTCAGGGAGATTCCTTTCACGCCCCGGGTGTTTCGGCCCATAGAACGGGCATCGCTTTCTGAGAAACGAATGGTCATGCCGGATGCGGTGCTCAGGACCACATCCTGCCCCGCGGCCACCTTAACCACATCAATCAGTTCGTCCCCGTCATCCAGTTTGATGGCAATGATGCCTCCCTTCATGGGGCGACTGTACCTTGCCAGGTCTGTTTTCTTCACAATCCCCTGTTGAGTGGCCATCAGCAGAAAGTGTTCATCATCGAACTCGCGAACATCGATGCAGTCCTGGACCCGTTCGCCTTCGCCCAGGTTCAGCAGGTTGACCAGTGCCCGCCCTTTGGCGGTTCGAGATCCCAGCGGCAGGTCATAGACCTTCTGCCAGAACACTTTGCCGAAGTTGGTGAAGAACAGCAGCCAGCTGTGCGTGCTGGAAACGAACAGGTGTTCGACCGGATCTTCATCATCCGATTTCGCCCCTTTGATCCCTTTGCCTCCACGGTTTTGTGCCTGATATGTCGAGAGTGGCGTGCGTTTGATGTATCCCCGCTGAGAGAGGGTGACCACCATCGGTTCTTCGGGAATCAGGTCGCTGCGATCGACATCGGTCAGTTCTTCATCGCTGATCTCCGTCCGTCGTGGAGAAGAATACTTTGCCTGCAGTATCTCCATCTCGCCCCGGATCTCTGCCCGGATATGGGCGATATCAGAGAGTAGATGTAAATAGCCGGCGATATCGGAGAGCAGTTTTGAATGCTCACCCTGCAGATTTTCCCGTTCCAGATTTGCCAACGATCCCAATTGCATGCTGACAATGGCTTCGGATTGATTCGCGGACAGCGAGTAATTCGGGCGCTCCCCGTACTCGGAGAGGAACATCTGAAAGCCCTGCTCACCCAGTGCCCGGGCCACCATTTCGGCGGGGACTTCAATATGCTGCAAGCGAATTTTGGCTTCCGCCCGACTTGGAGAAGATCGAATCGTTCTGATGATCTGATCGATATCGATCTGGGCGATCAGCAGCCCTTCCACTGTATGCTTGCGACGGCGGGCTTCCTGCAGCAGGTACTCCGTCCGTCGGCGAATCACCTCTTCACGATGACGAATGAATTCCTCGATCATCTGGCGGATATTCAGCGTCTGTGGACGGTTTCCCACCAGTGCCAGGAGAATCACCGAGACTGTGGTCTGCAGCGGGGAGTATTTGTAGAGCTGATTGAGAACGATTTCGCGATCGGCATCCCGCTTGAGGTAAATGTGCAGGCGAACCTGCCAGCTGGGGGTTTTTCGGTCGGTGTAGTCGACAATTTTCGAGATCCCTTCGATCTTGTCGTCTTTGACCAGTTCTTCAAGTTTTGATTTAATGCGATCGCGAGAATCGAGATAAGGAATCTCGCGGACCACGATCACTTCCGTGTTCTTTTCGGTTTCGAACTCGATCTTGGCCCGCAAAGTCAATGTGGAGCGACCAGTGCGATATCCCTGCAGAATGCCATAGCGTCCGCAGATGACACCGCCCGTGGGGAAGTCCGGACCGGGCAGAACCCCCATGATTTCCTCGACGCTGGCATCGGGATCATCGATCATCAATTTGACAGCTTCTGCCACTTCTGTCAGGTTGTGGGGCGGGATGCTGGTGGCCATGCCCACCGCGATCCCCTGTGAACCATTGACCAGCAGATTTGGATAGCGGGCCGGAAGCACGACTGGTTCTTCATTCCGCTGGTCATATGTGGGAACGAAATTCACCGTCTGACGCTGCAAATCGTCCAGCATTTCGGACGCAGCTGAAGAGAGCCGGGCTTCTGTGTATCGCATGGCGGCGGGGCCGAGGCCGGCAATCGAACCGAAATTTCCCTGCTTGTCGATCAACGTTTCCCGCATGACCCAGTCCTGAGCCAGCCGGACCAGCGTCGGATAAATCACCCCTTCGCCATGAGGATGGTAGTTTCCCGAAGTGTCTCCCGAGATCTTGGCGCATTTGATGCGTCCGGAAGAGGGGCCAAGGTTCAAGTCATTCATCGCAACCAGAATGCGCCGCTGAGCGGGCTTCAGACCGTCACGCACATCCGGCAGCGCACGACTGACAATCACCGACATGGCGTAGGTGAGATAGCTTTGCTGCATCTCCTCGCCGATATCCTGGTCTACAATTCGGCCGGGACCGATCAAGGTGCCATCGCCATCGCCAAACGGTTCATCCGGGGGAAGAGAATCGGTAGGGTTGGATCCGTTCGACAAAGAAATCGACTCCTCTATACATCGCGAAATGACCTGTAAACCATTGTTTAATAAATGGTTACAGCAAATCAATTTGAACCTGAAAAGGTCTTGCCGATTGTACCGAATCCGAGCGGGAACAACAATGCTTCATGACCGCTTTTCAGATTCTCCAATTGATGCAGCAAATGCCTGTCCCAATTCAACTTATGGTCGTTGTGAACCCTTCTTTTTCGAGGTCCGATACGAGAGTTGGAAACGGGTCTTTTCCTGTGCCTGAATCAGCCGGTCGGGCACCATTGGGTCCCACCACTGGGGCTCACCACTGAATCTCAACTCAGAATCTCACCTCAGAAGCTGAGAGTCGATCCGGAAAGGTGCTTTGTCAGGTGAGAGCGAGCGATTTGTGTTCTAACAAGGACGCCGAAGCAGGCGAATTCCCGGGATTCGTCGATACAAACTGATCGATACAAACTGATCGATGCAGATTGAACGATGCAGACTGATCGATGTAGATTGTTCGATGCAGACTGATGAAGTTCAGAACGCAAAAGAGCCGATCGCAGCTCAACTCGACCTTTCCGGACGGACTCTTACTTCAAACGGGGAAGACGATTTGTCTCGGCTCCCGGAGTGCGATTCGAAAATCGGACGGGAAGCGCGTCAATCACGATCTGCTCATCCGCTGGGGGGCTTCCGCTCTCTGCAGAAGTCTTTTCCACAAAGTGAAAGTCGCCGGACAACAGCCCATCTACTCGCATCTCATCGCTGGCAAGTTCCCGAAATCTGCTTCCGTGGCCGTCTATGACCCCAGCCAGGGATGTGCCCACTTCCACGACAAGTCCCCGGGCCGCGACTTCCACATGGGATAACCAGTCACTCCCCTGCAGCGGCCGAAGGAAACCAAACACGGGGCGACCGCGTTGCAGGTCGATGAGGCTGTCCGTTCCTTGCAGCGACACAAGCCCGGACGGCTCCAGGATGCGATGGGCTGGCAACATCACGACAGGACCGCTCTCGCGCAAGGTGCAGGTATTCAGAATGACAGGAGCCCGCAGTCCGACACCTGCCCCGCGAGCCAGCTCCAGCAGACTCGTCTGATGTCGAGCGAAGATATTTTCAAACTGTGCTGCCGCCAGAGGGATCTCCAGATAAAATACCGCACCGTCGGTCATCAAGAGGGATTCCTGAACCAGCATTCTCGCTGTTGCGGAAGCCATTTCGGATGGGGCACGCCAGTGCAACAGGGCTGACTTCCGGACAGGCAGGTTGGGGGCTCTTGCTGCTGTTGCCAATGCCGATGGGGCTTCAGACCGCCAGTCGACAACAGATTGATGAATAGAGAGTGTTCTGGCCCGCAGTTGGATGGGAGATTCTCCCTGTAGAGCCGCCTGCTGATCCACCAGAATCCGAACATGTTCCAGTTGAATCTGATCGGCTTCCAGGATGAGTGGCGTGTCGTGAATTCGGATGGTCGCGGGCTGCTCCGCGGTGCCCTGCAGCACCAGGGTTTCACCCGTCACAACCCGTGATGCGGCATAGGGCTGATCACCCCCTAAATGCAAAACTCCTGTCAATGTGGGACTCGGCAAAGGTTGCAGCAAGGAAGGGGAAACGCGAGGAACATGTTGTGTCCGAGGTTCACTGGGAAATTCTGCGGGCCTGTGCTGGACCGCCATCTGGGCAGTCATTTTGCTGGTTATGGAGTCGTTGAGAGTGGGGGTGTTGAAAGCTCGTTCCCGTGAGGAATCCGGCATCGCCAGTTCTTCTTGTCCAAGCGTTTCAGTCGGCTGCGAATGTGGATCGTGCATGACGAACGAATCTGGTTTGAGCTGCTCCCGCTTCATCCAGTTCAACAGGGACTCCGACGAGGCTGCGGAGACTCTGGCGAGCGCCGGCCAGCCCAGGTGTTCTCGATTCCATGCGAGGGCCACCATTCCCAGTGTGAGAACGACCATGCCCGCCAGTGCCGGGATGCGTGATCGCACGGATGTTGGGCTTGTCTGCCGGGGGGCTGCCGATTCAAACTGTTCGATGAATCCTTGCAATCGTCTTTTGTTTCCGAGAGGAGCAGGGCCAAGTATCTGTCGAATTTCAGCAGCCGACTGTGGGCGTCGATGAATTTCCCGGGAGGTCATGCTGCGAATCAGCAGTGCCAGAGATTCCGAAACATCCGGAGCGAGAGTTCGGACATCGGGAACATTCCGCGTGCGATGGGCAGTCAATTTGGCGAGTGGGTCCGCCACCGTGAACGGAGGCCGCCCGGTCAGGAGTTGCCAGAACAGGCATCCCAAAGCATAGAGATCGCTGGCAGTGGTGGATGACTTTTGGGCCTCCATCCGTTCCGGCGCCAGACCATCATAGACATCCAGCGGTAGCCGGCTGTGAATATTAATTTCCGGCGAGACTGCGTCCAAAAGGCCCCAGTTCAACAGGCCAATTTCTCCTCGAGTGGTCAACCAGAGGTTCGCGGGCCGCAGGTCTCCATGTCGGCAGAAAGACTCTGTGGCCTGCAATTGACGCAATGTTTCCTGGGCGATGGCGCGAACAATATTTTCGGGAAACCGGCCTCGACGCACCAGCAATCGAGACAGAGATTCTCCCGGCAAGTGCGGAGTCACGAGAAAGATCTCTCCTCGTTCCAGTAACGCCTCGATGGGGAGACTGGGGAACTGATTTCGCAGGCCGGACAGACTTTTGACTGTCTTGAGCAAGCGTAATACTGTGGCATCCTCATTCCCCGGTAAACAGGCCATGCGCGAGATCAGAAATCGGTCGCGATGCCCCGGGATGTGTGCGTCATAAACACTCAATAGCGGGTCCAGATGTACAGGGCGACGGAAGACGAATTTTCGTCCGACCACCAGTTCTGCAGCTCGATCGGATTCCAGTGCGCGCGCCTGAAATTGCGAGAGCTTCCCGGACAGGACCAGCGCATCAATCCAGACACTGTCGGTCACCGGCAGTCCCCGCGCCAGCTTCCGCACGCGCGCGGCACAGCGGCGCAAATCGGCAGCACTGGCCAGTCCCAGCGTGCTCAAGTGCTGTGCCAGCTCTCGTGTGACAACTTCCATTCTGAAAGAGATTCAATCCTGAGTGATCAAGTGACGAAAACTGGATAAGGCCAATCCGCTGTTGCGTGATCTCCTGCAATCAGGAGTGTTCTCCGGCAACAGGTGTGCTGTTGAAAATGCCTGTGTCAGGGTGAGTTATGGCAGAAAATGCCGATTCAGGACAACAGCATTTCTGCCGGATGGTTTGACGATGGGTCAAGCTGGAAAGAGAGTCGGGGGGATTCCCCTTTTGTTCCATCTTTTCCGATGGCCTGCGCTGGTTTTCTGGAGCGGGGCTTCTTCATGCTGCCGATAACGGACAGGCACCCGTGTCCCTGCAAACGCGGTTCGCGGACGGGACTTTTTGCCACAGTTATGAACCATTACTGTCAACGACCTATCTCCAAGACTCTATGCGTCTGATCTCTCCACTTCTGATGGTCTGGTTGGCTGGCTGCAGCAGTGGGGGGCAGGTTCCCTTCCTGCAGGCCTCCGCCTCTTCCGTGGAAAGTTGTCCGGTCGATGAGAGTTGCCAGGGAAACGGGGAGTGCGGGGCAGGGGATTGTGGAGCAGAGGACTGCAACTGGTTTTGTGCCCACGGCTGGTGTCTTCACGGCCGTCATCCACACTATAAACGCATCCCGGATAATCTTTTGAATCGCTCTCGGGCACGCCAGCGGGCACGATCCGACTTGAGAAAACTGGACCATGACCAGTGCCTGAGTTGTGATTATCGACTCGGCTATGAACAGGCTTATCTCGATGTTTCACAAGGAGCGTGCGGAGATGTTCCGGCACTTCCCCCCGCCAATTACTGGTCCACTTGTGCGCGCAGTCCGGAAGGACACCAGAAAGCCCAGCAATGGTTTTCCGGCTATGCCGCGGGGGCTGCACGGGCTAAGGCAATTTACGAACCATTTAACAAAGTCGCTTATTCACAATTTGGCTGTCCGCCCTGGGATCAGCCTTCCCCTGTGATCGACCCCGCCGGGGCTGATCCGATCCATTATGAATAGCAACATTGTTTGTATTAATTTCTGTAGATCACGAGCCCATGCGGGGCACATCTGCCATGGAAGGTAAGATGAGCATTCGACTCACCAATCACCGGAATTTTCAACGGAATTTCCGTCAGCTTTCCCCTCGTCTGCGGTGGGGGATCTGGTGCGGCTTTCTGCTGGCTGTCATGGTTCCCGGCTGTACGGCGATGCACCCCATTCGTGGTGTTCCGGCCTCTTATCTTCCCGAGCAGTTTGAGGGACCTTCCCGCGATAACAAACGGACCATCGACCTCAGCCTGCTGGTGCGCACTCCACCCGATCAGCACCGGGTGGCAGCGGGCGACGTGTTATCGATCTATGTCCCGCGCGTCCTCGGCAGTCAGCCCACGGAAGTCAATTCCGTCGGCCTCGAGCCCCCTATCAACATGCCTGCTTCCGTTGATGACCCACCGACTGTCGGTTATCCCATTCAGGTTCGAGACGATAATACGATCGCCCTGCCGCAGATTCCGCCCATTCCCGTTGGTAATATGACACTGCGCGAAGTGGAAATGGCGATTCGCAAAGCCTATTCCGTCGACCACCGGATTCTCAATCCGGAAGAGGCCATGGTGCTGGTCAGCCTGCAGCGGCCCAGGATTCACCGCATTCTGGTGGTCCGGCAGGAAGCCAATACCTCGTTGATGACCTCCACTCAACCCGGTTCGGTCAACATTGGCACGACCGGGAAAGGAACCGCACGGACGGTCACGCTTAAAGCTTACGAAAACGACGTGTTGCACGCCCTCTCTCAGGGGGAAGGAGTGGACGGGCTCCCCGGACTCAATGCGGAGAATGTGATCTATATCATCCGCCGTCGCCAACGCGGATTGAACGGCCCGGGTTTCGGATGCCCTCCCACGGGACCAGCTGGCAGTCTCCCGGGGCAGCCTCCTGTTCCGCTCCCCACCCAGGCACCTGGTTTTTCCAATGAAGCCGATCCAAACGGTTTTCCCATTCTGCCACCCGCCACCTCCAGTTTAAGCCCGTCCCAGCAATCCGTCATGCCAGGCAGGATTCAAACGGTGGGGTATGAGCAAATCGGCCGTGAACCAGTTGGGTATGAACAACCGGTCGTGACTCCGCAGCCTTATGGCTCATACCGTGGGGGGACAGAAACCGCGGCGGCACATTCTCTCATGGCACGACCGAATCCCTCATTCACTTCAGGCCATTCTGCTGCCGGCGTGGTGGTTCCATCGCAGTATCATCATCGTCAGGACACGTCTCCGGCTGCGATATCTCAAACGCAATACAGCCAAACGCCATATGGGCAGGCGCCAAATGGTCAAGCCCAATATGGTCAGGCATTGCCGATTCAGCCGATTCCCGTCGACCCGTCTGCGCTTCCGGTGCAGGCTCCTTCACCTGGACAGTCTGTTCCACCAATGGAACCGGGGGGACATTCCTGGGGAAGTTTACCACCTGCTCCCGCTGCTCAGGAGCCTGCCCTGCAGTATGGCAATGTTATGCCGGATCCAGGTTGGAACTCCATGCTGGAAAATTTCGATCCCACCATCGACAACCCCAACATTATCCGTATTCCCGTCCGGTTGGGACCGGGCGAGCAGCCGAATATCACGGAAGAACTGATCACGCTTTACGATGGAGATATCGTCTTTATCGATTCGCGTGAAACGGAAGTGTTTTACACCGCCGGTCTGCTGGGCGGAGGGCAGTATACATTGCCGCGAGACTATGACCTGGGTGTGCTGGAAGCTGTTTCGATTGCAGAAGGTCGCACGACGGGTGGAGGAGGGGGTGGAAATGGTCTGAACCGCTCAATCGGTGGTGTCTCCGCATTGAACCATGACGTCTCCAACAGTGCCAGCCGACTGGCAATACTTCGCACCCTGCCGAATGGAAAACGCATTACCATTGAGGTCGATTTGAACAAGGCCATGCGGTACCAGCAGGAGAACATCCGGATTCAACCGGGAGACATTCTCTTCCTGCAATACACTTTGCCGGAAGCCGTTTGTGCCTTCACGCAGCGTTATCTGTTTGAAGGAGCACTCTTCAGTCTGGCCGCCAGCCAGTTCCAGTCCGGCCGATAGAACTGTTTGTTGTGTTGTCCGCCTCCTGTGTCGTGAGAGATGGCATTCCATCGGCCGAAATGTCTTCACTCGAGGGTCCAGGCGAGAGCAATTTGCTCCAGTACTTCGTCGATTCTGAAATTTACAAACAGGCTTTAATTCGCCCAGTGGATCATGTCTCCGCTAAACCGTTCGTAAAACAGGTAGCCGATCCGTTGACTCAGATTCGACAGATATTCTGACTGAAACGACATCAGCGACTGCTCATTGGAGGAGCGAGGCACTTGTGTCGGAAAGACAAAGTCGAGTTCTTTGGTGAAGATTCGTTCTCCTTCTCCGGTAAATTGATTGTCCACTTTTTCCATCTCGACAACATGGACATAGGCTTCTGATTTTCCACGATAGAGCGTGGTGCTGCTTCCTTCGTGCAGGGTGAACTCAGCGAGTTCAATTTCGATCACATAGTTGGCTTCAAATGCTTTGCCGATCTCGGCTGCTTTTTCCCAGTCCGGATGGGCATCGGTCCAGGCTTTCACATAGTCGGGATGAATCATCTTGATATGGTTCTGGCCCAGCCGATAAGCCACCGCGGTGGCAATCTGGTCGTCGATTTGCGGGAACTTCCATTGCAGTTCCTTGGGAGCAAAGCAGACCACGGCCACTGTCTTGCCGGGGGCACTCATCGATTTTCCTGTCTCCGCATCGAAATCCGGTTCGATTGTGGGGGGGCCGTGCACCAGGTAGCTCAGCAAGACGAACTGGGTACATCCGGAAAAGCCCAGGCAAAACAGGCACATCGCCAGCACGCTCCAAAGAGGTCTGGTCGATCTGCGAACAGGCTGGGCAGTCGTTGTCATCATGACATTTTCCGCAAATCAAAAAAAGGAGGTGACATGATTCATCAGACAGGGCCCATGCACATTGCGTGGACTGCTTTCCGCCAGGCGGAAGCAGTTTGCATGAGCACGCATTGGCCCTGTCTTGGCCGATTTAATCGTTGAGTTCTCTCTGCCGGCGCGGCCACCCGCGGCGGATACGAAATTGCTGCATTCATAAGGTGCGCATGCGGCATTTCATCAATCGAAACGCTTTTGTCGGGGAGGGCAGACCAGCCCAACTGGCCCTTAATTTGCGTACAATTCACTGCGATTGACTGTGTAAAATGCGGTTCCCAGATTGTCTGCCAGGCGATCGATAAATCGCCGAATGAAGACGTTCTTGGGGGTGGAGTCGACAGCAACGGGATAGGTCGTGGGATAGTTGGAGCGGAATTGCTGGTCGAAAACCTGCACCGCATGATTGCCGGACTCTTCGCGACGAACTTCAAAACCGGTGATGCGTCCGGTGGCATTTCCGCGATAAAAATTTGGGCTGGATTCTTCTTTGTAAGAGAATCTTTCCAGCTGAATGTGCATGATGTAGTCGCAGTCCGGAACTTCACGGGCAAGCACTTGCGGATCGAATGTGCCTCCCAGGCGATCAAGAACCTTGGCGGCCGTATCGGGGTGCATGACCTTGATTTTATGTAGTTTCATTCGCCGCGACAGCTCCTCTTCAACATCTGAAGTGAGTGTGTTGTGCACTTCCGAGACAAATGCCGGAGCACTCACGCGGATCAGAACCTGCTTTTCTTCTTTTGCCAGCGAAATCCCGGTGGCTTGTTCAAAACCGGAGAGCTGGATCGGATCTCCCAGCAAAACCTTGCTGACCATGACCATCGTATTGATGCAGCCGGCCTGAGAAAACAACAGACCGCCACACAGGACAAGACCCAGCAGCAATCGTAAATAAGTCATACTGGTCAATTGTGTTCGAAAATGAGACATGAAATTCATCCTTCACAGGTTGCCGGACAACCTGCTGCGGAGTTGAAATAAAACGACAACGTCTCAATGAGTCGCCAGTCGCCTGAGTGCTTTGTCAACTTGGAAAATTCGAATTGATCGAAACTCAAGGGCCGACCCTAAATTTTCGAAGAGACGAAGCATTCGTGAATGAGGGCCTCTCGGCCATCGAAAAGACTTTGTTGCGGTATCAGGATTATGAGAAACAGAGTGTCAAAGATCTGACAGTCGTACCAGCCAATGAACCAATGCCACACAGGTGAGACCGGTCAACAGGCTGAGGAGGGATTTGAGCGGGGAATGGATGCCAATAAAACGTCCTCGGAAACTGCTCAGCAGTCCCCAGGGGACAAACAGGGTACAGGTGAAAGCTCCTAAAAACCCCGCAGCATTCGCCTGCCAGGCTTGAAGCCATTGGCCGCGAACAAAATGTGCGAAACTGGTCGTTCCACCACAACTGGGGCACGGGATTCCAAACATGACTCGAAAGGAACAAGGAGGAAGCCCCCATTGCTGATGTGTTCCAAACCCGGCTGGGTCTGGAGTCACCAGAAATGAAACCAACAACCCGCAGAGCACCGCCAGACTGCACCAACACAGCATAAGACGCTGCCATTGGTTCAGAGGAGCACCAGTGGGAAGTTGAAGGGACATGAACACCTGATGTGAACTGTGATGTAATCCGAGCAGGCCGACGGGACAACCCCACTTCTTCCCGAGCAATCGAATTACGAAGTGGTTCCTGCAGACAATTTTTCCATTTTTCCCTGAATTCAGTCAAATATCAGGCGAAAACTCGACCATGCGGAGAAATTCCCTGAAGCCTAAGCACGGCAACATTTGCCGATCTCCAACCAGATGTTCGGTTCCCGTGATGAACGGCCCAGTCTGGCGGAGACATCAAAAAATATGAATCAGTCCCATCGCTGCCAGGACGCATCGGGACAATGTGTCATGGCAATAAAAAAACTCTCCCCGGAATCCGGGAAGAGTGGGGGGAAATCAATTCTGTTTTACCAGGTGCGTTCCACAAACTTGGTGTCACCATCGGCATTGATGAATGTTGAGTGATCCAGGATTTTTCGGATCAGGGGGACGGTGGTCTTGATGCCCGGCCCTTCGACCACCAGTTCATCGAGTGCGCGTTTCAGGCAGGCAACCGCTTCGGTTCGCGTGGGCTTATGCACAATCAACTTGCCGATCATGGAATCGTAATACGGGCTGATCTTGTAGCCCTCATAAATATGCGAATCCCAGCGCACTCCCGGACCGCCCGGAATTCGCAGCTTGGTGATTGTTCCGGGACAGCCGCGAAAATCCTGTTCGGGATCTTCTGCATTGACCCGCACTTCCATTGAGCAGCCGTTGCAGGGAATGTTGCGTTGTTTGAGCCCTAATTCTTCGCCGGCAGCAACCCGAATCTGCGATTGAATCAGGTCGATCCCCGTGACCATTTCGGTGACGGGGTGTTCCACCTGAATTCGGGCGTTCACTTCAATAAAGTAAAACCGCAAGTCTTTGTCGACCAGAAATTCGCAGGTGCCGGCATTGTAATAGCCTGCATTTTTCACCAGCCTCACAGCAGCTTTGCAGATGTCTTCCCGGACAGATTGCGGTAAATTTGGCGCGGGGCTTTCCTCAATCAACTTTTGATGTTTTCGCTGCATCGTGCAGTCGCGTTCCCAGAGATGGATCACGTTTCCATGCTGATCCGCGAGAACCTGAACTTCCACATGGCGGGGTTTTTCAATCAGTTTTTCGAGATAGACGCCCGGATTCTTGAACGCCTTTTCTGCTTCCGCGGAAGCGGCTTTGAGTTCTGTTCTCAAGGTGGCCTCGTTGAACGCGGGGCGAATCCCTTTTCCTCCTCCTCCGGCGGTGGCCTTAATCAGAACGGGGTATCCGATTTTTCCGGCAATACGAACGGCGTCTTCTTCTGTTTCGACCAGTCCATCACTGCCGGGAACAACGGGAACCTTGGCGTCTATCGCCATTTTGCGGGCCGCAACCTTGTCTCCCAGCTTTTGCATGGCTTCGTGGGGAGGGCCAATGAATTCGATCTTAGAATCCCGGCATTGTTCCGCAAAGTCCGCATTTTCAGCCAGAAATCCATAACCCGGATGAATAGCCTGAACATTGCCCAATTCTGCAGCGGCGATAATGTGTTCGGTCTTCAAGTAACTTTCGCTGGCGGCGGCGGGACCAATGCAATAGGCCTCATTCGCGAGGCTCAGATAATGGGCTCCCCGATCCGCTTCGCTATAAACGGCGACCGCTTCGATCCCCATCTCCTTGCAGGCGCGAATCACCCGGAGTGCGATTTCCCCGCGATTGGCGATCAAAATCCGATGAAACATGGCGTGCGTTGTGCCTTCTCTTGTTGAACCGCCGTCCTGCAGAACTTCAGACTCTTTCTTCATCGTTCATCTATTTCTGAGACATTGCTTCAAGCAGACGCGAACAGGGGCCTGTCCGTCCGTCCGGACTTTCCGCAGTCAGCATCTCTCGAAGCTGCTCAAAATGACTTGCCAATCAGGGTTTGACCAGAAACATGGTCTGACCATATTCCACTGCGTCGCCATCCGAGATCAGAATCTTAGCAATTGTCCCGGAGACTTTGGCGGGAATCTTATTGAACAGCTTCATGGCTTCAACGATACATACTGTTGTCTCCGCACTGATGGTGTCACCCACTTTGACAAATGGAGGATCGCCGGGAGATTGTGCGATATAAAATGTTCCAACTGTCGGGCTCTTAATGGGAATCAGGCCCTCATCCGTCGCAGCAGTGGCAGCGACGGGGGGTGGCGAGGATGCTGCGGGAACCGCTGCTGGTGCGGGGAGGTGAGTGGGAGATGGCGACGGGGCAGGACTCACCGAGCCGGCGGAAAGGACTTCATGCGGCCCACGACGGAGCACATAACGTGTTTCACCCACCTGTTGTTTGAATTCACGAACGTCGTATTTCTCCAGTAGCTCCAAGAGCTGCCGTAGCCCATCGACATCGAATTGTTTTCCCCCTTTGCTGTCACCAGCCATGCCTGATCCTTAGCCTGTTCGATGCTTTTGATGAAACTCGAAGAATGTTGACGCTGAAATGTCTCGTCAGCAGGAAATCTGCACGCTTTCAAAATCCTTGGGGACGCTGGAAAGCACTTCGTGTCCGTGCCGGGTCACCAGAACATCATCTTCGATCCGAACTCCCCCCCAGTCAGGAAGATAGATCCCCGGCTCAATTGTGACAACCATGCCTGCCTGTAAGACTGTCTCCACATTCTGCGAAAGTCGGGGTGATTCATGAATATCCAGCCCAATGCCGTGCCCCAGGCCGTGGTCGAAATATTTCCCGAACCCGGCTGCCTGAATGATGTTCCGCGCAGCGGCATCCACTTCTGCACAACTGACACCAGGAGCAATACGGTCGATGGCAGCCTGTTGAGCCTCCAGCACAGTCCGGTAAACTTTTTCAAATTTCCTGTCCGGCTTGCCAGTCAGGAGCGTGCGTGTCAGGTCGGATCGATATCCATTGATCGTGCACGCACCCCAGTCCAGCAGCAGAATGGGCGATGCAGAAACAGGAGTCTCTGCCGGACGATAATGGGGCATGGCAGCCCCCTTGCCGATGGCCACAATCGCAGGAAAACTCAATCCCTGGGCACCAAATCTTCGCAGGGCGAATTCTAGCTCTGCAGCCAGTTGACGCTCTGTGATTTCTGGAGTCACAATCGCTTTCAGGTACTGAAAACCACGTTCAGCCAGACGAACCGCTTCCCGAAGTTCCGCGATCTCCTCACGATCCTTAATTGTCCGCAACGCCTCAATTTCCCAGGCAAATGAATCCACCTGGATCTCAGAAAGCTCTGCCTTGAGTCCTTCCACCAGCTCCAATGAGACCACATGTCCCTCAATCCCCAGCCGGTCAATCTTCAAGTCGTGGACCGCTTCCGCCACAGCCTGCAACAGTTTGGTCTTGGATGTTCGAATCAGCGTGTTGACGCCGGGGCATTCTTCCTTCAACTGCGTGATATAGCGAAAATCACTGATGAGGACTTCAGAATCCTGAGTGAGCACCAGCCAGGTGCTGTCTCCGGAGAAGCCCGTCAACCAGGTGACGTTGCGTTCCGCCTGCACCACGACCGCGTCAAACCGCCTGGCCCGCAGACTTTTGCGAACTTGATTTCGACGACGAAGAAACAGTTCCGGTGAACGAGTCATGAATAGTGGATCGATCAAGCTTGAGCCCCCGGTCCGACACCTTGCCAGTCCGTCACCTTGACAGATTCAACCAGAAAAGGCCGGAAAAGAAATGCGCCCGGCTGGATTCGAACCAGCGACCGACGGATTAGAAATCCGTTGCTCTATCCGACTGAGCTACGGGCGCAAATTGTTTTAAGGCAGTTGTTTATGGTAAGTGACGTTTTGTCGTTCTTTGTGTTTGACACTCGACACTGACACCCACCACCCTATTTTTAGTGAAAATGACACCCGCGATGCTTGCAACACTCGGGCGTCGAACAACACCTGAAACGCAAATCCCAAGGTGTCATCAGTGTCAAAGTCTACACGTTCCCATCGCTCTCGCAAATCCAAGTGCAAGAAGCCCTACAAAGATTTCCCGCTTACCGCCCATCCATCCGGACGCTGGGTTAAAAAGTGCCGGAAAAAGGCGTTCTATTTCGGGCCGATTGGTGAAGGAGCCGAGTACGAACCGAACTGGCGGGCGGCTCTTGATCAATTCAATCGGGAATGGCAATACATCCTCAAGGGGGAGCCAATCCCCGGGCAGGAGCCTGAGAACCAAGACAATCCCCCTTGCACTCTCCGGGAACTCTGCAACGAGTTTCTCGCCACCAAGCGAAATAAGATCGAATCAGGCGAACTCTCGGAGCGTTCTTATCGAGACTACTTCCGCACATGCAAATTGCTGATTGATCACTTTGGGAAAGAGCGGGCGATTGAATCGCTGAAGCCGCTTGATTTCGAAGCTTTTCGAAAGAGTCTCGCAAAGAAGCTGAACCCCGCAACGCTGGGAAACGAGATCACCCGTTGCCGCGTGGTCTTCAAGTTTGCGGCTGACGCTGATCTGATTGATAAGCCGGTGAAATTCGGCCAGTCATTCGACCGTCCATCAAAGACGTCCGATCTCGCGCAGAGCAGCGACTGGAGAAATCGCAGGCAGTGCCTTGAAGAACTTGCGGACGGATTCCGAAACCGTAGCTCATCAGCTTCCCGGGCTTG
>Ga0182745_1000722_pt1 | contig 34599 bp, 33 predicted proteins | sample eDN3rd30CKraftBY_FD_128523 | JGI IMG/M metagenome (GOLD analysis project Ga0182745, IMG submission 128523) | Enriched backyard soil microbial communities from Emeryville, California, USA - eDNA 3rd pass 30_C Kraft BY (version 2) (version 2) | ecosystem: Environmental > Terrestrial > Soil >...
AACCTCGTTCAGATAGTGATGGTCCAGCTGCTCGAACACCGGCTGGAACGCGGCCTTGATGTCGGCGAAGTCCATGACCCAGCCGGTGTGCGCGTCCACCTCGCCGCTCACATGCAGCTCCACGCGAAACGAATGCCCGTGCACGCGCGAGCACTTGTGGCCAGCCGGCACGTTCGGCAGCCGGTGAGCAGCTTCGAGGGTGAAAGCGCGAAAAATATTCATGTCAGCCTTTTCGCCAGGTCGAAACGACAACGCCGCGCGAAGAGCGCGGCGTATCGGAAAGCATCGGGCAGCTGCCGGTGGGTGCTTGCTGTCACGCCGCCTTGCGACGACGCGAGGACGAAGCGCAGCTGCAGGTGCCGCAGGTGCAACGGATCGTGTGGCAGTCCTTGCAGAGCGAGAAATCCACCGAACCGAAATGACGGCGGCAATGCTCGCAATAGGGCTTGCGTCGGCCGCTGCGCGCGCTGCGGTATGACGCCACCACTGCCGCATTCTCTTCGCACTGAGATTCCGTGCAGCTCGTCAGATCCTTGCTGACGATGGACCGCAGGAACGTGGTCGCACCCATCGAGCCAACCTTGAACAGTCGCATCTGCTCCGGAGCGAGCCCCATCTGTGCCACGGGATCGTAAATGACCACGCCCAGTTTGGGGTGGAACTGCAACTGAAACGGATCGCTCATGACGTCGCTCGGTACGTGCTTCGGCGCGTAGAAAATTGGGGGTGTTTGGGGGAAGCCTCGAAGCGAGGCCTGTCAAACAACCGTCATTCTGCTGCAACGCAAGATCCATATCAATCCGGGAGACCCCGTAGAACCGCGGAATAATCCCTCAAAATCGCGGCCGATTTCGCGTTCGGGGCCCGGAGCGCGGCTTGGACGCCGGCGCAGGCCGCGTGCTTGCGGCATCGGCCCCGTCGAGCGCGGCCGCTTTTGTCATATCGGGGGCCACCAGCTTGCTGGGGTCCGTCAGCGTCAGCACGAAGCACCGGTGAATCCGCGGGCTGCGGCGGAAATCCCACGGCAGCGTATCCGTAGTCATGTCTTCAATCGTGAAGGCGGCAAGCGCCTCGCGCTCGAGCTTGAAGCGGGTGAAATTGTTCGAAAACACGATGACACCGCCCGGCACCAGCAGCGGCGCGGCCAGCATCAGCAGCGCCACGTGATCGCGCTGCACGTCGAAATCGTCCTCCATCCGCTTCGAGCGCGAATGCGTCGGCGGGTCGATGAACATCAGGTCGTAGCGGCGCGTCGTGCCCTGTTGCTGCTTCAGCCAGGCGATGCAGTCCTCCTGCACGAAACCATGCTGCGGACCGGCCAGCTTGTTGATCGCCAGGTTGCGCTTCGCCCATTCCAGGTAGGTGCGCGACATGTCCACCGTGGTCGATGAGGCGGCCCCGGCACCGGCTGCGTAAACCGTCGCCGTGCCCGTATAGGCAAACAGGTTGAGGAAGCGCTTGCCCTGCGCCATTGCGCCCACGCGCTGCCGCGTCAGGCGGTGATCGAGAAACAGGCCGGTGTCGAGATAGTCATGGAAGTTCACCAGGAACAGGTACGGGCCTTCGCGCACATCCTGGAATTCGCGCTCTTCGCTCACCTTCTCGTACTGTGCAATGCCCTTCTGCTGGCGGCGTTGACGCAGATGAATGCGTTCCCGCGGCAACGCCAGCACTTCCGGGATCACCGCCAGCGCCTCGCGCCGGCGCGAACGCGAGGCTTCCTGCGCGATGGTTCGTGGCGCTTCGTATTCCTGCACGTAAGCCCACTGATCGCCCTTGCCATTGCCGTACAAGTCGATGGCGAAGGCATACTCCGGCATATCGGCGTCGTAGACGCGGAAGCACTGAATCGCTTCGCGCTGCGCCCAATCGGTGGCGGCTTTCAGGTTTTTGCGCAACCGGTTCGCGAACATCTGCGCGCCCGGTCGATTGCGGATCTCGTTCTCCTGCTCTTCGGTTCGTTGCTGACGCGCGGCACCGGTAAACTCCGCCGGCTCGACGTCGAATCGCAGCAAACGACATTCGATCCGGCCGTTGAACAGGGTGTGGCTACGCCGCGCATTGATGCCGATGGCTTTCGCGAGCGGTGGATTGCCGGTGAACACCGCCGCCTTCCAGCCCTCGAAGCTCTCGCGCAGCTTCTGGCCCAGCAGCTCATAAACCGACTGCAACCGCTCCTGGTCGCCGATGCGCTCTCCATAAGGTGGGTTGGTCAGCACCAGCCCGCTCGTACCGCTGTCGCGCGTGAGCTGCGCCAGATCGCGTCGTTCGATGTGCACGAAGCCGCGCAGCTTGGCCCGCTCCACGTTCTCGATCGCCGCCCGCACCGCGCCCGGGTCTTGATCGAAACCGCGCAGCACGATGCCGCGGCCGGACGTTGCAGTCCGCCGTTCCTTCGCCTCCTCTACCAGACGACGCCACAACTCGCGTTCGTGGCCCAGCCAGCCGATGAAGCCGAAGTGACTGCGCATCGAGCCCGGCGCGATGTCCAGCGCCATCAGCGCAGCCTCGATCGGGAACGTTCCCGATCCGCACATGGGATCGACCAACTCACCACCGGCCTTGGCGATCGCCGGCCAGCCGCAACGCAGAAGGATGGCGGCGGCAAGATTCTCTTTCAGCGGCGCCGCAACTCCGCGCGCCCGGTAAGCGCGACGGTGCAGGCTTTCTCCGGAGAGATCGAGGCTGAGCGTGGCTCGATCCCGGTCGAGCCGCACGTCGATGCGCACGTCCGGCTGATCCAGATCGACCGATGGCCGCTCGCCGGTGCGCTCACGGATGTGATCGACGATGGCGTCCTTGGTCTTGAGCGCGCCGAAATGCGTATGCGTAATGCCAGACGTCGCGCCTGCCAGATCGACCGCGAGCGTGCCACTGGGCTTGATGTGCTGCGTCCAGGCGATGGCGTTGACCGCCTCGTACAGCGCCTCGGGCGTCGGCGCTGGAAACGTGGCCAGCGGCAACAGGATCCGGCTGGCCGTGCGCGACCACAGGCAGGCGCGATAGGCCGTTTCGAGCGAGCCTTCGAACTGCACACCAAGCTTGAACTCGCGGCATTGCACGGCGCCGCACTCGCGCAACTCGGCAGCGGTGAGATCGGCCACCCCGGGAGGACAGGAAGCGAAAAACTGCATATCGAAAAAATTCCCAGCGAAGCGACGACGCGCCACCCGCAAATATAGTCATTCCGTGACGAGTAGATCCTAAGCGTACCCGAGGATCTCCGATCCCCTTCATTCGAGCGCCGCGTTGAAGAGCGTCGGCGGCCGGGACTGTTTTCGGGAGCCTCAAAAACAGGGATGTTTTTGCGGCAGCCCTACAGGGACGTACTCGCGGGCGGTCCCGAAAACAGTCCCGGCCGCCGACGCTCCCCGAACCTACAAGTAGCGATACACGAAACGCGACCGCAGGGTGACGCTCCGAAAACAACCCGGCCGGCGGCGCTCAACGAGCCCGCAAGTAGCAACGCGACACGCGACAGACGATACCGCTCCTGAAGACAGTCCGAGCGACGACGCTCTCGCGCCGCGCTTCACGGTGGAACAGATCGGAGCTCCCCTACGCGCCCGGCGGCGTCCGATGCCCATCCAGCGTCATGATCGGTCCGTACAGCTCCGGCCGACGGTCGCGGAACACGCCCCAGGCATTGCGGTAGTCGCGGATCGCGTCCAGGTCGAACGTGGCCGTCAGGATGGCTTCGCTGGAACGATCGGCCTGCTGGAGCAGCGCACCGGTGTGATCGGTGATGAACGAGGAGCCGTAGTAAGTCACCTCCCAACGCTCGCCGCGCTCGGTGCCGATGCGGTTCGATGCGACCAGCGGCATCACGTTCGACGCTGAGTGGCCCTGCATCGCGCGCTGCCAGTGATCGCGCGAATCGATACTGGTGTCCTGCGGCTCCGCGCCGATGGCCGTCGGGTAGAACAGGATTTCCGCACCGAGCAGCGCCATCGCGCGCGCGCTTTCTGGAAACCACTGATCCCAGCAGATGGCCACGCCGAGCGTGCCGAAGCGGGTCTTCCACACCTTGAAGCCGGTGTCGCCGGGCGAGAAATAGAACTTCTCGTGATAGCCGGGGCTCTCCGGAATGTGCGCCTTGCGATAGACGCCGAGCACACTGCCGTCCGCGTCGACCATGGCAACGGAGTTGTAGAAAGCGTTGCCGGCGCGCTCATACACGCTCGCCGGCAGCACCACGTTCAGCTCGCGCGCCAGCGCCTGGAAGCGCTTCACGGCCGGACTTTCCTCGATCGACCGCGCCAGCTCGAAATAGCGCGGGTCATGGTCTTTGCAGAAGTACGGCGTCTCGAACAGCTCCTGGATCAGGATGACGTTGGCGCCCTGCGCAGCGGCAGCGCGGATCAGGCGTTCGGCGGTCGCGAGATTTTCCTCGCGATTGCCAGTGCAGGCGAACTGAGTGGCGGTGACGGTGGTTTTCATGGGCGAGTATCTGGGGCCGTTGCAAGACTTCAAAAGGTGGGGGGCGTGCTGGCGCTGATGATCTCACAGACTTCCGTGCCCGGATTGCGGAACCGGTGCGGCACGCTGCTCTGGAAATAGTACGCATCGCCCGGGCCGAGCACACGGCTTTGTCCGCCGACCGTCACTTCGAGCTGGCCACTCAGCACGATGCCGCCCTCCTCGCCCTTGTGAGAGAGCATGTCCTCGCCGGTGTCGGCGCCGGGCCGATAGCGCTCCTGCATGATGGACATGGCGCGATGCGGCCGCTTCGCCGCCACCAGGCGCAGCGAGACATCGTCGTCACCGATGTCGGTGAGCTCATCACGCGCATAGAACACCTGCGGGTTGGAGTGCAGGTCGAGCGTGAAGAACTCGGCCAGCGACATGGGGATGCCGTCGAGCACCTTCTTCAGGGAGCTGATCGAGGGACTGACCCGGTTCTGCTCGATCAGCGAGATGGTGCCGTTGGTGACGCCGGCGCGCTTCGCCAGCTCCCGCTGCGACAGGCCGTACAGGGTCCGCACCGATTTCAGATGACCGCCGACGTCGATGCTCATGGCTACCTCGGACTCTCCAGGAAAATGTTTAGAATAATCGACGCCCTGATGCGGGACTAGCAGGTTCTTGCCCATTTTTTCCCGGTCGGATTGAGGCAGTTGTCGAATTTTCTTATCATCCCAGCGCCTTGTTCCGCTCCTGACCCAGAGGATTTCCCGATGACCGCCACGTCGCGCGCACAGCTCGATGCGCTATGGATGCCCTTCACCGCCAACCGTCAGTTCAAGGCCAATCCACGCCTGCTGGCGCGCGCCGAGGGAATGCATTACTGGACGCACGACGGCCGACAGATTCTCGATGGCGTCGCCGGCCTGTGGTGCGTCAACGCCGGGCATGGCCGCAAGGAGATCAGCGATGCGGTGAGCCGGCAGATCGCCACCATGGAGTACGCGCCGCCCTTCCAGATGGGCCATCCGGCCGCCTTCGAGCTCGCCAACCGGCTCACCCGACTTGCGCCCGGCGATCTGGACCACGTGTTCTTCACCAACTCCGGTTCGGAGTCGGTCGACACGGCTTTGAAAATCGCCATTGCTTATCACCGCGTGCGCGGTGAGGCTGCCCGTCAGCGCCTGATCGGGCGCGAGAAGGGTTATCACGGCGTCGGCTTCGGCGGCATCTCCGTCGGCGGCATGCCCAACAACCGCAAATTCTTCGGCAGCATGCTGCCGGGCGTCGATCACTTGCGGCACACGCTCGACCTGGAGCACAACGCCTTCTCACGCGGCGTGCCGCAGTGGGGCGCGCACCTGGCGGACGATCTCGAACGGCTGGTCGCGCTGCACGATGCGTCGACCATCGCAGCCGTCATCGTCGAGCCGGTCGCCGGTTCGGCCGGCGTGGTCCTGCCTCCGCAGGACTACCTGCAGCGACTGCGCGCCAGCTGCGACAAGCACGGCATCCTGCTCATCTTCGATGAGGTGATCACCGGTTTCGGCCGCCTCGGCACGCCTTTCGGCGCCGACTACTTCGGCGTCATGCCCGACATCATCACCGCGGCCAAAGGCCTCACCAACGGCGCCATTCCGATGGGCGCAGTGTTCGTGCGCAAGCAGATCTACGACGCCTTCATGAACGGCCCGGAGAACGCCATCGAGCTGTTCCACGGTTACACCTACTCCGCTCATCCGGTCGCCTGCGCGGCCGCGCTCGCCACGCAGGAAATCTACGAGCGCGACGGATTGCTCACGCGCGGCGCGGCGCTCGCGAAAACCTGGGAAGACGCAGTGCATTCGCTGCGGGACCTGCCCCATGTCATCGACATCCGCAATCTCGGTCTGGTCGCGGGCATCGAGCTGGGATCGCGGCCTGGCGCAGCCGGCGCTCGTGCGTATGAGGTCTTCCTGAAGGCTTACGAGAAAGGCGTGCTGATCCGCTACACCGGCGACATCATCGCGCTGTCGCCGCCACTGATCATCGAGCCGACGCACATCGATCAGATCGTGACGACATTGCGCGAGGTGCTGCGCACGGTGGCCTGAAGCCTGGCGGGCTGCCATTCCCGGAGCGAGCCTGGAAGCCCTGGATCCCACGATCCAGGGCTTTTTTCCCGGGGCGACGACTCCAAGCCGATCACTCGCTCCAGGGAAAAGCAGTGGCGAAGGCGAACACCAGCCGCGGCTCGGTGCTCAGCACGTCCCGCGCCGTGCCGTCGGCCTGCTTGAAGTCGCTGCCATCGATCCACTTCAGTGCCAGGTTGAAGCGACCCATCGTGTAGCCCACGCCGAGCGAGTAGTCGATGTAGGGCCGGCCAGCGCCGGCGCGCTTCAGATCGTCCCAGTAGTCACCGAAGCTGTAGCCGATGTGTGCCAGCGCCGAAAAATTTGCCGGCAGCGGTACGGTGGCGCTGCCGTCGAAATACCAGGCAGGCGTCTTGCCGCCGGTGCTATCGCCGCCGAAATCGTTCGAGTACGACAGCTTGCCCTTGAACCAGGAATAGCTCAGCGCGCCGTAGACTTCCACGAAATCTAGATCCGAGTCGTCGTGGTAGGTGTAGTACAGCAGGCCCACGTCCCAGCCGAGCTCACCCGCGGTCGTGCCGGTGAATCCGCTGTACACGTCGATCTCGTAGTCCACGTCGAGATCGCCGAAATCCACGTTGCTGCCCCAGGCGCCGAGATACCAGCCGCTGGGATGGGCATAGTCGAAGCTGGCCTGAACGGCCGGATCCTGCGCCGTCTGCGTGATGCCGCGATAGTCATAGTCGCTGGCCAGTGTCCAGGTGGACGAGACGCCGGCATTCGCCGCGCCGGCAGTAGCAGCCAGGACGAGCGCAGCCGCAATCCTCACAATTCGCATAGATCTCCCCTCGTTGAGCCAGAAACACGCCACCGCGACGCGAAGTCGCGGCATGCCGTTGCAGCAGATCCGTTCGCGGTGCGCGCAACTTCAGTCCGCGCTGACGACGATGCAGCAACCATGCCAGCAACGTCAGAGACTCAGCTTGCGAATGCGGGAGAGCGAAATCGAGAAAATTCACGCACGATTCATGCGCGGCAGGTGCGTTCTTGTGCGCTGCTTATGAGTTGATCTGCGCTCGACGAACCAGTGCCTGCCCGAGTACACGGACGCATCGAATGCGCATGCCCCGGCAGCGAGCATGCGCAATACGTGCTGCGCTATTTCGATGCGGGCTCGAAGATCACGTAGAGCTTGCTCGTCGGCTCGGTGACGTGCCACACGCCGACGAAGCCTGCCGGCACCACGAATGAATCACCGGCGCGGAATGTCCGGCTGTATCCGGCATCGCTCTCGATACGCACGGCGCCGCGCGTGATGTGGCAGAACTCGTTCTCGGTGTAGCGCACACGCCAGCGGCCCGGCGTACTTTCCCAGATGCCAGCGAAGAACTGGCCGGTGGAATCGTTGAAGAAGTTGCGGGTGGTTTGCTCGGGCGCGCCGGAAAGCACGCGGTCCGCAGCGGGACGCGAGACCGTAGTCTCGGCAGCAGCAGCGGTGAAATCGACGATGGCCGGCGAAACGGAATCGAACTGCGTCATGACGATGCTCGCAAGACACACGGGAGGACCTCGATTGTAATTGGGCGCGGATCCAAGCAAAGGCCGGCGCTTGCGCGCCGGCCTTTCACGGCGGGGCTCACTGCGTCTGCGCCACCGATGCGCTCGACCCAGTCGTCGGCCGGATGGCCAGGCTGACACGCCGCTCCCAGGCATAGGCTTCCAGGTCGTCCGTAGCCGCCGTCGTCAGGTCTTCACCATGCGCCGCCAGACGAATCTGTTCCGGCGCCGCGCCACCCTTGATGAGCGCTTCCCGCACGGCATCCGCGCGACGCAGCGAAAGTTCCAGATTCTTCTCCGCATTGCCGCGCGGATCGGCGAACCCATTGAGTTGCACCTCCAGCTGCGAATGCACCGCCAGCAGCTTGCCGAGCTCTTCGAGCTGCGCGACGACGCTTGCATCCACATCCGCGCTCGCGGTTCTGAACATCACGTCGGCATGCAGACGTTGCGCGAGCTGATCGAGCATCTCCTCACCACCGGTGCGCTCGCTCGCCTTCGTCAGGGCAATCCGTGTTTCGAGCAGATCCTGCTCGAGCTGCTGGGCACGCAGGTCGGCACGCTTGGCGATGCCGATGCTGTCGCCCATGACGCCGCCCACCATCAGGCCGACGAAGGCGCCCACCGGACCACCGACGATGGCACCGGCCGCCGCTCCGCCGAGCATCCCGACGCCCTCTTCCTTGGTGAGCTTGTTCTCGCCCGCGTGCGCCGCACCCGAGCTCAACGCAATGACAACCGCTCCGATCAAGGCTTTCTTCAACATGGCGCTTCTCCACACCTTTCGTCGTTGCAGCAGGTGACGATGGACCCGTGATGGCTATTCAAGGACCGGATCGCGACCGCAAGGCGCAACCACCATGGCCAGCCAGAGAAGGATCGTGGCGAATTGTGGCGGGCCGACCGAACCGGCAATTCCGGCACCGATCGCCGGCCTGGTGCGTTACCACCCAGCGGCCCGTTTTCAGGAACAGGCGATGCCGAAGATCCGTATCGGAGTTTCCGGTTGGCGCTATGCGCCGTGGCGCGGCGTGTTCTACCCGCCCGGTCTGCCACAGCGGCTGGAACTGTGGCACGCCTCGCGCGTGCTGCCGACCATCGAGATCAATGGCTCGTTCTACTCACTGCAACGGCCGGAGTATTACCGCCGCTGGCATGAGGAAACGCCCAGCGGCTTCATGTTTGCGGTCAAGGGACCGCGTTTCATCACGCACATGAAGCGGCTGCGCGAGATCGAGACCCCACTCGCCAATTTTTTCGCGTCCGGGGTATTCGAACTGCGCGAGAAATCCGGTCCCATTCTCTGGCAGTTTCCGCCGAACTTTCGTTATGACCACGACAAGGTCGAGCACTTTCTTGCGTTGCTGCCGCGAAACACCGAAACCGCGCAGAAGATCGCGCGACGGCGCGATACAAAACTGAAAGGCCGCTCGCACCTGGCGATCGATGCCAACCGCCGCCTGCGCCACGCAGTCGAAATCAGGCATTCCAGCTTCGTCACACCAGCGTTCATCGAGCTGCTGCGTCGCTACAAGGTTGCCGTGGTAGTGGCGGAAACGGCACGCCGCTGGCCCATGATCTGCGACGTCACCGCCAATTTCGTCTACATGCGCCTGCACGGCGATCAGGAGCTTTATCGCAGCGGCTACAGCGATCGTGCCTTGCAGCGGTGGGCAACTCGCGTGGCGGCGTGGCATCGCGGAGCGGAACCGGACGACGTGCCCAGGATCTCGTCCCGAAAACCACCCACTTCGAGAATGCGCGATGTGTTCTGCTACTTCGACAACACCGATGTGAAGCTACGCGCACCGGTGGATGCACAGACGCTCATGCGCAAGCTGGGCCTTCGTCCCGGCGTTCCTCCGGAACGGCCAGGGTAGATTGTTCACTTCGAACGGCGGTTGCGCGGTCGACTTTCGAGCAGTTTCCGCGCCGCCTGCGTGCCGCTGTTCAATGCGCCGCCGACACTGGCAGCCTCTTCTTCGTCCGTTGCTTCGCCGGCGAAGAACAGCGTTCTTTCGAGCGGTTGCGCCAAGGCACGGCGGGCTTTCGCGCCGCCCACCAGCGAATAACTGTACGCACCGCAAGCGAACGGATCGCGCTGCCAGTCGTGCCAGTAGACACCTTCGAGCAATCGCTCGTACGGCACATCACGACCGAACATCAGGGCCAGGCTGCCAAGAGCGAGCCTGACCAGTTCACCGGTGGGCTTGCCGTTCAGGAGCGACGCCTTGGGGCCTCCTGCCCACACGGTCAGAAGCGGCGTGCGCAGTGGCAGCGTAGTCCAGACCGTCGGGAGTGGCGCCTGCGGAGCCAGGAAGAAGGCTGCCCGCCGATAGCGCCCTTCGTGAAGCTCCGCCCAAAAGGGGCGACTGAAGCGCAGCAACAGCTTCACTACCGGGCCCGTCGCAAGTCGCGCGAGCGCGGAACGTTTATCGCTCAGCTCTGGCACGAACCGCACAGCGCCAACAGCCGTCGCGGGCAACTGCATCACGCTCAATGGCAATGTGACGATCGCCTGACGAGCGCGTACCTGAATCGGTGCGCCATATCGCTCGGCATGTACCGTCACTGCACCGCGCCGCCATCGCAATTCAGTGACTCTGGTGCCGAGCCGCAGCTGTGCACGGGCCGGATCCAGACTGCGATTCATTGCATCGAGCAGCGCGCCGTAGCCTCGACGCGCCCGGAATGTCGGCGCATCCGCAGCGCTGTTGCCGCCCCATTCCTTCAGGATCTCGAGCGTGCTGGCGCGACCAGGATCAGCCGCATCGAAACCCTCCACCAGCATTTGCGCCATCGAGCGCACCCGGCCGGGCAACCTGCGGCGATGCCGATCCAGAAATTCGGCGAACGGCAGGTCGGCACGTGTTCGCGCGAGCCTCTGCAGCCCCTGCTTCATGACATCGAAGGCAGCCTCACCGGGCTGCAGACGCCCGTCCTGCAACATCCAGCGCGTCTGCGGCGCGTCGATGGCGATGTCGTCGGCGTGACGCAGGCTCTCGAACACGGCCGGCGACTCGCCATGAATGAACTCCGCACCCAGCTCCAAGGGAGTCGCTACACCGGCCTCATGCAGCGTCAGAACGCGGCCGCCAACGCGGGGGCGCGCTTCCAGAATGCAAACCGACTGGCCCTGCGAGGTCAGCTCGGAGGCCGCCGCCAGCCCTGCCGCTCCCGCTCCGACGATCACGGTGTCAAACGCATCCGAAATCCTACCCATCGTCGCTCCCGTCCGAGGTAGTCCACAGGTTGCTGCGAGCGAACCATACACAGCAGCCCGACGACCTGGCGTCAGCAGTCATCCCAAGGGGAACAAATGCGCACGGTCAGTACTTGCGGTTGCGTAGGCATCCGCATACCAAAGGCGCTTCGCGTCAGGGGTCGTAATCATGTTCGAACCCAAACCTGCCGCCGGCAAATATGTCCTTCCCGCGCAATCCCAGGCCCTGATGCAGGGCGAAGAACTCGTGGCCCTGGTGTTCGAAGCACGCTTCGCGCAGCTGCTGAGCCACTCGCCACGCATGCTGGAACTGATCGAACGGGCAGCCACGTGCGTCTGCGATTTCTGTGAAGACGGCTCTCACGCCGACGACTGCCTGGCGTGCGATGCAAAACTGCTGCTGGAAGAACTCGCCATCGCGCCACCGCCTACGGTGCAATGAGGATCATTCCCGCGCAGGCGACACAGCTTCGGGAAGTTCTGATTTACAGCTCGCAGCATGACGGCGAGAACGACCGGGCGCGTGCACCATCTGCCCCGATCCCTGGAGACCGCCATGAACGATCACGTCTACAAGAGCATCGAGATCACCGGCTCGTCGCAACGCAGCGCGGATGACGCCGTGCGCATAGCCATCGAGAAGGCATCACAGACGATCAAGAACCTGCGCTGGTTCAAAGTGACCGAAACACGCGGCGTCATCGAGCAGGGCAAGATCGCCTACTGGCAGGTCACGATCCACGTGGGCTTCACGCTGGAATAGCACGCCGCGACGGCCGACCTCAGAAACCGTACCTGAACGATGCGACCACGCTTCGCGGACGCAGATCACATCCTCCAGCGCACCGCTATGCTCACGTTGCGCGGGTCGCCGTAATCGGCATAACCCCACATCGAGCGGTTGTAACGCTTGTCCAGCACATTGTTGACATTGACGGACACCGACAATGTATCCGTCATCGGATACCGGGCCATCAGATCCACCAGCCAGTAGGCAGGCTGTTCCTGCCTCACGTCGATGACAGGAGTGGCGGTATAGATCCCGGTATCGTAGTAAGTATGGCTCTGCCAGCGGGCGCTGCCGCCCACGATCAGATTCGGCACCAGGCTGGACAGCTTGTAGCTGGTGGTGAACTTGAACACTTCACCCGGGATGTAGGTCGTGCGCGGGTTGCCTTCCTTGTCCTCGGCCGTGTTGTGCGTATAACCGCCGCTGACTTCCCAGTTGGGAGTCACCGCGCCCGCCACCTCGATTTCATAGCCCTTGGTCTTGATGCCATCGATGCTCTCGTAGATCCACTCGCCATTGGGCAGCATTCCCATGTCGGCCCATTCGGCAACCTTGTCCTTGGTCGCTTCATAGACCGCCGCGGAAACATTCAGGCGGTTGTCGTGGAACGCCAGCTTCACGCCCACCTCGTTGTTGGTGCCTTCGGTGGGTTCCAGGATGTTGCCATCCGCGCCGCGGGCGGAGTTCGGCAGGAAGATGCCGGTGTGGCTGGCGTACACGGACGCGAAGCTGTTCAAGTCGAAGACCACGCCGAAATAGGGCGTCAGCACATTGTTCTCTTTGGCCGCACTATTGTGCTGACCGCTATCCGCATCGTACGAATCCAGCTTCCAGTGACTGATGCGACCACCCGCCATCAGCTTGAGGCGATCCATCAGGCTGAATCGCAGGGTGCCGTAGAAGCCGCCCTGTGCGGAAACATCACGATTGGCGTAAGCGTCATAGGGCGAGGAAGGCAGCGACAGGTCCGGCGCGGGCATCACCGGCTGGTCCAGCGTGATGGTGGGCAGATCGTAGTAATGGCCACGCAGCACAAACTCGTTGCGGGCGTAGTTGTAACCGAACACCGCATCGTGGTCTCGACCGAACAGCGGGAACCTGCCGGTCATGACGATGTTGAAACTCTGTGTCTGCGAGGTGCGGTCGGACTTCAACGCGTTGGGGGTACTCCAAGCGTCGACCAGTTCCAGCGTGACCGGGTCTACATACGAACCCGGAGTGGCATTCAGCACGTTGATCTCGCCTTCTGCATAACGATAGGCGCTGCGCAAGGTCCAGCCGCTGTCGAACTTGTGTTCCAGCTCGGGCATCACGCTCCATTCCGACACCTTGCGATAAGCCCAGTCCTGACCGGTCGAGAAGGAAATGTCGTGATCGATCAGCCTGCCGTCGCTGTAGAAGGCCGGATTGGAGCTCCAGTTGTAGACGCCGGTGTATTTGGAAGCCACGCGATCGACGACCAGCGATAGCGTGGTGCCCTGATCGAAGCGCTTGTCCAGGACGCCGTACAGCACGTTGCCACGACGATGATAGCGATCGAGGAAGTAATCCTGATCCGTCCAGGCCGTGACGAAACGTCCGCGCACGCTGCCATCATCGTTCAGGGGACCTGCGACATCCCCCTCGGCGCGCCAGGCATTCCAGCTGCCGCCTTTCAGCGCCACGCTGGACTGGAACGCATCCGTCGGCCGCTTGCGAATCATGTTCACGGTGGCGGAAGGTTCGCCCAGGCCGCCGAGAATACCGGCAGCGCCTTTCAGCACTTCCACCCGCTCGATGACGGCAGCGTCGATCCCCTGGCTGAGCGCGCCGGAATAGGTCAGGTTGGCCGGGGTGGTGATCATGCCGTCCACCTGCACGGCACTGTCGAGCTGGAAGCCACGGATGAAAATCATGGCGTCCTCGGAAGCATCACCCACCTGGCTGATGCCCGGCACGTGCTCCAGCACCTGCCCCATGTCCATCAGGCCCTTGTCCTCGATCATCTGTTCGGTGATCAACGTGACGGTCTGCGGCGTCTCGCGCAGCGTCATCGTCAGGCCCGTGGCGCCGTTCATGGACTGGGTGGTGTAAGTCCCGGTGACCACGACCTCCTCCAGCTCGGAGGAGCGGGTCGGCTCGGCCGCCCAGGCCATCGAATGGACGCCCACGACGGCGCCGGCCAGGGCACCGGTGATGACCCCGGAACTGCACACACGGATTTTCACGACGAACACTCCCAAGTTTTTCTAGATTTCGAAGCCAGCGCCGACATTCATGCGAATGAATCTCATTAACTTTCCCTGAGAACACTTTCGCTCTCCGAGCCCGTCGGCCGTGGGCGTCGGATATCAGTGCGCGATTACGTCCTTGCCCAGGGAACCAGCCAGGCCAGCCAACGCGGGCGCCAGGAAAGAAGAAAGGCCACGAAGAACACCGATGCGGCGAGCGACATGACCCAGACCAGCGACGCGATGGAAGCGTGATCGCTGGACAGGCACAGCAACATGGAGACAGCCAGCGCGCAGGCTCCCAGCACGCGCACGATGCGAACCGTGCGCGCAGAGCTGGCGACGTCGCCATACACCTGTTGCCAGTGCACGTTCATGCCCAGCGCCAGCCAACCCATTGCACACAGGGTGCTCAGCAGCGCCAGACCGAGCAGCAGGGAATCAGGCATGTGCGGCCTCCAGCGATTCCCGCCGCGGCTTGGCTGTGGCGACCAACGCGAGCTCGGCTCTTCTGAGCCGCCGCGCGGCATACGCCGCCACTGCGGCGACCACCAGCAACGCCAGATCGAAGCCCGCCACCGGCCAATAACCCGCTGCAATGGTTTTCAACAGGTGATCGCCGGTCGTCAGCCAGTTCAGCACCGGCGCAGCCGTGCACAGCAACGCGACGACCCAGCTTTGCTCGCGCCAGGCCGGCGACAGCCTGCCCTCGGCCACCGGCGCGCTGCGCCAGAACGCATGCGCGAGTGCCATCAGCCACGCCAGCCAGAAAATGCGTCCTTCCCAATCGCCACGCTGGGGCAAATCGCCAGGCAACAACTGATTGGCCACCAGGATGGTGCCGGTGGCAATCAACATGCCGGTAACGGCGGTCACGCCCATTGCGTCCGCCCAGCGTGCACCGCTCACACCGGCCTTCGCATGCTGACGCTTGCGCTTCTCGACGAAGAAGATGAAGCCCGTAGCGATGCACGCGCAGCCTGCAAGACCGCCCAGCACGTAGAGCCAGCGCAGCAGCCAATGACGGAAATGCTGCAGATGCAGTCCGGTCAACCAGTCATTGATGCCCGCAACGGCCGACGGCTGCGGATCTTCGCGAATCACCTCGCCGGTGCTGGCACGGAAATGAATGCCTTGCCCCGTCAGCGTCACCCGATCCGTGCCGGCCCGATAGACGCTGACGTAGCCATTGGCATCACCCAGGTGCGTGATCCCGAGGAAACCCACTTCGCCCGGCATGCCGCGCTCGCCCCACCGACGCTGCGCTTCGGCAACCATCGCATCCACCGACGCCAGCGGCGCAGCCACATGTGCTGGATCGTGCGGCAGGCCGGTGCGCAGCTCCTCCACCTTCTCGTGCGCTTCGGCCTGCGGTTTGAACATCGAGTTGGTCACCGGGAAATAGATCCCGGCAAAGATCACCAGACCGGTGAACGCAAAGAAGAAATGGAACGGCAGCGCCGCGACGCCGGTGAGATTGTGCAGGTCGAGCACGCTGCGCATCTGTTTGCGGGGCCGGAAAGTGAACAGCTCGCGCAGCAGCTTGCGATGCATGACCACGCCGGTTACCAGCGCTGCCAGCATGGTCAGCGCCGCCATCCCCACCAGCCAGTACCCCAGGTTCTTCCAGTACAGGTGCAGGCTGTAGTGCAGCGGATAGAAGAACTCACTGCCGATCTTCAGCTTGTCGTTGGAGATCACCGTGCCGCTACGCGGATCGATGGTTGCGTAGCCGAACACATGGACGTGATCGAGATTGGCGTCCTTGGGCTTGTTGGGCACGTCGAACGAAACGTACATGTCCAGCACCGGATCGCGATGCGTGGTGTAGGCGCCGACATCGGACATCGCCAGCGACTCACGCGGCGGCAGCGGACCGTGCACCTCGTCCTGCGCGTAGTCATAGCTTTGCGGATCCGGCTCGATCGAGCGGAAGATCGGCTGCAGCATGGCATCGAACGAAGGCATGGGCTGCGGCTCGTAGCGCGTTTCCGGGATCGCCCAGCGGTCGATCTCCCGGTCGAACACCGACAGCGCGCCGAAGAAGAAGCAGACCATCAGCACGTAGCCCAGCACCAGGCCGAACCAGGTGTGCACCCAGGTCATCGACAATCGAAACGAGGACAACATCGGTCGAGCTCTCCAGCGTCACTCAAGCCAACAGGGACGTCAGCCAGCGCGCCACGCCGCTCATGGCAACTCCGCCACCGGCGAGCACCAGCCACACTCGCGCCAGGCTCGCTGCGGCAAAGGCCCACAGGAAGGCGCACAGGTAGACGAGGAATGCGAGCAGGTAGGCGAGCGTCAGCATCTCGTCGTAGTCCGCGCCCTGCGTCAGGCCGAGCGCCACCACCAGCGTGACGAAGCCCCAGGCGAAGACGTAACTGCCCAGCAACCCGGCGAGCACACGCGAGCCGATCGACAGCCGCTGCTGGTGATGCGTTATGACCGTGGCAACCTGTTGCAACATTCGCCCCCCTCCTGCGCTGATTCAGCGTTCCACGAACGCACGTTCGATGACGTAGTCGCCCGGCTCGCCGATGTGAGGGGAAATCTCGAAACCGCGAGCGTCGAGCAGCGCCGAGGTTTCGCGCAGCATGCTTGGGCTGCCGCAGATCATGGCGCGATCGATACCCGGATCGAGTCCCGGAATGTCCAGGTCGGCGAACAATTGCCCGGTATCGATGAGATCGGTCAGCCGGCCGCGATTGCGGAAAGGCTCGCGGGTCACCGTCGGGTAGTACGTGAGCTGGTCGCGCACGTACTGTCCCAGCAATTCGTCCTGCGGCAGTGTCTGCGTCAGGTAGTCGGCATAGGCGAGCTCGCTGATCGTGCGCACGCCGTGCACCAGCACGATCTGCTCGAACTGCTCGTACATGTGCGGGTCGCGCACCAGGCTCAGGAACGGCGCGAGGCCCGTGCCCGTGCTGAACAGGAACAACCGGCGCCCCGGCCGCAGATCGCGCAGCACCAGCGTGCCGGTCGGTTTGCGGCTCACCAGGATGTGCTCCCCTTCCTCGAGGGTCTGCAGCCGCGAAGTCAACGGCCCGTCCGACACCTTGATGCTGAAGAACTCCAGATGCTCGTCATGGTTGGCGCTGGCGATGCTGTAGGCCCGCAGCAAGGGTCGGCCATTCACGTCCAGCCCGATCATCACGAACTGCCCGTTCTCGAATCGCAATCCGGGATCGCGCGTCGTGGAAAAACTGAACAGGGTGTCGTTCCAGTGGTGCACGCGTAGGACGCGTTCGCGACTCAATGCGGTCATGAGAATCGTTCTCTCGGAGTCAGGCCAAGGCGCCGGCAATTCGGTATCCACCGATGCAGGCGGGATGACGCATCGCGGAAAACAGCGGCGGCATGCACGAGAGCGTCAGAAAGCGGATACGACAAAAGATGGCACGGGAAGCCGATAGCTCGCGGCACGTCATGCCGGCCGGCAGGCCTACCGTCATCATCCCGGTGTCTCCAGACAATGGCGCGATCGCCCCCACGCAGGCCTGCACTGGCACGCTGAAGACGGAATCACGGAGCGATTGGCTGGCGCCCAATCGCGCGAGCAAGAACTGCTCGTCGTTGGGAGGGGCTGGCTTAGACGGCTATATGATAACGATTCTCATTGCGCACGCAAGACTCCTGCGATCATCGGGCGGCACGGGTGCGTGTCGGGCGCGCCATGTTCCCCCATGTCAAACGAACTCACCCTCCGCCGCCCTTCCTGGATCGCTACGACTTGATGCTGATTGGCGCGCAGGGCGCGCACGGGTGTGCGCCCTGCACCGTTCCTGCAATTTCAGAAGTTCGCCGTCAGCCCGACGCGCATGGCCAGGGGGGAGCCGGGCGTGATGTTGTTGTTGCTGTGGGCGTTCGCGTAGTACCCCTCATCGAATAGCCACGTCCGCGAGACTCTGCATGGACTGGTCCTGAATGAGATCCCGTGTAATCACGGTGATCGACTGCGGCACATTTCGCAGGGGCGTCGCCGTCCTGGTCGCCGAGCGGATCTCCTCAATGCGGTAGCCATCTGCGGCGTCTTCATCCGCGGAGACCTGGACTTTCGGCAAGGTAGCAGCCTCTTGCGCGTTAACTTCCGCGCCCGCCGAGCCGATCGTAAGAGCTGTCCACAGAATGGGACGAATAGTCACGGAGAGACGAGATGCCACGACTGCGTTTCCTTCTTGGCTAAAAAATGTACGAATACGAACACGAATGATTCGTATTAGACTAAATCCCGTCATGTCGAATCTTTGTCAAACAGCGGGCACCCCAGCAGCGACGGGCAATCCAGGCCGGAAAATCCTCGTCATCGAGGATCACCCGACCCTGGTCGCCAACCTGTTCACCTTTCTGGAGCCTCGCGGCTACGAACTCGACGCCGCCCGGATGGCAGCTCGGGACTGAGCCTCGCGCTGACCGAGCGTTACGATGCCGTCGTGATCGATTGGATGTTGCCGCGGCTGGAAGGCACTGAAGTCGTAAAGCGGCTGCGCGAAGCCGGCTCCAACCTTCCGGTGCTGATGCTCACTGCTCGCGGCGAGCTGCCGGACAAGCTCGCCGGGTTCCGAGCAGGAACCGACGACTACCTGACCAAGCCGTTCGCACTAGCGGAACTGGAAGTACGACTCGAAGCACTGATTCTTCGCAGCCAGCGTCACGCCCACTCCCGCGTGCTGGAAGTTGCAGACCTGCGTTTCGATCTCTCGACCCAGCAGGTAACGCGTGGCACACGGGCACTGCAACTCCATGCAGCCTGTCGCAAGTTGCTGGAACTGTTGATGCGCGAAAGTCCTGCGATCGTGTCTCGGGAGCGCCTGGAATCGGTGCTCTGGGGTGAGGAGCGGCCTGATCGCGACGTGCTGCGCTCTCACATCTACGAACTGCGCAAGCGAATCGACGGCGACAACATCCACAAGCTCATCCATACCTTGCCGCGCGTCGGCTATCGCATCGCGCCGAGCGATGACGCATGACCCGTCCGGGGCTGACCCGACAGCTGACGATCGCTCTATTGGGCTACGCCCTGCTGCTGTCTCTACTCGTCTCTCTGCACGGCTACCTGGTCAATGAGCATGCCGAGGCGCTTACCTGGGAGTCGCTGCTGACCAGTGAGTTGCAGCACTTTCAGCAGCGTCACGAGCAGGATCCTGCCTACCGCTGGATGGACACGGACATCCTGAGGCTTTACGGAGAGATCAATCAGCGGCCAATCCCAGCACCCTTTGCAGACCTTCCGCCCGGCGTCCACGATGAAGTGCTCACCGATGAGGGCGAGTTCGTCGTCTTGGTGAGCGGCATGGGGGCCGGCCGCACCGTCATGACGCTGGACATCGCAAACATGGAACGAAGCGAGGTCCAGGTTGGTTGGCTGATCGCAATCTCTTCCTTTGTCGTGGTGGCCGTCCTTACTCTGATCGGGCACTTCGGACTGCGTCGTCTGGTTCGCCCGCTGCTGTCTTTGGCACACGGCATCAGCGCACTGTCACCGGATCGTGCCGGCCAGCGGGTCATCGTGGATCCCAGAGCTCCCCGCGAAGCGGCAACGATCGCCAGCGCATTGAACCAATACCTCGATCAAATCGACCGGTTCGTGGAACGCGAGCGGGCGTTCGTCAGCATGGCCAGCCATGAACTGCGCACGCCGATCGCCGTAATCGCCAGCACCGCCGAGGTCGCGCTCGACAACGAATACGCGTCAAGCGCAGTGCAACCGCAGTTGCAGTACATCCTGAATACGACGCGAGACATGGAGAAGCTCACGACATTGCTTCTCGCCTTGGCAAAGGATCCTGCTCGATTGCGCGCGACCACCGAATCCGTCGACCTGGCACAGTTGCTCCGGGAGGTCGCCGCGAGTTATCTGCCCATGGCGCAACGCAAGGAGCTGCAGCTGCAGATGAGCGAGCTGCCCTCGTCGATCGTCGTAGTCCCTCGACAGATCGCAGCTGCCGCGATTGGCAATCTGGTGCGCAATGCCATAGAGAACAGCGATCGTGGAACGATCGTACTGTCCATTACCCAGGCGGGCGCGGTCATCGTGCACGACCCTGGGCATGGGATGTCCGTCGACGAAATCCGCCAGCTGTACTCGCAACTCGCCCGCCTGGGCACGAGCGCCGGCGGCGGCATCGGCATCCCCCTCATCGTCCGGCTCTGCGAGCACCTCGGTTGGCAGCTTACGTTCCAATCTCACCCTGAGTGCGGAACGACGGCGACGCTGCACTTCGCCTCACCAGCAACCGCCTGAACGCGCCGACAGCAGAGGTCGGACCCGCAATGCCATGCGACACTCTGACTTCAACGATGGTACCGTCGGGCTGCGACGGGATACCCACAGCCCGCCCCATTCGTACCGTCGTTCGGCGCGCTGTGGCGGTACGGCAGGCCCCTGAAACTCGACACTCAACGCTACTGCGATGACTGCATCCTGGACCTGGCTACAGTGGGCGCTGCTCTCTGCCACGTTTGCGGCACTGACGGCGATCTTTGCCAAACTCGGCGTTCAAGGCGTACCGGCCGATGTCGCCACGCTGATCCGTACGTTCATCGTCCTGGTCGTTCTCGCCGTGCTCGTGCCTGCGACCGGTCAGTGGATGAATCCCTTGTCCCTGCAGATCCGGACCTGGTGCTTCCTTGCCTTGTCCGCGCTCGCCACGGGTGCATCGTGGCTTTGCTATTTCCGCGCGTTGCAGCTCGGAGATGCGTCCAAAGTCGCACCCGTCGACAAGCTCAGCGTCGTGCTGGTCGCCGTGTTCGCCACCATATTCCTGGCCGAACGCCCGACACCACGGGACTGGCTGGGCATCGGCCTGATCGGCCTGGGGGTCGCCCTACTGGCATTCAAGCGCTGATGCCGGGCTGCATATCTCCCGGGTCGCGAAGCGGCTGCCGAAGAAGTCGGCCCGCGCCTATTCTCGGTCTACAAACAAGGTCAGGGTGTGCCGCAGGATCCTGACACCGAGCTTCCGCGATAGCTCCTGCTTCAGCCGTTCGATGCCTTCATCATGGAACTCGAAGACCTGACCGGTCGCCACATCGATCATGTGATCGTGGCGCTCGCGAGCAGCCAGCTCATACACGTAATGTTGATTGCCGAACTGGTGTCGCATCACCAACCCAGCGTTTTCAAACGCAAGCAGTGCACGGTAGACCGTCGCGAGGCTGACGCGATGTCCTGCGCTGAGCCCAAGGCGCAACAGGTCCTCGGCGCTGACATGATGAACACCTGTCTCGGCAGCGGAGACCATCAGTTCATAGATCGCTTCGCGAGCAGGCGATCGCCGGGGTGAAGCACGGTAGGTAGCGGCGCCACGCTGTTCCGCACGCAGCGATCTGCGTCGATTCTTCACACGCCGCCTTCAGAAGCCTGCAGCCATGCCGACGTGCACGGCCAACTGAGAACTCAGACCAATGATGACCAGGTTGCCGGCAGCGAACATATTGGCGTGGTAGCGACTCCCAGGAGCGCTGTATGAAATATGAGGAAGGGCGATTCGCAGGCTAGCGGTTGCCATGTCGAATCTTTGTCGAATCTGTCGACTCAGGGCCTGCCACTCATTGCAGTGCGCTCTTGGCTACGAATTCGATGCCGGCATCTTCCGCTGAGCATCCAGCCGTGCGCCGAATTCTCGCAAAGATTCGCGCGACGAACTTCTCAAGAAGCCGAGCATCTTCTCGCGGAAGGCATCGGTTGCCGTTTGCCAAGCCTGCTGCAACCACTGGATGGAGGTTGCGATCTCGTTCCTGTCCGCAAGCAGGCGGGCGTAGTTGAACTGACCGCGAAAATCGCCACCTTCCGCGGCAAGACGATAGTGATCGAATGCGATTCCGAGATCGCGCCGGACCTCCCAGCCGTCCTCGTAAAAGCCGCCGACGATATTGATCGCCTTGGCATGCCCGAGATCGGCCGCCTTGCGAAACCATGCGAAAGCCGCGGCCCGATCACTGTCGACGCCCTTGCCCAGCATCAGGCGGTCGCGTAGTTGTACATGCCCCAGTCGCTGCCCGCGAGCGCGGCGAGCCGGTACCAATACACGGCAACGATGGGATCCGCGGCAACACCCCACCCCAGCTCGTAACAACGGCCAAGCATGTTCATGGCCATCGGGTGCTCTGCACGTGCCGCACGAGTGAACCACCGGAACGCTTGCTGCAGATTGCGATCGACGCCGCGCCCCTCCAGCAGCAATTGCCCGAAGCGCGTCTGCGCTTCGGGCAATCCTTGCTCCGCGGCCAACTGCAACCACGGCGCTGCGTTCTCCGGAGGGCCGGAGAGCACAGCGCGCAGTTGCTCCGTAGTGATCGACGGGAGGGTCATCGCACCCTAGAAGCGCACATTGAGCGTCGCGGTGGCCGAGCGGCCTGGCGCGACACTCGCGTAGTGCGTCGGATACGCCTTGTCGAAGTAGCGCTCATCGGTCAAGTTCTGCACGTTCAGCTGCAACGAATAAGCGGGGCTGAACTCATACGTGGCGGTCGCATCGACGCGCACATAGGAGGGTATCCACTTGTTGTTCAGCTCGCTTCCCCAGACCTTGTCCATGTAGAACGCACCACCGCCGACCACCAGCTTCGGCAGCACGCGATAGGTGGTCCACAAGCTGGCGCTGTTCTTGGGCGTATTGGGGAAACTGTCACCATTGGCCAGGCCGAAGTTCGCACCGGAGCCGCCGGCACTGATCAGTTCACTGTCGAGGAAGGTATAGCCGCCGAAGACCTGCCACGCCGAGGTGATGCTGCCCGCAAAACCGAGCTCCACGCCCTGAACCCGCTTCTCGCCCGCCATCTGCGCCGTCCCGTCGGCCAGCGTGATGCGTGCATTGGTGGTCTCGGTACGGAAGAGCGCGCCGGTAAGCGACAGCCGCGCATCCAGCAGGTCCCACTTGGTGCCCAGCTCGATCGAGCGGTTCTTCTCGGGCGACAGATCCTGGGTTGCCGCCGTCAACGACTGCGACTCACTGCCCTGCGCAAGCGTTGCGTTCAGCGGCGTCGAAGAGGTTGCATACGAGACGTAGATGCTGCCGTTCGTCAGCGGCTTGAACACCAGGCCCGCCTGATAGTTGAACAGATCGTCGTCGCGCTTGAGCGTGGTACGGGTACCGTAGGCGGGATTGCCGACAGTGCGATTGATGGCGCTGATCGACTCGGTGGAATAACCATCCAGGCGCGCCCCGAGATTCAACAGCCACTGCGGCGAGAACTCGATGGTGTCGAAGACATAGGCCGAGCGGGTCGTGATCTGCTGGTTGCTCGGATTGTGGTTGCGCGTAATCGTGCCGTTCCACGGATCATGCGGGTTGGGATTGAACAGATCCGTGCAGTTGTAGCCGCCTGCAGCGCCCACGTTCGCGCCGCAGCTCCAGTTCGGATTCGGCGCGGCGGGCGTGCCGGTGAGGATGTCGCCGCTACCGGTTGCAACCGCGTAACTGTCATTCTCGCCCTTCTCTTTGGACAACTCGATGCCCGCCGAGAAGCTGTGCCGCAGCGTGCCCGTGACGAACTCGCCGAACAGGTCGGTCTGGTTGGCGATCGTGTCGACGGTGCTCACGCGTGAATTGATGCGACGCCACAGCTGGCCATAGTAGATGTTGCCCTTGCTGTCGTCCGGCTGCGTCCAGATGTAGTCCTGGTGGGTCTGGCTGTAGCGGGTCGAGTTTCTGATCCGCAGTGCGTCGCTGAGCTTGTGCTCGATGCGAACGGTGGCGATGTCGGAGCGGTCCTTGTAGAAGTCACGATCGATGAGGCCATAGAACGTATCCATGTCCACATCGAGCGGGCTGCCATCGCCGGCGCCGAGCACCCGCGGCGGTGCATCCGGGCGGGCACGGAACGCAGGGTTGCTGTAGGGAATGCCGGTATCCGGCAGGTTGTCGCTCTCCAGGTGGTAGTAGCTCAACGTCGCGGTCGTGTCGCCACCCAGGCCGAACGCCAGCGACGGAGCCACGCCCCAACGCTTGTTGTACACCTCGTCGCGACCTGCCACGTCGGCGTCGTGATACACCGCGTTCAAGCGCAACGCCGAGCTTTCGCCAAAGGCAAAGTTGCCGTCGACGGTGGCGCGCTTGTAATCATCCGTGCCCGCACCGAACGTCCCGGCGAGGAAGTCTCCCTGGCGCGGGGTCTTGCTGACGAGGTTGAGCGTGCCGCCGGCGGCGCCCCGTCCGTCGTACGTTCCGCCCGGCCCTTTGGCGACCTCGACGGATTCGAGATTGAAAACTTCGCGCGACTGCGCGCCGATGTCGCGCATGCCATCGACATAGGTGCTGCTCTGGGTGTCGAAGCCTCGCAGGAACGGACGATCCCCCACCGGGTTGCCGCCTTCGCCGGCGCCCAGCGTGATGCCCGGCGTGGTGCGCAGCGCTTCCACCAACGAGGTAGAGGCCGTGCTGCGCAGGACATCTTGAGTAATGACCGTGACGGAACGCGGGGTGTCGAGCAGCGGCGCGGTGTACTTGGGCGACTCGGCGGCGTCGGACTTGTAGCCAGCCTCCTCCTCATCCGCATTCACCGAGATCTTGCCGAGCTGGCGCTGCGGGGTGGTCGATTCAGCGGCATCCACTCGGCTGAGCGGCAACGCGGCAGCGATGGCCATTCCAATGGCAGATGCCAGCAGGCTGCGTGACGGTGAGTTCTCCCACGCGAAAACGGAATCGTTGGACACTTTCCAGACACTCCTCGAGCAAACCGGTTGTTGGGGTTGCCAGGCACCTCTCGCGGGGGATTGCTGTGGTTTCTGAGAAACCACCCTCAGGTCGGCGGATCGGCACTGGCGGCAGTACTTTAAATGTTAATGGATCTCATTTGCCATTAAATTTGCATTTAATTACAGGCAATACAATTTTTTACAAGAATCGACGACGACCGAGCCGCAGGAAAAGAAGGCCAGACAGTTGGGTTCACGCCGTGCGGGTAATCTTGTTGCCCTGGCACAACACACCTTCGTGGGTCCAAGGCGAACCCTCACCACGGATAGCTTCGGACGTGCTCTTTAGCTCTCTCCAACAAGAGCCTTTCTTCAGCTATGCGCCGGCCGCGACAATTCCTGCAGTGAGCAGCTTTCCGAACGTCGAAGCGTTCGCGCGCATCGTCCACGCAGACCGATCGGCCTGCCGTTCGGCGCTGAGCAGCGAATAATCGAGAACAATGGCCAGGCCTGGCAGGGAACGAGAATCTTGAAGAGGTCCGGCGCAGGAAAAATGGTGGCTAGGGTGGGACTCGAACCCACGACCTCGGCATTATGAGTGCCACGCTCTAACCAGCTGAGCTACCTAGCCTTTTTCCTGTCCCCATGAGGTCTTCGAGACCGCCGGGGGTGGCCCGGGCCACAGCAGGGGCGGGCATTGTCTTGACCGTCCCCGGCGGTGTCAAGGCAAGAACGGGAGGAACACCGCCGCAAGCCTGGCAATGGGCCTGTAAAACCGAGGTTGGCGCGCCGGCTCAGCAGTCGAAGAACACCGTTTCCCCCGGCCCGCAAAGACGCACGTCGAACGAGAACCGTCGCTCCACGCCGTTCACCGGTCGAGCCATCAAGGTGGCGCGACGCGCCTCCGGCACCAGAGCCAGCACGGGATCGCTGGCGTTCAACGCATCGCCCTCGAAATAAATGCGGGTGTGCAGCCGCTTCAGCAGCCCGCGAGCGAACACGCTGACGTTCAGATGGCCTGCGTGCGTGGCGCCGTCCGGCTGCTGCAGGCCGACCGGTAGCAGCGTCTGGAAAATGAAGCTGCCGTCGACCCGGTCGGTGCCGAAACGGCCGAACGCCGGGCGATCCGGCTGCCAGATTTCGAGCATCGCATCCGGCACCGGCTTGCCGTCGGCGTCGAGCACGGTGCCGGCCACCGTGATGAGCGACCCCTCCCCCGGCGGAATCATCCGCGTCCAGCGCTCGTCGATCAGGCCGATCTTGAAGTACGGCCCGACGGTCTGCGAGGGCGTGACGCCGGCTGGCGTACCGTTCTGGTTCAAAGTGCTCATGGCGCGTGCTCCGTTTCCAGCGGCGTCGCATGCGAGCCGCGCAACACGATGTCGAACTGGAAGCCCAGCGCCCAGTCCGGGCGCGTCGCCTCCAGATCGAATCTCGCGACCAGGCGTTCACGCGCTCGCGCATCGGGCACGGCGTTGAAGATCGGATCGAACGGGAACAGCGGATCGCCGGGAAAGTACATCTGCGTCACCAGCCGCGTCAGGAAGCATGGCCCGAACAACGACAGGTGAATGTGCGCCGGACGCCAGGCGTTCGGGTGATTGCCCCAGGGATAGGCGCCGGGGCGAATGGTCACGAATCGATAGCGCCCCTCGCGGTCGGTGACGCAGCGGCCGGCGCCGAAGAAATTCGGGTCGAGCGGCGCATCGTGCCGATCGTTGACGTGGTGATAGCGGCCGGCGGCGTTGGCCTGCCAGATCTCGATCAGCGAGTCCGGCACCGGCCGGCCACGCTCGTCCAGCACCCGGCCGTGAACGATGATGCGCTCGCCCAGCGGCGCGCCTTCGCCCTGCGCCGTCAGGTCCGCATCGCCCGACTTCACTTCGGCGTGGCCGAACGCCGGGCCGGTCAGCTCCGACAGTGTTTGCGGAATCACGATCAGCGGCTGACGCGGCGCACGCGTCTGCGTCGAAACGTAAGCGGGATGCAGGTACGGCGGATCGAACTGCAACGATTCGCGCGGATAGGGATGTGTGAGCTTCATGATCTCTTTACTACACAGTGCGGCGACTGGCTCAGGACTCTTCGTGAGCGCGGCGGGTGCGTGTATGTAGATCGCGCAAGACTTCCAGCTCGAGCGCTGTCGGTGGCGGTGTTTCGACCACTTCGGCCGCGTACTTCACAGGCCAGCCGGTGCTGGCGTCAATCTCGGCGCGGCCGACCCCGGGATGGATCGACACCACGCTCATTTCGCGGGTGACCGGATCGGGCTCGAAGATGCACAGATCCGTCATCAGGCGCGTCGGCCCTTTGGTTTTCACACCCAGTCGTGCGCGATGATCGCCGCCTTCGCCGTGACCCAGTGAGGTCACGAAATCCAGCCGCTCGACGAAGGAACGCTTGCTCTGCGCCATGATGATGTAGATCTCGCCGCAATGCGTCGCGATCTCGGGAGCACCGCCACCGCCCGGCAATCGCACCGACGGTTTTTCGTAAGAGCCGACGACCGTGGTATTGAGGTTGGCATAGCGATCGATCTGTGCGCCGCCGAGGAAGCCGACCGTGACACGCCCGCCCTGCAACCAGTAGCGAAACATCTCCGGCACCGAGCAGGTGGTCAGCGCCGTCTCGCACAGCTCGCCATCGCCGATGGACAGCGGCAGCACATTCGGACGCGTGGCGATGGTGCCTGACTCGTAGATGAGCGTGATGTTCGGCGCATGCGTGAGCCGCGCCAGATTGCATGCGGCTGAAGGTGCGCCGATGCCGACGAAACAGACATCCTCGTTCCGCAGCGTCCGCGCCGCGGCGATGGTCATGATCTCGGTCGGCGTGAAATCCGGCGAGACGCTCATGCGGACACCTCCCCGGAGGCACCCAGCACGTTGCCCCGCATCCAGGCGAGAAAGGTCTCGCGCTCGCGCGCAATCTGGTCCCAGGCAATGTAGAAGCCGTTGTCGCGCTTCGAGTAGCCGTGCGTGTAGGACGGATGCGCGCCGCCCGGAACGTGAGCAATAGCGGAAATCGTCCATGACGGAAGAATGACCGCGTTCGGCGAGCGAGCGCCGAAATCATCGACCAGCTCCTCGACCGTGACCACGGCACGCTGCGCGGCCAGTACCGCCTCCTTCTGTACGCCCACGATGCCTTCGAGCAGCACGTTGCCTTCGCGATCCGCCTTCTGCGCATGAATGATGGCGACGTCGGGCCGGATCGCCGGCACCGCTGCCAGCACCTCGCCCGTGAAAGGACATTGCACGGAACGGATGTTCGGGTTGACCCGTTTCAGTTCCGCACCCTGGTAACCGCGGAAGATCGCGCATGGCAGTCCTGCAGCGCCGGCTTCATAAGCATTCGCAAGCGCGGCGTGCGAATGCTCTTCCAGCATCAACGGCCCCGGCCAGCCGTTCTCGACCGCATCGCGCAGCCGATGCAGCGAGCCCACCCCTGGATTGCCGCCCCACGAGAACACCAGCTTGTCGGCGCAGCCCATGCCGATCAGCTGGTCGTAGATCAGGTCCGGCGTCATGCGGATCAGCGTCAGATGCCGTCGCCGTTGCCGGATGACTTCATGACCGGCGGCGAACGGAATCAGGTGCGTGAAGCCTTCCATCGCAACGGTGTCGCCGTCGCGCACGTTCTGCGCAATGGCGGCGGCGAGCGGGACGAATCGGCCACCCGGAGCTTTCGATGATGCCATTGCCTGAAGGGTCATGATCTGGGGTGCGCTGACGTTCAATGACCGACGCCGAACCCGCAGGTCGCAGCCTTGTCGGGACGGCGGGGTGAGATTCGAGCACGGTTGTTATACGGTAGCGGCGCACGAGCGGCCATCGTCGTGGCGTGCAGACCCCGCGGACGATGCCGACCGGCAGCCCGGTCATTTAATATCGGTGCAACGCTCAATTCAGGTGCTCACCTTGGACGCCCAATTCCACAGCGCCGGCATCGCCGCTCTGTTCGAGCCCGCCACTGAACTCGCCCACATGCTGGCGTTCGAAGCCGCGCTCGCCCGTGCGCAGGGCGAATTGGGCCTGATCCCGGCCGCCGCCGCCGCAATCATTGCCGACACCTGCGAGGACAGCGGTTCGCCCCTGCGGCTCGACCCCGAGACGGTACGGCGCGCCGGCAACCCGGCGATTCCGTTTGTTAGCATGTTAACAGATAGAATTCGCAGCGTGGATGCGGACGCCGCGGCCTGGGTGCATTACGGCGCCACCAGCCAGGACCTGATCGACACGGCCACCATGCTGGCACTGCGCGAAACCTTCGCGATCGTGCGGCACGATCTGCATCAACTGCGCGAGAGCATGGCAACGCTGGTCCGCACTCATGCGCGAACACCGATGCTGGCACGTACCCTGCTGCAGCAGGCCATGCCGACTACCCTCGGCTACAAACTGGCGGCAGCGCTCGCCGGCCTGGATCAGGTCGCTGCACGGATGACCGAGATTTCGACCACGCACTTCGCACTGCAGCTCGGCGGGCCCGTGGGCACGCTTGCCGCTGCCGGCGCGCAGGCATCGGAACTGGTTCGGGACGTCGCCGCCCGGTTGGGCCTCGCACCAGCGGCAATCTGCTGGCACACGAATCGAGTGCGCATCGCCGAGTGCGGCGCCGTTCTCGCCACGCTCACCGGCCAGCTCGCAAAGATTGCACGTGACGTCGTTCTGGAAATGCAGAGCGAGGTGGCCGAGCTGGCGGAAGGCCACGCCAGCGGCAAAGGCGGCTCCTCGGCAATGCCACATAAGCACAATCCCGTCGATTCCGTCGTTGCCATCGCGGCAGCCACGGTGACGCCGCAACTTGCCGCCGGCCTGTTCGCCGCGATGACGCAGGAGCACGAGCGGGGTGCCGGCGGCTGGCACGCGGAATGGCTGCTGCTGCCGCAGCTGTGCAGCCTGTCGCATGGCGCCTTGCAGAGTGTTCTGGAGATCATGCTCGGCCTGCGTGTCGATGCCGAACGGATGCGCGCCAATCTCGACTCCACGCTCGGGCTGACCTCGGCCAGCGCGCTTGCAAATGCACTTGCGCCGGCGCTCGGCCGCGACGTCGCTCACTCGACCGTGCAAGCATGGTCGCGCAGCGCATTGTCGGAGCGACGCAATTTACGCGAGATCGCTGAACGCAATCTTGCAACCTTCGAGAAGAATCCCTTGACGCAGGCGCAACTGGCCGATGCGTTCTCGATCGAACGCGAGGTCGCTGCGGCCGAAGCCCGCGCGCTGCAGTATCTGCAGCAGCGCTCACCTGCAACATGATCGACGGAGCGAAGATGGACGAGAAAGAACGCTACGATACCGGCATCTCAGTACGGCGCGCCGTGCTGGGAGATGCCTGGGTAGACCGTGCGCAGGCCCGACTCAGCGACTTCAATCGCGACTTCCAGGACCTGATCACACGCTACGCCTGGGGCGAGATCTGGAACCGTCCCGGCCTCGATCGCAAGACCCGCGCCTGCATGGTGCTGTCGACCTGCATTGCGCTGGGACGCTGGGAAGAATTCCGCCTGCACGTGCAGGCCGCGTTCAACAACGGACTGACGCAGGACGAGCTCAAGGAGGTCCTACTGCAAAGCGCGATCTATGCGGGCGTTCCGGCGGCGAACACCGCCGTGCATCACGCCGAGGAAGTGATCGCACAGCTTCAACACACGCGCTGACCATCTCTCCCGCAAGGACCGGCAGCGGCCGGCATGGCCGCTCCTGTCACCTTGCCAGACCGGATCACGAACTGACGAGACTGCAATGAAAACCATAACCGCCGAAGATGCGCAGCTGCGCTGCGAACACTCACCACGTCCAGGCGCGCCCGCACTGCTGCTCATGAACTCCCTGGGCTGCAGCCTGGAAATGTGGGACGACCAGCTCCCTGCCCTGCAGGAACGATTCGAGGTGATCCGCTACGACGTTCGCGGCCACGGCCAGTCGAGCGCCGGCTCTCGAACCGAACTGACCATGGAGCAGCTGGCGCGCGATGCGCTGGCTGTCCTCGATGCCTGCGGCGTGGCCCGTGCGCACTTGTGCGGCCTTTCGCTCGGCGGCATGACGGCCATGCACATCGCCCGGGAATGGCCGGATCGCGTTCTGAAGGTCGCGCTCTGTAACACCACGCCGTACATGCCGCCGCGTGAAAACTGGCAGTCGCGCATTGCGTTGGTGACCTCGCAGGGAACAGCCAGCGTCACCGAGGCCGTTCTAGGCCGCTGGTTCACACCCGAATTTCGCGCGGCCGAGCCCGAAAAAGTGGATCGCATCCGCCAGATGCTGCTCGCCACGAGCGCGCAAGGTTATGCGGCCTGCTGCGCCGCCATCCGCGACATGGACCAGCGCGAAGCCATCAAGTCCATCACGGCCACCACGCTGGTAATCGGCGGCACGAAGGACCCCGGCACCACACCGGCTGATGCCGAGCTGATCGCGAATTCGATCGCCGGCGCAAAGCTGGTCATGTTGGAAGCGGCGCATCTGTCGAACGTCGAGCGCGCCGCGGAATTCACGGCGGCGCTGCTGGAGTTTCTCGGAGCGGAGAAATAGAACCTGCCCGCGTATCGAGCATCGGCGTGACGAACGGCAGGCAGGAGCAAAACGAAGCTACCGACATCGCAGTAATGCAGCAGCCGTACCGCCTAGCGTTCGACCGCCTGCGGCCGCGCGGGCATCCCGGAGCGAGTTATTTCTGTTGCCTACGGCGAGGCGATTCGGCCCAGTTCCTGCGCCAGATAGGGCGAGGTTCGGCTGTCTGGCGCTCGCGCCACCTGATCCGGCGTACCTGTCGCCACGATGCGGCCGCCGGCCTCGCCCGCACCCGGCCCCATGTCGATCACCCAGTCGGCCTGCACCACCGCACGCATGTCGTGTTCGATCATCACCACAGTGTTGCCGGCGTCCACCAGGCGCTGCAATTGCACCATCAATCGATCGGCGTCCGCCGCGTGCAATCCCGTGGTCGGCTCGTCGAGCACGTACAGACTGCGGCCCCGCTGGCTGCGTTGCAGCTCGGTGGCCAGCTTGATGCGCTGCGCTTCGCCGCCGGACAGCTCGGTGGCCGGCTGTCCAAGGCGCAGGTAACCCAGCCCGATCTCGCGCAGCAACCGCAAAGGGCGCGAGACGGCATCCTCGTCAGCGAAGATGTCGCAGGCCTCGTCCACCGTCATCTGCAGGATCTCGGCAATGTTGCGTCCATTCCAGCGCACCGCCAGCGTAGCCTCGTTGTAACGGGCGCCGTGGCAGGTGGAACATGGCGCATACACGCTGGGCATGAACAGCAGCTCCACGCTGACGAAGCCCTCGCCCTCGCAGGTTTCACAGCGTCCCTTGGGCACATTGAAGGAGAACCGTCCCGCATCGTAACGGCGACGGCGCGCATCGGGCGTAGCGGCGAACAGCTTGCGCACGTGATCGAACAGGCCGGTGTAGGTTGCCAGGTTGGAACGCGGAGTGCGGCCGATCGGCTTCTGGTCCACCTGCACCAACCGCTGCACGGTGTCCACGTCGCCGGCCAGGTGGCCACGAGTGGTTTCGATCACCGAGGGCCCCTCGATCGCGCCATCTTCGGAATCGTCCTCGGGCTCATGGCCCAGGCGCAGTCGCACCAGCTCCGGCAGTGCCTGTGCGAAAAGGCTCGACTTGCCGGAACCGGAGATGCCGGTGACTGCGGTGAACGCACCGAGCGGGATGCGTGCGTCCACACCGTGCAAGTTATGGCGATGAATCGCCTGCAGCTCCAGCCAGCCAGAAGGTTTGCGTCCGCGGCTGGACGGCGCAGGAATCTCGTCGAATAGGTAGCGTGCAGTACGCGAGTCCGCTACCTCGCGCAATCCTGCGGGTGCGCCGCTATAGAGCACGCGTCCGCCACGTTCGCCCGCCTCGGGGCCAACATCCACTATCCACTGCGCGCGTCGCATCAGTCCCAGATCATGCTCCACCACGAACACTGAGTTACCCGCGTTGCGCAGCAGATCGAGTGCGTCGTACAGGGCCTGGCTGTCGGAAGGGTGCAAGCCCGCCGACGGCTCGTCGAGCACATAGACCACGCCGAACAGCATGGAGCTCAATTGCGTGGCTAGCCGCAACCGCTGCAGCTCCCCGCTCGACAAGGTCGGCGTGGCGCGATCCAGCGTCAGATAGCCCAGTCCCAATTGCCGCAGCGTATGCAACCGCGCCACCACCCCTTCGGCCAGGCGCTGTGCCGCCAGACGCTTCTCCTCCGACAGCGCGGAGGTGCGGCGCACGTCGAGAGATGCCGCGTGTGTTGCACGACCCGATGCGGCGCGCTCAGCACGATCACGGCGTGTTGCATCTTTGTTGCTGCTGCCTGCGGCCTGCGCCCGGAAGTCGCCCTTCGCGATGGGATCGAGCAACGCCGCGACCTGGTCCAGTGGCATCTGCGCCAGTTCGCCGATATCCAGGCCAGCGAAGGTGACCGCCAGCGCTTCGCGTTTGAGCCGCTTGCCATGGCATGCCGAACACAGCTTCCCTTCCATGTAGCGCGACACACGTCTTTTCATCAACGCGCTCTGACTGTTGGCGAAGGTGTGCAGTACATAGCGCCGCGCGCCGGTAAACGTGCCCATATAGCTGGGCTCCAGCTTTCGCTTGAGCGCCGCGCGCGTTTCGGCCGGCGTGAAACCGGCGTAAACCGGCACACTGGGCGTTTCTTCGGTGAACAGGATCCAGTCGCGATCCTTCTTCGGCAGATCCTTCCAGGGCCGGTCGACGTCGTAACCCAACGTAACCAGGATGTCGCGCAGGTTCTGCCCATGCCAGGCCGGCGGCCATGCGGCGACCGCCCGCTCGCGGATGCTCAGCGACGGGTCGGGCACCATGGTGGCTTCGGTCACCTCGTAGACATGGCCCAAACCGTGGCAGGTCGGGCAGGCCCCTTGCGGCGTGTTAGGCGAGAAGTCCTCGGCATACAGCATGGGTTGGCGCGCCGGATAGGCACCGGCGCGCGAGTACATCATCCGCACCAGACTGGACAGCGAGGTCACACTGCCCACGGAGGAACGCGCATTGCTGGCACCGCGCTGCTGCTGCAACGCTACTGCCGGCGGCAGACCATCGATCGCGTCCACGTCGGGCACGCCCGCCTGGTCGATCAGGCGTCGCGCATACGGCGCCACCGACTCGAAATAGCGCCGCTGCGCCTCGGCGTAGATAGTGCCGAATGCGAGCGAAGACTTGCCGGAACCGGACACGCCGGAGAACACCACCAGCGCATCGCGCGGGATGGCGACATCCACGTCCTTGAGGTTGTGTTCGCGCGCGCCGCGCACCTCAACGAAACCACCAGCGCGCCCGGAACGATCGTCCAGGAAGATGGCAGAGGGCGCAGGGGCTTTGCGGCGCGACATAGGCGCAGACTCCTTAAGCCTACCGCCAGACGTTGATCAGACGTTGAAGCGGAAATGCATCACGTCGCCTTCGCGCACGATGTATTCCTTGCCTTCGAGCCGCAGCTTGCCGGCTTCCTTCGCGCCCTGCTCGCCCTTGCAGGCGATGAAGTCCTCGTAGGCGATCACTTCTGCGCGAATGAAGCCCTTCTCGAAGTCGGTATGGATCACGCCCGCAGCTTGCGGTGCGGTGGCGCCGACGCGCACGGTCCAGGCACGGACTTCTTTTACGCCGGCAGTGAAGTAGGTTTGCAAACCGAGCAGCTTGTAACCGGCGCGAATCACACGATTCAAACCCGGCTCTTCCAGG
>Ga0182745_1000723_pt1 | contig 34586 bp, 32 predicted proteins | sample eDN3rd30CKraftBY_FD_128523 | JGI IMG/M metagenome (GOLD analysis project Ga0182745, IMG submission 128523) | Enriched backyard soil microbial communities from Emeryville, California, USA - eDNA 3rd pass 30_C Kraft BY (version 2) (version 2) | ecosystem: Environmental > Terrestrial > Soil >...
GCAGTCGGTGCGCGGCCCCGCTTGCGGAACGTTGGAGCGCTTTCCCGTCGGGTGCAAGCGCGGAAGGGAGCGAGGACTGTCTGAGCCGCGCAGCGGCGAGTTCCGCAGCGCCGCGCTTGTGCCCGACGGGGCGGAAGTGGAGCAAGCGGGGCCGCGCACCGACTGCCTGCCACTATTCGAGGCCCCCCCCCTTTTTCTCCCAAATTCAGTGGTTGGAAAAGCCAACCAGCAACGGCGGACTTTCCAGCATTGCAAAGGCAGGGCTCAGCCCCATATTCTTCAGCAGTTGTCCGCGCATCGTCACCAACGGAGGTTTTCATGTTGCGACTGCTCCTGTTCTTCGGCACCAACATCGCCGTGCTGGTGTTGATCTCGGTGGTATTCCAGCTGCTTGGGCTGCAGGGTCTGTTGCAGGCCAACGGTGTCGATCTGGACCTTGGCGCCCTGCTGGTCTATTCCGCCGTGATCGGGTTTTCGGGCTCGATCATCTCGCTGCTGCTGTCCAAGTGGATGGCCAAGCGCAGCATGGGCGTGCAGGTGATCGCCCAGCCACGCAGCGAATTCGAGCGCTGGCTGGTGCAGACCGTGGCGCGCCAGGCGGAAAAAGCCGGCATCGGCATGCCCGAGGTGGGCGTGTTCGAGCAAAGCGCACCCAACGCCTTCGCCACCGGCTGGAACAAGAACGCGGCGCTGGTGGCGGTGAGCTCGGGCCTGGTGCAGCAGATGAACCGCGAGGAGATCGAGGCCGTGTTGGGCCACGAGATCAGCCACGTGGCGAATGGCGACATGGTCACGCTGACCCTGATCCAGGGCGTGGTGAACACCTTCGTGGTGTTCCTGTCGCGCATCATCGGCCACGTGGTGGACCGGGTGGTGTTCAAGGTGGAGCGCGGCCACGGGCCGGCGTTCTTCATCGTGTCCATCGTGGCGCAGATCGTGCTGGGCATCCTGGCGCAGATGATCGTGATGTGGTTCTCGCGCTGGCGCGAATACCGCGCGGATGCCGGTGGCGCCGCGCTGGCGGGCCGCCCACGCATGGTGGCCGCGCTGCGCCGGTTGCAGCAGTCGCAGCCCGGGCAACTGCCTGGCGAGCTGGCCGCGTTCGGCATCAACTCGGCCGGCATCAAGGAACTCTTTTCCAGCCACCCGCCGCTGGAAGCCCGCATCCGCGCCCTGGAACAGCGCGGCTGATCAGGCCGCGTAACCGCCGCAGCGGCGCAGGTAATCCACCAGCGCCGCTGCCGGCAACGGCTTGCTGAAGTAATACCCCTGCACCACGTCGCAGCCCTGCGCCGCCAACAGCTGCAACTGCCCCGCCGTTTCCACCCCTTCCGCCACCACTTCCAGTCCCAGGCTCTTGCCCATGCGGATGATGGTTTCGGTGAGCACGCGGTCCTCCTCGTCGGTTTCGATGTCGCGAATGAAGGATTTGTCGATCTTCAGCGTATCGAGCGGAAAGGTCTTGAGCTTGGCCAGCGAAGAATGGCCCGTGCCGAAATCGTCGATGGCGATGCCGATGCCGAGCTGGGAAATCGCGCGCAATTGCTGCTGGGCGCGCAGGGCGTTGTGCATCACGGTGCTTTCGGTGATTTCCAGTTGCAGCAACGTGGGATCCAGCCCGCTGCCATGCAGCAGCCCTTCGATGGTGCCGATAAGCGCAGGGTCGGCGAACTGCCGTGGCGAGAGGTTCACCGCCACCGTGAACGACGGCAGCCCGGCCTCGCGCCAGCGCCGCAGCTGAATGCAGGCCTGTTCCAGGGCCCAGCGTCCAAGCGGAATGATGAGGCCGCTGTCTTCCGCCACCTGGATGAAATCGGCCGGCGGCACCAGCCCAAGTTCCGGGCTCTGCCAGCGCAACAATGCCTCCACGCCGCACACCTGCCGGGTGGCGAGGCGAATCTTCGGCTGGTAGTGCAGGCTGAATTCGCGCGCCTCGATGGCGCGGCGCAGTCCCAGTTCCATCGCCAGCTGTCTGGCGCCCTGCCCCTGGCTGCCTGCGTGATAGCACTGCGCCGCGTTGCCGCCTTCCTCCTTCACGTTGAACAGCGCCAGCGCGGCTTTCTTCAGCAAGGCCTGCTCATCGGGGCCGTCCTGCGGAAACTGGCTGATGCCGAGGCTGGCGGTAACCTGGCATTCCTTGCCGCGTATCTGCATCGGCTGCGCCAAGGCCTGCATCAGATTGCGCGCCAGGCCAAGCACGTTGTCGGGGCTGCCGGCTTCCTCCAGCAGCACGGCGAACTCGTCGCCGCCGAGCCGCGCCACCACGTCGCTCGCGCGCACAAAGCGGCTGAGGCGCCTGCCGGTTTCCTTGAGCACTTCGTCGCCCACGGTGGACCCATAGGCTTCATTGACCTGCTTGAAGCGGTCCAGCCCCAGCACGATCAACGCGAAACGGCGCTGGTGGCGGCGCCCCGAGGCGGCGGCGAACGCCAGCAGCTGGTTGAACAGGGGACGATTGGTCAATTGCGTGAGCGCATCGTGCGTGGCGAGAAAATGCGCCTGCTCCTCCGCCTCGCGGCGGCCGGAAATGTCTTCCACCAGGGTGATGTTGTAGAGCGGGCTGTCGTAGGGATCGCGCTTGAGCGTGGAGGTGAGGCTGACCCACAGCACCGTGCCGTCCTTGCGCAGATAGCGTTTTTCCAGCTTGAACGAAGCAATTTCGCCGCGGCGCATCTGCTGCGCCGGCGCATCGACCAGGTGCGCATCGTCCGGGTGCGTGATGTCGCGCGCCTGCCTGCCGACCAGCTCATCGGGTTCATAACCGAGCAGTTCACAAAACTTGGCGTTGACGTGCAGGAAGCGCCCCTGCTGGCTCACGTGGGCGATGCCCACCGGCGACAGATCGAAGGTGCTGGCCTGCTCTTCCAGGCGCCGTTCGCCGGTAACGTCGCGCACAATGCCGCGATAGCCGATCAGCCCCCCCTGCGCATCGCGCACCGCGTTGCCTTCGATGCAGAAGAAACGCGTACCGCCGCCAGCCTCCTGATACGCGGTGACCAGGCGCCGCAGGGGCTCGCCGCGCCGGCAGCATTCCCCGAACCGCTCCCACTCCGGTGCCGGCAAAGGCTGCATGCCTTCCAGTTCCCAAAAGCACAGGCCGATAAATTGTTCCGGTGTCTGGCGCAGCGCCAGCGCCGAGCACAGGTGCACGTAGGTGAAACGGCAGCCGGCATCCTGTTCCCAGTAACAGGCGGCGGTCAGGTCCAGCATCTGCTGCAACCGCTCATCGCTGAAAATGCTGCCGGCTTCGTGGCGGGCGCCCTGCAGCGCCACGCCGGTCGTATATGGAAATGCGTTACCCACTAAAGCGCCATCCTGCCTCAAGTGCCGGCCCTGCATGGCCGGCCGCACGCGGCGATTCACTGCACCGGAATCGCCGCTCCTGAGGTAGTTACGGATGCTTGCGGGCGAACTTTAACGAAGAAGATGGCTGCGGGGCACGCGGCTCATTCATGCAGGCTGTCGCGGATCATTTCCCAGGCCTGTTCCGCGGTTTCCACATAGTGGAACAGGTCGAGATCCTCCGCCGAAATCACGCCCTGCTCCACCAGGTAGGTGATGTTCACCGTTTTTTCCCAGAAGTCCTTGCCGAAGGCCAGCACCGGCAGCCGGTCGATCTTGCCGGTCTGCATCAGCGTGAGCGCCTCGAAGAATTCGTCGAAGGTGCCGAAGCCGCCGGGAAATACCACCATGGCGCGGGCGCGCAACAGAAAATGCATCTTGCGCATGGCGAAATAGTGGAACTGGTAGCAGAAACGCGGCGTGATGTAAGCGTTTGGCGTTTGCTCGTGCGGCAGCACGATGTTGAGGCCGATGGACTCGCCGCCCACCTCCGACACGCCGCGGTTGGCGGCCTCCATGATGCCAGGCCCGCCGCCGGTGACCACGTGCAGATCGGGGCAGCCGTCGCAGCCGGAACGCGTGGTGATCAGGCTGGCCAGCTTGCGCGCCTCGTTGTAGTAGTGGTTCTGCTGCCGCATCACGCGCAGCCGCTGCCGCTGCGCCACCAGTTCCGCGCTGCCGGGCCGCTCCCGTTCCAGCTCGCTCAGTTCTGCTTCCGCGTCGGCAAGCTGTTCGGGCGAAGGCGTGCGCGCGCTGCCGAAGATCACCACCGTATGGTTGATGCCCGCTTCCTGCAGCCCCATCTCGGGCTTGTTCAGCTCCAGCATCAGGCGTACGCCGCGCAGTTCCTCGCGGGTCAGGAAATCGGAATCGTCGAAGGCCAGCCGGTACGCGGGCGATTCCAGTTGCGGCGTGGTGCAGCGTTCCATGTCGCGCCGGGCATGCTGAAGATCCTCCGCGGCATTGTAGAAAAGATGGCCGGGATTACGGCGACGATGACGTCTGCTCATGGTGTGTTTCCTGATTGCAAAGAATGATCGGTCGCGGCCAGTTGGCGCTCGAGCGCCGCCAGCCGATCGGGTGTGCCTATGTCGGACCACTGCCCCGCATGCACCTGGGCGCTTGCGGTGCCCGCGGCGATGCTGCGCTGCAACAGCGGCAATAATGGATAAGTGGCGGTGGGCAGCGCCGTGAACAGCGCCGGCCTGAACACCCCGATGCCGCTGTAGGTATAAGCGGACTGCGGGGCGGCGGAGCGCGGTTGCAAACGGCCTTGCGCGTCGACCGCGAAATCGCCTTGTGGATGCTGCGGTGGGTTGGGCACCAGCACCAGATGCAGATCGTCCGCCGCCGCCAGCGCGGTGCGCAGGCGGGTGAAATCGAAGTCGGTCCAGATGTCGGCGTTCACCACCGCGAACGGCGCAGCGCCAAGCAGGGGCAAGGCGCGCGCGATGCCGCCGGCGGTTTCCAAGGGCTCGCCTTCGCGCGACCAGACGATGCGCACGCCAAGCGCCGCGCCGTCGCCAAACGCCGTTTCCAATTGTTCGCCACGCCAGGCGTGATTGATCACCAGTTCCGTGAAACCCGCCGCGCGCAGCTTGCGTATCTGATGCTCGATCAGCGAACAGGGCCCGGCGCGCAGCAACGGTTTCGGCATATCGCGCGTGAGCTCGCCCATGCGGGTGCCCTTGCCCGCGGCAAGCAGCATGGCTTTCATGAACGCGGCTCCACGCCAAGATCACTCAACACGGTTGGCAATGCCGGCACGATGCGCGCCTGTAGCCAGGCCACGAAGGCGGCGAACTGCGGATGCTCGCCCGCGGCGCGGCGCAGGTAGCGCAAGGTCAACGGCAGGTCGGCCAGGTAGCCGGGCTTGCCATCGCGCAGCCACAGCCGGGCGAAGATGCCCAGCACCTTGAGATGCCGCTGCATGCCCATCAGATCGAAGTCGCGCAGGAACGCGGCATCGTCCGCCGCCAGCGGAATGGCGGCGGCGCGCGCCAGGGCGGCATAGTCAAGTGCCCAGGCGCGTACGTTCTCTGGCGGCCATTCGATGTAGCAGTCGCGCAGCAGCGAGACCAGATCATAGGTGGCGGGACCGGCCACGGCATCCTGAAAGTCGATCACGCCAAGCGGCGCTGCGCCGCGATACAACAGGTTGCGCGAATGGTAGTCGCGATGCACGCATACCCGCGGCTGCGCCAGGGCGCTGGCGATCAGGGTGCCGTACACATGCTCGAGCAATGCGGTTTCCCCGGCGTCCAGTTCGAGCCGCAGCAGGCCGCGGCAGAACCATTCATCGAACAGATGCAATTCGCGCGCAAGCAGCGCCGTGTCGTAGGGCGCCAGCGTGGCCGTTGGCGCACGCTGGATTTTCAGCAATTCGGCAAAGGCGGCGCGGTAGAGCGGCGCGGCGTCCGGGCCGGCGCCGACATTGCGCCGCGCGGCATCCAGCGGGCCCCACAACAGGGTATCGCCCAGGTCCTCGAGGCACATGAACCCCTGTTTCAGATCGCAGGCGTACAGCGCCGGCACTCCGACGCCCTGCGCCGCCAACAATGCAGCAGTGTCCACAAAAGGCCGGCAGTCTTCCTGCGGCGGCGGGGCGTCCACCAGGATGCAGCTGCCGCGCTCAAGGCTGGCGCGAAAATAGCGCCGGAAGCTGGCATCGCCGCTCACGGCCGCCAACGGGGCGGTCTGCGGGCCCAGCGCAAGCCGGGGAATGCAAGGCGCAAACCAGGATTGCAGCGCCGCTTCGCGGCTGCGGAGAAAGTCGGACGAGAGGGGGAGCAAGACGGGCGTTCCCTTGTTCTGATAGGGGATAAAACATACACTGCGCGCTCCTCATTATGCCCAGCCCTCCCGGAATTGAGAAGTGACCCCCCCCTCTAAGTCCAGCCCGCTCGCTGCCCTTTTGCGCGGCTGCCTGAGACCTGTGTGGGTGTGTACCCTGGTAGGGACGGGCGCGGCCCCCGCAGCACTGGCGCAAAGCGCCGCCGAGCTCGACTGGGTGCCCATCGAACGGCTCACCGACGAGCAGCGCGCCACGCTGGACCAGCAGTGCTGCGGCCTCTACATCGCCCCCACCTTCGAGGAAGCGGCCACGCTGGAGCCCGGCGGCACGCTGCTGCGCGGCACCGGCATCGGCGCCGGCGACGATGGCGTCGTCAACGTCTACGACAACCTGCAGGTGCTGCAGGGCGACATCGCGATCCAGGCCGGGCGCGGCCGCTACGACCGCAACAGCGAAACGTTTTCGCTGGCCGAGGACATCCGCCTGCGCCAGCCGGGCATGCTGATGGTGGGCCAGCAGGCCACCATCAACCAGAAGCTCGGCCGCAGCGAGATCACCGATGCCTCCTACGTGCTGCACGAGGCCGGCGTGCGCGGGCAGGCCGCCATCATCGTCTACACCGACGCCGATGGCGTGGTCACCATCGACAACGGCGTCTACACCCGCTGCGAGCCCGGCGACAACAGCTGGGTGATCCAGGGCGAGCGCATCACGCTGGACCAGGAAAAAGGCCGCGGCACCGCCCGCAACGTCAAGCTGCGCGTGGCAGACGTGCCAGTGTTCTACCTGCCCTGGGTGAGCTTTCCGATCAACGACGAACGCGCCACCGGTTTCCTCACCCCGGTGCTGGGCAACACCCGCGACGGCGGCATCGACATCGCCGCGCCCTACTACCTCAACCTGGCGCCCAACTACGATGCCACCATCACCCCGCGCATCCAGTTCGAGCGCGGCGTGATGCTTGGCGTGGAAGGCCGCCACCGTGGCCTGCGCTCCCGGCAGGAGCTGAACTTCACCTACCTGCCGGACGACCGCCTGTACGATCCCGCGCGGCGCAACACGCCCGGCAGCGACAGCCCGCCGGTGCCCGACCGCTGGTCGCTCGACTACGACTATCTGGCATCCATCGCGCCGCGCTGGACCGCCAGCGTGAACTATGCCGCGATCAGTGACGAAGACTACTTCCAGGATTTCGGCCGCAGCGGGCTGGACCTGAACGCCCAGAGCTACCTGTACCGCGACGCGCGGCTCAACTATCGCGGCGTGCACTGGGACTTCCAGGCGGCGACGCAGGGCTACCAGATCATCGATCCCAACGTGACCGGCAGCACCGAGCCCTACCGCATGCTGCCGCGGCTGAACCTGGACGGGCAGTATTTCCTGCACGACAACCTGGAAGTGGGCCTGGACAGCGAATACGTGGTGTTCGACCGCCACCTGTCCGCGCGGCGCCTGAACCAGCAGCAGATCGACAACGGCGTTCTGGTCACCGGCCAGCGGCTGAGCCTGACGCCGTACCTCAGCCTGCCGTGGTCCAACGCCTGGTCGTTCGTCACGCCCACGGTCAAGTACAAGTACGCGCAGTGGAACCTGTCCGACCAGAAAGTGGGCGCCAGCGCCTCCCCCGACCGCGGCATCTTTACCGGTTCGCTGGACGCAGGCCTGTTTTTCGAGCGCGATGTCGACCTGTTCGGCGCCGATTACAGCCAGACGCTGGAACCTCGCCTGTATTACCTCTACAGCGAATACGAGGACCAGAGCGACATTCCGCTGTTCGACAGCAGCGAGCTCACCTTCAGCTTCTACCAACTGTTCCGTGACGACCGCTTCAGCGGCCAGGACCGCGTGGGCGACGCCAACCAGTTGACCCTGGCGGTCAGTTCGCGCCTGTACGACGGCGCCGGGCGGGAAAAGGCCCGCGCCAGCATCGGCCAGATCCAATATTTCGAGGACCGCCGCGTGGCGCTCGCGCGCCCCGACAGCCTGGACCGCCAGGCGTCTTCGGCGCTGGTGGGAGAATTGTCGGTGCAGCTCGACCCGCGCTGGCAGGCGCGCTCCTACGTGGAGTACAACCACATCGATCACAAGCTGATCGCGGGCAATTTTCTTTTTCAATATCAGAGTGATATAAACCGCATACTGAATTTCGGCTATCGTTTCCGCGATCTGCCCAACCCCATCACCCCCACGGGTCTGGACCGCCGCATCAAGCAAACCGATGTTTCCGGCATCTGGCCCTTGAACGATCGCTGGGGTTTGATCGGTCGCTGGAACTTCGATATCGGCAACAAACGCAACCTCGAGACCATCGCCGGTGTCGAATACAGCAACTGCTGCTGGAACCTGCGTCTGGTGGCTCGGCAATGGATCGACAACGACGCCCTGTTCTATGGTGTCAAGGACGACAACCGGGGTATTTTCATTCAATTCGAACTCAAGGGGCTCGGCAGCGTCCTCGGAGGTAATGTCAGTGGCATTCTCAACAACGGCATCACCGGTTACCGTGATCGTGAATACGTGCGCTAGGGCGCTGGGCCTGGGCGCGTTGTGGCTGGCCTGCGCGGCCGGCACGCCGGCGCTGGCCCAGCAGGCGCTCGACAAGGTGATCGCCATCGTCGACAACGACGTGGTGCTGCAAAGCGAATTCGACGATCGCTGGAACCAGGTGCAGCAGCAGATCGCCAACGCCAGCGGCCAGCTGCCGTCGATCGACGTGCTGCGCAAGCAGGTGCTGGACCAGATCATTCTGGAACATCTGCAGACGCAGATGGCGCAGCGCGCCGGCGTGCGCGTGGACGACAACCAACTCAACCAGGCACTCGCCTCCATTGCGCAGCAGAACAACCTGACCTTCGAACAGTTCGTGCAGATTCTGCAGGAACAGGGCCTGTACGACCTGACGCGCGATTCGCTGCGCCAGGAGATCATGATCGGGCAGTTCCAGAACGGCGCGGTGAACCGCCGCATCAACATCACCCGCCAGGAAGTGGAAAACTATCTGCGCTCCGAAACCGGCATTGCCCAGGTGGCGCCCGAATACCACGTGGCCCACATCCTGATCCCGAGCGAAGAGGCGCCCACCAAGCAGCAGACCGAGCTGGCGCAGCTGCTGTACCAGGAAATCCAGAACGGCGCCGACATCGCCCAACTGGCCGCTTCCGGCCGCATCAGCGGCATTGCCGTGAACGGCGGCGACCTCGGCTTCAACAAGGTGGAAAGCCTGCCCTCGATCTTCGCCGCCGTGGTGCCCACCCTGCAGCCGGGCCAGGTGAGCGAACCTTTTACCAGCAGCAGCGGCTACCACCTGGTGCAACTGCTGGAAACCCGCGGCGGCTCCGCGCTGCAGATCGACCAGTGGAAAGTGCGCCACATTCTGATCCGGACCAATCAGGTACGCACCGAGGAGCAGGCCGAAGCACTGATCGACGCCCTGTATGAACGCATCCAGAACGGTGAGGATTTTGCCAACATCGCCCGCCAGAACACCGACGACCCCACCTCGATGGTGTCCGGCGGCGATCTCGACTGGATCAACGACGGCATGTACCCACTGGACTTCATGACCATGGTGCACCGCACCGAGCCCGGCACCATGAGCGAGCCGTTCCGCACTTCCGACGGCTGGCATATCCTCGAAGTGTTCGACCATCGCATCCAGGACGTCACCGAGCAGAACAAGCGCATGCAGGCCGAGCGCATATTGCGCGAACGTAAATTCCAGAACGAACTGGAAAACTGGCTCACCGAAATTCGCGACACGTCCTACATCGACATCAAGGACTTCTGAGCACATCGATGAAACGCCTGTTGGCCCTCACGCCCGGCGAACCCGCCGGGATCGGGCCGGATTTGTGCCTCGCCCTTGCCGCGCGCGCCGCGCAGGTACCGGTGGTGTGCATCGCGGACCCCGACCTGCTCGCCGCGCGCGCCGCGCAACTGGGCCAGCCCTTGCGCCTGGTGCGGACGACGCAAGCCTTGCTGGACACCTCGCTTTACAGCGGCGCCGGCCAACTGGCGGTATTGCCAGTGCCGCTCGCTGTACCTGCCGTGCCCGGCACACTCGATTCACGCAACGCCTCCTACGTGCTCGACACCCTACATCTGGCAGCGCGCCTGTGCCAAAACGGTGTCCTGGCAGGGCTGGTCACCGGTCCCGTGCAAAAAAGCATCATCAACGATGCCGGCATTCCCTTCAGCGGCCACACCGAATTCCTGGCGCAGCAGGCCAATGTGGAACGGGTGGTGATGATGCTCGCCACCGCGGGCCTGCGCGTGGCGCTCGCCACCACGCACCTGCCGCTGAGCGAGGTGCCGCGCGCCATTACCCGTGAATTGCTGCAGCAAGTGCTCACGATCCTGCATCACGACCTGCAATACCGCTTCGGCATCGCCGCGCCGCGCATCCTGGTGGCGGGGCTCAATCCGCACGCCGGCGAAGGCGGGCATCTGGGCCACGAGGAAATCGAGGTGATCGCCCCGGTACTGCAAGCCTGCCGCGCGCAGGGCATGCAACTCGAAGGTCCGCTGCCCGCCGATACGCTGTTCACGCCGAAATACCTGGACCGCGCCGACGCGGTGCTGGCGATGTACCACGACCAGGGCCTGCCGGTGCTCAAGTACAAGGGCTTCGGCCATGCCGTGAACATCACGCTTGGACTGCCCTACGTGCGCACGTCGGTGGACCACGGCACCGCGCTTGATCTCGCCGGCAGCAACCGCGCCGATCCTTCCAGCCTGTTCTACGCGCTGGACGTGGCGCTGCAGGCTATCGCCAGAGACACCCACGCATGAACCGGCGCGCGCCTGTCCCAGGCGGCTTCCAGCATCAGGCGCGCAAGCGCTTCGGCCAGAACTTTCTGCGCGACGCGCGCATCATCGACCGCATCGTGCAGGCGATCACGCCGCAGCCGGGCCAGCACCTGATCGAGATCGGCCCCGGCCAGGGCGCCATCACCGCGCCGCTCCTGGCGCTTGGCCAGGGGCTGACCGTCATCGAAATCGACCGCGACCTGGCCGCGCATCTGCGCCAGCGCTTTGGCGCCGATCCCGGCTTCACGCTGATCGAAAGCGATGTGCTTGCGGTGGATTTCAACCGTTTCGGCACCGCGCCGCGCAGCCTGCGCATACTCGGCAACCTGCCCTACAACATCAGCACGCCTCTGCTCTTTCACCTGTTGCGCTATCAAGCGTTGATCCACGACATGGTGTTCATGCTGCAGTTGGAAGTGGTGGACCGCCTCGCGGCCGCGCCCGGCAGCGCCGACTACGGCCGGCTCAGCGTGATGATGCAGTATCACTGCAAGGTGGAACGCCTGTTCAAGGTGCCGCCAAGCGCGTTCGACCCCGAACCCAAGGTAGACTCGGCCATCGTGCGCCTCGAACCCTGGGCGACGCCGCCCCACCCGGTGCGCGACGAAACCCTGTTCGCCACCCTGGTGCGCGATGCCTTCAACCAGCGCCGCAAGACAGTGCGCAACGCGCTGCGTCAATGGCTGAGCCTCGAACAGTGGCAAGCGCTTGGCATCGATCCCGGCCTGCGCCCGGAAAATCTCAGCCTGGGCGACTATGCTAGAATCACCGCCATCGTTGATCAGGCTCGCGCATCGTGAACGACACAACGCTTCCGTCCGCTGGAATCGACATTCGCGTCAGTACCCAGTATCTGGCTCAGCAGTCCGACCCGGCCAGTAGCGCCTATGCCTTCGCCTATACCATCACCATTACCAACAACCGCTCCGACAGCGTGCGCCTGCTCAGCCGCCACTGGATCATCACCGACCAGAACAACAAGGTGGAACACGTGGAAGGCAGCGGCGTGGTGGGCCAGCAGCCGCTGATCCAGCCCGGCCAAAGCTATCAATACACCAGCGGCGCCGTGCTCAAGACGGAAATCGGCGACATGCACGGCAACTACACCATGCTGGCGGGCAACGGCGAAAAATTCGAGGCGCCGATTCCGCTGTTCGTGCTTGCCGTGCCGCACATGGTGCATTGAGCACTGCATGGCGATCTACGCGGTAGGCGACATCCAGGGCTGCTACGAGCCGCTGCGCCGTCTGCTCGACAAGGTGCGCTTCGATCCCGCCAGGGATCGGCTGTGGAGCGTGGGCGACCTGGTGAATCGCGGTCCGCAATCGCTCGCAACGCTGCGCTTCCTCAAAAGCCTGGGCCCCGCTTTCACCGGCGTGCTCGGCAATCACGACCTGCACTATCTCGCGCTCGCCTGCGGCGCCTTCACCACCTCCAAGAAGAACACGCTCGGCGAACTGCTGGCGGCACCCGATGGTGGGGAACTGTTCGAATGGATACGCGCGCTGCCGCTTGCCTACAAGGAAATCACGCAGGCATTCGGCAGCGAGAAAAAAGTGCTCCTGGTGCATGCCGGCCTCGCACCGGGCTGGACTTTTCGTGAAGCACAACTCGCCGCGCGCGAGGTGGAAGCGGTGCTGCGCGGCCCCGACTATGCCTACTACCTGCGCGGCATGTACGGCGACCAGCCCGACCGCTGGGACGACTCCCTCACCGGCCTCGACCGCCTGCGGGTGATCACCAACGTCCTCACCCGCATCCGTTTCTGCAGCCCCGACGGCCAGCTCGATTTCAAGGTGAAGGAAGGCCTGGACAAGGCGCCGGCGGGCATGCAGCCCTGGTACGAATTCACCGCCATCAAACCCAACCGGCTGCTGCTGTTCGGGCATTGGGCGGCGCTGGACGGCCACACCGGCATCGTCAACGTGCAGGGCCTGGACACCGGCTGCGTGTGGGGCCGCTGCCTGAGCCTGTTGCGCCTGGACAGCGGCGAGCGCATCGCGGTGGACTGCCGCGGAGCGGCGGCCTGATGCAGATCTACCTAGTGGGTGGCGCCGTGCGCGATACGCTGCTCGGCCTGCCGGTGGTGGACCACGATTGGGTGGTGGTGGGCGCCACGGTGCAACAGATGCTGGATGCCGGCTACCGGCAGGTGGGCCGCGATTTTCCGGTGTTCCTGCATCCCAAAACCGGCGAGGAATACGCCCTGGCGCGTACCGAGCGCAAGCAGGGCAGCGGCTACAAAGGCTTTGCGGTACACAGCGACCCCAGCGTAACGCTGGAACAGGATCTGCTGCGGCGCGACCTGACCATCAACGCCATGGCGCAGGACCCGGACGGCCAACTCATCGATCCCTACGGCGGCTACGCCGACCTGCAGGCGCGCCTGCTGCGCCATGTGTCCCCCGCCTTTACCGAAGACCCCCTGCGCGTGCTGCGCGTGGCGCGCTTCGCCGCGCGGCTGGCGCCCCTCGGATTCCGGGTGGCGGAACCGACCCGCGCGCTGATGCGCACGCTCAGCGAAAGCGGCGAGCTCGACGCGCTGACGCCGGAACGCGTCTGGCAGGAAATCGAGGGCGGCTTGCGCGCGGCGGCGCCGCAGGTGTTCATCGAGGTGTTGCGCGAGTGCGGCGCGCTGGAGCGCCTGCTGCCGCAGATACAACAGCTGTTCAGCGTATCGCTCGATGAGACGCCACAACCCGCCACCAATGCCGGCCAGCATACCCTGCTGGCCCTGGAGCAGGCGGCGGCGCTGAGCCCGGAAGCGGTGGTGCGTTTCGCCGTGCTGGTGCGGTTGCTTGGCCGAACCGCCACGCCGCCGGAGCGCCTGCCCGGGCTGGCGGGACATGAGGAGGTCGGCGCGGCGCTGATCGAGGCACTGGCGGAGCGCTTGCGCATCCCCAACGAATTCCGCGATCTTGGCATTCTGGCAAGCCGCCATTTGCGGCGCTGCCACGAGGCGCTGGCGCAGGATGCGGCGCAGCGCTATGCCACACTGGAAGCCACCGATGCGTTGCGGCGGCCAGGGCGTTTCGCCCAGTTTCTGCTGGTGTGCGAGGCGGATGCGCGCGCCGGCGACCCTTCCTTGCAGTCCTATCCCCAAGCCGCCTTGCTGCAGCAAGATCTGGCCACCGCGCGCGCCGTGGACATCCCTGCTCTCCTTGCCCAACGCCCAGAGAACACCGACCCCGGCACCTTGATACGCGAAGCGCGTATTCAGGCAATTGCATTGAGGGGATGAGGTTTCCGCACCCGTCCACCACCAACCCGGCTTTTGGCTTTGCTGGCGGCGGACGATTTGCTGCCCTTACAACCCCAGGTTATAGATCACTTGACTGCGCGTTCCTGAACGGAACACCCAATCCCGCAGGCCGTCGCCGTTCACGTCTTCGCCCAGTTTCAGGCTCGGTTCGTCTACTTTCTCCGCTTCGCTCACCTGGTAGGCCGGGATGCCGCGGCCAAGCAATCTCCCCTCGCCATCCCATACCTGCAGCTGCCCGTTCACCGAATTGGCCTTGAACGACCACTCCAGGTCTTCGATCCAACAGAGACCGGACCACCCGTGTCCGATCAATTGACGCTCAGTATGTTTGAACCCAGTAGTGGCGGGCATTTGCGTCGGATTTCACCCGGTGTCGATTTTGGGCTTGATCCGGTACTGTGCTGAGACGATGCGGGAAAGCGCTCAACGACAAGTGCATCGAAGAAAGTCGGTCGCGCTCGGCGTTATGCCGCTGCAAACACCGCCGGCAGGCTATCCACGAACAGGATACGCTCGGCCCACAGTTCCAGCTCCGCTTGCCCGGCCTGGGTCACACGCTGGTGCAGTTCCTCGGGCAGGTCACCGAATTTCAACTGAAGTAGACGCAACAGCACCGCAGAGCGGCCTTCGGAGCGGCCTTCAGCGCGCCCCTCGGAACGTCCGCGATCTTCTCCGATGCGGATGCCCTTCTCGATACCTCGCTTCTCCAGCAGGCTTACATATGCCACTGTGTTTTCCTCCTCAAGCCGATCCACCTCGGCATTATAGTAAGCCTCAATTTCAGGCGGCAACGCCACCAGCCATTCCAGAAACACCACCAGGCGGGTGATCTGTTCCTTACCCAGATGCTTGCGGCTGGCCAGGCGGTAGAAATTGATCAGGTTGTCGGCTTTCTGCCTGCCGCTCTTGACTAGCTTTGCTGTCAATTGCGCGGCCACCAGCAGGGCAAAGGGATTGTCGCTGGCCAGTAACTCGTTCAAACGTGGTTGAAAATCCAGCAGTTTCACCGTGCGGAAACGGAACCGTACGCCGTAGCCTTCCTTTTCCACGTCCTCGAAACGGTCAGGCCGATAGCGGCGGTTCGTATCCGTCAACACCGCCAGGCTCACCACCGGCTTTTGGTAATGATCCCGGATGCGGTAGTAATAGGCGAACATCCGTTCCTGGAAACTGGCTTCCGCCTCGCCCTGCACTTCCACGTGGATCAATACGCGGCATTCACCCCCATTGCGAAACCAGGCTTGCGCCAGCTTGTCGGCATGGCGCCGGCCATCCCTGCTGGTTGGCGCGAACTTTTGCAGTTCCTTGTCGAGGAAGATGGCGGGACGCGACCAGTCGATAGCCGCGTGCAGTGTGGGAAACAGTAGTTGCAGGAAGGGCTGGAAGAAAACTGCCAGCGCGTCCTTCCAGGGACTGTCGTGGTCCGCCCTGCCCCGAGACATCCGTGTCTCCCTCTTCGCTTGGTATCATGTCTGGCGGCAGGATAGCAGAGGCTGCTACGTTTACCGGGTTTTTGCTGCCTGCCCTGGCAATCGGAGACAACAGACCCAACGCAACCCCACGCTCAGACCTATCAATTGAGTCCACGCCGCTCCAGCAAAGGCTCGACCTCGGGATCACGTCCCCGGAAATCGCGGAACAATTGCATCGCATCCACGCTGCCGCCGCGCGACAGCAGGGTATCGCGAAAGTGCTGGCCGTTGGCGCGCGTCATGCCGCCGTTCTCCTTGAACCATTCCACCGTATCCGCATCCAGCACCTCGCTCCAGATGTAGGAATAGTACCCAGCCGAATAGCCGCCCATGATGTGCGAGAAATACGGTAGCCGGTAACGCGGCGGCAAGGTGGACAGGTTGGCGCCGGCCGCAGTCAAGGCATCCGCCTCGAAGGGCATCAGCTGGTCGGCGGAAGGCACGTCCTCGGGTGCCAGCACGTGCAGCGCCATGTCCGTGATCGATGCCATCAGGTATTCACTGGTGGCGAAACCCTGGTTGAACTTCTGCGTTTCCAGCACCTTGTCCACCAGTGCCACCGGCATCGGCTCGCCACTCTGGTAGTGCAGCGCGTAATTCTTCAGCACCTCCGGCCAGACCGCCCACATTTCATTTACCTGCGACGGATACTCGACGAAATCGCGCGGCACGTTGGTGCCTGAAAAACTCGGGTATTCCACGTTCGAGAACATGCCGTGCAGCGCGTGGCCGAACTCGTGGAACATGGTGATCACCTCGTCGAAGGTGAGCAGCGTGGGTTCGCCGGCGGGCGGTTTTGGAATGTTGAGGTGATTGGCCACCACCGCCTGGGTATCCAGCAGATGCGACTGCGGCACGTAGTCGTTCATCCAGGCGCCGCCGCGTTTGCTCGGGCGCGCATAAGGATCCTCGAGGAACAGCGCCAGCGTGCTGCCGTCGGCATCGAATACTTCGTATACGCGCACGTCTTCCTGGTACACCGGCAGATCCTCGCGGCGCTTGAAGGTAATGCCATAGATCTGCGTGGCGGCGTAGAACACGCCTTTTTCCAGCACGTTATTGAATTCGAAATAGGGACGCAGCTGGCTTTCGTCGAAGTCGTAGCGTTGCTGCCGCACTTTTTCCGCGTAGTAGGCCCAGTCCCATGAGGCAAGCTGGAAGTCCTGCCCCTCGCTGTCGATCATCGCCTGCAGATCGGCGGCCTCGCGCTCGGCGTTGGCGATTGCCGGCGGGGTGAGATCGGCCAGACGCTGCTGCACCGCCATGACGGTTTGCGCGGTCTGTTCCTCCAGCACGTACGCGGCATGGCTCGGGTAGCCGAGCATACGGGCTTTTTCGGCGCGCAAGGTGGCGGTGCGGCTGAGGATTTCGCGATTGTCGTAATCGCCGCCGCTGCTGCCGCGCGCCAGCGAGGTTTCCATGATGCGCTGGCGCAGTGCGCGGTTTTCGAGCTCGCTCAACGAAGGCTGCCCGCTGGTATTGAGCAGCGGCAGCACGTATTTGCCGTCCAGCCCGCGCGCTGCGGCGGCATCGGCGGCGCCCTGGATTTCGGCGGGGCTGAGCCCGGCCAGTTCCTCGGCACTGTCCACCACGATGGCGCTTGCATTCACCCCGGCCAGTACGTTCTGGTCGAAGGCGGTGCTCAGTTCGGCCAGCTCGCTGTTGTAGGCCTTCAGGGTTTCCTTCTGTTGCGCATCGAGCAGCGCGCCGGCGCGCACGAAATCCTTGTAGGTTTCCTCCAGCAGGCGCAGCGATTCGTCGTCCAGCGCTTCATTGGCGCGGTTGTCGTGCACCGCCTTCACCCGGGCGAACAGCGCTTCGTCCAGCAGTATGCGGTCCGAATGTTCGGCCAGGCGCGGCGACAGTTCCACCTCCAGCGCCTGGATGGCGTCGTTGGTATTGGCGGAACCGAGCGAGAAGAACACGCTGGCCACCCGATTGAGCAACTGCCCCGACAGCTCCAGCGGCACGATGGTGTTGGCGAAGCTCGGCTCCGCCGTCTGCCCGGTGATTTCCGCGATTTCGGCCAGTTGCTCGGTCATACCGCGCTCGAAGGCCGGCTTGAAGTGTTCGTCGCGAATCAGGTCGAAGCGCGGATAGTGCAGGTCCAGCGTGCTTGCGGTGAAGAAGGGGTTGGGCGCTGCGGTGGGCGCGGTCGGGGCCGTGGCGTCGGGCATGGAGGCGGTCTCGGTTGCAGGCTGTTCGGAACAGGCGGCCAGCAGGCCGAATCCCACCGCGACCGCCAGGTGGCGTGCATACATCATGGAAGCTTCCTTTGCGTTTTGCTGCAGTTGACAGACAGTGGCGACACAAAACTGCCGGTAACTTCCCATGACCGCCGTGGGGGGTCAAGTCTTGACTGGCAGCCGGGCGCGAATGCGCTCCAGCGGCCTTCAGTCGATATCCTCGTCGCGGAATTTGTCGAGGAACAGGAACAGGTAAAGCAGGGTCATCGCACGCCTCCTTGTAAGTGCTGGCTACGAACATCGACGCAACGGCATGCCGCGCGCCTCGATTGTTGCGATCCGCCCCGTATCGGACCATCCCCCGTTCGGGGGACTTCATACTGTGGCGCCAGGAATTTCGGCGCGCGGCTAGTGTGGCTCCGCGCCCAACGGACGGTCTGCGATGCAGTTCGCATTCCCCACGCTGCCCGGCACTGCAGCGGATAAAACGGCGCTGCGGCGGACCAAACGGCGCTGTAGCGGATGAAATACAGCACCCGCGCTTTTCTTGCGCCATATCTGCGGCCCATCCCCGCAAAGCGTTCGATCGCCGCTTGATTCAGCAACCGCTTCCGGTAAGCATCCACCCCTAGCCCCTGCCCCGAATCCCATTCAATGCAGTCAGCCCCCTTACCCGACAACGAAGCGGCACGGCTCACGCAACTGAAGCGCTACCGCATTCTGGATACGCCGCCGGAAGCCTCCTTCGACCGCATCGCGCGTATCGTGCGCGAAGTGCTCGACGTTCCCATCGCGCTGATATCCCTGATCGACGAATCGCGGCAATGGTTCAAAGCACGCCAGGGCCTCGACCTGGACGCGATGCCCCGTGAACATTCCGTTTGCGCGTATACGATCCTGAACGCCGGCCCGCTGGTGATCGCAGACCTGGCCAGTGACGAACGCTTCGCCGGCAATACCCTGTTGGAAAAGGAACAGCTGCGCTTCTACGCCGGCGTGCCGCTGACCAGCCTCGAAGGCCTCAATCTCGGCACGCTCTGCGCGCTCGACACCAGGCCGCGCACGCTCACCGCGCACCAGATCACCTTGTTGCAGGACCTGGCGCGGCTGGCGATGGATGAAATGGAGCTGCGCCTGGCGCTGCAATCGAGCCTGGACCAGGTGGCCGCGGAGGTGAGCGAGCGCAACACGCTCAACGATTTCCTGGCGTATGCCAGCCACGAAATCCGCACGCCGCTGATGTCGGTCAAGGGCAGCCTGGATCTGCTCGAACACGGCGAGCTTGGCGAACTGCCGCAAGCGGCGCTGGAATTCGTCAAGGTGGCGAACAGCAACAGCCGTGGCCTCCTGCGGCTGGTCAACGACCTGCTCGAGGCGCAGCAGTTGCAAACGGGGCGCATCGGCTACGACTTCAAGGTGGTGGATTCGCGCGGCCTGATCGAGGACACGCTGAAAAGCGTTTCCACCTATGCCACGGACAAGCAGTTGTCCGTGATCGTACGCCTCGGCTACCTGCCCAACATCCTGGCCGATCCCGACCGCGTGCGGCAGGCGCTGCTGAACCTGCTGTCGAACGCCATGGAATTTTCACCCGCACAGTCCAAAGTGCTGGTGAAGGCGCAGGACATCGATGGCCGCATCCTGATCGAGGTGACGAACTTCGGCGCGGCGATTCCCGACCACATCCAGGCGCAGATGTTCGAACGCTTCACACGCGGCGGCGACAGCCAGAAAGGCGGCGGCCTTGGGCTGGCCATCACCAAGTCCATCGTGGAAGCGCACGGCGGCAGCATCAGCTTCATCTCCACGCCGGAGAACGGCACCACGTTCCGCCTGGTGCTGCCCGAGAACATGTCGATGCTGACGCTGGTCTGAAACGCGGACCAATCGCCAAAGTCACCGACGTCCCACGCCTGCCCGCTATTCCTGCCCGCCGCCGCGCTTGCGGTCGCGCCGGCGCTCCCCGCCGCCGCTGAGCACCCTGGCGCCGATTCCGGTGGCGATCACGGTCAACACCACCGCCAGCAGGCTGATGCCCAGGATGTGCCGCTGTGAAATATGCTCAGCCGTGCCCACGCTTCTCACCGCCACGTAGCCCGGCATGAACATCAGCGGCACCCAGAGCACGGCGGACAGGACGTTGGACAATTGGAAACGCCGCCTGTCCATCTGCATCACGCCCGCCACCAGCGGAATGGTGGAACGCACCGGCCCCAGAAAACGCCCCAGGAACACCGCCAGAAAGCCGTAACGGCGAAAGAACAGCCGCGCGCGCGCGATCGGCGTGCGATAGCGATTGAGCGGCGGCCGGCGATACACGCGGGCGCCGAAACGGCGGCCGATGAAGTAGGACAACCAATCCCCCACCACGGCGCCGCCGATCGCCCACAGCAGTACCGGCAGCGCCGGCACCGTTCCCAGGCCGATCAAACCGCCGGTGGCGATCAGTAGCGCGGTGGAAGGAATCAGGAAGCCGATGATCGCCAGCGATTCGCCGAAGGCCAACAAGCCAAGCACCGGCCCTGCCCACATGCTGTTCTGGGTGATGAAGTCGGTGGCCTGGGCTATGAGCGTTTCCACGAATTGTTCTCTGCTCCCTGTGGGAGCTCCTGCGCGCTGAAATGCAACGAACTGCCGATACAGGACACTAGGGCTCGGCCGCGTCCGTAACCGGCCGGTCGCTGCCGTCCTGCGTTTCCAACGGATCGCGTCCCCGCAGGCGGTCACGGTACAGGGTGGCCTGCACCAGCATCAGCAGGGTGATCGGCGTGGTGACGGTGAGGAACAGGCCGATCAACAGCTCATGCACCACGGGCCGCGTCTGGGTGAGCGAAAAATAGAGCATCGAGGCCAGCAGGATGCTACCCATGCCGAGCGTGGCGCCAAGGGTCGGCGCGTGCACCCGTTCGTAGAAACTGCGCAGCCGCACCAGACCGAGCGTGCCGATGAAGGTCAGGCTGCTGCCAAGCAGGATCAGCGCGGACACCAGCAGCGCCGCCCACAGCGGCAGTTCATGCAGCGTCGTCATTCGATGACCTCCCCGCGCATCAGAAACTTGGCCATGGCCGCCGTCGACACGAAACCGAGCAGCGCAATCACCAATGCCGCTTCAAAATAAAGCGTGGTGCCGGAGCCAATGCCGAACACCAGCAATAGCAGCATGCCGCTGCTGTAGAGCGCATCCATGGCAAGCACGCGATCCTGCGCGCGCGGCCCGCGCAAAATACGCACCGCGGCCATCAGCATGGCAAGCGCAAGCAGCACCTGGCCGATGAACAGGGCCACACCCAGAATCGCGGCGTTCATTCGAATATCTCCATCAGCAGGCACTCGTAGCGCGTCTTGAGGATCATGCCCCAATCGTCATCGTCGGCGAGATCGAGCACGTGGATCACCAGAATGCCGTCGTCCGGATTGTGGCTTACCCAGCTGGTGCCCGGCGTGGCGGTGATGATGCAGGCGAGCACCGCCAGGCCGTAGTGCGAGCGCAGCGCCAGGGGAATCTGCACGAAACCGGGCTTCCTGCCGGGCGGATTGCGCAGCACCACCTGCGCCACTTTGTAGTTGGAGCGCACCATGTCCATGAAGAACGCGCCGGCGAGCCGCGCTATGGCGGTGGGCCGCCGCAGCCGCATGGGGGGAATGTCGAGCTGCCGCAGCAGCAGCGGTCCAAGCAGGCCGAAAATCAACCCCAGCAGCCACTGACCGGGCGCCAGGCTCTGGTTGAGCAGCAACCACGCCACCAGCAGCGTCAGCGATATATAGGGATAAGGCAGCCAGCGCATCATGGCGCTTCTCCAACGGCTCCGGCGGCTCCAGCGGCAAGCGCCGCGGGCGGCGGCGTCATGATGCCGGTCTGCGTGCGCGTGCCGAACAGGCTGTCGGCGGTATCCTGCATGAAGCTCATGGTGGGTTCGGCGCGCACAGTCATCACCACACACAGGTACAGCAGTATCGCCACCGGCGCCAGTTCTATCGGCCGCACGTGCGGCACCGCGCGCTCTATCGACGCCCAGAACGAGCGGATGCCGGCGCGGAGCATCGCCACCACGGTAACGAAACCGGAAAGCAGCAGCGTTACCAGCAATATCCAGTTGGCCCGCGGCATGGGCGTCTCCGGCGTGATGCCGTTCTGGGCGAAGGCGCCCGCCAGAATGGCGAACTTGGCCACGAAACCGGACAACGGCGGCAAACCGGACAGCAACAGGGCGCAGGCAATGAAGGCCACGCCCAGCACCGCCAGAATCGCCGGCACCGCCACGCCGGCATCGCCCTGCTCGCCCGGCTCCTCTTCATCCTCCAGGCCGTAGGCCTCGAGCGTGACGGCAAGGATGTCGTCGGCCACGGTGCGCCCGCGTTCGATCAGTTCGATCAGCAGGAAGAACGCGGCGATGGCCAGGGTGGAGCTGACCAGGTAATACAGGGCCGGTGCGATGATGCCGGGTTGGTTCATGCCGATGATCAAGAGCAGCGTGCCGGACGACACCAGCACGCAAAAACCGGCAAGCCGGCTCAGCCCCTGCGCGGCAAGCATGCCAAGCATCGCGAAGAACACCGTGGCCACACCGCCCACCACCAGCCAGCCAGCGCCGAACAATACCGTGTCGCCCGCCTCGCCGCCGGTGAGCACGGAACCCACCCGCAGCACGGCATAGATACCCACCTTGGTCATGATCGCGAACACGGCGGCCACCGGCGGGCTTGCCGCCGCGTAGGTGCTCGGCAGCCAGAAGCCCAGCGGCCATATCGCCGCCTTCACCAGAAACGCGATGCCGAGTATGGCGGCGCCCACTTCGAGCAGTATGCGCTCGCGCTCGCCAAGTCCGCCGATGCGCTGCGCCAGGTCCACCATGTTGAGCGTGCCGGCGCTGCCGTAGATCAGGCTTACGCCGATCAGGAACACCGACGAAGCCGCCAGGTTCATGGCAATGTAATGCAGGCCCGCCCGCACCCGCGCGTGCCCGGAACCGTGCAGCGCCAAACCATAGGAGGCGGCAAGCAGCACTTCGAAGAACACGAACAGGTTGAACAGATCGCCGGTGAGGAAGGCGCCGTTGAGCCCCATCAGCAGAAACTGGAACAAGGGATGAAAATAGCTGCCGGCCTTCTGCCAGCGCGCCAGCGAAAACACCAGCACCGCACAGGCGAGTATCGCGGTCAGCAGCAGCATCAACGCCGACAGCCGATCGGCCACCAGGGCAATGCCGAACTGCGCCGGCCAGTCGCCGAGGCGGTAGACCTTCACCACCGCCACCGGATCGGCATTCACCGCCTGCACCAGGCCCACCGCGATGCCGAGCAGGGCAAAGGTGGAGGCCAGGCTGATGAAGGCCAGCAGCGAACGGTTGCGGCCATCGAGCAGCAACAGCAGGCCGCCCACCAGCAGCGGCAGGATGATCGGGGCGATGATCAGATGATCGCTCGCGCTCATGCATCATCCTCGCGGCCGTCGACGTGGTCGCTGCCGGTCAGGCCGCGCGAGGCAAGCAGCACCACGAGAAACAGCGCCGTCATGGCAAAACCGATCACGATCGCGGTGAGCACCAGCGCCTGAGGCAAGGGATCGACGTACTGGGACACGTCCACCGCCACGTCCGGATCGAGCACGGGCGGCGCGCCGATGCGCAGCCTGCCCATGGCGAAGATGAACAGGTTCACCGCGTAGGACAGCAGCGACAGGCCGATGATCACCTGGAACGTGCGTGGCCGCAGCAGCAGCCAGATGCCCGATCCAGCGAGAATGCCAATGGCGATCGCCACGATGATTTCCATCAGTCCCGTTCCTCCATGATAGTTGCCGCCTTGGCGGCCGCCGCCTGCGCCGCGCGGGGCACGCGCAACGATTGGTGCGCCAGCGCGATCAGCACCAGCACCGTGGAGCCGAGCACCACCGCAAACACCCCGAGATCGAACAGCAGCGCGCTTGCCAGCGGCACGTCGCCGAGCAGCGGCAGTTCCACATGGGCGAAGGCCGTGGTCAGGAACGGCCGTCCGAACCACCAAGCGCCCATGCCGGTGCTTGCCGCAACGAGCAAGCCGGCGCCGACCCAGCGCACCGGCAGCACGCGCAGGCGCGCCTCCAGCCAGCGCACGCCGCCGGCCATGTACTGCAGGATGAAAGCGATGGCAAAGGTCAGGCCGGCGACGAAGCCGCCACCCGGCATGTCATGGCCACGCATGAACAGGAATGCCGCCATCATGGCGATCACGGGAAACAGCAGGCGCATCAGGAATCCCGGCACCAGCACGTAATGCGTGGTGAGCGGTCCGTTGCCGTCGTCGTCGTAGCGGTCGGCGTCGAAGAGATCCTGGAAGCGCTTCTGTTCCGGCGCGTCGATGCTGTCGCGCGCGGGGCGGAAACGCCGCAGCAGCGCGTACACGGTGATCGCCGCGGTGCCCAACACCGTCACCTCGCCCATCGTGTCGAAACCGCGGAAGTCCACCAGGATCACGTTGACCACGTTGCGCCCGCCGCCTTCCGTATAGGCCAGTTCGAGGAAATTGGTGGCCACGCTGCCCTCCAGCGGCCAGATCATCACCACGTAGGCAAGCGCCGCCAGGCCCGCGCCGCCCATCAGCGCGACGACGAAATCGCGCATGCGCCGCATCCGTGCCCGTGCCAGTGCTTCCTTGTAGCTGCCTTCTATGCGCTTTGGCAGCCAGCGCAGCCCAAGCAGCAGCAATACCGTGGTGACGACCTCCACCAGCAATTGCGTCAACGCCAGGTCCGGCGCCGAAAACCAGGCAAAGGTGATGCAGGTGGCCAGCCCAGCACCACCCGCCAGAATCACCGCCGCAAGCCGTTGGTCCTTGGCCTGGTAGGCCGCCGTTACCGCGCACATCGCACCCACCACCCAGACCAGCGCGAACGCCGCGCTGGCCGGCTGTGGCCAGGCCAGCGGCAACGAACCCAGATGCGGATAAAACGCCCAGCCGGCCGCCAGTATCGTCACGCACGCCAGCAGAAACATCTGCGCCTGCAGCCGGTTGGTGCTCAGCACCTGTTCCAGCGCCCTGGCCCAGCGCCAGGAAATCACCACCACCGCGCGCTCGAACAAACGCTTGCCGGCCAGCCGGCGCAACAGCGGCGCCCCTTCGATATCGCCGGAAAGATAGCGCTGCAGCGCCAGATAGATCACCACGCCGCCGATCAGCGCGATGAAGCTCATCACCAGCGCCGGCGTGAACCCATGCCACACCGCCAAACTATAGTCCGGCGTCAGCACGCCCAGCGTGCCCTGCGCCGCAAGCGCCAGGAAGTCGCCCACCACGCGTGCCGGCGCCACCCCCACCAGGGCGCAGATCAACACCAGCAGCCCCACCGGGAACAGCATCCAGAACACCGGATCGTGCGGCTGGCGCGGCAGATCGCGCGCCGGCTCGCCGAAGAACACCTGGTGGATCAGGCGCAGCGAATAGGCCACGCTGAACATGCCGGCGAGCGTCGCCAGGTATGGCATGCCGCGGTCCAGTAAGGTATCCACGTGATATTCGATGGTTTCGGCAAAGAACATTTCCTTGGAAATGAAGCCGTTGAGCAGCGGCACCCCCGCCATGGCCGCCGCCGCCACCATGGCCAGCGTGGCCGTTACCGGCATGGCGGCATACAAGCCGCCGAGCCGCCGCACGTCGCGCGTGCCCGCCTCGTGATCGATGATGCCCGCCGCCATGAACAGCGACGCCTTGAACGCGGCATGGTTCATCATGTGGAAAACCGCCGCCACCGCGGCAAGCGGGCTGCCGAGGCCAAGCAACAGCGTGATCAACCCCAGATGGCTGATGGTGGAATAAGCGAGCAGCCCCTTCAGATCCTGCTGGAACAAGGCCAGGAAGGCGCCGATCAGCAGGGTGATCAAGCCCACCGGCGCAAACACCCAGAACCAGTATTCATGCGCCGACAGCGCCGGCCACAGGCGCGCCAGCAGGAACACGCCCGCCTTCACCATGGTGGCCGAATGCAGGAACGCCGACACCGGCGTGGGCGCGGTCATGGCGCGCGGCAGCCAGAAGTGAAACGGGAACTGCGCGCTCTTGGTCAGCACGCCCATCGCAATGAGCAGCAGCGTGGGCAGATAGAGCCGGTGAGTGACGATCTGCGGACCGGAGGCCAGCACCACGTCGAGATCGAAGCTGCCGACGATATTCCCAAGCAGCAGCATGCCGCCAAGCAGGCACAGCCCGCCGGCGGCGGTCACGGTCAAGGCCACGCGCGCGCCGTCGCGGGCATTCTGGTTGTGATGCCAGTAGGCGATCAGCAGGAAGGAGAACAGGCTGGTCAGTTCCCAGAAGAAGGCGATCTGGATCAGGTTGCCGGACACGACGATGCCGAGCATCGAACCCATGAACGCCAGCAGGAACGAAAAGAAACGCGACACCGGATCGGCCGGCGACATGTAATAGCGCGCATACAGCACCACCAACAGGCCGATGCCGCTGATCAGGACCACGAAGCACCAGGCCAAGCCGTCCAGCCGCAGGATGAAATCCAGGCCAAAGGACGGCAGCCATTCGAATTCGGCGCGCACCACCCCATCGGCCGCCACCGCGCCGCGCAGCAACAGGCCAAGGCAGAACACGCCAAGTGCCGTGACACCGGCAAGCAGGGCTTCGAGATTACGGGCGTTGGTGGGAAGAAAAGATGCGAGAAAACTGCCGATGAAGGGTAGGCCAACGATGGCGGTCAGGAGCAGAGCATCGTCCGGCATAATCGATGGAAATACCCCCTCAGTTGGTTACCTGTATCGGCGCTTTTTTCGGCAGCCCCCATTATGGTGGACTGACGGCCAAAATCAATGGGCAATACACCTGAACTTCATCATGCAAGTGCTTAATCGTGCAGGGGTTCGCATGATGGCAAAGTGCCTTTGCCCAGCACTCTGCCGCATCATTCGTGAACAGCTCGTTTGAGCAACCCGCGCCGAAGCTGCTATACAGGAAGCACCCAGGCGACAGAGGCAAACGCAATGAGCAAGAAATTCAAGGTGGGCGACCACGTGCGCTGGAATTCGGAAGCGGGACACGTCTCGGGCACGATAATCAAGGTGCATACGCGCGACTTCGACTACAAGGGCCATACGCATCGCGCGTCGAAGGACGACCCCCAGTACGAAATCAAAAGCGACAAGACGGACCACGTGGCCGCGCACAAAGGCAGCGCCCTCGACCACGCATGAACGCACACGCGGCGCTGCCGTTCTTCACCATCGGGCACTGCAACCGCAGCATCGGGGATTTCATCGCGCTGCTGCGCGACGCGCAGATCGCCTACGTCGTCGACGTCAGGAAGATGCCACGTTCTAGGATTTGTTGGCGTCCGAGGCCCGCGCCATGTCGCGGGCATGCTGGCCGGGTTTCTCGACAGGCGGCGTGTCGGCAGCGGCGTCTTCCAGCGCTGTGGTCACCGCCGCGCCACCTTCCAGCGTCCGATGCACCGGGCAGCGCGCCGCGATCTCCACCAGCCGTTGCCGCTCCGCGTCCGACAAGTCGCCTTCCAGATGCAGGCGCCGCGTGAACAGGTCTGCGGGCTCGAAGTCGTCCCGCCGACTGTGGCCCACCGTGACACTGATCCTGTCGAGCGGAAGCTGCTTGTGACGCGCATACAGGCGCAGCGTCATCGCCGTGCAGGCGCCAAGGCCCGCTGCAAGCAGGTCATAAGGCGTAGGGCCTGAACCAAGGCCGCCCACCTCCGGCGGTTCGTCGGCAAGAAAGCGGGCGCCGCCGGCGCTGACTTCCACCTGGAAGGCGCCCTCGCCGGTTTCCGAAACGGTCACAGCGCCGGATTGTTTGTCGCTACGCGCGGGGCGCGGCGGCGCCACGTAGCGCGAGGCCCAGGCGGCAATGATCGTCGCGGCAAAGTCGGAATCCTTGCGATCCGTCAGCAGATGGTCCGCGCCGTCGAGCGACACGAAACTCTTGGGATGCAGCGCCGCCTGGTAGATCGCGGTGGCATTGTCGATGCCGACTATCTCATCCTGAGGCGAATGCAGGATCAGCAGCGGCTTGCGCAGCGCGTGGATGCGTGCGGCCTGATCGTGGGAGGCGAGATCGTCGACGAACGAGCGGCGCAGCTTGAACGGCCGGCCTCCGATTTGGACCTCGGCCTCTCCCTCCTGCCTGAGCCGGTCGACGTCGTCCGCAAACAGCCGCGTGACATGCTCGATGTCCGCGGGCGCGCCGATCGTCACCACGCCTCTCGCTTCGGGAATATGCGCGGCGGCCGCAAGCACGGCGGCGCCGCCAAGGCTGTGGCCGATCAGCAGCGCAGGCGGATGGCCGGCTTGCCGCATCGCGGCGGCCGCGGCGATCAGGTCGGCGATGCTGCCGCTGAAACTGCTGTCGGAAAACTCGCCGCCGCTCTGCCCAAGTCCCGTGAAATCGAAGCGCAGCACGCCATAGCCGAGGCCTGTCAGCGCCTGGCCAAGCCGCACGGCGGCGAGCGAGTGCTTGGTGCAGGTAAAGCAGTGCGCGAACAGAGCATAGGATGCAACCGGACCATCCGGAAGGTCCAGCCTGCCGGACAGCAACTGCCCGTCCGCTCCCGTGAAATCAAACGCCTGCGTGATCATGGCATCGCTCCCGCTCGATGGTGCACTCTGTTGAATTCCCGCCAGGTATCGTATGGTTCAGCCAAACGCTTTTACAAGGACATACCCATGGGAGTCTTGATCGACGGTAAATGGCACGACCAATGGTACGACACGGCCGCAAGCGGCGGCCGCTTCATCCGCAGCGAAAGCCAGTATCGCCACTGGATCACGCGGGACGGCAGCCCCGGCCCAAGCGGCGACGGCGGATTCAAGGCCGAACCCGGCCGCTATCACCTCTATGTCAGCTGGGCCTGTCCCTGGGCGCACCGCACGCTCATCATGCGGGTACTGAAAGGACTCGAGGATATGATTTCGCTGTCGTCCGTGCATTGGCTGATGCGCGAGGACGGCTGGACCTTCAAGCCCGGACCAGGCGTGATCCCCGACCCGCTGAACCACGCCGACTTTCTGCACCAAGTCTACACCGCCGCCGATCCGCACTACAGCGGCCACGTCACCGTGCCGCTGTTGTGGGACAAACAGCGGCGCACGATCGTCAACAACGAATCCGCCGAAATCATCCGCATGCTCACCAGCGCCTTCGATGCGGTAGGCGCGAAGGCAGGCGACTATTACCCGGAGGCATTACACGCGGAAATCGACGCGGTGAACTTGCGGGTCTACGACAACCTCAACAACGGCGTCTACAAGGCCGGCTTCGCCACCAGCCAGGCGGCGTACGAAGAAGCGGCGGCCGGCGTGTTCGACACGCTCGACTGGCTCGAGCAACGTCTCTCACGGCAACGCTACCTGGTGGGCAATCAACCGACCGAAGCCGACATTCGCCTCTTCACCACGCTGATGCGCTTCGACGAGGTGTATCAATGCCACTTCAAATGCAACCGCCGCCGCATCGTCGACTATCCCAACCTCTGGGGCTTCACGCGCGAAATCTTTCAGCTTCCCGGGATCGCCGCCACCGTGAACATGCAGCACATCAAGCACCATTATTACGAAAGCCACCCGACCATCAATCCCACCGGCATCGTGCCGATCGGCCCCGCGCCGGATTTTGGGGCGCCGCATGGACGGGAGAAATTCTGAGGAATGGTGGAGTCCATGCAGCAGACACTGTTCCCCGAGCCATCAGGCGACCCGAATTCGGCTCGCGAAGCACCTGACCTTCTGGTAGAGCCCGCAACGATCGCTCCTCCGTTGGCCGAGCTTGCGACCGCGTTGTCCGCCAAGGTCCGGCTGGGAACGGCATCCTGGAACTACCCCGGCTGGACCGGGCTGGTTTGGGCACGGGATTATCCCGAAGCCAGCCTCTCGCGCCACGGTCTGGCCGCTTACGCCAGGCATCCGCTGTTTCGTACCGTCAGTCTGGATCGGAGCTTCTATCGTCCGCTGACCGCCGCGCAGTTTGCCGAGTATGCGGCGCAGGTTCCGGCAGATTTTCGTTTCATGGTGAAAGCGCCGAGCCTGGTGGCCGATGCCGTCGTGCGCGACGGCGCTGGACGCGGCCACCGCCCCAACGAGCATTTCCTGGATGCGGCTTGCGCCTTGCGCGAGTTCGTCGAGCCCGCAATGCAGGGACTAGGCTCCAAGCTCGGTGTCCTGGTTTTTCAGATCAGCCCCTTGCCGGTCTCCCGGCTCGCGCGTATTCCCGAGCTGATCGATCGCCTTCATACGCTGCTGCGCACGCTGCCCGACTTTCACTCGACCGCTTCCGAGGCTGTGGTAGCCGTGGAAGTGCGCAACCCCGAATGGTTGACTGCCGCGTTTACCCAGGCTTTGCGCGACGCAGGCGCCACCTACTGCATGGCGCTGCACGCCAAGATGCCCCGCATCGATGAGCAGCTTCGCATCCTGCGTGCCCTTTGGCCCGCTCCCCTAGTGTGCCGCTGGAATCTCAACCCCGTGCATGGCGCGTTCGGCTACGAGGATGCGCGCCAGGCCTATGCACCTTATGACCGACTGATCGACCCTGACCTGGAGACGCGCGCCGTGCTGGCGCGGGTGATCGCGGGCACCGTCAGCGCCGGGCAGCCCGCCTATGTAAGCGTCAGCAACAAGGCGGAGGGATGTTCGCCACTATCGGTCATTGCGTTGGCGGAGGCGGTACAGCGCCTGGGTGCGAGTGGCGCGGCCAGGCGCGCCCTCGCCTGAGTCTGATTGCCTGGGCGAACATCAAGAAGCCGGGCGTGTTCAGCGCAGCCAGCGCTTCAATCGCTGCCGGAAAGCGGAGTTGTGAAGACATACGCCGCCGACCAGGCCGATGAACGAACCGAGTACCGTGTCCGCGAAGCGCGCGGCGATCAGGGCCGAACCTCCCGCTTCGCCGGGAATCGAGGCTTCCGCCAGCAGGATGGTCAGTGGCGTGATGAAGATGGCCGCAAAGGCATAGTGCCTGACGATCGCCGTTTCCACACAAAAGGTCAGCGCCGTCACCGCCACGGCGACCGCCCAGGGATCGGCGGCGTAGCGCACCAGCCCCCAGGTGACGCCAAGGCCGATCAGCGTGCCGATGATGCGCTGCGCCTGCCGGTTCCAGACCGCGCGCAGGCTGGCCCCCTGGATCACGGCGAGGCAGCTCACCGGCACCCAATAAGGCTTCTCCAGCGCCAGCAGCTGCGCCGCGCCCAGCGAGAGACCGACGAATAGGCCGATGATCAGCGCATCGATCACGACGACGTCGAGCAGGTCCTCGGGCAGCGGCGGTGGGGAGGCGGGCAAGGGGTCACGGGATCGCAGGATATGCAGGTTGTAGAAGAAAACCACGATCACCGCGCCGATGCTTCCCAGCGCGAACACGCCCAGTCTCGTCGTGGCGTCCGCAACGTCGCCGGGGGCGTAAGCGCCAATCGCCGTTGCCAGGACGAAGAAGAGCGGCCCGGGCGGCACCACGCGATAGTAGCGGCAGGCCATGGTCACGATCACGGCCACCCCGGTGATGATCGGCGCGCGGGCGGGCGGAATGAACTGACTCAATTGGCCGAATGCATAACAGGCGATCATCGCGAACGCGGCGGCCATCACGGTGACCATGCGATGCTCGAGCCGGGTGCGCGGCACATAGACGATGACCATGGCGCCGATGGAGGCGAGCGCGCCATGCACCATGTCGCCGAACCAGGCTCCAAGCAGCATTGGCAGGCCGGCGGCCATGGCCACGGCAAACGGCAGCTCCCACGGGCGGTCGCTCGGGTTGATGGCGATGAGTTCATGCAGCTCGCGCCGGGCGGCCGCGCCCAGGGAGCTACGAGAGGAAGGTTTGGCTTGGGGCATCGCGGATATCTCCGAGGGTTCGGGAGACGCTCAGCGCCCTGCCCCGCCTTGGGCAGGCACCACCTCATCCGCCCAGACACGAAACCCTTCGAGTTGGCTCGGGCCGAAGGACGTGCTGATGGCCACATCCGCCGCATCGCGGCCCCGCGCGATCAGCACGCGGCCGATGCGCGGCTCGTTGTTGCGGGCATCGAAGGTGTACCACTGGCCTCCGACATAGGCTTCGAACCAGCCGGCAAAGTCCATGGGCGCGTCGGTGACCGGCACGCCGATATCGGGCAGATAGCCGGTGCAATAGCGCGCGGGGATGTTCAGGCAACGGCACAGCGCGACGGCCAGATGCGCGTAATCGCGGCACACGCCCTGCCGCTCGTGGAACGTTTCGGATGCGGTGCGGGTCGGTCGCGCGAACTCATAACCGAATTTGATGTGTCTGTGGACGAAATCGCACACTGCCTGCACGCGGGCCCAACCCGACATCGGCGCGCCGAACAGCTTCCACGCCACGGCGGAAAGATGGTCGGTGTCGCAGTAGCGGCTGCCGAGCAGATAGACCAGCGCCTCTTCCGGCAGCAACTCGACCGCATGCTGCTGCGCGTCCGGCACCACCGGCTCGCTCAGCCCGTGATCGTTGATCACCGTATCGGCCGTGATGCGGGTGCGCCCTGCCGGAAGCACCAGACGCGTGCACCAGTTGCCGAAGCCGTCGCGGTACAGCGCCGGGCGCAAGGGAGGATCGGTCAGCAGGTAGTCGGGGCGATCCAGATCCGCCGCCCTCGTGTAATGGACGTTCAGTGTCAGGATCATGGGTGTCGGCTGCAGACACCGGTAGATCAACTCGTATCCCAGACGTATTTTCATGTTGCTCCACAGGCAGTGGCAATCGATAGCACGCGCGCCAACCGTTCAGCCCATTCATCCTGCCCGGCCTCTCCGATGATGAGGTCCTGGCGAATCTCGATCCCCACATGCAGCAGGCCACGCTGTTCACCATGGACTGGAATCGTGTAGTCGGTACTGTCGCTGACGGCATACGGCTCATTGTCCCCGACAACCAGCGCGGTGTCCTCCCGCAGGGCCCGCAGCACTGCCTTGGCCAGGCGGTGATCCCGGTTGTAGAGCACACCGGCATGCCAGGGACGCTGCCGCCCCTGGAAGCGCGGCGTGAAGCTGTGCACGGCGACGAGGATGGCTTCCCGCTCCTGCGCCCTGCGCTGATCGAGCTCGAAGGCAATGCGGTCATGATAGGGGCGGAACACCTCCCGTTCCCGCGCCAGCGCCTCCGTCGTGGAGACCGCCCGATTGCCCGGGATGGGCGTGTCGTCGCTCAGCGGTACGATCGACTGCGCACTGCCGGGCGGACGATTACAATCAATGACCAGCCGCGACCAGGTCTGCAGGATCAGGCAGGCATCCAGCCGCCTGGCCAGTTTCGCGGCGACACCCGCCGCGCCGATATCCCAGGCAATGTGGCGCTGCAGGTCCCGCGCGGACAGCCCCAGCGAATCGAGCCGGCGGGGCACGCGCGCGCCGGCGTGATCGCAGACCAGCAGGAAAGGCGAGAAGCCCTGTTCCCGCTCCACCTGGAAGGCGGCGGTTTCGTCGGGCGCGCACAATTCGTAGTCGTTCCTCACAAAGGCTCCGCGCTCAGGACCGCAACGTGGCGAACGGCACGGCGGGCAGACGGCTGAACACTTCGCGAACGCCTTCGCGCCACTCGTTTTTCAGTGCGCGGAAATAGGCGTCATCCTGTTCGAAGCGGTGGCGGATGCCGATCTGCAGGCTGTCGCGCTCACTGCAGACCAGGTCGATGGGCATGCCCACGGAGAGATTGCTGCGCATGGTGGAATCGAACGACACCAGGATGCACTTCATCGCATCGGCCAGCGTGGTGGAAGGGGTGATGACCCGGTCAATGATGGGCTTGCCGTACTTCGTCTCGCCGGTCTGGAAGAAACGCGTGTCCGATCCGGATTCGATGAAGTTGCCTTCGGCGAAGGTACGGAACAGCCGCGGCGGCTCGCCCAGGATCTGCCCGCCGATGATGAACGAGGCATTGAACGGCTGGGGGCTGTCCACCAGCTGCGGAGCATCGCGACGCTCCACATCCCGCACGGCATCCGAAACGATCACCGCGACATCGAACATGGTGCGGGCATTCCAGATGCTTGCTCCCCCGCCATCCCGTTCTTCTCCGCGCTGTCTGAGCACGCTGATCACTGCCTGCGTGCCGGCCAGGTTTCCCGAGCTCAACAGCACGACCACGCGGTCGCCCGGACGCTCGAACACGGTCATCTTGCAGAATGTCGCGAAGTTGTCGACACCCGCATGGGTACGGGAGTCGGACGCGAACACGATACCCTCGTTCAAAACCACGCCTACGCAGTAAGTCATGGGAATTTTCCTCGGTAAAGCGCGCGGCGGCCGCAGGCCCGGGACGGATGGGGAAAGGCAAACTGGCGCACCCGAGGGGAGAAACGTCGAACTTCCTGTTGGACACGCTGGGCGAATGGAACAACATCCTTGAACGCAGCACCCTGATCCAGTGGAAACAGCGCGATGCGTAGCATGGAGGGAAAGGCTCACCCATTCAAGACATTAGTACCAAGACCCTGCCGGTGTGCGTGGCGACGTGATCCGTCCTGTCGCTTTTGATTTCGTACTGGGGCCAGGCGTGTTCAGCGCAGCGAATCCTCACCGGGCGACAGCACATCGACACCGACCCCACCGCCCATGCCGCCGCCCATACCACCGCCCATGCCACCGCCTTTGCCACCGCCATTGCCCCCGTCCGCACCCCCCTTGCGCCCCGCGGAAGAGGACGGTCGTGCAGGCCCTTGCAGCGGAATGCCGACGTCGGTGGGAATGTCTTCCAGGTCCAGTGCATGGCGGATGAATTCGCGCAGC
>Ga0182745_1000725_pt1 | contig 34565 bp, 25 predicted proteins | sample eDN3rd30CKraftBY_FD_128523 | JGI IMG/M metagenome (GOLD analysis project Ga0182745, IMG submission 128523) | Enriched backyard soil microbial communities from Emeryville, California, USA - eDNA 3rd pass 30_C Kraft BY (version 2) (version 2) | ecosystem: Environmental > Terrestrial > Soil >...
CGACGCGCTCTTCGCTGGAGAGACGGGGCGCACGGACCTGACGGTGCCAGAGCGGGACTACGAGAACGCCGCGCTCCTCTTTGATTCGCTCCACCAGAAGGTCCTGCCCCTGGGCGACCAGGCACTGGTCTTCCCGGCCCATGGGGCAGGCTCGGTGTGTGGCAGCGGCATCGCGGACCGGGAGTTGACGACACTGGGCTTCGAACGCCTGCACAACCCCGTGTTCACCTCCAGCCGGAGCGACTTCATCCAACGCAAGGTGCAGGAGCGGCTTCATCGCCCTTCGTATTTCTCGCGCATGGAGGAGGTGAACATACGCGGTGGCGTGCCACTCTCCGCCGATTCATCCGCCATCCCCTTCCTGGAGCCGAAACGCTTTCAGTGGGCAAGCCACAGTGGCCTTGTCCTGGACACGCGTGAGCCCGAGTCCTTCGCGGGAGGCCACATCCCGGGCTCGCTGAATGTCTGGATGCAGGGGTTGTCCGTGTTCGGTGGACAGATGGTACAGCCGGGCACGCCGCTGTTCCTCGTCCTGCCTGCGCACGCGGACTCGAAGGAGGCCGTGCTCGCTCTGGCCCGCGTCGGCCTCGACCAGGTGGAGGGTGTCCTCACGGGGGGATTCGGGGCATGGCGCAACGCGGGGCTGCCTATCGAGAGCAACGGCACGCTCACGCCCGAGGTGCTCTTTTCCCAGTTGGAGGGCTTCCAGGTGCTCGACGTGCGTGAGCGCTCGGAGTTCGAGCGTGGCCACATCCTGAACGCGCGGCATGCGTACGTGACAGAGCTGGAGGAGCGCCTCTCCGGGTTGGGACTGCGCGAAGACCATCCGGTCGCGGTGGTGTGCAGCACCGGCCGCCGCTCTGGACTCGCCACGAGCATCCTGCTCCGCAACGGCTTCGAGGAGGTCTCGAACGTGCTGGGCGGCATGTCGGCATGGCTGCGGCTGGACCTTCCGGTGCGGACAGGTCCGCAGACGGAGATCGAGATCGAATCAGGAACACGCGCCATGGGGCAACAAGAGGAGCAGGACGTTTCTCCACCGTCGCCTTCGTGAGCCGTCAACGAGGTTGTCGTCGATAGGGGCATCTCCACTTCGGGCGCGGGAAGGAGGCGGTCGTGGAGTCAGGGACGCATCAATTTGAACCGCATGTCAGTGAGGTTCAGCTTCGCATCTCAGGCACGGGACTCCCGGAGCTCTTCGAGGAGGCTGGGTACGCGCTCGCGGAGCTCATGCTCGGAGAGGCACCGTTGCCGCAGCCCGCGCCAGAGTCTGCGGGGGAGCGCGTCACGCTCGTGGCGGCGGACACCGAGGCCCTGCTCGTCGACTGGCTCAACGAACTCATCGCCCGCTCGGACCTGACGAAGCGCGTCTACACGGACCTCGTGGTGGACGAACTCAAGGAGCGGTCGCTGCGCGCCCACATTCGCGGCGTCTCGCCCCCCGTGTTGAAGACCGCTGTGAAGGCCGCCACCTTCCATGGCCTGGAGTTGCACGAGCACGACGACGGCTTCACGGCCACGGTCGTCCTCGATGTCTGAGATCAACCCCCTGTCTTGAGGCAAGCATGGAGACACTTCCAGAGGTCCCACAGCGGTTGGAGCCGCTCATCCGGCAGATAGGGCCCGCCCTGTATGAACTGGGCCAGGGCTTCCGAGAGGACATGCGCGTACCGGCCCGCATCGTCGCTGACTCGGAGCTGCTCCAGCAGATGGTCCAGGACCGGAGCGTGCCTCAGCTCGTCAATGTCACCACACTGCCGGGCATCCAGGGATTCGCCATCGGAATGCCGGACATGCACGAGGGCTACGGTTTCCCCGTGGGGGGCGTGGCGGGCACTGCGTTGCCGGATGGCGTCATCTCGCCAGGGGGCATCGGGTTCGACATCAACTGCGGTGTGAGGTTGCTGGCGACCGGGCTTCGGCACGAAGACGTGAAGGAGGTCCTGCCGGAGGTGGCTCACGACCTCGCTCGGAGCATTCCCACAGGCTTCGGCCGGCATGGCCGCCTGTCGCTGTCTCCCGAGCAGATGGACAGGGTCCTCACGGAAGGAGTCCCCTATCTGGTGGACACGCTGGGACTGGGGACTCTGGAGGACGTCGACTACCTGGAGGCCGGAGGCTGCCTCGATGGCGCCGACACGGCCAAGGTCTCCGTCCGGGCCCGGGAGCGGGGGCATGACCAGCTTGGCACGCTTGGTGGCGGCAACCACTTCCTGGAGGTGCAGCGGGTGGAGCGCGTCCTCGACGTGGAGGCGTCATCGGCGCTCGGGCTGTTCGAGAGACAGCTCACCGTGCTCATCCACACGGGCTCGCGTGGACTGGGGCACCAGGTCTGCACGGATGCCGTGCGCATCATGGACAGCGCCCTGGCACACGAGGGCATCCGGCTCGTGGACCGCCAGCTCGCCTGTGCGCCGCTGTCGTCGAGGGAGGGGCAGGACTACTTCGCGGCCATGTGCGCCGCGGCCAACTTCGCCTGGGCCAACCGGCAGGTGCTCACCCACCGGGTGCGTGAGGTGTTTCGCCGGTGGTTCGGGGACCGATCCGCAGCCTGGCCTCGCATCGTCTATGACGTCGCCCACAACATCGCGAAGCTGGAGCCACATGGAGGCCAGCGCCTCTGTGTGCATCGCAAGGGCGCGACGCGGGCCTTCGGTCCTGGGCACCCCGAACTGCCCGCGGCCTATCGCCAGGTCGGTCAGCCCGTGTTCATCCCCGGAAGCATGGGCACGGCATCGTTCGTGCTGGTGGGGCAGGGGGCAGCCGAGGCCATCTCACTCAGCAGTGCCTGCCATGGAGCAGGCCGGCGATTGAGCCGGGCCGCTTCCAAGCGCCAGGTGGTGGGCAGTGAGCTGCGCGCGGCGCTGAATCGTCAGGGCATCGCCGTGGAGTGTCCCTCCAATGCGGAGCTCGCGGAGGAAGCGCCCCTGGCCTACAAGGACGTGGACCGGGTGGTGGACGTGGTCGAGGCGGCGGGTCTCGCGCGGAAGGTGGCGCGGCTGGTGCCGCTGGCGGTGCTGAAAGGCTGAGCGCCCGGGTTGCATCGGACCGGCGGAGTGCGCTGCGTCTCAGGAGGAGGACGCGTGCGGGAACGTTCCGCCACCGGGGTGTGCGACTGGACGCACGCTCACCGCGTCCAGGGAGGTTGCATGTCGCTCTCGAGGTTCTGCCGCAAGTCGATGGCCATCGTCCAACCCACGCAGAGCGTGGCGGAAGCCGCCGAGTCCATGCGCGACCAGCACGTGGGCGCGCTCGTGGTGGTTCAGGACGACCTGCGCCCGGTGGGGCTGCTGACCGATCGGGACATCGCCACCCGGGTCGTGGCGACGCGGAGGGACCCGGCCGCCGTGCTCGTCGCGGACGTCATGTCCCCAGAGCCCGTCGTGGCGCGGGTGGACGATTCGATTGACCGGGCGCTCTTCATCATCCGGCAACATGGCGTGCGCCGCCTGCCCATCGTGGACGAACGGGGGCGAATGGTGGGGCTCGTCTCCTTGGACGACTTGTGGGTGCTGCTCGCCGCCGAGCTCGACCAGACGGCCGCCGCCGTGCGGGGGAACATGGGGCCCTGAGGCCGCTCGCGGCCTGCCTTGGGGCTCACGTCCACTGAAGGATGAGCGCACCGTTGTCCTCAGGTGCCGGCCGCGTGCGGGTCCCCAGATCTCGCCCCTGCTGGTCGAGGACGCCGCACAGCCACTCGGCGTCCTGCCGTGAGGCGTGATGGGGGCGGAATTGGCGTAGCTGCATCGGAAGCATGCGGAGGCTCGCCAGCTCGCCAGTGGCAGGGGCGATGGACGCCAGGTACAGCAGCGTCAGGTCTGGCCGGAAGGCCGTGTGGCCGGAGATTCCCTCGTAGTCGTTCAGGAAGTCTCCGCAGCCGTAGAGGATGAGGTGTCCCCGGTGAACCTCGATGCCGCGCGGGTGGTGCGACGAGTGGCCATGGATGATGTCGACGCCGGCCTCATCGATGAGCGCTCGCGCGAAGGCCCGCTGTGCATCTGGCACCGCATAACCCCAGTTGCCGCCCCAGTGGATGGAGGCGACGACGATGTCGCCCGTGCGTTTGACGGCCGCGACGCGCTCGCGCAGTTGCCGCACCGTGGTGGCTGACAGCGCTGGCAGCAGGTCCACGCCGGGCCGGTCTTCCGTCGCACCCCAGACGCGGGGAATCCCGCTGCTGCCATCACCGAACGAGAACACGATGACCCGGCCCCCGGTCACATCCAGGATGGCGGGCCGCCGTGCTCGCTCCTGGTTCTCCCCGAGCCCCGAGGTGGCGATGCCCAGGTGCCGGAGGGTGGCCAGCGTTTCGAGGAGCCCCGGATAGCCCCAGTCCAGCACGTGGTTGTTCGCCAGCGCGCAGCAGTCGATCCGGGCGGCCGTGAGGCAGGCCGCGTTCTCCGGGTGCATGCGATAATGGATGCCCTTGCCCGGCCACCACGCCTCGCTCGTGGTGACGCTCGTCTCCAGGTTGATGATTCGAACATCCGGCGCGGCCCGCTCCATCTCGACGAGCGCGTCGCCCCAGAGATCACTGAAACCGAGGGGCGTCCGGATGGGACCATTGCGCTCCTCTGCCAGCCGGATGTAGTCCCGCGCATCCTTCAGGTAGTCCTCGTGGATGCCGGGCGGAGCAGGGTGGGGCAGGACCTGGTCGATGCCCCGGCCCGTCATCACATCTCCGCAGAGGAGGAGGGTGAGCACCTTCCCCGAGGCAGAAGGCGTCGAGCCATTGGCGCTCCGCCCCCTGTCCCGTGTGTCCGGAGTCATCGCGCGTCGGCCCCCCGCCACAGGTTCGTCGCGGGGCAAGCCCGGGAGCGTGTCAGAACGTCAGCCACTTCTTGGAGGTCACGGTATGAACGGTGGAGATGCGCTTCTCCACCTCCCTCTTCTCCTGGCAGCTTGGGCATTGGGGCGTTCGCTCATCGTGTTCCTTGATGCTCATGGCTTCGGTGAAGGGGTCCTTGCACTTGCGGCAGTAGAACTCGTAGACGGGCATCACTCGCTCCTGCTCGGGTCTGGTTGCCTCCTGGGAAGGGTGGGGATGGAACGTGCCGCACGGCAGAGCTCAAGCTGCCATCCCTGCGCCGCTGCGGCGGCTCCTTCGTAGGGCCGGGGGGAGCCGCGCCCGTTGGGGCTCCTGACGGAACGGGAGATCGCAATCTGGCTGGTGGCTGCTCGCTGATGGCTCGGGGCGCTCGGTCAGGTGTGGGCCGTGCCTCCGGGCGGCGCGTGACGGTCGTGACCGAGGGTGAGCCGGGCCCGTGCCAGCAGCGTTGCGACCACTTCGTCTGGAACCTGCCGGAAGTCGGCGTACCACTGGCCAATGGCATACAGCGAAGGCGTTGAAAGCACGCACACCACGTCATCCGCGAGGGGGGCGAGCTCGTCGAGCGTCTGGGATGCCGCGACGGGGACGGCGAGGATGATGCTGCTGGGCCGGAGCATGCGGAGCGCCTGGAGGGCCGCCCGGACGGTGCCTCCCGTCGCGATGCCGTCGTCCACCAGGATGACGCGCTGACCTTCGATTCGAGGCGCCCCGGCCCCCTGGCGGAAGCGCGCCACCCGGGCCTTCACCTCGTCGGTCTTCTGACGGATGAGGCGTTGCAGGTCCACCTCGGTGACGCCCATCTCATCCGTCAGTCTCCGGTTGACGAACGCGACGCCACCTTCGGCGACCGCGCCGAGGCCCAGCTCCTCGTAGCCCGGCACGCCGACCTTGCGCACCACCCAGACGTCCAGCGGTGCGTCCAGTGCCGTTGCCACCTCGAAGGCCACGGGTACACCCCCCCTGGGCAACGCAAGGACGAGCGTGCCTTCGCCCGTGTAGCCACGCTCGCGCAGCGACTGGGCGAGCCGCCGCCCCGCATCGACACGATCCTCGAAGTACATGGCGCCCCCTGCGATCAAGAGAAGCATGGCCGGGGCACCTGTCCACCGATGCTGGTCTATTCCATGTGCGGGAGCCTGAGCGGGGCAGTTACCCGTTCCCTGGGCTGGTGGCGGCCACGAGCCGGGACGTCTGGTCACCCTGCGCGCGTTGCGCCGTCGGTGCCTTGCCGCCACGTTGGTTGAAGGACACGCCCACCCAGCGGGGAGGTCGACGTGGAACAGGGGACCGTTCATCCAGCGCCGCAGACCCACGAGATCGAGCTCCGCGTCGAGGGCACCGGCCTGCCCGCGCTGTTCGAGGAGGCAGGGTACGCATTGGCCGAGCTCATGCTCGGTGCGGCATTGCCCGAGACGCCTGAGCGTGCCGAGGAGGAGCAGCTGGTACTCCAGTCGGCCGATATCGAGGCCCTGCTCGCTCACTGGCTCAATGAGCTCATCTCCCGGTCGCAGGTGAAGCAGCGTGTCTACACATCCGTCGTGGTGGACACGCTCTCCGAGCGGGGACTGCGTGCGCGCATTCGCGGCATCCAGCCCCCAGCGGTCCGAACCGTGGTGCGGGCCGCGTCGTTCCGTGGCGCGCGCATTCGCGAGCACGACGATGGCTTCACCGCCTCCGCCGTGCTCTACGTCTGACGCCCGCCGGAGTCATTCACGGCACCCCGCGAGCGCATTCCGTGGAGGGGCGGAAGGGCAGGGCATAGAGCTCCCGGCCGGTACCGCCGTCTTCGGCGGTGAAGAACACATCCCAGCCGGAGCGGATGAACCCTTGCGGTGAGCGCGCACTCCCGGCGGAGATTCTCCGAGTCCCGGAGTCGGTGCCGTTGCTCACCCAGGGCTCCGCTTCGCCTCCCTCCGTCGTCGCGCTGAAGAACAGCCAGTCCTGGATGGCCGTCACCTCGGTGGGAGATGCGCCTTCGGCCCCGGGCACCAAATCCTTGAAGAGCTTCGTTCCTCGCGACGTGCCGTCGCTCACCCACAGCTCGCGGCCGTGCCTGCCGTCATCCGCGGCGAAGTAGAGCCGATCTCCGGCCACGGCGAGGGACGCCGGCGCCGAGCCTTCGGAGCCCGGCCGGATGTCCTTCACGCGCCGGGTGCCGGAGACCGTGCCGTCGCTCACCCACAGCTCCTCGCCCTCCCGTGTGCCCGAGCCCGCGCTGAAGTAGAGCTTGCCGTGCAGCTCCACCATGTCGTGAGGATAGTCGCCGGGGAAGAGTCGCAGACGGCGCGTGCCCTCGGGGGTGCCATCCGTGACATGGAGGATCGCCTCTCCTTCGTCCGGGTCCACCAGGAAGAAGAGCTTCTCGTCCACGGATTTCATGTGGAAGATGACCGTGTCCTCGAAGACTTGGAGGAGCGGTGTGACGTCCGTACCTCCGTCGCCGCGTACCAACCAGTTCTCCTCTTCCATGCTGATGACGAAGTAGAGCGAACCGTCGTGAACGGCGAACCGGCGAGGGAATGCGCTGTCCGGGCCCGGGAAGAGATCCGCCACTTCATGGGTGCCTGCTCCCGTGCCATCGCTGGTCCACAGCTCGCTCCCGTGCGCGCCGTCGGGCCTGGCGGCGGAGAAGTAGAGGCGGCCTTTGTACGCAACCAGGGTCTGGCCCTCGCCATGCCCCGCCGACATGGGAAGGATGTGCTTCACCAGGGTCGTCCCCTCGCGGGTTCCGTCGCTCGTCCACAGGGCGCGGCCGTTCGCGCCGTCGTCCGCGATGAAGAAGACCCGGTTCCCGACGCGCGTGAGGTCCGTGGCGCCCGAGCCCTCGCGCCCCCGCGCGATGTCGTCGAGCAGCCGAGTGCCGGGGCCCTGGGTGCCGCTGCTCGTCCACAGCTCGGCGCCGTGGCGGCCGTCGTCCGCGGTGAAGAAGAGCCCTCCGTCGCCTGGGAGCCGCTCGTCGATCGCGGAGCCCTCGGGGCCGGGCCGGATGTCCGCGAGCCGGCTCGCACCGAGGCCGCAGGGCTCCCACGTCCGGTGGTCGGACGCGTGCCGTGCCGGGCCTGTAACGGCGGGCCTCGAGATGTCGTCCACCAGAAGTGGCTCACAGCCAGCCAGAAGGGCCAGCAGCACCGTGAACGAGCGCCAGGGCATCTTCATCTTCGGCTCCGTGAGGTCGAGACCCATTCGGAGCGTCAATCTGTGAGTGGTGGGGGATTGCCCCACCTGCCCTCGGGGCTCGCGAGAGCGTTGTGACGCGGTGCTTCGCGCTGCCTCTCCGTACGGCGCGGTTGTAGCGCTAGAGGTCACAGCCTGGATGGCGATGCGCGACGCACGTGGTGGAGGGAAACGCGTGTGTAGCGCCGCTCCGTTTTGCTTCCCGAGAAAAAGTTGCAATCATTGAAAAACAAGAGTCGGTCCTGATACTCCCAGAGCACCTCCCCGCGGTACCGGAAAGGTGCACTGTATGCAGCGATGTATCGGACCTGATCCACGGCGATTCTTGACCCTCTCCCTCGTGTCCACCCTGGTGCTGAGCCAGGGATGCCAACCCACCGAAGAAGACGTGCCCGCCGAGCAGCCCGCGACGGTCGAGGTCGCGCAAGCCGTCGCCGTTCCGGGCTTCGCGGAGATGCATCACCACATGTTCGCCGAGGAGTCGTTCAGCGGTGGCTGGTTCCACGGCAAGCACACGGGCACCCTGGTGAGCTGTGACGGTGGCCTGCCCGAGAGCGACCATGCGCGCGTTCGCATGGACCTGAGCTCCATGTTGAACGTGTGCCCCAATGCGGGCGGCGTGAACCTGAGCGGTATCCCCGTGCTGTCGCAGCTGTTCGGCATCGGCGGCGCGGTGGCGTCGGAGATCATCGGGCAGGTGGAGGGAACGGAAGGGGATACCGGTCTTCACCTGGGCCGGATGAACGTGCCCACGCAGTGGCCGCGCTGGGACACCATCGCGCATCAGCAGTCCTGGGAGGGCTGGCTGCGGCAGGCGCACCAGGGCGGCATGTCGCTGGTCACCATCTCCCTGATGAGCAACGAGTTCCTCTGCAAGGCGCTGCCGTACCAGAACATCAAGCGGCCCTGCGACGAGATGACGGACGTGGACGTGCAGATCCAGATGGCGCATGACTTCGACGCCCGGACGCCCTGGGCGGAGATCGCGCTGTCGCCGGCACACGCGCGGCAGATCATCGCCTCCGGCAAGCTGGCGATGGTGCTCTCCATCGAGGCGAGCAAGCTCTTCGGCACCAAGGACTGGCAGGCCGAGCTCAACCGCGTCTACTCGCTGGGCGTGCGCTCCATCCAGCCCGTGCACCAGCTCGACAACCGCTTTGGCGGCGCGGCGCCCCACAACGCCATCTTCCAGGTCTCCCAGTTCCTGGAGAACTGCCACATCGATACCGACTGCGGCCTCACGGGCAATGGCTTCACGCTGGGCTTCGACGTGGACGCCAACTGCAAGAACACCAAGGGCCTCACGGCCGAGGGCAAGGCGCTGGTCGCCGAGATGATGAACAAGGGCATGCTCGTCGACGTGGCGCACATGTCCGAGCGCTCCGTGGACGACACCTTCGCCATCGCTCAGGGCCGGAGCTACTACCCCATCTACATCTCGCACGGTCACTTCCGCGAGGTGATGCACCCGGGGCTGGCCGCCAACGAGAAGACGACGCCCGCGTCCATCATCCGCTACATCCGCCAGACGGGCGGCATGTTCGGTCTGCGCACCGCGCACGACGAGACGCGTGACTACACGCGCACGCCGGTGGCCAACAACTGCCAGGGCTCCACGCGCTCGCTGGCGCAGGCGTACGAGTTCGGCCGCATGGGCCTCAAGGTGAACATGGGCTTTGGCGCCGACCTCAACGGCTTCATCCAGCAGACCCGTCCGCGCTTCGGTGACCACGGTGCGTGCTCGGCCGGCTTCCCCGCGGAGGCGGCGGCCCAGGCTCACCAGCAGCGCGTCTCCGGTCCGCCGCCGCTGGGCACCGACTTCGACGTCTACGGCCTGGCCCACGTGGGCCTGCTGCCGGACGTCCTGCGTGATTTGAAGCAGCTCGGCGTCAATACGACCGGCCTGGAGGGCTCGGCGGAGACCTTCATCCGCATGTGGGAGCGGGCCACCGGTACGCGCACCGGCATGGCCGATGCCGCGACGAACATCGACGCCAGCGGCGTGGCGGCCTACGTGCCGAAGGCCACCCGCGAGGCCGCCTATCCTCAGATGTGCGGCCACACCTACGCGCCCGCCTCGAAGCAGCTCAACGAGAGCTGCCGCTTCGCGCAGGAGTGCGTCAGCGGCGCCTGCAACGCCTTGGACGGCTGCTCGGGTCTGACGGGCAGCTGCATCTGCGACGGTGACGAGGACTGCGGCAGCAGCCAGTACTGCGGCTGGGGCCTCAACACCGGCAAGTGCCAGAACAAGAAGGCCAAGGGCGCGCTGTGCGCCAACAACCGGGAGTGCCTGTCGAACAACTGCCGCTGGACCCTGACCTGCGGCTGATGCGGTCCCTCCGGCTCGTGAGCCCAGCGGCTTCGGGGCACGAGCCGGGCTTCCCCGTGTCCGCCCGTCTACTGAACAGGAGCGGACACGGGACTTCTTCGGTCGTTGCCCTGGTGGGACGTCGCGTGATATCGAAAATGAGAGTCAATATCGATATCTGGAGCAATCGTGACGACGACCACAGAACGTGTCTATCGGCGGGGGCCGTTCCCCGTGAAGTTCCGGCTCCTGGAGGTGAAGCGGGTGACGCGGGTGACGCCGCAGATGGTCCGCATCACCCTGGGGGGCGACGACCTGGCGGGCTTCAACAGCCCGGGCGCGGACGACCACGTGAAGCTGCTGTTCCCAGAGGAAGGCAAGCGCACGCCGGTCATTCCCACCGTGACGCCCACGGGACTGGTGCTGAAGGAAGGCGAGCGCAAGCCGGACTCCCGCGACTACACGCCGCGCCGCTATGACGCCGCGGCGGGTGAGCTCGACATCGACTTCGTGCTGCACGGGACGGGCCCCGCGACGACGTGGGCGAGCAAGGCGCAGGTGGGAGATCTCCTCGCCGTGGGAGGTCCGCGTGGCTCGACGTACGTGGCACCGGACTTCGACTGGTATCTGCTCGCGGGCGACGCGTCGGCGCTGCCCGCCATCGGCCGGATGCTGGAGGAGCTCCCGGAGGGTGCTCGCGCCATCGTCTTCTGCGAAGTGCCTGACGCCTCCGAGGAGCAGCGCTTCACCACCCGGGCAAACGCGACGGTGACGTGGTTGCACCGCAACGGCGCGGAGGCAGGGGCTTCGGACGTGCTTCAGCAGGCCATCCGCGGGCTCAAGTTCCCGCCGGGCGACTACTTCGCGTGGGTGGCGGGTGAGGCGCACACGGTGCGCCCCATCAAGGACCATCTGCTGAACGAGCGTGGCGCGAACAAGAGCTGGGTCCGGGTGACGGGCTACTGGAAGCGCGGCACCTCGGACCACCACGACTCGAAGGGCTGAACCACGGCCCCGGGTCGGCCTCAGGCCGCCGCCGGGCGGGTGAGGGTGCGGAGCGCCTCGCCCGCCATCGCGATGGTGTAGTCGATCTGCTCTTCCGTGTGTGCCGTGGTGAGGAAGGTGACGTCGCGGCGCAGCAAGACGCCGCGGCGTGCCATGGCCGCCTGGAAGGGCTGCATCTGCTTCGCGTGCTCCGCCGGGTCCTTGGCGAAGAGGAAGAAGGGAATCGCGTCGTAGCCAATCACGCGCAGCGGTGAGCCCACGGCCTCCGCGTGGGCGTTGACGCCCTCGCGCAGCTTGCGGCCCAGCCGGGCCAGGTGCTGGACGTAGGCGCCGTCCTTGTAGCCCTTCAGCACCGCCTCGCACACGTACAGCGACAGCAGTTCGCCGCCGAAGGTGGTGGACACCTGGAGCTCGCTCAGCCGGCTCAGGTGCTTCGCAGGCCCCGCGATGGCCGACAGCGGCATGCCCGCGGCGAGGCTCTTGGACAGGGTGACGAAGTCCGCGCGGACGCCGAAGTACTCCTGGCCGCCGCCCACCGCCAATCGGAAGCCGGTGACGACCTCGTCCAGGGCCAGCAGCACGTCGTGGGCGGTGCAGGTGGCGCGCACCTGCTGCATGAAGTCGGGGGTGAGGGGCCGGTTGTAGGGCACCGACAGCAGGACCACCGCCAGCTCGCTGGCGTTCTTCTCGATGCAGGCCAGCAGCGCCGCCTCATCCGGCGGGGTGAAGAGCGGCATGCGGATCGTCAGCGATGCGAGCGCGGCGGGGACGCCCGGCGTGTCGAACATGAAGTGGTCGTGCCAGCCGTTGTAGCCGACGGTGATGATCTTCTGCTTGCCGGTGATGTGGCGCGCCAGCCGCACCGCGGCGGACGTGGCGTCCGCGCCTGTCTTGAAGAAACGCACCATCTCCGCGCCGGGGATGACGTCCACCAGCGCCTGCGCGGCGGAGACCTCCACGGGGGTGGGCAGCGAGTGGAGGACACCTTCCTCCAGGTGCTCGCGGATGGCGTTCACCACGGCGGGGTGGTTGTGGCCGAGCATGTTCGCGCCCAGGCCACCGATGAAGTCGATGTACTCCTGGCCGTCCGCGTCCTCCACCAGCGCGCCCTGGCCCTTGACCAGGAACACGGGGAAGGCGCCGGGCGCGAACATCTCCGGGCGCTTCATCATCGACTGGGTGACGCCGGGGACCAGTCGCTGCGCCTCGGCGAGGAGCTGGTGGGAGCGGTCGAGCTTCAGCTCGCCCTGGATGGGGCGCGGCAGGGAGGGGTGCTGCTTGACGGGGGGATTCATGGACATTTCCTTCTGTGATTCGAGACAGGAGCTGCGATTCACGGTGGTGTGGGCGCCGCGCTCATCGGGACGGTGCTCCGGCCGAAGGTCCAGAGGAGGAGGAGCGAGACGGTGGTGACGCCCACGGCGAGCCATCCCGCGAGCCCGAAGCCCACGAGCTCGCCTCCCGGCGCGGTGGCGAGCAGCAGGCCGCTGGCCGAAGCCGCGAGCCCGGAGGCGCCGTCGCTCGCGGCCATGTTCATGGCCATGTACCGCCCGCGCAGCGGCGGCGGCACCCGCGCGGAGATCAAGGCGATGGTGGGGATGGGGCGCGTGGACGTCACCGACATGAAGAGGACGAACACGGCCATCACCACCGGCAACGGCGAGGCCGGCAGGTGGGTGAAGCCCAGGTGCGGCACCATGGTGCCGAGGAGCAGCAGCCCGAGCACCCGGGCCGGGCCGTAGCGGTCCACCCACCGCCCCACCTGGCGGGCCGCGAGCAGCGTGCCGGCTCCCCCCGCGAGGTACACCCACGGCAGGTCGGTCTGCGCCAGCCCGAGGTTCCCGACCATGTACGCGCTCAGGTACGGAATCAGCAGGAAGCTGGCGAAGGCGACGCTGAAGGTCAGCAACCAACCCAGCGCGAAGCCGGGCGTGAACAGCGCCGTGACGGGCGGTCCCTGCCGCTCCGGACCGGACGTGACGTGCGCATCGAGCCGCGGCAGCACGGCGAGCAAGCCGCACCACAGCACCGCGCCGAGAATGCCGATGACGTAGAACGGCGCACGCCAGCCCAGCGCGTTGGCCAGTCCCAGGCTCAGGGGGACTCCCGCGACCGCGGAGAGCCCCAGCGACGACATCACGGTGCCAATGGCCCGGCCACGGCGCTCGGCTGGGACCGCGTCCGCGATGATGGACATGATGACGGCGCCCATCAGGCCCGCGCACCCACCCGCGATGCTCCGAGCCACCAACAGCCACGCGTGGCTCTGCGCCGCGCCGCAGGCCAGCGTGGCCGCGATGAACCCCCCCAGGATGGCCAGCAACGTGCTTCCGCGGCCAAACCGGTCGATCCAGAAGAGGCCCAGCACACCCATCCCCGCAGAGGCGAGCGTGTAGGACGACACCAGGGTTCCAAACTGCGTGGCGGACAGGCTGAACAGCCGCATGAACTCGGGCCCCAGCGGCAGGACGATCATGAAGTCCAGCAGGTGGGTGAACTGCACGCCCGCAAGCAGCAGGACGAGCAGGCGCTCCTGGCGCGATGGAATCGAGGCGGTCACCAAAGGCTCCGGGAGGAGGAGTGGGCCAGGAGCGGGACGCTCAGCGCAGTTGCAGGAACGAGAACGCGAGCCCCTGGTGGCTGAAGACCACGCGGCCGCTCTCATCCGTCAGCTCGCGGAAGTTCGTCTGCGACGAGCTGTTGGTGAAATCCGTGAAGAGCACCCGGTCATCCTCGCCGCGGTGGATGAAGGCGCTGCCCGTGCTGGCCGGGAGCGTCTCGACGTGTGTCGCCGTGTACGCGCTCAGATCGAGCTTCCACCACGTCCAGGCCTGCGCGCTGGCCACCAGGCGGGGGTGCACGTCGGGCGTGACGGTGTAGACGTTCTCGTCCAGCACACGGATGTACGCCGCGCCATCCGGGCCGGGGAGGAGGGAGCCGGCGGCCGCGCCACCCGTCAGGGAGCTCAGCTCGATGAGGAAGTTCGAGTCGAACTCCTTCGTCGAAGGATCGAACTTCAACAGGCAGGGCACCGGCGTGCTGCCACCCGCCACGCGGTAGACAGCGGCGCCGTAGGCCTCGGTGGCCACGTACACCATGCCGTCCGGGCCCAGTACGCCGTCGCGCACATAGCCGCAGCGGTCGTTGCTGGCCAGCGTCACCGAATCCGTGGTCGTGTCGACCACGACCATGCCGGCCCGCGAGGTGACGCCCACGCCCGTGCTGGGACGCCAGGCCGCCGCCACCATCAGCAGGTTGCCCGACTGCACCGGATGGGTGGTGAAGGACGTCACCGCGCCGGTGACGGCGAGGCCCGGGATCGGGATGGCGCGGGTGAGGCTCACGTCCGACGGGTTCCAGACGATGACCTGCGAGGTGCGGCCGTCGAAGTAGTAGGCCTTCGTGGGCGAGACGTAGTGGAAGTTGTGCTGGTACTCGCCAATGGAGGCGACCCCGACGCCCTCGAAGCTGACCGTCTGCCCGCGAACCAGCCGCTGGCCGTCCACCAGGTCGTACCGGGTGACGGTCGCGCCCTCGTTGCTGCTGATGTACAGCGCGCCGGACTTCGCGATGCCGGAGCCGAGCGCGCGCCCGGACACCTCGACGGCGTTGTCGAGCGACAGCGGCTGCGTGTGGTCCAACGTGTCGGTGAGGACGATGTAGCTCTGCGAGCCCTCCGACGAGCTGACCTGGGTGACGACCGCGTACAGCGGCGTATCGAGCGTTCCACTGTCCGGCGTGTCAGGCGTGGGGGCCGGGTCGTCACTGCACGCCTGCGTCAGGCAGAGGGTGAGCGCCGCGACGAACAGTCGCGAGGCGCGGAGGAGGGACGTGGGTTTCATACGGCATTCCTTTCGATGTGGGGTTCAGGGGAGGGAGAAGTCGCGGTCAGAACTCGGCGATCCACTTGCCGGAGACCATGCGGCCGGGGCGCTGCACGCCGTAGAAGTCGAACGCCCTGGCGTTGGTCAGGTTCTGCACGTCGAGCGTCCAGCTCAGCGTCGTGGTGCCGCTGCGCAGGACGTAGGTGAGGGCCACCGCGTGCAGCAGCTGCGCGTCGATGACGTCCTTCGTGTCTGTCTGGCCCAGGTTCTCCCAGGCGCGGAAGAATGCGTGGACGTAGCGGGTGTTCCAGGCCAGCGATAGCTCGTCACTCGGCGTCACCACGCCGCCGAGCTGGAGCCGGGCGCTGGCGTTGGCCAGCAGGTGCGGTTGATTGGGAATGCGCTGGCCGGAGAACCCGCCGAACGGCCCCGACTCGGACCGGTTCCGGAAGTCCTGCCAGGTGACGTTGCCGTCGAGCGCGAAGTACTGCTTCGGTGACGTCCAGCCCGCGGAGCCCATGACGCCCAGCACCCGCGCGGAGAGGACGTTCTGATAGGTGAAGTAGCCCAGCGAGCCCAGGCGCACGATGAGCTGATCCGCGATGCGGCCAAAGCCCATGAGGCCTCCGCGGAACGCGCCCTTCGTCTCCGTCGGCACCTCCAGCGACAGGCCCAGGTTGACGTTGTGACTCGTCTCGGGGACAAGGTCGAGGTTGTCACCCACCAGGATGCCGTCGCCGAAGATTTCATCCGGGCGCGGAAGGCGGGTGGCCCATTCGTAGGACGCCTTGCCGGTGAGCTCGGGTGTGAAGCGGAACCTCAGGCTGTCGCCAATGCCAGGGGTCTGCTTGTTCCGGCGGACGGGCACGAACTCGTTCGTGGGCAGCAGCCGGTCCACGCGCAGGAGCTGGATGTACTCCTTCACGAACGCGATGTTCTCCAGCCGTCCGTCGAGGGCGTCGTACTGGTACTCCAGGCCCGCGACCAGCGTGCCGATGTCCCGCTTGCCTGAGAGCGGGTCCAGTTCGCCGCGCTCTCGAAGCGCCCGGTCCGCACCGCCGCGCGATACCCACGTCGGCGCGAGCGCGAAGCGGAGGTCGTGGTGATCGGCGGGGCTCCAGCCCAGGTTGACGCGGGCGAAGGCCGTGTGCTGGTCGACGTGCCGGTCGATGGCGCGCGACTCCATCTCTCCCGGCTGGGGCAGCTCGCGAACGCAGCGGCCATACCAGTCATAGGCGCATGCCCCCAGGTCTTCGAGCGCGGCGCGGCGGAAGACGTAGCCACCCACCGCGTCCGCGACGAGCCCTGAGCCCCACACGTGCTCGAAGCGCAGCGTGCCGCCGACGGAGGCGCTGCCGGTGTCCACCTCTCCGTAGCGGACCTTCATGGTCGTATCGTGCTGAATCTCCTTCGCCGCCGTGCTCGCGAAGGCCCGCAGCAGCAGGCGCCGCGCCCAAGGTTGGTTGACGAAGCCCGCCTCCACGCCACCTCCTGCTGCCCGGTAGGCGTCGTGGAAGCGAGGGAGCCGCGCATCGGTGAGGCGGCCTGACGTGTCGGTGACCTGCACGTCGACGAGGTAGTTGTTTGGCGTGTCGTCGAAGAAACCGTTGGCGCGCACGAAGAGCCCGCGCGCCTCATTCAGGTGCCGTCCGCTCAACGTGAGCCGGTGGGTGCTGAAGGAGCCGTACTCGTAGGACACCGAGGCTCGGGTCCCCTCCACGTCGTCCGCTGTGACGAGCTGGATGGCGCCGCCGAGCGCATCCGAGCCGAAGCGGGCCGGCACCACGCCCTGGTAGACCTCCATCCGCTGCACGAGGTTGACCGGGACGTTGGCGAACTCCGGCCCGAACCCCGCCAGCTCCAGCGGCACGCCGTCGACGAAGAAGCGCACCTGGTCATCCGAGAGGCCAGCGAGGGACAGCCGCGCGCTGCTCCCCAGGCCGCCCGCGCGCCGCACGCCGATGCCCTGCGTGCGCGCCAGTGCCTGGCCCAGGTCCACCGCTTCGCGCTGGAGTTGCTGGGTCTCTACGACCTGCACCGCCTCGGCGGACTTGCGTCGGCGCTCCGCCGCGGACTCGGCCTCCGCGCGGACCTCCACCGCGTCGATGGCGTAGGAGGGGAGCAGGTTCTCCTCGGCCTCGGCGTCGCTTTCGACGTCTGTCTCGGAGACCGCGGGGGCGGAGGGCTCCGCCGCGAGCGCAGGGCCCCAGGTGAGAAGACCTCCCAGCAGGGCTGAGACCGTCCAGCGCCGTGACCTCGGGTGATGCACCGTCGTCCCGCAGGCACGAGAAGTGATTGTGATAATGGTTCTCATTTGCAGGACATGGGCGTGTAAACGTTGCCCCCGTGGGCTGTCAAGGAATGGCTGGGAATTCACGCGGCCTGGGCTTCGCGGCCACGGATGGATGACATTGATTCCGCCACGAGGAATGCCAGTTGAAGCGCCTGGTCCGCGTTGAGGCGTGGGTCGCAGTGTGTGTGATAGCGGCTGGCGAGGTCGTCCTCGGTCACCGGCTGCGGGCCGCCGAGGCACTCGGTGACGTTCTGGCCGGTCATCTCCAGGTGCAGGCCTCCGGGGTGGACGCCCTCGGCGGCGGCGGCCTCCATGAAGGCGCACACTTCCAGGAGGATGCGTTCGAACGAGCGCGTCTTGTAGCCGTGGCGGGCCTTCTGGGTGTTGCCGTGCATGGGGTCGATGGCCCAGATCACGGGGCGTCCGTCCCGTCGGGTGGCGGTCATCAGCCGGGGCAGGTGGTCCTCGATGTGGTCCGCGCCGAAGCGGCCAATGAGGGTGAGGCGGCCTGGGATGCCCCGTGGGTTGAGCACGTCCATCAGGCGGAGCAGCTCGTCGGGTTCCATCGTCGGGCCGCACTTCAGGCCGATGGGGTTCTGGATGCCGCGCATGAACTCCACGTGGCCGCCGTCCAATTGCCGCGTGCGTTCGCCAATCCAGAGCATGTGCGCGGACGTGTCGTACCAGCCGCTGTCGTCAGGCTCGGCGCGCGTCAGGGCCTGCTCGACGTTGAGGAGCAGGGCTTCGTGGCTGGTGAAGAAGTCCATGGCGCTCAGGCCATGGCGAGGCTCGGGGTTGACGCCCAGCGCGCGCATGAAGGAGAGGGATTCGAGAATCCGCTCCGAGAGCAGGTGGTTGATGCCTCCCCGTGGCCACCGCTGGGGCTCGATGAGCTCGTCGTAGCCCCGCCGCGCGAAGGCCCGCAGCAGGTTCAGCGTCGCGGAGGACTGGTGATAGGCCTTGAGCAGGCGCCGCGGGTCGGGGGTTCGCGCGTGGGCGTCGAACGCCATGCCGTTGATGATGTCGCCGCGGTAGCTGGGCAGGGTGACACCGGCCACCGTCTCCGTGGGGCTCGAGCGCGGCTTGGCGAACTGGCCAGCGATCCGGCCCACCTTCACCACCGGGCGTCCACCCGCGAAGGTCAGCACCATGGCCATCTGGAGCAGCAGCCGGTAGGTGTCACGGATGTTGTCGGCCGTGAACTCCTTGAAGCTCTCCGCGCAGTCGCCACCCTGCAGCAGGATGGCCTTGCCCTCGGCGACGAGGCCAAGCCGGGCGGTGAGCCGGCGCGTCTCGTCCGCGAATACGAGCGGGGGAAGCCGGGCCAGCTCCTCCTCGGTCCGCGCGAGCGCCTGCGCATCCGGGTAGTCCTCCGGCATGTAGCTGACGGGCTTGTTCCGCCAGGAGTCTGGCGTCCAGGTTTGGTTCGTCACGGGAGTGCCGTCTCAGTGTGAGGTCGGGGAGCGTGCGCGGGCGTCATGTCGAGGCGCGTGGAGGCGGAGGCAACAGGCCCCGCGCGATGCAGAAGTCGAGGTAGCGGAACAGGAGCGATCGGTCCGCGGGGGGGCAGGTGATGCCCGTGCCGTCGAGCGCCTCCCGGACCCGTTCGCTGCGGATGGGGCCCAGCCCGAACACGGGGCCGTCCGAACCCGAGCGCAGGTCGAAGAAGGCGAGCGTGGATTGGTTCTCCCCGGTTTCGGCGTGCCGCGCCATGCGGTCGCGCCAGTCCCCCAGGGCGCACAGCTCCACGGGGTAGCCGAAGTCGCGGACCCAGCCGAACAGCTCCCCGAGCCGGACCTCGGGCATGGGGCAGAGGTTGAACACCGTGGGGGGCCGCGCGTCCCGCGCCATGCGGACAATCGCGCTGGCGACGTAGTCCACCGGCGTCCACGCCTCCGTGACGTCCAGCAGCGGCAGCGCCCCCACGGGGATGCCCGCGAGCAGGATTCGCCAGACCAGGTCCTGCGGATTGACGATGGCGGTGTCGGGCGCGCCGACCACGCGGCCCAGCCGGTAGACGGACACCGGGAGGCCGCGCTCCCCGGCCTGTTCGACGAGCCGCTCCGCGATCCACTTGCTCTGCTGGTAGCCGTCGCGCAGGCCCGGGTGCGCTGGGACGAAGGACTCCGGGACGACCGGGCTCAGGTTCGATGGGGGGGCCACCGCGAGCGTGGACACGTAGTGGAAGGGGCTCGTGCGGACGGCGGCCAGCTTCAGCAGCTCGCGCGTCCCCCGGACGTTCACCGCCTGGAGGCTGCCGTACTCGCGCACGACGCTGACCACCGCGGCATTGTGGATGACCGCGTCACATTCCGAGGCGAGCCCGTTGAAGCGCGCCGCCCCCAGGCCCAGCCAGGGCTGCGTGAGGTCGGAGGGGAGCGCCACCACGCGCCCGGACAGGCGCTCCGAGCCGAGGTGTTGGGACGCCAGCGCGGCCTGGAGGCGCTCCAGCGCGTGGCCTTCATCGCGTGCTCGGACCAGACAGACCACCCGGGCCTCCGTCTGCCTCAGGAGCTGATCGAGAAGATGGGCTCCGACGAAGCCCGTGGCTCCCGTGAGGACGACCTGCTGAAGCCGGGTGGACTCCAGGGCCACGCCGGTGCGCCAGGGGACGACGTCCTCGGGCAGCACGGCGTCCGCGAGCATCGTGTCGGTGAGCCCACCCGTGTCGGGGGCCGACTCGGAGCCCTGCTCCAGGGCCCGGGCCAGCCCGGCGGCTGTCGGGTAGCGGAACACCGTGGCGACGGGAATCTCCCTGCCCAGCTCGACGCTGAGCCGGTTCGCGACCTGGATGCTCTGGAGGGACTGCCCGCCCAGGTCGAAGAAGTCGTCCTGGGCCGAGGCCGCCGTCACGCCCAGGACTTCCTCCCAGACCGTCATCACCAGCCGCTCCAGCGCGGAGTTGGCAGCGGCGGCCGCGGTCGTGTCCTCGGTGGGCAGCAGGCGGCGCAGCTCGGCTCGGTCGAGCTTGCCGGTGCTGGTGCGGGGCAGGCGCTCGGAGAAGACGAAGGTGCCGGGGACCATGGGCGCGGGGAGCCCGCTCAGCAGGTGCTGCCGAAGCTCCGCTGGGGTGGGCGCGGGCGGGTGCGGCACCACGTGTGCGCACAGCCTGCGTGAGCCGCTGGGCAGCACCTGCCCCACCACCGCCGCTTCGCGCACGCCCGGGTGCCGGAGCAGGGCCGTCTCCACTTCCAGCGGGTCAATCCGATGGCCGCTGATCTTGAACTCATCGTCGACGCGGCCCACGAAGACCAACTGGCCGTCCTCGCGCAGCCGGGCCCGGTCGCCCGTGCGGTAGGCGCGAGGACTTCCGGGCAGTGCGTCGAGCGTGATGAAGCGCTGGGCCGTGAGCGCATCGCGGCCCAGATAGCCTCGGGCCAGCGCGCCGCCGAGCAGGTGGAGCTCACCCTCCTCCCCAGCGGAGACGACGTGGCCCCGCGTATCGAGCAACACCGCGCGAACACCGGGTAAGGGACGGCCAATGGGGACCTCGTTGCCGGTGGGCTCGGAATCCGGGCCGCCGCTGAGCGTGGCGAGGGTGGCCACCACCGTGGCCTCGGTGGGGCCGTAGGTGTTGAGCAACCGGACGTGATGGCCCACGGAGCTGCGCCAGCGGGCGACGCGCTCGGGTAGCGCGGCTTCGCCACCGATGATGACGGTGTGAATCGACGGGGGCAGGCGCGCCGCGCCCGTGGACACGCTGTAGGCCAGCTCGTGCCAGAAGGCCGTGGGCAGGTCGAGCACGGTGAGGCCCTGGCGTGCGCACGCGTCGAGCAACCGGGGCACCGACTGGAGCATCTCGTCGGTGCGCAGCACCAGCGTGGCGCCGGCGCACAGGGTGACGAAGAGCTCCTCCACGCTGGCGTCGAAGTGCAGCGGCGCGAACTGCAACACCCGGTCCTCGGGCGTCACCTCGTAGCGGAAGGTCGCGCCCGCGATGAAGTGGGCCAGGGCATCACGGCCAATCTGCACGCCGTTGGGCTGGCCCGTCGAGCCAGAGGTGTAGATGACGTAGGCGAGGTGTTCGGACTCGGGCCTCGTCGAAGGGGCGTGCAAGGCGCCCGGGTGCTTGTGCACCGCCAACTGCCCCGGTGCGAGCGGTGCCATGTCGGAGGTGAGGTCTTCGACGCTGCTTCGCACGGTCACCTGGGGCGCGGCGTCGTCCAGGATGGCCTTCGTCCGGGACTCGGGGCCGAACGGGTCCACCGGGAGGTAGCCCGCGCCGGCGAAGAGGACGCCGAGGGTGGCGACGACGGCGTCGATGCTCCGGGGGAGCGCGATGGCCACCAGGGTGTCGGGCTGGACTCCCTCGGCGCGGAGCCGCGCCGCGAGCGCCTGGGCTGACTGGAGCAGCTCGCCGTAGGTGAGGCGGTGGTCGCCGTGCTCGACGGCGATGGCATCTGGCCGTGCGCGTGCCTGCTCGGTCAGCAGCTCCAGCACCGGCCGCGCGGGGACGGGCAGCGGACCCCCATCCACGATGGAGAGTCGTCCACTCCCGCTGGCGTCGGCGGGAGGCTTCCGGCCGGGCGCTCCCGTGCCAATGGCCTGCTCGGGGGCCGCGACCAGCGATTCGAGGAGCTGGAGGAAGCCGCGCTGATGAGCTTCCAGTTCCTCCTGCGCGTAGCAAGCCGGGTTCGCGTCGAAGTCCACTCGCAGCCCGCTGCCGTCCGAGCGGGCATACATGCCGATGGACAGGTCCTCGACGGGGCCGGCGGAGATGTTGTGGGCGAAGGCCGGCATCCCCGCGAAGCGCAGGGCGTAGTCGAACGGCATGATGTTGACCACGGGACCGAACAGCCGCCGCTGGCCGCCCACGCGCTTCAGGTCGCGCCGGAGCTGCTCGTAGCGGTAGCGCAGGTGGGGCCTCGTCGCGCGCAGCTCTGCCGCCACGCCGCGCGCGAGGGTGAGCAGCCCAGCGCCCGGGGGAACGGGGATGCGCAAGGGGACGATGTTCATCGCCATGCACGGCACGCGCAGCGCGGCCGAGCCCAGGCGGGACATCACCGGCAAGCCGAGGATGACCTCGGGCGCCGCCGTGTGGTGGTGCAGCCACGCCGCTGCCGCCGCGAGCACCAGGTCCGGCCAGCCGAGCCCCGCCTGCTTCGCCGTGGCCTGCATCCGCTCCAGGTCCGCCGGGGCGAGGTGCCGCGTCCGGCGCACGAAGTGCGGAGACACGGGGGATGGCTCCGCGAGCGTCACCGGGCTGGGGCCGCTGGCGAAGCGCTCCATCCAGAAGGCCCGGTCGGCGGCATGCTGCTCGCTGTTCTGGTAGGCGGCGTCCTCGTCGAGCACCGCGCGCAAGGGACCGAACCCACCCGTGGCGGGCTTTCCCGTCACCCGCGCGGTGTAGAGGTCCGCGACACGCCGGGCCACCAACGAGAATCCGAAGCCATCCAGGGCGATATGATGCGCTCGCTGAAACCAGAAGAAGCGGTCGGGCGCGGCCTTGAACAGGGCCTCCCCGAAGAGGGGCCCCCGTGCGAGGTCCACCGTCTTCGCCAGGTCTTCACGCATCCAGGCCTGGGCCGTTGCCCACGGGTCGGGCGTGGTGCTGACATCCGCGACGTGCAGCCGCCAGGACGCGCGGGGCTGCACGTACTGCACGGGACCGGCGGCGCTGGAGAGGAAGCGCGCGTGCAGTGCCTCCGCCTCGTCGATGGCCTGCCGGACGGCGGACTCGAAGTGCTCCACGTCGAGCGGGCCGCGAATCTCGATGCACTCGCCCGCATTGTAGACAGCGCTCGCGAGGTCGAGCTGCTGGCCGACCCAGATGCCGTGCTGGGCCGCGGACAGCGGCCAGCCTGTTTCGTGTGATTCGCCCATCGACAGGGACTCCCGTGTGTTCATGCGTCAGGGGCGCGAGAGGTGCGCGCGCTCCGCGGACCTACGCGGCGTTCCGGGAAGAGGCCGGCGTGCCCGGGGCCAGCAGCGAGAACCAATCGGCGAGCGTCGGCCGCTCGGCCAGCTCCACGAAGGTGGTCTCCACGCCCTCGCTTCGCCACCGCTCCACCAGCGTCATCAGCCGGATGGAGTCGAGGCCCCGCTCGAGCAGGTTGTCATGGTCTCCCAGGGTCTCCGGAGGCTCCTGGAGCAGCTCGGCCACGGCGGCGCGCACCGCCTCGCGCGTCAGCGTTCTCGTTGACGGCACGGCGCCCAGCGCGTCGAGCACCTGCTGCGTGGTGGTGGTGACGGCGCAGAGCTGCGAGGCGTAGCTCAGCGCGAGCTGGTGGTGCGCCAGGGAGAAGTCGCCCACCGCGTCGGCCACCAGGAACGGCCGCACGTCGCTCATGAAGGCGTCGCTGGCTGTCTGGAGGCAGCCGATGTGCGCGTAGATGCCAGTGATGAGGAGCTGGTCGCGCCCGAGCTGCTTCATCCGGTCCATCAGGTCCGTCTTGCGGAACGCGCTGTAGCGCCACTTGGTGAGCTGGATGTCGCCGTCCCCAGGCGTCAGCGCGTCGATGATGCGCTTCTGCTCCGGTCCGGCGTTGATTCCGGTGCCCCAGAAGTCCAGAAGCAGGCCGCGCTGCTCAGGCGTCTGTCCCCCGGGCTGGGCCGAGTAGACGACGGGGATGCCCAGGGTCGTGCAGTGCTGGCGGAGGCGTTGGATGTTCGCGACCAGCTCCGTCACCGGGGACTGGTCCGCGGCGAAGGCGTCGACGAAGTAGCGCTGCATGTCATGGATGAGCAGCACCACGCGGCGCGGGTCCGGTGTCCACGACACCTTGTTCCTGGGCAGGTCGGCCGCGCCGGGCATGGGGTAGGGGGCAATGGCGGGGAGCGCCATGGGTGGGTCCTTTCAGCGCGACACGCGCGAAGCAGGGGAGGGAGCGGGTGCGCTGGCGAGGACCTCTCGCAGCGCCTTCTTGCTGACCTTGCCGACCCCCGTCTTGGGGAACGACTCGACGAACTCGACGCGGTCGGGAATCTTGAAGGCCGCCAGGCCGCGCCCGCGCAGGAAGGCTGTGAGCGCGGAGGCCGCGGGCGGTGCGGCGCGCGGGATGACAAAGGCGCAGGTTCGCTCGCCGAGGAAGGGATCCGGTATGGCCACCACCGCGGCGTCGTGCACGTCGGGATGGGCCAGGAGGTGGTTCTCGACTTCCTCGGCCGCGACCTTGTCGCCACCGCGGTTGATCTGATCCTTCGCGCGGCCCTCGACGACGAGAGAGCCGTCAGGCGTCAGGCGCACCACGTCGCCGGTGTGATAGAAGCCGTCCGGCGTGAAGGCCCGCGCGTTGTGCGCCTCCGCCTTGTAGTAGCCGCGGATGGTGTAGGGGCCACGGGTGAGGAGCTCGCCCGTCTCGCCAGGCGCCACGTCCTCTCCGTCCTCGTTGACCACCCGGAGCTCGTCATCCGGGGAGATAGGACGGCCCTGCGTGCTGACGATGCGCTCCTCGGGGTCGTCCAGGCGCGTGTAGTTGACGAGCCCCTCGGCCATGCCGAAGACCTGCTGGAGCGTGCAGCCCAGCGTGGGCTTCACCCGCCGCGCCGCTTCGGTGCTGAGGCGGGCTCCACCGACCTGGAGCACGCGCAGGCTCGCGAGTTGATGGCGGCGCGTCCGGGCCGCGTCCATCCAGACCATGGCCAGCGGGGGCACCACCGCGGTGATGGTGACGCGCTCGCGCTCGATGAGCGGAAAGACGGTGTCCGGGCTGGGGTTGGGGGCCAGCACCGCCGTGCCTCCGGCATAGAAGGTGCCGAGCACCCCTGGAGAGCTGAGCGGGAAGTTGTGGGCCGCGGGCAGCGCGCAGAGGTACACGCTCGACGTGTCGAGCTGGCAGATCTCCACGCTGCCGCGAAGGCTGTAGATGTAGTCGTCGTGGGTGCGGGGGATGAGCTTCGGGGCGCCCGTGCTTCCGCCGGAGAGCTGGAAGAAGGCCACGTCACGGGCGGCGGGCCCCGGCGGCAGCGAAGCCGGCTCCGCATACAAGCTGCTCAGTGGAGTGAAGGGGCCCGCGTCCCCGGCGACGATGACGTGCTCGAGTGCTGGGCTCGTGCCTCGTACCTGCTCGGCCAGCGTGCGGTAGTCGAAGCCCGAATGCTTGTCCGCGATGACATAGGCCACCGCCTCGGTGAAGGCGCAGAAGTAGCCAATCTCCGAGGCGCGATGCGCGGGCAGCGCGAACACGGGCAGCGCGCCCAGGCGGAAGAGCGCGAAGATGACCTCGAAGAACTCGGCGATGTTGGGCAACTGCACCACCACGCGGTCCCGAGCCCGGATGCCGAGCGCGTAGAAGCCCGCGGCGAGCTGGCTGGCCCGCATGTCGAGGTCGCGGTACGTGAGCCGCCTGTCGCCGGAGACCAGGGCGGTGTGCTCGCCATGGCGCTCCGCGCGCTCGCGCAGGAGTTGGCCGAAGGTCTCGCCACGCCAGTAGCCGGCCTTGCGGTAGCGGTCGGCAAAGACTTCGGGCCAGGTGGGGCAGCCGGGGAGGAGTGAGCCGGTCATGACGCGGCTCCGGCGCTCTGTCCCAGGCCCATGGCGTGGAGCATGGTGCGGAACTTGGCCTCGGTCTCCGCCAGCTCGGACTCGGGCGTGGAGCCCACCACGATGCCCGCCCCCGCGAAGAGGCGGAGCGTGCGCTCGCTGGCCTCGGCGCAGCGGATGGTCACCGCCCACTGCCCGTCACCCGTGGCGTCGCACCAGCCCACCGTCCCCGTGTAGTAGCCGCGCTCGAAGGGCTCGATGGCGCCGATGGTCTCGTGGGCCAGCCGCGTGGGGTAGCCGCACACCGCGGGCGTCGGGTGCATGGCCACCGCCAGCGTCAGCGAGGAGATGGACGGGTCTGCGAGCTCGCCGGTGATGCGGCTCGATAGGTGCCACATGGTGGCGGTGCTGACGAGCGACGGAGCCGCGGGGACGTGAAGCGTCTTGCAGTACGGGCGCAGCGCCTCCGTCACGGCCTCGATGACCACCGCGTGCTCATGGAGGTCTTTCGGAGACTTGAGCAGCGCGGCGGCGCGCTCCTGGTCTTCCAGCGGCTCGGCGCTGCGCGCTGCGGAGCCGGCCAGGGGATTGGCGACGACCTGGAAGCCGTTGCGTGCCACCAGCAGCTCGGGGCTGGCGCCGATGAGCGTGCGGACCTCGCCAGGAGCGCCGTCCCGCGAGGGGAGGTCGGCGGCGAAGGTGTAGCCAGAGGGGTTTCTCCACGCGAGGTTGTGCAGGAGCTTCCGCAGGTCGATGGGCGCGGCGGCGTTCAGCTGGAGCGAGCGCGACAGCACCACCTTCTGGAGCGGGCCGGCCTGCATCAGCTTCAGGGCCCTCGCGACGCCGTCGAGATAGGCGGCGGGCTCCGGCACCGGCTGGACGGTGTAGCTGGACGTGAACGGGCGCTGCACCTGCACGTCCTGTTCGAACGTCAGCGGCCCCGCGCGCTGGAGCGTCAGGGGCACCACGAGCTGCGCGGGCACCGAGCCGTCGAAGGGCACCGCGCCCACCGCCACGGGGATGTCGTGGTCCGCCTGACGGGCGGCATCGAGCGCCGCGCTCACCCGTTCGGGCAGCCGGGCCAGCGCGTCCGCTCCGCCCACGTGCGGCACGGTGGCGAAGGTACCGCGAGCGAGCAGCGTGCGGCGCGGCGTGGCGAAGAAGAACGAAGCGCCGGCCTCGTAGCTCTCGAGCAACTGCGCGGCGAGTGTCTGCGGTCCCATGGGCGCTCCTTCAGTGCTGCGGGTGCCCTGGCTGGCAGGGCGTAGGGCTTCGTGTGAATTGGATCCTAATAATCATTATCAATTCATGGGCGGACGCCTCCCTCTTCGTGAGAGGGGGGCTAGGCGTCGAGCGTCGCGCCTCCGTCGACGCGGAGGTCATGCAGGGTGATGTGCCGGGCCGCGTCCGAGACGAGGAAGCGCACCGCGCTGGCGATGTCCTCGGGGGAGGCGATGCGCTGCAGGGGGATGCCCAGGCGGTATGCCTCCGGCGAGCCCGCAATCACGGCCTGGGCACCGTGCTCGTCCGGCCAGAGCGCGCGCTGCATGGCGGTGTCCGTGGAGCCCGGCGACACGACGTTGCAGCGGATGCCATGCGGCGCCAGCTCCAGGCCCAGGCACTTGGTGAACATGCTGGAAGCGGCCTTGGAAGCGGCGTAGGCGGCCATCTGCATGCGGGGCACGGCCGCGGCGTTGGAGCCCACGGTGACGATGGCGCCCCGGCGCCGGGGCACCATGCGCCGGGCAACGGCCCGGGACACCTGGAACACGCCCAGGGTGTTGACGGAGAAGGTGAAGGCCCAGTCCTCATCGCTGTAGGACAGGATGGGGCCGGGGCGCAGCACGCCCGCGACGTTGGTGAGCACCTCGATGGGGCCCAGCTCCTGCTCGATTCGCTCGACCGTCGCTTCCACGGTGGTGACGTCACTCACGTTGGCCGGAAACGCCGCCGCCTGGAGACCTTTCGCGTGCAGCTCGGTGACCAGCGAGGACAGGCCCTCCGCATTCGTATCGACCGCGGCGATGACGGCTTCATCCGCGAGCGCACGGGCCACCGCCGCGCCAATCCCCTGGGCCGCCCCAGTCACCAGCGCCACCCGAGTGGGTCTTCCCATTTCCGTGCCCTTCGACCTTCGCGGACCGCCAACTGGGTCGCTCAAGTGGATATCGATAATGATTCTCATTATCGAGAATGCGCGAGTTTGTGCCACGCACTGTCAGAGGTGTCAAGAACGGAAATGCGGGTTTACGGGCGTGCGCGTCCACTGCCCGCGACGTCAGGGCCTGACGACGCAGCGGAACCCGATATGGGACGTTCCGCTGTCCACGGCCTGGGGTGAGCGCGCCGCGGGCCGGTAACGCAGGCAGTAGTTGGGCGCGCACAGGTGACTGCCTCCCTTGAGCACGCGGCGGGGAATCTTCACCTTGGGCAGGCAGGGGTCCAGGCTGCGATCCGCCGTGGCCGGGCCGCGTGGGTTGACGGGGATGCAGCACGCCTTCCCGGCGTTGCCGTCGTGCCGCTCCTGATACCAGTCCGTGGTCCACTCCCACACGTTGCCGGCCATGTCGAAGAGGCCGTAGGTGTTGGGCGGGAAGCTGCCCGCGGGGGACGTGCCCTCGAAGCCATCCGTGTTCAGGTTCTGCCAGGGGAACGCACCCTGCCAGGTGTTGGCCATCAGCTTGCCGCCCGGGGCGAACTCGTCACCCCAGACGTAGATCTTCCGGTCCAGTCCGCCGCGCGCGGCGTACTCCCACTCGGCCTCCGAGGGGAGCGCTTTGCCCGCCCAGTTCGCGTAGGCGAGCGCGTCCTCGTAGCAGACATGCACCACCGGATGCTGCTCGCGCCCTTGCAAGGTGCTGTCAGGGCCTTCTGGGTGCTTCCAGCAGGCGCCTGCCGTGTAGAACCACCACTGCGTCAGGTCGCGCAGGTCCACGGGCCCGAGCGTCTTGCGGAACACCAGCGAGCCGGGAACGAGGAGCGCCGGATTCGCGCCAGGGAACTCGTCGGCGTTCAGCGGACGCTCGGCCACGGTGACGTAGCCGGTGGTTTCCACGAAGCGGGCGAAGTCCGCGTTCGTCACCGGGTGGCTGTCCATCCAGAAGTCCGTCACCGTCACCTGATGCGAGGGGCGCTCCTCCGGATAGTGGTGGTCCGAGCCCATCCAGTACGTGCCACCGGGGATGTAGACCATGCCCGGCAGCGAGCGTGCTTGCTGTCCTGGCTCGCTCTGCATGGGGCGCGCGTCCTGGGCCGCGACCGCGTCGACGACGTCGTTGCTCATGTGGGTTCCTCCCTCTCCCCGAGAATGGAGGGGCGCCCCGGGCCCCGGATGGAAACGTGTGGGGCCGCGCGGCAGGGAACAATCCGGCCCTCGGGGGCTGGCGTCGTGTCGGGGCTCGCACCTCCGGCACGTTCCTGGAGCCGGCCCCGGGACGCTTGTGCGGTGCAGGACGCGTCCCCACCGTGGTGGCGTTCCCGGCCATGGACCCGCACGCGACGCTTGCCAACTTCTCGCTGGTGAAGGGGGGCCTGCTCTTCGAGCTGGAGCAGCGCCTGCTACGAGGCCCTCTTCGGCGCCGCCATCGGATCTGGCGCTTGCTCGCCTTCGCGGTGATTACCTGGCTCCCCTTGCTCCTGTTCACGCTGCCCGAGGGGGCTCCCGCCGTGGGGTCGCTGTTCGAGGAGTCGCAGATCCACGTGCAGCTGCTGATCGCCCTGCCTGTGTTGCTCGGCGCCGAGCACTACATCGACGGCCGCTTGTCGTTCGCGGTCCGCGAGTTCCTGCACTCGAACCTGGTGGGGACAGACGACCTGGAGTCCTTCGAAGCCGCTGCGCGCCGGGCGATGCGCTGGAGCGACAGCTACCTCGTGGAGGTGCTGCTGATCGTGCTGGCCTACGCGCTCACGTTCGTGGCCTCGGCGGATGCCAACCGGGACTGGACGCTTGCCGGCGGCAAGAGCGCCTATTCGATGGCGGGGTGGTGGAACCTCGCCGTCAGTCAGCCGCTGTTCAGGTTCCTGGCCTTACGGTGGGTGTGGAGAGGCATCGTGTGGGCCACCTTCCTGCTGCGCGTGTCACGGATGCCGCTGACGCTGGTGCCCACCCACCCCGACACGATGGGCGGGCTCGGGTTCCTGCCCATCTGTCAGGCCAGCTTCTCCCCGGTGGTGTTCGCGCTGGCCGTGGTGGTGGCGGCGTATACGTCGCGTGTCCAGCCCAAGGGGCTCGCGGCCAATCCGGCGGCCTATGTCATTCCGCTGGTGGTCATCGCCGCCGTCGCGGTCGTGCTGGTGTTCGCGCCCATGGCGTTCTTCTCTTCCCAGCTGGTTCGGGAGAAGCGGCGAGGCGACGAGGGCTTCTCTCCGCTCGCGGCGCGGCACTCGCGGTACTTCGAGAGAAAATGGTTCCCCGGTGGACCGGACGCGGAGCTGCTGGGCGCGCCCGAGATGTCGTCGCTGGCGGACATCGGCACGTCCTACACACTCTGGCGGAAGATGCGCCTGCTCCCCTGGGACATGAAGGCGGTCCAGGCGGTGGTCGGCGCGGCGCTGGCGCCGCTGCTCATCCTGCTGGTGATGGATCGGCAGTTCCTCGCCGTCCTGAAGTTCATCCATGACGGACTGAAGTGACGCGGGCAGGCCCGGGCGCTCGTGCGTCCCGGGCCCTCCGCGGTGCCGCGCGTGCTCAGAACGTGGCGCCGACGTTCAGCGTCGCGTTGTAGCTGGAGCCACCGGCGAAGGTGACCTCCGAGAGGGGCTGGTTCTTGGCGGGTGGCAGCTCGGGGACGAGCTGCTGGTCGAAGAGCAGGTTGTAGTTGGCCCGCAGGTCCGCGGTGAAGGAGCCGGTGTAGAAGCGCAGGCCCGCGCCCAGCGGAACGGCGCCCGCGGTGTCATCGCGATAGCCGAGCGCCTCCGCGCCGCGCCGGACGTTGTACCGGTTCACGCCCACGCCGCCGAGGATGTAGGGCTGGATGGCGCTCGCCGTGAGGCCGATGGTGGCCACGGCCTGCCCTCCGTTGCGGATGATGTCCGGATTGATGGCGAGCTCATTCTGTCCGCGGCGATCCACCTTGTTGATGGCGCCCGTGTAGCCCAGCTCGATGCCCAGCACGCGTGTGGGCTTGAGCGTCGCCGTGGCCCCGTACGCAGCGCCGGGGTCGATGCGGGGGGCGAGTCCACCGCTGTACCCCTCCACGCCGCCACCCACGGTCACCGTGAGCCCTCGCATGTTCGGCGAGTCCTTGGCCAGGGCGGTGCCTCCGCACAGCGCGCCCGCCACGACCAGTGCCTGAATTCGTTTCATCTCGAGTGCCTCCGACAGCCGGGTTGTTCCGCCAGAAGCTGGGACCGCGAATTGTCCGGTTCAAGCCGAGCCGGCCGCGCTGCGCCGCGAGCCCTCCCACGGGTGCCCGCCCGACGCGCCGCCTGGGACACCTCCCCGCGAGACAGTGGCCCGACGGGTTCTGTTGAATGGTGCGCAACATGGCTTTATACAGGGGCAGCCAGCGACCTCATCGTGAGGGCGCGCGGCCCGGACGAGGCGCGCCGTACCCGGTCAGGACAAGACGACGCGACATCGGGAGTCGTACGTCATGTCCTGGATTCTCCTCATCGTCGCCGGTTTGCTCGAGGTCTGCTGGGCCATCGGGCTCAAGTACACCGAAGGGTTCACGCGCCTGGTCCCCAGCGTGCTCACGGGGATCGCCATCGTGGCCAGCATGGCGATGCTGGGCGTGGCCGCGAAGCAGCTCCCCATCGGCACCGCCTATGGCGTCTGGGTGGGCATTGGCGCCATGGGCGCGGCCATCCTGGGCATGGTGCTCTTCAAGGAGCCCGCCACGGCGCCGCGCCTCTTCTTCCTGGCGCTGCTGCTGGTGTCCATCGTGGGCTTGAAGGTCACCAGCGGCCGGTAGGCGGCCCGCAGGCGATTTCCCAGGCGCGCGCCTCGGAGCAGCGCTACACGTTGGGGCCATGCGTGATGCGTTCCCGGTCCTGGGTCGTCCGAAGCAGCGAGGATGGTGGCGGTACGCCCTGGCCGTGGTGGCCCTGGGGGGCGTGGCGGGCGGCATCCTCACCTGGACGACGACGGACGGGCTCCAGGCCTTTGGCGCCAGGGCCGAGGGCGCGCGGCTGGAGCGGATGAAGGCGTCGCCGCGCTACAAGGGCGGCGTCTTCACCAACACCGCTCCGGGGCTCGCGGTGGGCGGGCTGGAGTGGCGCACGCTGAAGGAGCTGCTCTTCGGCGCGCAGCAGCGCACGCCCCCCGCGCCGTTGCCCATGGAGCGCGACGTGGCCGCGGCGCTGGCGAAGCCACCGGAGACGGGGCTGCGGGTGACGTGGCTGGGGCACTCCACGCTGCTGGTGGAGATCGACGGCTTCCGCATCCTCACCGACCCCATCTGGGGTGAGCGGGCCTCGCCGTCCACCATCGCCGGGCCCAAGCGCTTCCACCCGCCACCGCTGCCGCTGGAGGCGCTTCCGGACGTCGACGCCATCCTCGTGTCGCATGACCACTACGACCACCTGGACATGCCCACCGTTCGCGCGCTGGCGTCGCGCCGCGTGACGTTCTATGCGCCGCTGGGCGTGGGGGCTCACCTGGAGAGCTGGGGCGTGCCCGCCGAGCGCGTGGTGGAGCTGGACTGGTGGCAGGAGGTCTCCCTGGGGGAAGGGCGCTTGCGGATGGTCGCCACCCCCGCGCAGCACTTCTCCGGCCGCGGCCTGACCGACCGCAACAGTACGTCCTGGACGTCGTGGACGCTGCTGGGGCCGAAGCACCGCGTCTTCTTCAGCGGAGACACCGGGCTGACGGAGGAGTTCGCCGAGGTGGGCCGCCGCTTCGGGCCCTTCGACGTCGCGATGTTCGAGGTGGGCGCGTTCCATCCGTCGTGGGGGAACATCCACCTGGGGCCGCATCAGGCCTTGAAGGCGCATGAGATGGTGCAGGCGCGCGTGCTGCTGCCCATCCACTGGGGAACCTTCAACCTGGCCTTGCACGACTGGGACGCCCCCGCGAAGGAGTTGGTGGCCGAGGCGCGCGAGCGGGGTGTCTCGTTGCTCATGCCCATCCTGGGCCGTCCCGTGGAGCCGACGCGGGAGCGCGTCGAGACGCCATGGTGGCGCACGGTCCAGGCGGCCGTCGCTGGCGACGCCCCGTAGCGCGAGTCCCGCGTCACCCAGGGCGTGGCCCGCGTGTCTTGCATTGGCGCGCACACGCGACAGGCGTTGTCCATGTGAGGTGTGAAATTACGCTGCGAGAGCAGCCTTCTGTGTCTTGGGAGTAGTGGTTTCCCGAGGGATTGCGTCCCCCGCACGCCGGGGCCCACAATGCGCCGCGTCTGGATTCCTGGACGGAGCATCATTCCCCGTTTTGAGCCCAACCCGGGCACGGCCGGATGCGACTCTCACTGACCCATAAAATCACCCTGGCGCCCATCGTCGTGGCGCTCCTGTTCGTTCTCCTCTCCCAGGGCTACACGGTGCCTCGGTTCCAGAGGGCCTTCGAGGCGCAGGGCCAGGAGCTGGGCGGCGCGCTGCCCAAGGTGCTGGCCTCCGCGCTGGCGGATGCCCTGAAGCGGGAGGAACACGCGGAGGTCCAGCAGACGCTGGCGTCCGTGGCGCGGCATGGCGGCGTGGCCTACGTCGCGGTCTTCGACCGAAGCGGCGAGCTGGTGGCCGTGGCCGGTGACAAGGCCCAGGTGTTCCGCGACGCGCGCGAGCGGCTGCCCACGTCGGGAGAAGGAGGCGTCCTCCTGGAGGGCGCTGACGAACTCCAGGATCATATGGCGCAGGTGCCGGGGGGCGTTGGCCGGGTCCATGTCGGCGTCGACCGCTCCCAGGCGCAGGGCCAGGCGAAGAGCGCGCTCGCCAACGCGGGCATCGCCGCGCTCATCGCGTTGTTCGTCTTCGCGGCGGCGGCCTTCGCCGTCAGCCGCGCCATTGTCGCGCCGCTGGTCCGGCTCGAGGCCGTGGTGCGGCGGATCGCCGTCAATGGCGACCTGCGCGAGGTCATCCGCGTCGATTCCGAAGACGAGGTGGGACAGCTCGCGCGGGCCGTGGGCCTGTTGGTAGGCAAGTTGAAGGAGCTGCTGCACCAGCTCCAGTCCTCCACGGAGCTGCTGAGCGACTCGGTGTTCGGCCTGACGGAGTCCGCCGAGCAGCAGAACGAGATGGTGACGCGGCATGCCGCGGCGCTTCAGGAGACGCAGGTGACGGCGCAGGAGATTCGCCAGACGGCGCTGCTGGCCTCGGGCTCCGCCGAGTCCGTCATCCAGGTGGCCGAGCGCGCCGAGCAGCTCAGCCGCACCGGCGAAGAGGCCGTCTCGGCCAGCATCGAGGGCATGGAGGACGTGCGCAACCAGGTGGCGGAGATTGCCGCGCGCATCACCGCCCTGGGTGAGCGGACCCGGCAGATCAGCGGCATCACGGAGACGGTGAAGGATCTGGCGGACCAGTCCCACCTGCTGGCCGTCAACGCGGCCATCGAAGCGGCGCGCTCGGGGGAGCACGGTCAGGGCTTCGCGGTGGTGGCCCGGGAGATTCGCGCGCTGGCGGACCAGTCCATCCGCGCCACCAATCAGGTGCGGAGCATCCTCCTGGACATCAACAAGGCCATCATCGGCACGGTGGAGATTACCGCCGAGGGCACCGAGCGCATGGAGGCGGGCCTGACACAGGTCCGCGCGTCCGGGGATACCCTGAAGGAG
>Ga0182745_1000726_pt1 | contig 34551 bp, 28 predicted proteins | sample eDN3rd30CKraftBY_FD_128523 | JGI IMG/M metagenome (GOLD analysis project Ga0182745, IMG submission 128523) | Enriched backyard soil microbial communities from Emeryville, California, USA - eDNA 3rd pass 30_C Kraft BY (version 2) (version 2) | ecosystem: Environmental > Terrestrial > Soil >...
CAAGGTGCTGCGCATGCGTTTCGGTATCGACATGAACACCGACCACACCCTCGAAGAGGTGGGCAAGCAGTTTGACGTAACGCGTGAGCGGATCCGTCAGATCGAAGCGAAGGCGTTGCGCAAACTGCGCCACCCGACCCGCAGCGAGCACCTGCGCTCCTTCCTCGACGAGTGATGACAAAACCCCGGCCCAGGCCGGGGTTTTTCTTTAGTGGCCCGCCACATAAAGCCCCCCTTCCGTTGCACGCCTGCAGCAATGCCCGTCTACACTCGACTTCAGACCACCTGAGTGCGAGGCTGCCATGTCCTTGAAGCCGGCCATTCTGTTGCTGATCCTGATTCTGTGGAACACAACGGCCGGCGCCCTGACCCTGACAGACGAGGAGAAAACCTGGCTGGCTGCCCACCCGCAGCTCAACCTGGGCGTAGACGCCTCTTGGCCACCGTTCGAGTTTCGCGACCAGGAGGGCCGTTACCAGGGATTGGCCGCCGACTACATTGCCATGATCCAGCAGCGCCTGGGTGTGACGTTCAAACCGGTCGAGCCCAGCAGTTGGACCGAGGTGCTGGCGCAGGCGCGGGAAAGCCGTATCGACCTGCTGCCCGGCATCATGTCCACTCCGGAACGCCAGGGCTTTCTGGCCTTCACTCGCCCGTACCTCGACTTCCCCATTGTCATCCTCGCGCACAAAGGCGGCGCACAACCGCGAAAGCTGGCTGACCTGTACGGCTTGAAAATCGCCGTAGTAGAAAACTACGCCCCGCACGAGTTGCTGCGTACCCACCACCCGGACCTCAACCTGGTTGCCCTGCCAAACGTCAGCTCCACGCTGCAAGCACTGGCCACCGACCAGGTGGATGCCGTGGTCGGTGACCTCGCTTCCAGTATCTGGAGCCTGCGCCAACTCAAGCTCGAAGGCCTCTACGTCAGCGGCGAAACGCCCTACCGTTATCAGCTGGCGATGGCCGTCCCCCGCGACAAGAGCGTGCTGGTCGGCATTCTCGATAAAGTGATGGCCGACATGAGCAGCAGCGAAATCAGCCAGATCCAGCAGCACTGGGTGGGCAATGTAGTCGACCAGCGGATGTTCTGGTCCGACCTGCTGGTGTATGGCCTGCCAGCGGTGCTGTTGCTGATGGCTGTGCTGGCAGTGGTCATTCGCATCAACCGCCGACTCAGCTCGGAAATATCCCGGCGCATCGCCCTGGAGCAAGAGCTGCGCAGCAGCGAATACCACTATCGCGGCCTGGTCGAGAGCCTGTCAGCCATCGCCTGGGAAGCCGATGCCAACGACTTCACCTACAGCTACGTTTCACCCCATGCCGAAGACCTGCTCGGCTACCCATTGAGTGACTGGCTCAGGCCCGGTTTCTGGCGCAGCATCCTGCATCCGGAGGACGCGCTCTGGGCACAGGCCTACTGCGACAGCGAGACCGCAGCGGGGCGCGACCACAGCCTGGACTACCGAGTGATCCGGGCTGATGGCCAGCCCCTCTGGGTACGCAACATCGTCAGCATGATCGAACACGGCCACCAGCCCGTGATGCGCGGGCTGATGATCGACATCAGCGAAACCAAGCGCACTGAGGACGCCCTGCGCCTGTCCGAACAGAAGTTCGCCTCGGTATTCCAGCAGTGTCCCGATATATTGCTGATCGCGCGCCACAGCGATGGCTGCCTGCTGGAGGTGAACGAGGCTTTCGAAGAGCAGATCGGCCTGCCGCCAGACCAGGTCATTGGCCGCACCGCCACCGACCTTGGCCTTTGGGGCGTAGAAGGCAGTGGCCCGCTCCTGCTTGAAAGGTTGCACCAAGGTGGTATCCGCAACCTGGAAATGAGCTTCCGCCGCAGCAACGGCCAACTGTTCACCGGCCTGACTTCGGCCGAAACCTTCGAACTGGACGGCACACCCGCGCTAGTTGTGGCAGTACGCGACATCAGCCAGCTGAAGGAGACCCAGCAGCAGCTGCAAACTTCAGAAGAAAAGTTCGCAAAGGCCTTCCACGCCTCGCCCGACGGCCTGCTGCTATCGCGCCAGAGCGACGGGTTGCTGCTGGAGGTGAACGAGGGCTTCTGTCGCCTCACCGGCTACGCCCTCAACCCAACCATCGACCAGACCTCGCTAGACCTGGGTATCTGGGTCGACCTCAACGAGCGCAAACACCTGGTTGACCAGCTCAACCGCGACGGCTTCGTGCGCGACTTCACCTGCCATATCCGTCGCAGCGACGGGCAGATCCGCCTTTGCGAGCTGTCCGCCCGCCCCCTGCCGATTACCGGCGTCGACTGCATGCTGACCATCGCCCGCGACATCACCGAGCGTCACCTGATGCAAGAAAAACTGCAGCTGGCCGCCACCGTGTTCGAGAACACCGCCGAAGGCGTGCTGATCACCGACATTGACCAGCGCATCAGTGCCGTCAACCGCGCCTTCAGCGAGATCACCGGCTACAGCGAGATCGAGGCCCTCGGCCAGACTCCGCGCCTGCTCGCCTCGGGCCAGCACGACAGCGCTTTCTATCTGGCCATGTGGCACCAGCTTACAGACGAGGGCCACTGGCAGGGCGAAATCTACAACAAGCGCAAGAACGGCGAGCTTTACCCAAGCTGGCTGACCATCAGCGCCGTGCGCAACAGCGACCGCGAGGTCACTCACTTCGTGGCGGTTTTTGCTGACATCTCCAGCATCAAGCACGCCCAGGCCAAACTCGACTATCAGGCCCACCACGACCCGCTGACCGGCCTGCCCAATCGCACCCTGTTCGAAAACCGGCTACAGGGTGTGCTCACCTGCGCGCAGGTGTCCAACCGCCAGGGCGCAGTGCTGTTCCTGGACCTCGACCGCTTCAAGCATATCAACGACAGCCTTGGCCACCCGGTCGGCGACCTGCTGCTCAAGGGCATCGCCCAGCGCCTGAAAGAACAGGTACGCGACGTTGACACCGTAGCCCGCCTGGGTGGCGACGAATTCATCATTCTGCTGCCCGGCCTGCACAAGCCCAGTGACGCCAGCACTATCGCCAACAAGCTATTGGCCTGCTTCAACGCACCGTTCCAGGCCGGCGAGCACGAGTTTTTCACCAGCGCCAGCATCGGCATCAGTCTTTACCCACAGGATGGCACTGACGTCTCCACACTGATCCGCAACGCCGACGCTGCCATGTACCGCTCCAAAGCCAAAGGCCGCAACCGCGTCGAAGCCTACACCCGCGACCTCACCGCCCAGGCCAGCGAGCGCATCGCCCTGGAGCATGAGCTGCGCCGGGCCGTCGAACGCAACGAAATGAGCCTGTGCTTCCAGCCCAAGCTCAGCCTGAAGACCCAGAGCCTGGTGGGTGCCGAAGCGCTGATCCGCTGGAGCCACCCGACCTTTGGTGAGGTACCGCCGGAACACTTCATCCACCTGGCGGAAGAGAACGGCACCATCCTGCAGCTCGGCGACTGGGTACTGGAGCAAGCCTGCCGGCAGATGCAGGCCTGGAAGCAGCACTATGAACCCTTCGGCCCGCTGTCGATCAACCTTGCCGGCGCCCAGCTGCGCCACCCACACCTGGCACGGCGCATCGAACAACTGCTCAAGCACTACCAGCTGAGGGCCGGTGACCTGCAGCTGGAAATCACCGAGAACTTCATCATGAGCCAGGCAGAAGAGGCCCTGGCCGTGCTGTACCAGTTGAAGAAACTCGGCGTACAGCTAGCCATCGACGATTTTGGCACCGGCTATTCGTCGCTGAGCTACCTGAAGCGCCTGCCGCTGGACATCCTCAAGATCGACAAGTCGTTCATCCGCGGCCTGCCCGACGACCCACACGACGCCGCCATCGCCCGGGCGATCATTGCCCTGGGCCGCAGCATGCAGTTGACCATCATTGCCGAAGGCGTGGAGAACCAGGCCCAGCAGCGTTTTCTGGCGGCCGAGGGCTGCGAGCAGATCCAGGGCTACATCGTCAGCCTCCCTCTACCGCCAGAGGAATTCGCGGCCGCGTTTCTTCGCATAGCACTATCGGATCTTTCAGATGGCACAGGTGCGAAACCCTCGTTATAATCCGCCCACTTACTGAGGGCCTATAGCTCAGTTGGTTAGAGCAGAGGACTCATAATCCTTTGGTCCACGGTTCGAGTCCGTGTGGGCCCACCACCTTCAAAGCCGCGCACTGCGCGGCTTTGTGCTTTTCAGAGGTGTGGCCTCACGAATAATCCTATGGTCCAAAGGTACAATTTAGGTACAGTGCAGTTCTGTCTGCTCGCCTTTGGAGTCCTCAGATGGCCACAATTGTCAAAACCCCTGCCGGCACTTGGAAAGCTGTCATCCGCAAAACGGGATGGCCCACCAACTCTAAAACCTTCCGAACTAAACGCGACGCAGAAGACTGGTCACGTCGTACCGAGGACGAAATGGTGCGAGGGGTTTACATCCAGCGCAGCGGCTCAGAGCGCCTAACGCTTGAGAAAGCACTGGAGCGCTATCTGGCCGAGGTCACCCCAAGTAAAAAACCCACCACGCAGAAAGCCGAGGCGACCAAGGCCAAGCAGCTGATCGAACATCTGGGCAAATACTCCTTGGCCGCCCTCTCCGCCGAAGTTATCGCCAGTTACCGCGACACCCGACTGGGCGCCCTGAGCAAGCGTGGCGTCCCCGTTAGCAATAACACCGTGCGCCTCGAGATAGCCTTGCTTAGCCATCTCTATACCGTGGCGATTCAAGAATGGGGGCTCGGACTGACATTTAACCCGGTGCTCAATATTCGCAAACCGAGCCCTGGAGAAGGCCGCGACCGCCGACTGTCAGCCGATGAAGAACGACGCCTGCTTAGCGCCGCTAGCACACACAGCAACCCTATGCTTGGCTGGATCGTCCGTATCGCCCTGGAGACGGGCATGCGCTCATCGGAGATCACAGGTCTACGCTGTCACCAGGTCGACCTGAAAAAGCGTGTAGTACGCTTGTCAGACACAAAAAATGATAGTGCCCGGACCGTTCCCCTCACCAAACTGGCTACGGACACCTTCAAGGCCGCTTTGGATAATCCAGTCCGCCCGGCCGATTGCAACCTCGTATTCTTTGGCGAGCCTGGCAAGGACGGTAAACGCCGCCCCTATGCCTTCACAAAGAAATGGGGACTACTCAAGACTAAGCTAGGAATGTCTGACCTGCGCTTTCACGATCTACGCCACGAAGCAGTGAGTCGGCTTGTAGAAAGCGGTATGTCGGACCAGAAGGTCTCAGCCATAAGTGGCCATAAATCGATGCAGATGCTCCGGCGCTATACGCATCTGAGAGCCGAAGACCTGGTGAAAGATTTAGATGCTATCGGCCGCCCGAAGAAAAAGCGAAAAGCATGACGTTCGATGAGCTACGCCTAAAGAGGCAGGATCAGTTGGAGCTACTGGCTCCAATTCTGTCGCAAGCAGACGCTGATCGATGTATGGCACTGGGGGAAGATTTTATCAGGAGTTTAGCCACCTCCCTGAATCAGCAGGAGGCGATCCGCAGTCCCTCAAACCCTTCGCCTGACTCCACTATATGCGGGCTGCTCAGCTCGTTGAAGCTTAGCCTAGACGATCGTGGAAGAACGTTAGCGATGCTTCCTACCGACAAGTTCGCTAGTCGACAGCTCGGGCTAGACCTTTTGACCTACAGCGAACTCCATGAGAACGATCCCTTTCTTGAGGCAGAACTTCTCAAGCTTGTCCTGGCTCGCTTTCATGCCAGAACTAACTACTGGAGAGAAGTCGCACGACTCTTGCCGTGCGAGGGAAAGTTGTCCTGAGCGAATTTATAGCTCGCTTTCCGGCATCCCTGCCGGTGCTGGTGGCCAGACCCGGGCATAAAGCCGCCCGGCCCTGGCGCGGCATCCATGCCTCACCAGCTGTGCAACAAAGAATACTACACACCTGTGTTAGCAACCGACAGCAACACTAACGCTCAAGGAATAGCATGATGGCAATAACTTTATTTGGATTATTTTTTATCCTACCGGTTCTCTCTGGCTATATTGCAAACATCCTGAGCTCAAGAGACAAAAAGTTATGGTGGTATAAACGACTACGTAGGATCAAGCGTTGGAAAAAGCCAGAATATTCAGCCGCAGCGTTCATTGTTGCCACCGTTGCATTTTATGCCCTGGGCCTTTCTGCAATCATGGGAAACAAATCCAACACAACAACTGCGCTAACCGTACTATCAATAAACTGCCTATCCGCTTTTGTATTTCTGTACTATCACTGGAATATTTCCGCTTTTATTGCGCGGCACTGGGAGTTATGTAAGACCCTGATCACGCCAGTGGTGGTATGCGTAGCAACGCTTTCAAAGATTTACTCCGACGCGGCAATTGCTGAGCTTAGCGGCCTCTCTCCTGCAGACCTGCCAGGCACTCAACTATTCCTTACTCTAATCCTGACACCAACAATATGGTTCTTCGCAGCATCACTAGCTTTTGGGTATGCGAGCCTATTATTGATTCCCGCTCTTTTAGTCAAGAACCTAGTGGATGAGTATCGTAGAAACAATAAAAAATACCCCCTTCGCAAAAAGAAAAAATCCTCACCAGCCATGGCAATAGTTGCGCTTTCGTTAGGAGCCATAATACTACTTACTTTAATGCAGAAAGTTGCAAGCAAGAGCTTTTATGAGCCTAGACTAAGACAGGCCATTGCATTCTCATCTTTCCACCTACCAACATCATATTGCGGATTTAAAGACACTAACGGCGTTAACGTTACGACCATACCGGATGATCGTGCGGCGTTAGCAATACCTGATATTAAGCTTGGCTATAAGTTTGTGAAAATCAGCTGCACCCCGCCGATCAAAATAGACAACGAGACCAAACAAATCCTGGAAAACACTACTGGCGATCAGAATAAAATTGCTCCAAGGGAGACAGCCTCTCACCAACAATAGTTACACAGCGACCTGGTCAACTCAGAATTAAAACAGCTGATAAAGTGCTCCGCAGCCTCGCACTAGACACCTGTTGCTTCTCAACTCTGACCTTTACGCCGCTCAGCAGCGTAATGACGAGTCTGGTATTTCAAGATGCAGGCGGTGTCAAGCCGCTCTGCCTCACCCAAACCCCACCCCTGCGCGAGTACATCTGGCCATTTTGCGCCGCTTCCCCGGGGTGGTGGCGGCGAAAGCACAAAAATAATTTTCAATGAGTCCCAACGTGGTGAGCGTACGAGCTCTGTCAACTCTATACGTCTTTGCTCGGTCAGCGCGGTACCATAACGCCTCAGGCGATCCAGGGTATACAGAGCTCGACGCAATTCCATATCTTGGAGGCCATTAACGACCTCTATAACCAGAGGCATAGGGTCAGGGTGGTACCAAAGATTCAAAGCAGTCTCAATCAATACTTCAGGATCGGCGTGATTAAGCTCTCCCTGGACCAACCTCTTCAGCGGATGCATCAACCTTACTCCTCGCCAGCAGCTACGACGAGGTTTTCTAAAAATAATTGGAACGCCTGCTCTGTCACCTTGCTCGCAGCAGCCAGTTTGTATGCATCTACAACAGCTTCCAGCGCTGGCTGCAACATACCAGTGAATTTCTCTAACAGCATCTCACCATTGAGGGTATCAAGCTCTGGAGCAACTTCTGTTAGTAAATCCTGCGTGAGGTTTTGGGGGAAAAGCTGACGTGGTAGGATATTGGAAGCCATTAGGATCTCCTGTCGATCTTTTTGGTCAGACGCTGGATAGGGCTGCAACCCCATCCAGCGTCGTCACTTTATCTCCACCCGCTAATTTTAGTCCAGCCTTCGTGTCTGTCTGTTTGTTTTTTCTTTAAGACATACAAACAGAAGAAACCATTATTTTTCGTAAATCATTGAATTTAAAGGATTTTGTCAGTTAAAGGTGAAAGCTTATGGGGCCTAAGGTGAAAGGATATGGGGCGAAAGGTGAAGAGATATGGGGCGACGACTTTAATAGGTGAACATTTATGGGGAGCAAAGGTGAAAACTTATGGGGTTAAAAGTGAAAGTTTATGGGGCGAAGGTGCATATTTATGGGGAAGCCATTGTTAGATCTTTTTTTCATATAAAACCAGCACATCAATAAACATGCAGAATTAAAAGCACCAAAACAATAACAGATAATATCAATTAATACGCAATAATACGCCACAATAACAACAAGACAGTACAAGAGATCATTTCACGGCTAGTTGACCAAGCCCAGCTCGGAAATTTTAAATAACCACAGCACTTGCCATTCAGCTGTGGAGAATTCCGGTGAAAAACAAATTCGAAGAAGCCATGATTGCAGAGTTTGGTCTTCTAATGTCTCCCACTCAACTTGCCAAGCTACTTGGTAGATCACCAGAAGCACTCCGCGCTCACCTAACTCGTTACAAGAATGACAATTTTTGCAAAAGCCTCAATGGCACCTCTGTAAAAGTTGGTCGCCGTGTTTATTACAGAACGCCAGAAGTTGCGGAGATTCTCGCATGTCGGGCCTAATAAGCTGGCTGGGCTCACCGCGCGTTAGCCGTCTAACGCACAGAGTGTTCTATCTTCTTCTACTCCTCACCAACCTAGCAGTTCCCTTGGGGCAACATCGCGCCTGGGGTGGATTGCCAGGCTGGTGGTTGTTCCCCACAACTGCCGTACTGGCCCTTTTTGCTGTGCAACAGTATTTGTCCGGCGGGGGTCAGTTTTATGCGCTTGCGGGCATCCCGTATGCCTTGCTGTATGTGTTTGACGCTAGTGCCACGCCTCTAGTTTTACCGCCGGCACAGCGGGGGACAGCCAGATGAGAAAATCGTTGCTGCTTTACCTACTTCTGGCCGTATTTCTCGGTGGAACAGCCCACGCTGAATCCTCCAGCGGACTGAACCAATTCACACCGCCCCCGGGTGACACCTCCATAGACTTCCTAGAAGAAGTGTTCGGCTCGATCGTGGGGACCATCCATTCTGGCGGGAACGTAGAGGGCGGCGAGACCGAGGACGTGCTGGGCAGCATGATGTCCGTGTTCGGCGGAGCCGTAATGTTCTTGGGCATGATCTTCATCGCCTACACCACGATCAAAGGCACTGTCGACTCCGCTCAGGACGGCGAGATCCTTGGCCGGAAGATGAGTGACATTTGGATCCCGCTGCGTACCGCTGCTGGCGGTGCCCTGCTGCTACCGCTTGGGCATGGCTATTCGCTTATCCAGATCATGGTGCTGTGGCTCGCGATTCAAGGTGTCGGGGTTGGGGATGCAATCTGGAGCCAAGCCGTCGACCAAATCGGCAAGGACGGGATGCTGTCGCGGCCGCTGATCCCTGACTCCCGACCGCTCGCGGCCAACATCCTGAAATTCGAAGTCTGCACCGCGGCGATGAACAAGCAGTTCGAGGCCTCTGGCCGGTCGACTCGCATCCAGGCTGTCGCATCCACCCGCAAGGTCGTCAACACCGGGGAGATCGACGTCGACATCACCGATGCCATACCGGTCTATGGCGGCATCAACATGGTGCAGAAGTACAACAAGGCGAGTTACAACGTCACCGACTACAAGTGGAAGGCCAACGACAACTCCTACATCAACCCAGATGTGTGCGGCGCCCTCACCTGGAAGCAGTCCTGGGAGGCCTCGGAGGGCAACAGCAACACTAAGGTCATCAAAGAGCCGATTCTCGCGGCGCACGCCAAAGCCATCCAGCAGATGATCCAGGATATCCGGCCGACGGCACAGCAGATCGTCGCCGGGCAAAAACCAGCCCCGGGCGTAATAGACGCCGCGGCGAACACTTACGAAAACTCACTTCGCACCGCCGCCAAGACCGCTGTGATGCAAACCAGTGATCGCGCTGCAGCGGACTTCCTCAAGGCCGCTAAGGACGGCGGCTGGCTGTTCGCCGGCACCTGGTACAACCACATCGTCAAAATGAACGACGTGATGCAATCCACGTTGAACGGACTGCCGGCAGCCGATCCCATTGCCATCGTCGACAAGGAGACCAAGGAGACACTCCAGACATACGCCGACGTCATGCTCACCGCCGACGAGTATGCCAAGCACCGCGTCGACTCGGTCCGTAACACCTACTACGCCGAGACCAACGTGCGGGAGCCCCGTGATGGAGAAGGCGCCTGGGAGTACGTCAAGAAGATGATGTCCGCCCCGTTCATGGGCGCGATCAACCAGATGACGCAGAGCATCGCTGGTTCCAACCTCAACCACATGAGCCAGATGAAAAGCTTCGGCGATGTCATCGTGACAACCGGTGAGGTGATGCTCGCGGCCATGACCAGCGCCACTGGCGTCGCGAACTCCTGGGCAGTACAGGCCACAGTGAAAGTGGGTTTCGACGCCGGCGCGGTCTTTCAATTTCTATCAGGAATACTCACAACCTTGATACTGCTGTTGTTCTTCTTCGGGGTGACGTTGAGCACCTATGTCCCCATGATCCCCTTCATCACCTGGACTACCTCCATAGTGAACTGGTTCGTTCTCGTGTTGGAGTCGGTGATCGCTGCTCCCCTTTTCGCTGTCGCTCATGTTCATCCTGACGGGGACGACGCCGTCGGACGAGCTGGCCAAGGCTACATGATGATCCTGTCACTGGTGATGCGACCAGCGCTGATGCTGTTCGGCCTTATTGGCGGCATGCTGCTCACCCAACCAATCGTTGGTTATATCAACGCGGCATTCATGTCAGTCGTCTCAGGGATCCAGGCCGATAGCATGACGGGCATCGTGAGCTTCATCGCCTACGTCGCCATCTATGTGGTGTTGATGACAACCGTGGTGCATATCGTGTTCAGCCTGATCCACTGGGTGCCAGACAACATCCTGCGCTGGATCGGTAATGGATCTACTGGAGGTATCGCCGACGCGGAGCGCACCGGCGACAGTGGTCAGGACGTATTCGTCGGAGGGGTACGCGAAGCCAAGCATGGCTCGGGATTGGGGCGACATCAAGCCGCACGGCCAGACGGTTCGAACTCCAAGGAGATTGCTAGACCGAATCCAGGTAATGACACATTACTTGGCGGGCCACCTCCGGGAACGTGACTACCTCCGAAGGCGGCTCTGTTCGTAGCCCTTATCCTCTAAGAACTCGTTAAGTTCCCGCTGCCGAATGGAGTCTCGATACTCTTTCGATAGTAGCGGGGACTCGGGGGAAGTTTTCTTCAGCTCATCAAGTAGTAGGCGAAGAACAAAGTCATTTGCCTCGAATTGCCCTTGCATTATTTCAATTCGCTCATTGAGCGTATGTATGGTGCGCTTTAAGCCTTCTGAATAAGCACGCCATTCCCCAATCGCTGACTCATAAGAATTTTGTACTGCACGCGAGTTTGCGTATCCAGCGGAGAGGCCTGCTTGGTATCCGGATGACATGTTAAACCTCCACACAATGTTCTATTGCTATTCAAGCAGAGGAAGCCATCACTCACAAGAAGCAGGCGAAGAAAAAGTTACATGTGACCTAAAAAACGGTAAGGCATATGTGACCTAAAAATGGATAGGTCGTAAGTGACCTAAAAAATAAACACATTCACGCAGCTGCGTGAATGTGGGCACCGGTCGCCGGGACGGCGATTCGCGTAGCGAAAGGTGCACATCAGACAACCTGATCAGTCGAGTTAGGTCACAGGACATAGCACTATGAAAACCCAGGAAGAAATCTTCAAGATCGTTAAAACAGCTCGCCAAATAATAAAGGCGCTGCCACCCAAAAAGCTAACTAAGTCAACCGATGACGGTTACGTGCGCGAATACAACCGCATGGTTGGAGAGGATGGGGCTAATCCAGATAAATTATGGTTAGCTATCTGCGCAACTCAAAGTAAGTCCACATACCGGAGACGAGTAGCCGCAACCATGTACTGTTGTCATCTTCAGCTTCAGGAGGCATTGCGAATACAAGACGCTGCCCAGCGTGCAGGTGATATGGATCTACTAAGACACCAAGTGGCGGTGATCGAAGAGGTAGTAGGGATCCTGAATATTTTAGATAGACACAAAGGACTTTGCCCTCTCAAAGATACAGTAAGAAGGAGATCCAAACGGTCTGATCTAAAATATCTACCTAAAAATTGGCGAAATCAACTACATAAGCAACTTAAGGGTAGCAAGTATGAGCTAGCTTATTTGGTGGAAGCGGTATCCGGATGTCGGCCTGGCGAGCTTGAGAAAGGAGCCAAAGTCATTTGCTCCAGAGAAGAAAACCTGTTGACTGTCCGAATCGATAACGGAGTCAAGGTCACTGAGCAGAAAGGTCAGCCCTGGCGCGAGATCACATATCAGGTCGATGAAAACCCACTGATTAGGGCTTTATTTGAGGTCTGCACAGATGTTGTGTCGGGGAAGCAAAGGACCGAGACCGTTGTCTACATCGAGAAAACTACCAACTGGCGTGCAGCGTTGTCGTCGGCCGGGCAAAAGCTGTGGCCTGAACTGAGATTCAGGGTATGCCCGTACCACCTTCGCAATGCCGCAGCTAGCGACTGGAAACGGGCCGGACGTAGTGAAGGAGAGGTCTCGGCCGCATTAGGCCACTGCGTAAACAAGACGTCTAGCAGTTATGGCCAGTTCCAGATTGGGCGAGCAGACGGCGGTTTGAGTCCGGTAGAGGTAAGTGCTGCACGTCCTATACTGGATACCCGGAATCTCAATACCTATTTTGGGCAGCCCCCCTTACCTAAAAACTAAAGGCACCGCCGTCATTGTGACTTGGCACAAAGCAGCAGAGCTTCGCTCTGCCTGCACTACGCTCGCTCGCTTCCTAATCATATCCGAGTTAAATTTTAGAAATTAGAGGCCCTTCGAAATCAATTACATTAACAGGCAATCCGTCAATCATTTTCTTCAAGTCGTCATACTTTTCACTAGTTGCAATTATGACCTGCCGCTCCATACTACGCGTTTCAGATGCTCTCTCGATAAACGTTTTGAAATTGACTTCTTTTGTCTCTTGCTGGCGCGGCTCATCCAGCATTAGTACCCCTAAGTGATTTGTGGCAAGCCCATTCAGATGAAAATCTAAAGTCAGCAAGGAATATAAGTATGCCCAAATCACCCGAATGTTATCACTCGCAGATGCCTCTGACCCCAGATCAACGTCGTCAATAGCGGGCTTATAAGTTCGCTTTGAAATCTCAAAGTCTTCGATAGGTGTACTTTTGTATTCAAAGTCGCTTAGATTTTTCTTAAACTGCTCAATCAACACACTAAATTTTATATAGTCGTTTCGGCTGAACCCATCCCAGGGCAGCTTAGAAATTGCGCCCGCCACATTTGACCATTCGAGTTTTGTGGAGATTAGCTTTTCTTTTATTTCGGACTCAAGAGTCAGGGCTCGCTCGATCGCCTCTATTTTCTCTTCTAGTATAATTTCCTTTCTTAGCTGCGCCCTAGATGGAGCACCTTTCACATCAAGAAGGCTTTCCTTTAATGAACGGATTTCAGATCTAGTGAGATTGACCCTGTCTTGTGCCTTAAGTATTAAAGTTTTCTTAGCTAAGGCCTTGTTCTCTTCTCCCGCCCTAAGGGACTCAAAGACAGATACTTGCTTTTCCAGATATTTAATATTGTCATCTATCCCCAGCGCCGACTGATTGTGCATATGAGGGAGCAACGAGTCTTGAACAGGTTGATTGCAAGTAGGGCACCGGCCATCCAGAAATTTGAAGTTCTCAGCAGACCCGTACTCTTGTATCTTCTTTATATCTCGATATTTTCGTAGCCCTTCTTTAACTGAAGAGATGCGTTTTTCTATCGAGCGTACATAGTCTTCACTAACATCAACATCTGATAGCAATATTGAGATAGCGGATTCCTCTTCCGAGAGCCTACTCATTAAAAGGCCAAGTTCTCTTTCTTGGGCTTGAACTCTCAAGCCATGCCCATCACTCGAAGCGGACTCTTTTTTAAGGGCCAATAGTTCCGACCTCAGAGCAACAAGATGGTCAAGAAGATTAACCTTGTGCGACTGAGGATCTAACACATACAGATCAGTCGTGCTATTTACAGACTCTTGTTTACCTACTTCATCACTTATAGAGGAGTCAACGAATGCATATACCTGCTTCGCCGCGGATACTAGCCGTTCGACAGACAGGACCCAGGTAGCCTCAAGATCACTTTTCTTGACAGCTAACTGCTGCCTCTTTCGATTATTTTCTTGAATATCTAAGGCAAGATTATATTCCAGAACGCGGCTTGCTAAATCCTTAATACCAAGATAAGTAGGAAGCACATTGAGAATCCCGCCCCACCCCCTAGTTTGCTCGACATAATTAACCGAAAAGATAGATTCCAAATAAAGTGGGCAGGTACTTCCATCATACTTGACAACCTGAGGATCCTCTATCCCAAGAAATCTCTCAAGAAAATTATGAAACCCGCGCTCTCTAACTGCCGCACCTGGATCTCTAACAAAGAAATCAGAAAAGGAAGAGTCAGAGAGAAAATTTATTTCATCAATCGGTTTATCATATACCGATATGACTCTGTTTTTTTCTTCAACACTACTTCTGGCAACTGTGATCGCCTTGCCATTAACATTGGAAATCTCTAGATAGATCTTTGACTCTGTTACTAACGCATAGCCTCCATCCGCTTTTTTTAGTCTCGTGGTCAAAGCTGACTTTAAAGGACTCTTTCTGCTGGGACCTAGGGTGCCCTCTAGCCCCAGTGCATATACAATACTCTGAACGCAGGTGGATTTACCGAGAGTGTTGTCAGCTCTAATGATATTCAGCCCATATGAAAAAGGGATGTCCGCACCAAAATCCCCTTCATTTGTTCTGGATATTATCTTCAGCCTATTTATCTTAAGCTTGCTCACGGAAATCACCAGATATGAGTTTATCTACGACCGCGTCGGTAAAGAAGGACTTGCTGAAATTTTTCATAAACTCCTTTTCCTTTACAAAAACTTCCTTATCCGCATCAATTGCCTTCGCAAAAGCCATGCCCTTTTCCGACAATTTTACGCTTTTCGACGGCTCTAGCTCAAAAACTCCTTCACCCAGCCCCATGTCAATAGCTCGGTCTACAAGCGGGTCAAACCTAACATTAACACTAGTGAATAGATCTTGGACCTCGGAGGAGTAGTTATTCCGCTTTTCATTGGATGAAATTATGGAGCTAAGAGCTTGTATTTTTTTTGCGCCAGCTTTGTTTCCGGAACTCAGCCTAAGCAATATTAGCGCAATTAAAGAAAGCCTCCACAGCGGCCTAAATTCTGGTTCTACTGGGGTTCCGCTTTGACGAAAGACAACTTTATTCGGAACAACATCGAGAATGTCCATTATTCAAAGTCCAAATTACATCGCATAAGCCAGTCAGCCACCGTTCCAGCAGCAATACAGTCTAGGTTATCTTCGTGAAGCTTGCTCTTTTTTGCTAGAACTTCTTTGAGAGCAGCTATTTGCTGAGCCGGACTTTTCTGTTGGCTTTCAAAGTATTCAATATGCAATCTTTCCTCTCTCTCTATAACCCCAGAGGCAATTTGAGAGTGGTACTCTGGATATTCTTGCTTTAAGTTTCCAAGCATGTTTTGAGCGTAGATCGCCTGTTTAAGCATTACATCTCTCGCTTTCTCAATTTGAGCATGAGATGCTGGTTTTAGCTTGGCCAGCTTTACCTCTACGTTGTTTACGAAATCTGACTTATCCGTCTGAAACGCATTGACCTCGACATCAGACACAGCCTCTCGCTCTAACCTGAGAACCCTAATTCCCTGCTCAAGCAGCTCCGCCTCTTCACTCTTGAATGTATTTCTATCCCAAACCAACACATGAAAATCGTTATTATCAACGTAAGCCAAGTTAGCCTTGACAACTTCGGCAGTTTTAGTGGACGCATGGGCATTCAGATGTTTCGAGAGATGATTAGGCACAACCAAAATCCAGCGTTTGATTTTCGTCCCGCCCAGTATACTCGACAAAGTCCCTTTTTTATTATCTATGAATTTGCTTATATCGGTTGTCATCTTGTCGCGTTGCTTATCATAAAGCTGCTCCATGGTGCAGAGCTCTTCCGGACAAAAAGCTTGATAAGCATTACCACAAAATGAAAATCCCTCAATCCCAGCATCACCATTATGCCGGTCTGGTATGGGAACATAGTTTTCTTGACCATGCTTTATTCTAAGCAGATCATTTACATGCTCTTCCCATTCCTTCCTTTCCCAAACTTTATTAGGACTAATTTCCATAAATTACCCGTCATGCCGACTACATAGACCTGTAAAATGGCACTTTTCAAAATAGGGAATAAAAATTTCTATTTGACAGAAATTATTTTGTTGATTGAAAGAGTCCATTCTCTATAACTCATAATTTCACTAACTGGAACAGGCCCAATGCCATCATGCAAGATTAGTCGAGCAGGCCTGTATGCGACAAGATATTTGAGCTAGGTGGGCTTTTCAGAAGCTGCTTGCTCAGCCTATGGTGAAAAAAATCTCGCCACTGAGACTACTTGTACGCTTCGATTGAGCTGGTGAGGCATGGATGCCGAGCCAGGCCCCGGGCGGCTTTTTGCCCGGGGCCTGGACACCAGCGCCGGCAGGGACGCCGGATCGACGGTACAAAATAAGCCACTATCCCAGGTACACTAGCGGTACAGTACGAAGGTCCCCACCTGTAACCTAACGTTCGCTAACGTACTGATTGCCCTGTGCTTTCGCGTACTGTACCGTTTCCTCGTGTAACCCAATGAAACCTAGCGCAACGGTGTCATTGGCGAACTCATAATCCTTTGGTCCACGGTTCGAGTCCGTGTGGGCCCACCAGCTTACAAGCCGCGCATTGCGCGGCTTTTTCATGCCCGCAAGAAATAAATGTTCGGGGGCGTGTACATCCAGCGCAGCGGCGCCGGCCGCATGACCTTGGAAGTAGCGCTGAAACGGTATCTCAGCGAAATCAGCCCACCAAGAAGCCGATCACCCAGCACGCCGATAATCGCGGAAAGGTGCCCTATCGATACTTCAAGCCAAACACCCTAGCTTGAGGATCAGACAATGAGCCGAATAGGCGCCATTATCAGCTCACAAAATGAGCCGAATATGCTCGCTAATCGGCTCACAGATGAGCAAGCCCATGAATGAACCTGGGCCTGCCCCGTGACAACGGACGCCAGGAAGCTGGCTACAGAGCCAACTGCCTCAAGCCTTTGCGTATTCGTTCGGTGCGCTCATCACTAGCGCGGCGCCTGGGCTAAACGAAGGAGGCCGCACCACTGCACGTTCCAGTCCATCGGGCGATGATGGCCATCAACCATGGGCAACCCCATAAGAACCCTCCCAGTCTGCTCCACCACCCCCTCTGCCAACGTCCGCAAATGTACCGCTGTCAGTTAACCCCCTCCAGGACGCATCTCGACCTGCCGTGGGTTGTAGAAGGTCATGCCAGGCGGAATATCCCGCGTAACCAACGACATCGCGCCAATCACCACGTCATCGCCAATGTCGATGCGATCAGCAACGATGCAACTGTTGGCGCCCATGCTCACGTTGTCACCAATGCGCAGTGCGTACTCCTGCAACCCCAGGGTCTTGATGCCGATCGAGCAGTTCTGCCGGATGAAGAAGTTGCGCCCGATGCTTACATGCCGGGTAACCACCACCCCCGGCAGGTGCGCGATGCGCAGGCCGGGGGCGATCTGGGCGCCGATGTCGATGTCCACCCCATACTTGAGGTTGAGCCGCTGCTGCATGCGCCTGGCGTGGCGCCGGGCCAGGCCGCCGCGGGCGTCGAGGTACTGGGCCAAGCGATAGGCGAAAAGGAAACGCAGTTTGTTGTCCTTGCGTGCGCGGCGCAGCACGTTGAACAGCAGGCTGATAGGGCGTCCGGGTCTTTTCTTGTTGGAGACTTCCAGTCGCCAGCATTCGAGCAGGTGGTCGAGGTTCACGCTGAGATTTCCGTTGGACTAGCGCTTCATCATGCCGAATTAGTGCCGAAGACGCAGCCTTCGGACATGCACGGCCCTTCTCACCCAAAGTGCCAAGCCGACGCCGTCAACGGTGATCGACTGCACCTGGCCTTGCCCTGATTGGCACAGGCTGGCTAGGCTAGCGGGCCAACCGTAGAGACTCGCCATGTCGGATTCCCGCTCCATCACGCTGGATGAAATCGATCGCCAGCTGATCGCCCTGCTGCAGATCAACGCCCGCGAAAGCGTCGCCACCCTCGCCCGCCAGTTGGGTATCGCCCGCACCACCGTCAATTCGCGCCTGGAGCGGCTGGAGAAAAACAAGGTTATCTCCGGCTATGGCGTACGCCTGGGCCAGGGTGTGATAGGCGGTGGGCTGCAAGCGTACGTGGGGATCAAGGTGCAGCCACGCTCCGGCAAGGACGTGGTGCGGCGCCTGAGTGCCATGGGCCAGGTGCAGCAGTTGTGTGCGGTAAGCGGCGAGTTCGACTATGTGGCCTGGTTGCGTACGGACTCGCCTGAACAACTGGACCAATTACTCGACCAGATCGGCAGTGTCGACGGGGTGGAGAAGACCACCACGTCGATCATTCTCAGCAGCAAGGTGGACCGCGGTCAGCCGCTCTGATAATCAGGCCTCCTGCTCGTCGAAGGGCTTGTCTTGAGCTTTGGGGGGGCTGTGAGATCGAGCGCCGCCCGCGCGGCGCATCGCGAGCTGCGCTCGCTCCTACGTTTGTTTCGGGCCAGTGACGCCTGTGACAGCCGCGCGCGACCGCCTTGTTTGTACGACGCGATATCGCGCCATGCGCCAAGGGGATCGCGCGCAATTCCCCCAGGAATAACTGGCCCGAAACAAACGTAGGAGCGAGCGCAGCTCGCGATGCGCCGCGCGGGCGGCGCTCGATCTCACAGGCGACGCACCTCTACCGCCATACAGGCGGCGCTCGATCTCACAGGCGACGCACCTCTACCGCCATACAGGCGGCGCTCGGTCTCCCAGGCGGCGCACCTCTACCGCCATACCCTTAAGGCTACACCGCCTGGCATGACGTTGCGCAATGGCCGGGTGTGTTTGCCTTGGGTTTTATGGTGTTGCAGAAATCGAGCGCCGCCCGCGCGGCGCATCGCGAGCTGCGCTCGCTCCTACGTTTGTTTCGGGCCAATTATTCCTGAGGGAATTGCGCGCGATCCCCTCGGTGCATGGCGCGATATCGCGTCGTACAAACAAGGCGGTCGCGCGCGCCTGTCACAGGCGTACCTGGCCCGAAACAAACGTAGGAGCGAGCGCAGCTCGCGATGCGCCGCGCGGGCGGCGCTCGATCTCACAGCCCCCCAAAGCCCAAGACAAGCACGTCGTCATAAACAACCTCACTATTATAATTTCGACGAAATAAACTACATTAAGACAACACTCTAAACCTTAATAACGAACACCCCACGCCCTAAAATGACCTCCAGGCATCTCCTATACTCAGGCTCCGCTCCTCGCGCAGCCTCTCTGGCAAGGTCATTTCATGAACAAGAAGAACCGCCACCCCGCCGACGGCAAGAAGCCGATCACCATTTTCGGCCCGGACTTCCCTTTTGCTTTCGACGACTGGCTGGAACACCCGGCAGGCCTGGGCAGCATTCCAGCTGAGCGCCATGGGGAAGAGGTAGCCATTGTCGGTGCCGGTATCGCCGGCCTGGTAGCGGCCTACGAGCTAATGAAGCTGGGCCTCAAGCCGGTGGTGTACGAGGCGTCCAAGCTAGGCGGCCGGCTGCGCTCGCAAGCCTTCAATGGCACTGACGGGATCGTTGCCGAGCTGGGTGGCATGCGCTTCCCGGTGTCGTCCACCGCCTTCTACCACTACGTCGACAAGCTGGGCCTGGAAACCAAGCCCTTCCCCAACCCGCTGACCCCGGCCTCGGGCAGCACAGTTATCGACCTGGAAGGCCAGACCTACTACGCCGAGAAACCCACCGACCTGCCACAACTGTTTCATGAGGTAGCCGACGCCTGGGCCGATGCGCTGGAGAGCGGCGCCCAGTTCGCCGATATCCAGCAGGCCATCCGCGACCGTGATGTACCGCGCCTGAAGGAACTCTGGAACAAGCTGGTGCCGCTGTGGGACGACCGCACCTTCTACGACTTCGTCGCCACCTCGCGCTCGTTCGCCAAGCTGAGCTTCCAGCACCGCGAAGTGTTCGGTCAGGTCGGTTTCGGCACCGGCGGTTGGGACTCGGACTTCCCCAACTCGATGCTGGAAATCTTCCGCGTGGTGATGACCAACTGCGACGACCATCAGCACCTGGTGGTCGGGGGCGTGGAACAAGTGCCACAAGGCATCTGGCGCCACGTACCGGAACGCTGCGTGCATTGGCCGGAGGGCACCAGCCTGAGCACGCTGCATGGCGGCGCACCACGTACCGGGGTCAAGCGCATTGCCCGCGCCGCCGATGGCCGCCTGGCGGTCACCGACAACTGGGGCGATACCCGCCACTACAGCGCAGTACTCGCCACCTGCCAGACCTGGTTGCTGACCACCCAGATCGACTGCGAGGAATCGCTGTTCTCGCAAAAGATGTGGATGGCCTTGGACCGTACCCGCTACATGCAGTCGTCGAAAACCTTCGTCATGGTCGACCGCCCGTTCTGGAAGGACAAGGACCCGGAAACCGGCCGTGACCTGTTGAGCATGACCCTCACCGACCGCCTCACCCGCGGCACTTACCTGTTCGACAACGGCAACGACAAGCCCGGGGTGATCTGCCTGTCGTACTCGTGGATGAGCGACGCGCTGAAGATGCTGCCGCACCCGGTGGAGAAGCGTGTACAACTGGCCCTGGATGCGCTGAAGAAGATCTACCCAAAGACCGATATCGCCGGCCATATCATCGGCGACCCGATCACGGTTTCCTGGGAGGCCGACCCGTACTTCCTCGGTGCCTTCAAAGGCGCGCTGCCGGGCCATTACCGCTACAACCAGCGCATGTATGCGCACTTCATGCAGCAGGACATGCCGGCGGAGCAGCGCGGTATCTTCATTGCCGGTGACGACGTGTCATGGACCCCCGCCTGGGTTGAAGGCGCGGTGCAGACGTCGCTGAATGCGGTGTGGGGTATCATGAACCACTTTGGTGGCCACACCCACCCCGACAACCCCGGCCCAGGCGATGTGTTCAACGAAATTGGCCCGATCGCCCTGGCGGATTGAGACAAGGAGGCACCATGCGCATCGCTCTGTACCAAGGTGCACCCAAGCCACTGGATGTGCCCGGCAACCTGCAACGGCTGCGTCACCAGGCGCAGTTGGCAGCCGAACGCGGCGCGCAGTTGCTGGTTTGCCCGGAGATGTTCCTGACCGGCTACAACATCGGCCTGGCCCAGGTCGAGCGCCTGGCCGAGGCCGCCGATGGCCCGGCAGCCATGACCGTGGTGGAGATCGCCCAGGCGCACCGCATCGCCATTGTCTATGGCTACCCTGAGCGCGGCGATGACGGGGCAATCTACAACAGCGTGCAGTTGATCGATGCGCATGGCCGCAGCCTGAGCAATTACCGCAAGACCCACCTGTTCGGTGAACTGGACCGTTCGATGTTCAGCCCAGGCGCCGACTATTTCCCGGTGGTGGAACTGGAAGGCTGGAAGGTTGGCCTGCTGATCTGCTACGACATCGAGTTCCCGGAGAACGCCCGGCGCCTGGCGCTGGATGGCGCCGAGCTGATCCTGGTGCCGACGGCGAACATGACACCGTACGACTTTACCTGCCAGGTGACTGTGAGAGCCCGGGCGCAGGAAAACCAGTGCTATCTGGTGTATGCCAACTACTGCGGTGCGGAAGACGAGATCCAGTATTGCGGGCAGAGCAGCATCATCGGCCCGGATGGCAGCTTGCTGGCCATGGCCGGGCGGGATGAGTGCCAGTTGTTGGCAGAGCTGGAACATGAGCGGGTGGTGCTGGGACGCACGGCGTTTCCCTACCTGACCGATTTGCGCCAGGAGCTGCACCTGCGTAAAGGCTGACAGGGGCCGCTATGCGGCCCATTCGCGGGCACGCCCGCTCCCACGGGATCTGCGCTGCCTTTCATACCGGCGCCATACCCCGCGAATAGGCCGAGCCTGCAAACAAATCGGTTAGCATGGAAAGCCGCCACCGGAGCCCCCATGTCTGACACCACTCGCCAACTCACCCTCGCCAACGGCCTGCAGTTGACCCTGCGCAACGCCCCGCGCCTCAAACGCTCGGCCGCCGCACTGCGGGTGCATGCGGGCAGCCACGACGCAGCTGCCAGATGGCCCGGTCTGGCGCACTTCCTCGAACACCTGTTCTTCCTCGGTACACCACGCTTCCCGCTGGAAGACGGCCTGATGCGCTACGTACAAGCCGTGGGCGGACAGGTCAACGCCAGCACCCGCGAACGCGCCACCGACTTTTTCTTCGAGGTGCCACCCAACGCGCTCGATGGCGGTCTCGAGCGCCTGTGCCAAATGCTGGCAGAACCGGATCTGGGTATCGAACGCCAACGCCGTGAACGCGAAGTGATCCACGCCGAATTCATCGCCTGGTCGCGCAATCCATCGGCCCAACAGCAGTTCGCCCTGCTGCAGTCAGTCTCAGACAAGCATCCACTGGGCGCTTTTCATGCTGGCAATCCATACACCCTGGCCTTGCACGACGCAGCTTTCCAGCAAGCGCTTGCGGGCTTTCATCAGCGCTTCTACCAAGGCGGCCAGATCTGCTTGAGCCTTTGCGGGCCACAGCCGCTGGATGAACTTGAACGCCTTGCCCGGCAGCACGCCGAACTGTTCGCCGCAGGTGAGCGCGTGCCGCGAGCGCTGCCGCCGCCACTGCCCGCACTGGCTAACGCTCTGACCTTCACTCACCAAGGCCTCCCCAGCGGTGCCGAGCACGCCTTGGAACTGCTGATCGCTTACCTGGAGGACAGCCGCCCAGGTACCTGGCTGGGCGCGCTTCGCGAGCGTGGCTGGCTACAAAGCTTCACGGCCGAAAAGCTGTACGCGTTTGCCGGTCAGCTGCTGTGGCACCTTGACCTCAAGCTCAGTGCCGACGCTTGCCCGGACGAAACCTGCGCCCTGCTGCAAGGTTGGTTCAGGTTCATCCGCCAGGCCGACCGCGACCAGTTGAACCACCAATTCGGCTTGCTGCAGTGCAGCCGTGCGCAAAGTGCCAGCGCACTCGAACTGGCCCGCCGGGACAGCACAGGCCAGCCGTTCGCCAAGCTGGATGCCCAGGGGTTGCAGGCGCTTGGCGCCCTGCTGGAAAGCCTGCCAGGTAGCGACCATGGCAATTGGCAGCGCTTGCCAGTCGACCCATTGCTGATGGCTGACCTGCCCCATGCCAAGGCGCAGCCGCTGCCGGCAGCGCTGAAGATCAGTGACCAGCTCCCGCCCGCGCGCCAATACGCTGCGCTGTACCTGCGCTGGCATGTACCTTCGCCTTTGCGCCAGCAGCTAAAGCGTGTGCTGGAACAGGCACTGGCACCACTGCAGGAACGCTGTGACCGCGCCTCCGTGCAACTGCAGTACAGCAGCGCCGGAGAATACTGGCAGTTGCGCTGCGCCGGCCTGCCAGCAGCAGTGCTGCGGGCAGTGGAACAAGCCTTGGCATTGATGCTCAAGCCACCTGCCAGTTGCTGGCTGCCCTGCACGGCGCAGCCCCCTGCCCTGATCCCCATCAGGGCCCTGGTCAAGCAACTGCCAGACGCGGTACGGGGTAGCCTGCCCGCAGCGGTGCCCGCCGACACGCTGAACCAGCAGCAACTCGACAGCCTGTGGCTGCACACCGAGTGGCATGGCATGGCTACCGGCTTCGAGGATACCGCGCTAAACGCCTTGGCCACTGCGCTGCAGCAGTGCCCTGGGCAAGGCTCGCGGCCTGCCCCCCTGCCTACATGGGCAAACCAGCGCTGGCAGCATGCCCAAGTGCCAGGCAGCGAACATGCCCTGCTGCTGTTCTACCCGTTGCCTGCGGCCAAAGAAGCCGCAGGCCGTCTGTTAGCCCAGTTGCTGCAAGGACCGGTGTACCAACGCCTGCGGGTAGAATTGCAACTCGGCTATGCGGTGTTCAGCGCCTTTCGTCAGGTCGAGGGTGTTGGTGGGCTGCTGTTCGGCGTGCAGTCTCCCCACACCGGTCCGGCACAGGTGCTTAACCACCTGCTCGGCCTGCTGCGCCATGGCGTCACCCTTGACCCGGCCGCTCGCCAGGCATTGGCTGGGCAATTCGACGAGCCCGCCATGGCCAATGCCGATGTCGCCGAATGGGCGTGGCAGACACACTTGGCCACACAACCCGATAAGCTGGATGTGCTGCGCAGGTCTATCCTGACTACGCGGCAGATGGATCTGGACCACCTGCTGAGCGACCTGCTGGACCCAGGTTTCGCTTGGCTATGTTTGGCCAACGCTGCCGCGCCAGACACTTCCTGGCAGGGTGAAAAACGATGATTATTACGCGAACTGCAACGGCGCTTCTCGAATAATTAACCTTCCGGTTCAAATTTTTCTTGTAAGATAGCGCAATCTCGGTTTCAGGGAACTGCCAGCGCATGGCGGTACCCAAGTAGTAGCTGAACAACCCAACCCTCATTCGGAAGGAGTAATTCCATGTGGACCAAACCTGCATACACTGACCTGCGTATCGGCTTCGAAGTTACCATGTACTTCGCTAACCGCTAAGCCAGGTTTAGGGTTTCACGCCTCGGCCTGCCGGGGCGTTTTCGTTTTTTCCGATCCGGTTTCTGCATAGAGAGTGGCCATGTACATCCAGGTTCTCGGCTCCGCCGCCGGTGGCGGGTTCCCGCAGTGGAACTGCAACTGCGTCAACTGCAAGGGCTACCGCGATGGCACCCTGCAAGCCACGGCGCGCACCCAGTCATCCATCGCCCTGTCCGACGACGGTGTGCACTGGATACTGTGCAATGCCTCGCCCGACATCCGCGCCCAACTGCAGGCCTTTGCGCCGATGCAACCGGCCCGGGCCCTGCGCGACACCGGCATCAACGCCATCGTCCTGCTGGACAGCCAGATCGACCACACCACCGGCTTGCTCAGCCTGCGCGAAGGCTGCCCGCATCAGGTGTGGTGCACGGACATGGTCCACCAGGACCTGACCACCGGTTTCCCGCTGTTCAACATGCTCAGCCACTGGAACGGTGGCCTGCAGTGGAACCGTATCGAGCTGGAAGGCAGCTTCGTGATCGACGCCTGCCCCAACCTCAAGTTCACCCCCTTCCCCCTGCGCAGCGCCGCGCCGCCTTATTCGCCACACCGCTTCGACCCGCACCCGGGCGATAACCTGGGTTTGATGGTCGAAGACACCCGCACCGGCGGCAAGCTGTTCTACGCCCCGGGCCTGGGCCAGGTAGACGAAAAGCTGCTGGCGATGATGCACGGTGCCGACTGCCTGCTGGTCGACGGCACCCTGTGGGAAGACGACGAAATGCAGCGCCGCGGTGTCGGCACCCGCACCGGCCGCGAGATGGGCCACTTGGCGCAGAACGGCCCGGGCGGCATGCTCGAAGTGCTGGACGGTTTCCCGCGCCAGCGCAAAGTGCTTATCCACATCAACAACACCAACCCGATTCTCGATGAAAACTCCCCCGAGCGCGCCGAAGTCCTGCGCCGGGGCGTCGAAGTTGCCTTCGATGGCATGAGCATCGAGTTGTAAACAGTCTGTGAGGCGAGACCAGACCCTGTGGGAGCGGGCACGCCCGCGAAAATGCCAACACGGTCTATGGCACCGGCTTCGCCGGTGTTCGCGGGCACGCCCGCTCCCACAAGGGAGAGAGATGTGCCAGGCCAGATAATCGTTCTACAGGAGCCAGCCGAATGAGCGACGCACTGCCAATGTCCCCTGCCGAGTTCGAGCAGGCCTTGCGCGCCAAGGGCGCCTATTATCACATCCATCACCCGTACCACGTGGCGATGTACCAAGGTCGCGCCACCCGCAAGCAGATCCAGGGCTGGGTGGCCAACCGCTTCTACTACCAGGTCAACATCCCGATGAAGGATGCTGCGATCCTGGCCAACTGCCCGGACCGCGAAGTGCGCCGCGAGTGGATCCAGCGCCTGCTCGACCACGATGGTGCGCCCGGCGAGGATGGCGGTATCGAAGCCTGGCTGCGCCTGGGCCAGGCTGTCGGGCTGGACCCGGACCAATTGCGCTCGCAAGAACTGGTATTGCCTGGCGTGCGCTTTGCCGTGGACGCCTACGTCAACTTCGCCCGCCGCGCCAGCTGGCAGGAAGCCGCCAGCAGCTCGCTGACCGAGCTGTTCGCCCCGCAAATCCACCAGTCACGTCTGGACAGCTGGCCACAGCACTACCCGTGGATCGACCCCGCCGGCTACGAGTATTTCCGTACCCGCCTGGGCCAGGCTCGACGCGATGTGGAACACGGCCTGGCGATTACCCTGCAGCACTACACCACCCGTGCGGGCCAGGAGCGTATGCTGGAGATACTGCAGTTCAAACTGGATATCCTGTGGAGCATGCTCGATGCCATGAGCATGGCCTACGAACTGAACCGCCCACCCTATCATTCCGTCACCCAGGAACGGGTGTGGCACAAGGGAATCACCCTATGAGTTTCGACCGTAACCAGGTACCGAACTGGCGCCCCGGCTATCGTTTCCAGTACGAGCCGGCGCAAAAGGGCCATGTGTTGCTGTACCCCGAAGGCATGATCAAGCTCAACGACAGCGCGAGCCTGATCGGTGGCCTGATCGACGGCCAGCGCGACGTGGCAGCAATTATCAGCGAACTCGAACAGCAATTCCCCGGTGTCCCGCAAGTGGCGGACGACATCGAGCAGTTCATGGAGGTGGCCCGTGCCGAACACTGGATCGTCCTCGCCTGAGTTGCCGCCTACCCCCGAGGTCGGCCTGCCGCTGTGGCTGCTGGCCGAACTCACCTACCGCTGCCCGCTGCAGTGCCCTTACTGCTCCAACCCGCTGGACTTCGCCGCCCAGGGCCAGGAGCTGAGCACCGAACAGTGGTTCAAGGTCATGGCTGAAGCGCGGGAAATGGGTGCCGCACAAATCGGCTTTTCCGGCGGTGAACCACTGGTACGCCAGGACCTTGCCCAGCTGATAGCAGAGGCCCGCCGCCTGGGTTACTACACCAACCTGATCACCTCGGGCATTGGCCTGACCGAGGCACGCATCGCCGAATTCAAGAAGGCTGGCCTGGACCATATCCAGATCAGCTTCCAGGCCAGCGACGAGCAGGTGAACAACCTGCTGGCTGGCTCGAAGAAGGCCTTTGCACAGAAGCTGGAAATGGCCCGCGCGGTGAAAGCCCATGGCTACCCGATGGTGCTCAACTTCGTCACTCATCGGCACAACATCGACAAGATCGACCGCATCATCGAGTTGTGCATTGCCCTGGAGGCCGACTTTGTCGAGCTCGCCACGTGCCAGTTCTATGGCTGGGCGCACCTCAACCGCCTGGGGCTGCTGCCAACCCGCGCGCAGCTCGAGCGGGCCGAACGTATCACCAACGAATACAGGGACAAGCTCAAGGCCGAGGGCAACCCGTGCAAACTTATTTTCGTTACCCCTGACTACTACGAAGAGCGTCCCAAGGCCTGTATGAACGGCTGGGGCAACCTGTTCCTCACCATCACCCCGGACGGCACCGCATTGCCCTGCCACGGCGCCCGCCAGCTGCCCGTGCAGTTCCCGAATGTACGCGACCACGACTTGCACCATATCTGGTATGAATCGTTCGGTTTCAACCGCTTCCGTGGCTATGAGTGGATGCGCGAACCTTGCCGCTCCTGCGACGAAAAAGAAAAGGACTTCGGCGGCTGTCGCTGCCAGGCCTTCATGCTCACCGGCGATGCCAGCAACGCCGACCCGGTGTGCGCCAAGTCGACCGAGCACGGCATCATTCTCAAGGCCCGCGAGGAGGCTGAAACCGCCCAGCTCGCGATCGAACAGATGACCTTCCGCAATGATCGAAACTCCCGTGTCATCGCCCGCGGCTGAATTCAGCGCGGCCCAGGCAGTTGCCGCCGGCACCGACTTTGCCGAACTCAAGGTCAGTGCCGACGGGCTGTTCTGGAACGAATTCCGCCCGGCCGACGGTGCTTGCCGTATCTGGCACTGGTTGCACTACCAAGCTCGCTGCCTGACCCCGGACGGCTTCAGCGTGCGCAGTCGGGTCTACGAATATGGTGGCGGCAGCTTCTGCCTGGGCGGCGACGGGCTGGTGTTCGTCAACGAAAAGGACCAGCAGGTCTACACCCAGCCGCTGGACGATCTGTTACCACGTGCACTGACCCAGGATGCCAGCTGCCGCTATGGCGATGTGCAGTGGCACGACGGCCAGGTGCTGGCCGTCGAAGAGCGCCATGCCGAACAGGTAGAGCATCGCCTGGTCGCTCTGGGTAACAGCAGCCGCGAAGTCCTCGCCGAGGGCGCCGACTTCTACGCCTCGCCTGCTGTCAGCGCCGATGGCCAGCGCCTGGCGTGGATCGAATGGGACCGCCCGGCACAGCCCTGGACCGTCACCCGGCTGATGTGCCGCGCGCGCGATGCCAGCGGCCACTGGGGGCCGGCGCAATGTGTAGCCGCCGCAGAAGAATCGTTGCAACAACCACGCTTCGATGCCCAAGGTCGGCTCTACTGCCTTTCCGACCGCAAGGGCTTCTGGCAACCCTGGGGTGAGGTCGATGGCCAATGGCAAGCGTTGCCCGCCGCATCGGCGGACCATGCTGCTGCGCCTTGGCAATTGGGGACCTGCACCTGGTTGCCACTGAGCCCGCAAAGCTACCTGGCCAGTTGGTTCGAAGACGGCTTCGGGCAATTGGGGCTGCGTGGTGAAGATGGCCGTATGGAACGTTTTGCCAGTGCCTACACACGCTTTCGCAGCCTGACCATGGACAGCGAACACCTGTATGCCATTGCAGCGTCGCCCATCAGCCCACCGGCAGTCATTGCCATTGACCGCAACAACCACGAAGTACGCGTGCTGGCCGGCGGTGCCGAAGTGCTGCCGGCAGGGAATATCAGCCTGCCGCAGCCGATCCACTACAACAGTGACGGCGAGCAGGCCCATGGTTTCTTCTACCCCCCAGCGCAGTCGCAAGGCGCCGCACCGCTGGTGGTATTCATCCACGGCGGGCCAACCTCAGCCTGCTATCCCGTGCTCGACCCGCGCATTCAGTATTGGACCCAGCGCGGCTTTGCCGTGGCCGACCTCAACTACCGGGGCAGCACCGGCTATGGCCGGGAGTACCGGCAGGCACTGCATCAGCGCTGGGGCAAAAGCGATGTGGCCGATGCCTGCGCGGTGGTCGAATACCTGGCGGCTCAGGGCTTGGTCGACAAACGCAAGGCATTCATCCGCGGCGGCAGCGCCGGGGGTTACACCACCCTGTGCGCCTTGGCGTTTCAAGACGTGTTCCGCGCCGGCGCCAGCCTGTACGGGGTCAGTGACCCGGTAGCCCTGGCCCGTGCCACCCACAAGTTCGAAGGCGATTACCTGGACTGGCTGATCGGCGACCCGCAGCGGGACGTTGAACGCTATCGCCAGCGCACGCCGTTGCTGCATGCCGAGCGAATCAAGGTACCGGTGATTTTCTTCCAGGGTGAGCTGGATGCGGTGGTGGTGCCGGAGCAGACACGCTCCATGTTGGCTGCGTTGCAGGCCAACGGGATCGACGCTGAAGGGCATTTTTATGCGGAGGAGCGGCATGGGTTCCGCAAGGCGGAGAACCTGGCGCATGCCTTGGAAGAAGAGTGGAAATTCTATTGCCGGGTGTTGGTGCAGTAGTTACAGGCGCCCCTGCAGGAGCAACCTTTCGCTGCTCCTGCAGGCGCGGGCTCAGCCTGTGTCACCGCTTGGCGATGATGTACACCGCATGCACGATCCCCGGAATGTAGCCCAGCAGGGTCAGCAGGATATTCAGCCAGAACGCCCCGCCAAACCCGACCTGAAGGAACACCCCCAGCGGCGGCAGGATAATGGCGATGATAATGCGGATAAAGTCCATGCGAGTTTCTCCTGAAGGGTTACATCAAAGACTAGCTGCCAGCCGAAGAGGTTCCACAGGCAAAAAAAACGCCCCGGGCCGAATGAAACAGGCCAGGGGCGATGCGCAGGAACGCCAGACGGTTCGTTGAATTCTTTGGCAGGCCGCTACGCCGGCACTTCGCGGCGGGCCTGCTGCTGGGCATGCAGGCGGGCGAAAGCGCGCGCCAGGCGCAGCAGCATTTCGTCGATGTTGCCTTTGCTCACAGTCAGCGCCGGAGAAAAGCGCACCACATCCGTTTGCGGCGCGTTGAGCAGCAGGCCCTCGTGCAGGGCCGCAGCCACCAGCTCGCGGGCCAGGTTTTCTTTCAGTTGCAGGGCCCATAGCAGCCCGTGACCGCGCACTTCACCCTGACCATAGCGCCCGGTCAGGCGGCTCAGGCCTTCACGCAGGTGACGACCGTTGTCCTGAACCTGGGCCAGAAAGCCAGGTTCCAGCACGCTGTCCAGCACCGCCAGGCCGGCGGCGCACATCAGCGCGTTGCCATGGTGGCTGCCGTCCAGCTCACCAGGCTCGGCGCAGCATGCCTTGCCCCTGGCCAGCAAGGCGGCCAGTGGCACGCCGCCCCCCAGGCCCTTGCCCAAAGTGATGATGTCGGCGCGCACGCCATAGAGCTCCTCGGCCAGCAGCGCACCACAGCGACCAATACCGGTCTGCACCTCATCAAGGATCAGCAGAATGCCCAGTTCGCGGCAGAGCGTTTCCACGCCCTTGAGGTATTCCTGAGTAGCGGGAATAACGCCCGCCTCACCCTGTATCGGCTCGAGCATGATCGCCACGGTGCGTGAATCCACCTCGGCGTGCAGCGCCGCCAGGTCGTTGAACGGCACCTTGCTGAAACCCGGCAGGCCAGGTTCGCAGCGATTGCATGGTAACGGGTCGGATGCGGACAGCGCGCCCAGGCTACGGCCATGGCAGGCTTGGCTGGCAGTAATGATGTGATAGGCGCCATTGCGGTGCAGCTGGCCCCACTTACGCGCCAGCTTGATCGCCCCTTCACAGGCCTCTGCACCGCTGTTGAGCAGGTAGGCCTGGTCACTCCCGGTACTCTGACACAGCCGATTGACCAGCCCCAGCAGGCCACGGTTGTGAAAGCCCGAGCCCGGGTTGATCAACGCCTGAGCCTGGGCTCCCAACGCTTTGACCAGCACGCTGGGGCTGTGGCCCAAGCTGTTGACCGCGCCGCCTTGGGTGAAGTCCAGGTAGGCATGCCCTTCGTTGTCCCACAACCAGGAGCCCTGGCCACGCACGAATACCTGCGCCGCACGTTCGGCGCCGGGCATCAGGCGATCAAGCGACAGCTCGGATGCTTGCGGCACGATCACCGGCGCACGCTTGGGCTCGGCGGCGGCGGCAGAAGCCGAGCGGCGCAGGTTGAACAGGTTCATCAGGGCTCCAACCAATCACGGTAAAGGGCAGCCACGGTGCGGTCTTGATGCCGGCACTCGATATTTTGCCTTGCCTATCAAAAGTGTTTTTCATCCATGGTAACAATCGACCGAATCATCGCTGTAACCCTTTGGAATACGCCGATAGACTAGGCTTCAACAGGGTTTTCGACCATTTCGTTTTTCCAGCATTTTCGATAAGTATTACTTATGGATTTCCGCCAACTGCGTTATTTCGTCGCGGTGTACGAAGAAGGCCACGTAGGCCGTGCCGCCGAACGCCTGTCGCTGTCACAGCCGGCGCTTTCCCAGCAGATCCGCCAATTGGAGCACAGCCTCGACCTGAGCCTGTTCGAGCGCAGCAACAAACGCTTGCTGCCGACCTTGGCCGCCCACACCTTGTACAACCATGCCCTGCCGTTGCTCGACGGCCTGCAGCGTGCCCACGAAGCTATGCGCAACTTCAAGGGCCAGTCGCTGCGCACCTTGGCTATCGGTGTATTGCAGACCGTGCGGCCAAGCCTGATACCGCAGCTGCTTGAACGGCTGCGCAAGGCTCAACCCCACCTGGTCGTGCAGATTTACGAGTTGTCGGGGTTGGAGATCGAACGGCGCCTGCTCAACGGCAGCCTGGACATCGGCATCAGCTACTTGCCGCCGCGCCAGCCAGGTCTGCATGGCCTGCTGTTGTACGAAGATGAGCTGCAACTGGTCATACCCGATACCCACCCGCTGAAGGACTTCAAGAAGGTGTCCATCCGCCAGGCCGCCGAGTTGCCCATGCTGATGCTGGGCGAGGAGTTCCAGATCCGCCAGATCTGGCAGGCGCAGTTGGCCAGCCAGGGTCGACGGCCGCAGGTGCAGGCAGAGATGAACAATATGGCAGGGATTCTCGATAGCCTCGCGCACACGGCGCTGGCTACCATTCTGCCGGGGCGCGCCAAGGAGGCCGCCGAAGATGATCAGGGGCTGCTGTGGAAGCCGCTCAGCGAGCCGCGCGTGCCGCTGAAGGTTGGCCTGGTCTTCCGCGATGCCCAGCGCCAGCAGGCGTCCGTAGAGCTGCTGCGCACGTTGCTGGAGGAAGAGACGGACGCTCGTCTGTTGGGGGCATCACCGCTGGATGTGCTGGCCTGAAAAACACGCACGCAAAGAAAACCCCGCCGAAGCGGGGTTTTCCAGACTGTTTCCCTGTGACATCCGTATCGCCCCGCCATCCTGGCAGGTGTTCCTTCGTCGTCGTCCTTGATCTGTCCTTTGCGCTTCCTGCGCAACGTCCATGTGGTAAAGATTAACCGTGGATCCAATCTTAGAACAGTGGTGAAAAGTCACCACGTCGTGTAGGAAAAAGCTTACACGAGGGATTCATACCCAGATATCTGGGGAATCGGGCCACTGGGTAGCCCTCAATATCAGAACTGCTCGGCATCCAGCAGGTAAAGCGACTCACTCCCCGCCTTCACCGAAGCCACCAGCGAATCCACCCGTGGCAGCAACCGTGCAAAATAGAACCGCGCCGTACCCAGCTTGCCCGAATAGAACGCCGCATCCCCATCGCCCGCCTGCGCCGCCCGCGCCATCAGTGCCCACATATAGCCATAGGCAACATAGCCGAAGGCATGCAGGTACTCGACCGAAGCCGCGCCAATTTCATTCGGGTTGCCCTTGGCCTGCTGCAATACCCACTCGGTCAACCCATCGAGCTGATCGAGCGAAGCACGCAATGGCTTGGTGAATTCGTCCAGTTCGCTGCCTGCATGAGTAATGAACTGGCGAATCTCATCAGAGAACAGCTTGTAGTATGCCCCGCCGCTGGCCACCACTTTACGGCCCATCAGGTCGAGGGCCTGGATGCCATTGGTCCCCTCGTAGATTTGGGTAATGCGCACATCGCGCACCAACTGCTCCTGCCCCCACTCACGAATATAACCATGCCCGCCAAATACCTGCTGGCCATGCACTGCGCACTCCAGGCCCAGGTCGGTGAGGAAGGCCTTGGCCACCGGCGTCAGCAGTGCCACCAGCTCTTCGCTGCGTTTGCGCACGCTGGCGTCTTCGCTGTACTTGGCACTGTCCAGTTGCATGGCCACGTAAGTGGAGAACGCGCGGCCACCTTCGATCAGTGCCTTCATGGTCAACAGCATGCGACGCACGTCCGGGTGGACGATGATCGGATCGGCAGCCTTGTCCTTGGCTTGCGGGCCAGTCGGGGCACGGCTCTGCAGGCGATCGCGGGCGTACTCCACGGCGTTCTGATAGGAGCGCTCGGCTGACGCCAGGCCTTGAATGCCGACACCCAGGCGCTCGTAGTTCATCATGGTGAACATGGCCGCCAGGCCCTTGTTCGGCTCACCGACGATATAGCCGACTGCTTCGTCGAAGTTCATCACACAAGTAGCCGATGCCTGGATGCCCATTTTGTGCTCGATCGAGCCGCAAGTGGCCGGGTTCCGCGCACCGAGGCTACCGTCTTCATTGACCAGGAACTTTGGCACCAGGAACAGCGAAATACCTTTCGGCCCCGCCGGCGCATCCGGCAACTTGGCCAGTACCAGATGGATGATGTTCTCGGTCAGGTCGTGTTCGCCACCAGTGATGAAGATCTTGGTGCCGCTGACCTTGTAGCTGCCGTCAGCCTGGGGCTCGGCCTTGGTGCGGATGATGCCCAGGTCGGTGCCGGCATGCGGCTCGGTCAGGCACATGGAGCCGGCCCAAACGCCGGCATACATGTTCGGAAGGTATTTTTCCTTCAAGGCCTCGCTGGCGTGGGCGTTGATCGACAGACAGGCGCCAGCGGTCAGCATCGGGTACAGGCCGAAGGCCAGGCTGGACGCGTTGACCATTTCCTCGACCTGGGCCGAGATGGCCTTGGGCATACCCATGCCGCCGAACAGCGGGTCACCGCCCACGCCCACCCAGCCGCCTTCGGCGTAGGTGTTGTAGGCCTCGATGAAACCGGCTGGGGTGCGTACTACGCCGTTGTCCCAGTGGCAGCCCTCTTCGTCGGCAGCGCGGCTGAGCGGCGCAATGGTCTTGGCGGTAACCTTGCCGGCTTCTTCCAGCACGGCCATGGCCGTGTCGGCATCGACGACCTCCGCCAGCCCGGGCAACTGCGTCCACTGCTCGGCCACGTTGAAGACTTCATTCAGTACGAAGCGCATGTCGCGCAGGGGCGCTTTATAGTCAGCCATGACAACCTCTCGCTAGTCGGGTCGGGGCGGTCTCGGGGAACCGCGACACTGG
>Ga0182745_1000728_pt1 | contig 34475 bp, 28 predicted proteins | sample eDN3rd30CKraftBY_FD_128523 | JGI IMG/M metagenome (GOLD analysis project Ga0182745, IMG submission 128523) | Enriched backyard soil microbial communities from Emeryville, California, USA - eDNA 3rd pass 30_C Kraft BY (version 2) (version 2) | ecosystem: Environmental > Terrestrial > Soil >...
ACCCGGCAGGCGTCGAAGCTCGCGTCGTCGAAAGGCAGTTTGGTCGTATCGGCCACCTGGAATGTGAGGCCCTCGACCATGACGTGTCGCTCGCGGGCTTTTTCGAGCATCGCTTGGCTACGGTCAACCCCGACGACCGCACCCCCCGGCGCCACCATCCTGGCCATCACCGCGGCGTCGTCCCCCAGGCCACAGCCGACGTCCAGCACTCGTGCGCCTGGCGACGCGCCGAGCATCTCGAAGCTTTCCCGTTTGCATTCCGCGAAATAAGGAAGCGACACGACGAGGTCCAGGCAGCTCGAGAACACCGCGAAATCCGCGGCTCGGTCGACGTTTCGAAATCCCGATGCCAGGTCATCGCTCATCGCGGCCACGCTCCAGGTCGTCGAGGGTTCATTGGTCTTCAGGGCTTGAGCCTCTGAATCTACACCGCGTCAACCTTGGCGGGAACCGACTCCTGGTCGCGCTGCCGACCCCGCCGAGAGGCTCTTTCAACATGGAGGCGGGACGTGACGCAATCGTGGTTAAGAGGGTGATATCGCCCCGGCTAGTCCCTCAACCGAAAATCGACGGCCTGCGTCAAGCGCAGGCCGCAATCCACTCAAGGAGCACAACTCGGCGAACGCGTGGTCGCTTCACTTCAGGGCGGCAAGGTCGGCCCCATGGTTGATGTGGAACACCTGACCGTCAAGGACCAGGGCTGGGACCGAGTGAACACCCGCCGCCTCGGCCTCGGGCAGGCGTTCCTTCGACTCACCGAGGTGGACGACCTCGACGCTGAATCGAGCAGGGTCAAGGGCGGCGGCAAGGTTCCGCTCCGCCTCCACGCAGACCGGGCATCCAGCATGATAGAAAACTACAATCGACATCATTGCACCTATTGATTGAACGGTTTCGGAGCTTCAAAAAGGAGGTCAGGCTGCCTCGAGCGACGAGAGACTAGCGAGGATCGTCCGTAGCTCCTCACGCTCGGCCTCGGAGATCGGACGGAGAGGAAGACGGAGTGGGCCGGGGTCGAAACCCTGGATCTCCAAGCCAGCGGCGACGGTCCGGGGTAAGCCGCTACGAACAAGAAGTTGGAGAAGCGGTAACTGGCGCCGGAACGATCGGACGGCGGTGGCCAAATCCTGCCGGCGTACGGCGTCATGCAAGGCGAGCGTCTCCTGGGGGATCAGGTTGGCCGCGGCGGTACACCAGCCTCTCGCCCCCGCCACGAGGGCATCGAGCGCCAGCGGGTTCGAGCCGTTGAAGAACGCAACGTCCTCCCCCGCCGCCTGAACCAACCGGTGCAGTCGATTCACGTCGCCGGTGCTTTCCTTCACCATCGTGACGTTGGGGATCTGAATGAGCCGTGCCAGGAACTCAGGCGTTAAATCGAGCCCGCCGGTGGCTGGGTTGTTGTAGGCCATGATCGGGATCGAGACTGCGCGGGCGACGGCTTCATAGTGCCGGAATACTTCGTCGTCGGTGAGCCGCCAGTAGCTCATCGGGATGACCATCAAGGCGCTCGCGCCAGCCAGTTCGGCGAACCGGGCGTGATGGATCGTCCTTTCGGTCGTCATCGCCGAGACGCCGACCAGCGTCGGCACCCGCCCGGCGACGTGCGAGACAACCGCCTCGGCCACGGCCTCACGCTCCTCGTCGGAGAGATAAGGCAAGACGCCAGCGCTCCCCAGCGGAGCGATCCCGTGGACTCCACTCGTTAGAAGCCGGTCGATCAGCGCCCGCAGCTTTGGGAGGTCCACGCTACCGTCCTGGGCGAACGGCGTGATGGGGTAGGCGACGATGCCATGCAATGGGATATCGCGGCTCATTGGAATTCCCCTTCCACATCGGCCTCGTGTCCCTTCCGCGCCTCTTCTCGGAGGGCGACCCCGCCGAGGTTCTGAAGCAGGGGAGCGTTCTCACAAGCGAGGTAGCGGGCCGTCCCCTCGCCGGTATTGGTGTGGCGATGCCAGGCCCAGACGGGGATGTACAGGGCGTCTCCAGCCTTCCACTCAACCTTGCGACCTTGAATCGTCGAATACCCTACTCCTTCGAGAACGTAGAGGACGGTTTCATAGGTGTGCCGGTGCATGTTTGACGACTGGCCAGGATCGAGCCAACCGATCGTCATACTGATGGAGTGGCTGGGGAGGTCTACAAAGAAGACTGGGTGTTTGCGCTGGGACGAGTAATCGTCGTGGCGCCCCGCGCGCTCGACCGCCGGGTGGTGCAACCGTTCAGGAATACGAACGTGTGGGGTCGGCGGGGTCTTGTCAAAGTCCTTCGACTGATACTTTTCAATGGAATCATCGCTCTTGTTCATTTCAACTGCTCCTAAACGATTCATTCTGCTGGCCGTTGTGGTTCGCTCGACAGAGGGATATTATGAGCTTGGATTTGATTGGTCCAATTCTTTGTTTTTATCAATTCGATAGCCTGGAGCTATCAAGGAGGCGCGGTGGAACTGAGGCACCTGCGATACTTTCTTGCCGTTGCGGAGGAGGCCCACTTCCGGCGGGCGGCGGAACGCTTGCATGTCTCGCAGCCCACGCTCTCGCTCCAGGTGCAACAGTTGGAGAAGGAATTAGGCACCCTTTTATTTGAGCGAGCGGGGCGGAAGGTTCGGTTAACCCAAGCAGGGGAAGTGTATCGGGACTATGCCCAGCATGCCCTGGCGAGCCTGGACGAGGCTCAACTCGCCTTGGACGAACTCGAGGGGCTGCTACGGGGCCGCCTCTCGGTCGGGGTGGTTCAGACGGTCAATGCCTACCTAATCCCGCCGGTCGTGGCGGACTTCGCCACGCGGCACCCTGGCGTACGGTTACGTGTTGAGGAGCGATCGGCCGACGAGATCGAGGAGGGGCTGATCAACGGACGGCTGGACCTCGGTGTCTCATTCGTGCTGGCCGACGGCGACGACCTGGAGACCGAGCCGCTGTTCGAGGAAGAAATGGTGCTGATCGTGCCCGAGGGCCACCGCTGGGCCGGGCGGCGAAGCATCCGGTCCACCGAGCTGGCGAGAGAACCGTTGGCACTGTTGCCGGAAGGGTTCTGCACCCGGCGACTCGTCGAGGAATGCCTTCAGTCGGCCGGCGTCCGCCCTACCGTACTCTTGGAGATGAACTCGGTGGAGGGCCTAGTCGCCGTGGTGCGGGCGGGGGGCCCGCCCACTGTTCTACCTGCGCTCGCGGCGGACGGACCCGGAATTGTGGGGGTCGGGCTCGAGCGACCGACGCCCCGCCGGGCCGTCGGCTTGCTTAAAAGACGCGGTTGCTATCCGCTCCGGACCCGTTCGGCTTTCTCCGAGGCAATCAAGACGGCGACTGGCCAGGAGCGAATCCGACTGGGCCGCTGAGTGATCCGCGGACCCAAGTGCCCGAGCAAACGACAACTATTGAAATTATGTCAACTTTTCGATTACATCGCATTTTTGATTTCTAATCGGCCAGTCGCCAACTCAGTGAGAAGATCGGCCTCTACCGTGATTGGCCTGTGTCCAAAGGCTGCACTCCCCTTTGTACCGATCTGGGTAGAAGCCATGGTGAAACGAAAAGGCTGAAGAATAGAGTCCGACTCTCAATGAGCTCTTTGCTTAAAAGTAACGCATTTAATCTTTCAATACAATATCGTATTTTGCAATAATAATCAAACCAACTCGATCAGAGTGAGAAGACATGGGCGAAATCAGCAAACGACTCCACCGAAAAATCAGTTCGTCTTCCTGGCCTATCATCACTATCAATTCGACGCCATCTTCCTGACCGGCATCCCCGACCTAAAAGCCACGCTCCCCCACGCATGAAGCGGAGCCCACGACAAATCACCACCTGGTCCTCTTTGAGGTAACCCCCGGTATCCAGACGGTGACTCGCCCGTTGAGCTTCATCCTCGCCGAATCTTAATCATCATGCTTGAGAAGGAACTTCGGGTTGATCACCTTGAAACTCAAGCGACCGCCGATCTCCTCGTCGTACTCCTCGATGCGAGGCCGTAACACGATGCCTTCTCTTTGCAGTTTCGGGTTCAACACACTCGGCCCTTCAGACAATGCAACCAGTTGATCCACGGTGTGGTCGAGAACGATCGTACCGAGTTGCGGGACCGGTTCGAGTTGGATTTCGGCCAGCACGGTAAGCATCGTGTCGTGGTCGAGCAGTTGGTAGGCGTCAACATTCAAAACATTGAAGACTCGTAACGCGACGTCTTTCAAGTTATATTTATTTTTTTGAATCCCTGGCCCGATGACTTCGGCCTGGACGGCGAGGTCGAAGCCGAGTTGCTCGCGGATTGCACGGAGTTTGTCCTCGAGCCGCGAGGCGATGGAGAGGCGAGCCAACACGTTGGAGGCGTCCGACTCATCCATCCAAAGGTTCCGACTACAGATTCCGAACTCACCCTCGCGCAGGAAGGCTGTGAACGAAGATCCATCTAGCTTCTCGGTCATGTAGAAAGTCTTACCGCGGTTCCGCTCGATCATGAGCTCCAGCACCTGGACGCGGGTTTCGTCGGTCTTCGGTAAAAAACCTGGAAAGAGCCCTTTGACCTTACCCCCCATGCCAATCGGCAAAGGCGGCTCCCACTTCAAGATCCCCAAAGCTTCCGTTACGTCCGTCCCCTCATCGGCCGAGGTGCCGGCCGGCAAAATCGTCAAAGGGAAACAGATTCCCTGCGAGACCTGCCCTCGAAGCCGGACCGTCTTGATACGGAACCCGGCCGGGAGGATCAATTCGCCCGACGCTCCCATTTGCTCGGGCTTAAAGCTGCTTGCGCGGAGGAATTCGAACTCGGGCCGTTCTGGAAGGAGCGAATCAATCTCGCAATACACAAGCCGATCGCCGACCTGGTACTCTCCCCTTTTCACAACAACCCACCAGCCGAGCACTCGAATCTTCTCGATCGCATCCGCGTTGGGGATGGGCTCTACGGCATTGACGGACTGAACACTCGCTAATTTTCGCATCGACCTCTCCTCACACTTCATGGATTGGTCGTTCGACACAAGCGAAATCCGCGAGGTTCAGTTGGAGCTCGATTATTGGCCGAGGTGATCATCCTTTGATCTCCAACCCGTCGGCCGATATGCGTTGAATATGCCAGCGCATCTAAGTCGCAATAGGTCGGACCGGACTTCCGGACGAGCGATTGATCCGCCCGTCCGGAGCGCAAGCCGGTCCAGTCCTTACTCAACGCGGTCCAGCCAGGTCCAGAAAGACCATGCTCGACGGATTCCCTACCGGGACATATTGCCCGGTGAAGGAGAGACCGCCCCCATTTCGGTCCACCTTGAAAACGGTGACATGATCGGCTCGCTGGTTGCAACAGTACAGGAACTGGCCTGTAGGGTCGAAGTTGAAGCTCCGTGGGTAGTTCCCTCGGGTCCATTCCTCCCCGACGTAGCGCAAACGTCCGTCAGCCTCAACGGCGAAAATGCCAATGCTGTCGTGGAGCCGGTTCCCCGCGTACACGAACTTGCCGTCCGAGGAGACCAGGATCGCCGAGCAAAAGTTGCTCCCGGTGTAGCCCGGGGGGAGTGTCGAGATCGTTTGTTTCTGAGTCAGCGTCCCACCCGTGCCATCATACTCAAAGAAAGCGATAGTCGAGGCTTCCTCCTGAATCAGATAAAACCAGCGGCCATTGGGATGGAATTGAAAATGGCGAGGCCCATCTCCAGGAGGGAGCGAAACGATGTGCGGATCGTTCGGCGTTAATCGGCCATGCTCGGCATCAAACTTCCAAACCCGGACCTGATCCAGCCCCAAGTCCACATGCAGCACGAATCGGCCACTCGGATCAGCTTGGATCATGTGAGCATGAGTTCGGTCGTGCCCACTAAACGCAAAGCTCCCCGCATGAACGCTGGAAGCGCGTGTTGGTCCAATCTTTCCCTCGTCAACCTGTACGTCCGACGGCTCTCCCACCTTCCCCTCGGCGAGAATCGGCAAGACCGCCACCGACCCGCCGAAGTAATTCGCGACGAGCAAGTACCGACCGCTCGGATGCATACTCACATAAGTTGGTCCGGCTCCGCCCGATCGGACCGAGTTGAGTAGCGTCAGCTTCCCGCTCGTCCGGTCAATGGAGAACGCGCTGATGGATCCTTCTTTTCCATCCCCCACGTGATCCGTTTCGTTGGCGGAATAAAGCCTGGTTCCTTCCTTGTTCACCTCCAGGCAGCTTGGACTCGTCCCTAACTCGTAAACGCCCGCCTCCTTGAGTTTTCCACTGGTCCGATCCACCTGAAAGCAATGAATCCCACGACCATTGCCAGGCGGCAAATCCACCTGGGTCGGCAACGTGTCTCGCAGGGGTGAGCTGAACGTTCCCACGTAAACCAACAACGGGGGACTCGCCTCAGCCGCTTCGGCACTCGCTTCGCGACTCCGCGCTAGTAGAGGCAAGGCACCCGACATCACCGCCGACTTCAGGAATGTCCGCCGCGATCGGGAATCATCAGCACGTTTCATTGCTCAGTCTCATCTTGGTCATCTGATCGACGGCGGCCCATCGCGCCGTTTGACTTCCCCAGCGTCTCACGCCCAGAGACACATTCTTCCTTCATGCAACCAATACACCATGAAATACACATGCGATCACAACAAAACATTCCATACATCATCGAAACAATTTGACTTATTGACTCTTCAAGATAGGATCGCATCTAAGCACGTATTCCTATCCCTCACGGCCTGATCCCCAGTCGAAGTTGGCCGGGGAGGCTCGGCTTCTTCAAGACCTGATTGATCTCAGCCAGTGGCTGCCACTCAGACACCAGTTCGGCAAAGGGAAACGGAGGTTGCCCCGCGAGGAATTCAAGCGCGGCCCTGAGATGCTTCGGCCCGTAGTTATGAATCCCTCGAATGGTCAGGCAGCGGCGGACAACCTGCTCCGGAGCCATTGGAACCGGCGGAACCGGAAAAACCGAGCCAACCAGGACCGCGGTTCCACCAACCCTCAACAGGGGCACGATCGCCTCGACCGACTCGGAAGCCCCGGTTAATTCAAAGGCGACATCGACTCCGTAGCCTCCTGTCGCTTCATGGATCACACGAGGAAGGTCCTTGGGGGTCGCCCGGTGCGTGGCGCCAAATCGCTCGGCCAAGTCCAGCCGTTCCTGAGTGACATCGCAAGCGATGACCGCCGAGGCCCCCAGCGTCGAGGACCAGACCATCGCGGTCACTCCGAGCATGCCACTACCCATGACCAGAACACTTCGCCCCTCAATCTGGTCCACGACGTCGATCGCCGCGGCCACCGTGGCCGTCGCACAGTTTGCCGGGCAAACTACGGCGTCTGGCAAGTCAGCCGGGACCCGAAGGATCGTGGTTCCAGGAGCGAGGAGGCAGTGGCCCGCGAGACCGCCGGTCAATTCCTGTCCCGGCCGGAGCGACTCGTGACCATACTTGACTTGCCTCTCGCACTTTTGGGGCAGCCCGCGCAGACAGTAGAAGCAATCGCCGCAATGCGCGACGATCCCCCAGGTCACGCGGTCCCCCAGGCGAAGTGATAGTCCGGCCGCATCGACTCGAAGGGACTCGGGTCCAAACGCGACGACCCGACCAAGTATCTCGTGTCCGAGAATCGAAGGGGTCGGTACGCTCCGCCGCCCGTGCATCGTATGAAGGTCGCTTCCGCAGAGCGTGCAGGCGACCACCTCGACAAGCAAGGTCGCCCCCGTCACCTCGGGAAGCGAGATCTGTTGAAGTTCCAGAGACTGGTCCGGTCCTCGGAATACGGCGGCGAGCGTGGTCGTTGGCGTCATGCGTTTTCTCTCACGGTCGCGGTCCGGCTACCAAAGTAAAACCCGCTCATCGCCAGGCAGAGACAGGTGAGTGCGCCGATGACCCAGCAGGCTGTCTCGAAAAAGCCCAGAAACTCGCCTCCAGAAGGGAAAGCCCCTCTGGCAAGCATCAGCATAGCATACCCCAGGTAGCCGACCGAATCGGCCAGGTACATCAGGAAGCCCAGGTTTCCTCGCTCGCGCGTTAGGGCGATCAATCGCTCGAAAACCGTCGTATGGAACGCGACATAAGGCAAGTACAAACCGATTCCAATCAACACCATGAAAGGGAACCCGCCCAGGCGGCCGCTCCTCAGCGCCGACAGCGAGATTAACATCAGCAGCGCACCAACGAACGAAAGGACGAGCGAGAGAAAGAATGCCCGCCGATTATCGACGACCAGAACGCTTAGACTGTTGATGAGCAGAACCAGTAAGGCCACCACGATTTCCGAGCGAGAGAAAATGGCGGGGTCCACCACGACTCCCAGGGCACGCCAGATCTCAGGCGCGAAATCCGCTCGAAGGCTCCGGGCAATCGTGACCAGAAAATAAGCCGTGACGAGCAGCACCAAGCCCAGACCGTGTCGGCGCATCAAGGCCTGACGGTCGGCCCGGCTCATCGGCTGGCGGTCACTCCGGTGTACGACATCCTGGTCGTCAGGGGGCGGAATCCTTTGAAGCATCCACACCGAGACCAGCAGCGGAGGAAAAAAGACCAACCCCGCCGCGGCAGGCATCCAGCGCTCGCTGACCCCCTGCTCCAGCAGCCAGGTCCCCACCGACTTGGTAAATCCATCGGCCAGAATGAAGCTCGCGCACAGGCAGGATGTCAGAAGCTCGGTGGTGCGTCGCCCCTCCAGAAACCCGAGGATCAGGCCAAAGACCATGCCGAGCGCTAGCCCATCCAGGAAGAGTCCCACCACATGCCAGGGGTTGGGCAGCAGCCCAAACAGCACAAGCGATCCCTCCGCGAACGCGACCAAACCCACGATTCCCACAGCGCGCCACCTGGGCGGGGTCTCGGCAATCACCCGGATTCCAAAAAACTTCGAGGTCATATAGCCCATGACCTGGGACGTAACCAGCATCGACTTCTCATTGATGCCTAGCACCGACCCACCGCTGAACGAGGCCGCGGTGAACGGCCTACGAAACCCGTAGGTGCAGAAATACGCGGTAAAGGATCCAACGATGGACCAGACAGCCAGTCCGGCAGCCGAGAACCACGGGCCGCTCTGAGAAGTCGGAGGGGATTGTTGGAGACTTTCGGCCATGCTACGATCTTCCTCGCCCTCGGCGACTGTTCGTGGTTACTTCAAAGGTTTGGTACTCGACTGCCCCGCCCACGATATCTTGCTCGGATTAAGACCTTGTGAAGGATCGGACTCGATGGCCGTCTCACCCCAGGGAGCTTTGAACTCGACCCGCGGGGTCCGCGTCAATCAAAATCTCGCGAGTTCGGAAACTTGGTGGGTAAAACAGAGCCCTTTGAACTCTCCACCAGCCCTCCCCACCGCCGCGAAAATGCCAAGCTCTCTCCTCCCCCCGCTCGCATCTCTCGATGGACATCTCATAGGGCTCGCCTCTCAATTCGCCCCCAAGGCCCAGCTCAGGTGATTCCGACCCGAACGTTTCGGTTAGACTTTCAAATTATTTCCATTCACGCTCAAACTTTCATTTCAATCACTATTATTTCATGAATCGAAGTTGACTCAAGGAGCATGTTATACGTTCGAGACATCGCCTCTGGTGATCGATGGGCGAAATAGGGCGGGAAGGCATTTTACAAAGGGGGCTCGACCCCTTCCGGACCTGGGGCCAGTGACGTGATGAACGCATCGGCGGACACTCGAAATCCCATCAGTCGAACGACATCGGTCGGGATCGTTGGCGCGGGGATTGTTGGACTGGCTCATGCGCTTGCCGCGGCACGAAGGGGCTACCAAGTCACGGTTTTTGAGCGAAACCGAGTGGCTCTCGGCGCCTCGATCCGCAACTTCGGCATGGTTTGGCCCATCGGGCAGCCTGCCGGAGATCGGCATGCAACCGCCCTGAAGAGTCGGGAGATTTGGCTCGATGTCGCGAGAAGCGCCGGGGTCTGGGCAACCCCTTGTGGCTCGATCCACCTGGCGCATCGTGAGGACGAGTGGGCCGTGCTTGAAGAGTTCGCCCACGCGGCCCCCGAGCTCGGCTACCCATGCGAGCTTTTGACCCGCGATGAGGTCCTTTCGCGGACTTCGGCGGCCAACCCAGATCGACTCCTCGGCGGCTTGTTTAGCCCGACTGAGCTTGCCGTCAACCCGTGCGCAGCGACTCAAGCTCTGCCCGGGTGGCTTGCGCATCGGTTCGGTGTTCGATTCGAGTTCGAGACCGCGATCACCAACGTTGAGTCCGGCTCACTCCGCGCAGCCGACGGTCGTTCATGGGGCTTCGATCGGATTCTCGTATGCAGTGGCGCGGACTTTGAGACCTTGTTCCCAGAGGTTCTCCAGACATCAGCCTTGAAACGCTGCAAACTTCAGATGCTTGCGACCGCCGCGCAACCTGAGGGTTGGAAACTCGGACCGCACCTGGCGAGTGGCCTAACGCTCCGGCATTACGCCAATTTCTCGGTCGCGCCCAGCCTCCCCGCGCTTCAAGCTCGCATTGCCAGCGAGTCGCCTGAGCTCGACCGCTTCGGCATTCATGTGATGGCCTCCCAGAACGACCTGGGCGAGATTATTTTGGGAGACTCTCATGAATATGACGAGGACATTGATCCATTCAACAAGGCCGAGATCGACGACCTAATACTCCGCGAGTTGCACAAGGTCATTCGCCTACCACATTGGTCGATCACCCGCCGTTGGCACGGGATTTATGCCAAGCACGCAGAACAACCTACTTTTGAGGCCGAACCACTCCCCGGGGTCCACATCCGTACCGGGACCGGGGGTTCGGGAATGACCATGGCGTTCGGCCTCGCTGAGAATACCTGGGAGTCCTGGTCATGACGCAAGCCTCCGGACGCATTCGCGCGGTGATCTTCGACTGGGCGGGGACGGTGATCGACCATGGGAGCCGGGCGCCGGTCGAGGTGGTCCATGAGGTCTTCCGACGCGCGGGGGTGGAGGTCTCGCCCGAGGAAGCTCGAGGACCAATGGGCCGAGCCAAACGCGAGCATCTGGCCGCCGTGATTCATCACCCGCGGGTGGCCACCGCCTGGCAAGCGCGACACGGTCGTCCCCCCGTCGACGCGGATATCGACCGCCTCTACGCCGAGTTCCTCCCGCTCCAGGCCGAGGTGTTGGCCCGGCACTGCGAGCTCATCCCAGGCGTACCCGAGCTCGTCGCCGAGCTCAATCGGCGGGGGATCAAGATCGGGACCACCACCGGCTACACACGAGCCCTGATGGACGTGGTCGCCCCAATTGCCAGGGCCGGCGGATTCGGCCCGGAGGTCATCCTCTGCGCTGACGACGTGCCTCGGGGTCGCCCCGCCCCCTGGATGATCTTTCGAGCCGCCGAGCAACTCGACGTTTACCCCATGTCCGAGGTGGTGATCGTTGACGACACCACGGTCGGGATCGAAGCGGGCCGTAACGCGGGCGCCCGCACCGTCGCCGTGACCCGCACGGGCAACAGCCTCGGCATGTCGCTCGAAGACGTGGCCCAGTGCGATCCGGACACCCTCTCCGCTCGGCTCCGCGCCGCCGAGGCCGATTTCCAACGCACCGGGGCCGACGCCGTCATCGAAACCGTCGCCGATCTTCTGCCCGTGCTGGAGCGATTCGGGTCGCTCACCTGAACGGCAAGCTTGAGAGAATCCATAGCGGCAAACGCATGGTGACACATGAGTTACGCACCGTTTTGAGCGTGCCAACCACGGTTCCAGAGCCGCCGTGAGTGCTTGAACCTACCAGCCGCCACTCGGCGGGAGCCTCGTACTTTCAAGAACATGATGACAAGGTAGTTTCGTGAAAACGAGGCTCCCGCCGAGCGAGAACGACTTAGAAGCGGAGAGCGAGTTACACCCTTTCGATAATTTTCAACACCCCGGTCACTTGCAGCCGCTGCTCGCGTAGTTCGACTCGTAGCGAGAGATTCCCATGGCGAGAGCCCGCGACGGCGCGGTGAGTCGATCATGAAACGTTTGCACTTATTCGAGTTTGGCGATCAACCGTGGTGCCCTCGAGTGATCCGCGGAGGGATCACCGAATTCCTTGCCACGGTTGCACGAGTTACGAAGCTCTACTCACCGACGGCGGAGATCGTCAATGACCTTTTGATGTCGTCCGGTCAGACGAAGGTTATCGTGCTGGCGGCAGGTTCAGGCGGTGGGATACTGGATATCGTGCCAGAACTCGACAAGGCAACACATGTCACCCTTACCGATCTCTTTCCAAGCGAAGGCTTCACCACGGCCGACCCTCGGGTTGAGTATGAACGCAACCCAGTTGACGCCACCCAGATACCGAAAGAACTCCAAGGGGTGCGCGTCATGTACGCGGGCTTCCACCACTTTCCTCCGGTGGAAGCCCACAAGGTGCTCGCTGATGCCGTGGATGCCAATCAGCCGATCGCGATCTTCGAGGCAACCGAACGTTCGCTCAAAGGTGTGTTGAGCATCCTCTTCGTCCCACTGATGGTCCTGATCCTGGTTCCCTTCGTCCGGCCATTTCGGTGGAATCGACTTATCTTGACCTACCTCATCCCAGCCTTGCCCCTTGTCCTCTTCTGGGATGGGTTGGTATCGGCCTTGCGAACCTACTCGGCGAGCGAGCTTCGCGGGATCACCTTGGGTTTTCCCCAATACGAGTGGAAAGTGATGACCTTGAATGGGCCCCATCAAGAGAATATTCTTGCCTTGACGGGGTCATCGAATAATTAGAGAAAGATCCACGAGATACTTTCGTTAAAGTAATATAAAAGACGATTCACTCGCTTGCGCTTCGGGCTTGTAAAGAATCACCCTGAATTGCCAGCGGGCGGAACGTCGGCAACTTTTTGACCAGCCCACAGCGTAGGTGAATAAATCGACTCTTGTTATAGGTCAAAACAAATAATCAGCACCAGTAAGGTCCGTCGCATCCACTCACGAATAACCAACACCCAGGCCCTCGTCATTCAATAATTGAATGACGAGGGCCTGGGTGTTGGATACCGGATCCGTCTAATTTCTTGGCAGCGAGTGCCCCCCGTAGGACTCGAACCTACAACCCGCTGATTAAGAGTCAGCTGCTCTGCCAATTGAGCTAGGGAGGCGGCCGTGTTTCGTGGCCGGTGAAGTATCATGACATAGTAGAGACCGGATTTCAAGAACCTGGTTCGGTTCGGGAACAGATTTTCTCGATCCGGTGTGACGATTGGGGCTTCGGGCGGGCCCTTGAGGTTGGGTTGAGGTCCGCCCGGCCCCGTGGCCATGAAGCGTTATGCCAGGTCGTAGAGTTGACGAGGCGATTCGTAAAGCACCTGGTGGAGAATCGGCGGGAGGTCGTGTTCTTCGTAGTAGCCTGAATCCACGAGATGGGCGAGCGCCGAGGCAATGGCTTTCTTCGCGACCTGAAGCTTTCCGTAGGTCCATTCGACGTGGTAGGCGTCGCACAGGAACCCGGCGAACTTGGTCATCGGAGCCATTTGCATGCGCAAGGCGAAGGTTTTCTCGATCGTGGCGGGGAAGAAGTTGTGCCACCAGTAGCCTGACGCGTAGACGTTGGGGAACTGGCGAGCCAGGACCGTGGCCTCGTGGGTCAGGAGATCCGACGCGGTCATCAGGTCGAACCGGGCATTCCCGAAGTGGTGGAAGACCCGCGCCATATCCGTGGTCCAGTTCGACTGGTAGCGCGGAATGCTCTTGCCGTCGCAAATGAAATATTCCGCCCCGACCGCGATTTGAACCGCCTTCCGGTTCTCATGGTGCCAGCTCAGAATCTCCCAGGTCACGAACTGAACGAGTTGATCAATATCGACCTCGGTCAGGGTTTCCCCCCGCTCGGCACGGGTTAAAATCGCCTGGGTCGCTGACTCGTCGGGGGGTATGAATCGCTGCCCAATCGGAATGAAGGTATTGGTGAACCGGACCGGACCCGTGACGGTTCGATCGAGCCAGTCGTTCAGCAACCGGGCCAGTTGGGTCTTGGTGGAGGGACGCTCTCCCAGGCAGGTTGTGAGAGCCTCGAGATACTCGGTCTTGCGGGTTCGGCCGGTGAAGTACGGGTCGAGGTCGGTCGCCACACCCGGGCAGAACAGATAATGGGCGTCCAGCATGTAGCGAACGTACTCTGGATTTCTCGAAGCGTCGGCGCTTCGGTTGCCCAGGCTGGTCACCACGGTCTGAATGTTGCACTGGTTCTGGAGGATCTCGGCTGGCCAGGTCGGGTCCTGCCCCGTGCGGGCGACCTTATCGAGCAGGTCGCGGTAGTTTGATTCCGTCAGGTGGGGGTCGACGAAGTCATAAAGGTCGCGGAAGATCCGGAACAGGCACCAGGCCATCGCGGTGTTTCGCATCCTGGCGAGGTAGGGGATCATCCGGCGCACCCGTTCATCGGCCGGGAGCGCGGCGTCGAGGTCGTCGGCCGGCATGCCCACGGCGCGGAGCTCGGTCTGGACCCAGTGGTAGCTCAAAAGGCTGGCCAGGTCGGGCGCATTGGGCTGGTCGCACCGAATGTGGGAATGAGGGTCGATGATCGGGGTCTCCGCGATCATCCGCTCAATACGCTGGGCCAGGCTGGGCTCACTCGTGAACATCGTGCGCTCGATCACTCCGGAAGTTCAGACGAAATGGACGGACATCGTAAAGAGTCCAAACGGGCCATCATGGTATTCGCTAATCACTCTGTCAATGAGCGGCGAGGCGAGACGAACTCATCGCCAACCCATCGGAGTGGTAGGCTCGGTCGGCCGGGGCCGGTATAATACGAGTGAGGTGTTGAACCAGACGAACTCGGACCGAGTTTTGCATGGGATCTCGTTATGCGCCGTGATATGGACGACACAATTCATGGATGGCCGTACGAGCCCGAGCCCGGCGAGGTGATCGCTCGCGAAATCCGCGCGCGGGACGGCCGGATGGTCGTGCAGGTCCGGATCGAGCTCGGGGTGCTTCAGATGGAAGTCGCCGGACGACCCGACGGTAACCGGCCTCATGGCTTCCCAACCTATCTCGACTATCTCCGCTATCGTGTCTCTGGGAAGCAGCAGGGATCGAAGGGAACGTCGGGTGGGGTCATGCACCCCGATCAATGCGTGGAGGCCGACCGAGAATTCGTTCAGTTCTACCACCGACGAGTGGCCTGGCTCTCTCTTCAGCGCTATGACAGGGCGCTTCAGGACGCCGACCACACCCTCGCCCTGATGGACTTCGTCGTCGACCACGGGATCAACGAAGAGTACATCGCCTCGCACGAGCGGTTCAGGGGCCTCGTCATCTTCCACAGCACCCAGGCCGCCGCCGCGCTCGCGCTCGAACGCCGGAAACCCGACGAGGCGATCGATCTCGTCAGGGAAGGGGTCCATCGCCTTGGCGACCACCACGCGAAGTGGACGGAGTCGCATGGAGAGACCGAGACCCCAGACCAACCCCTCATCGAGCAACTGCACGTGCTCGAACAAGAAATCCGCAAGAACTTCGCGGTCGAGAAGACCCTCCGCGAACAACTTGATGAAGCCGTCGCCGAGGAAGACTATGAGCTCGCGGCCCGTTTGCGCGACCAGATCCGCGCACGCGCCCAATAAAACAGATAGGTTTAACCGTTCATTAAATTATTAAAAGCCTGTGCGACCATGTTTTCATGGTCGCCAATTTACGGCTCTCAATTCCTTCACATTTCGATACGTCCATCTTAATGCGCGGACCAGACAACGGTTGAGGCCGGGAAAATCGGTCCTTCGACGCAAACTCGGCGCAGGTCGGTCGAGCCATCAGCCTGCCGAATGGGGGCCACGCAACTAAAGCAGGCTCCAAAGCCGCAGGCCATGTGGTTCTCGAGCGAAAGGTCGCAGTCCAGTCCGTGGCGTTCGACCAGCCTGGAGAGGGCGGCGAGCATGGGAGGCGGACCGCACCCAATCACCTTGGCGGGCCGGTCTCCTCGGGCGAGTCGTTGCTCGAGGAGTTGGGTTACGAAGCCGTGATGCCCTTTCGACCCGTCATCCGTCGCCAACTCGACGGGAATCCCCGCGCGCTCAAAGTCAGGAACTCCAGCCGCCATCGCCGCGGTGCGAACGCCGTAAAGCAAGGTCGCCGACGTGGCGTAACGCCCCATGTGGGCAGGCTCGTGCAACTGGGAGTCCCCAAAGGATTCGCGCCCGAGCCACCACTTGCCAAGCGCGAGGAAAGGAGTCTGGCCGATCCCACCCCCCACGAAAACGACTGGACCATCGGGGGCGGGTCCAAACCCATTGCCCAGCGGGCCCCACACCGTGACCTGGTCGCCAGGACGGTGCGAGGCGAGCGCCGCGGTGCCTCGACCCACGACCTGATAAACCACATCCAGGGCGTAGGGAGTACCGGCCGCGTCTCGCGCGACGTCGTAAATGGCGAAAGGACGGCCAAGGAGTGTCTCAGCCCCTCGGCCCCGGATCATCAGGAACTGGCCGGGGATAATCACCCTGGCCATGTCGGGATCGGCGAGGCGAATCCGGTAGGTTTCCCTGGCGATCTCCTCGTTTACAAGAACAGATACCGTGCGCTGGGCCACGCAGGCTGGGGCTACCGCTTCCAAGTTTCCGACCCTTCTCGTCTTGAGTGATGAAGACCTGGCGTGACTTCCCAGTTACCGGCCCACGCACGGATCGCCCTTTTTTCGAGCGGAGCGACCGCCAATCGCAAATCCTTTACTCTTGAGGTCCTTTCGGCCGACCTCGCTTCAACCCAAGAAGGGAACGAGGCGGACGCTTCTTGATCAAATGCGGTTTGGGCTTCGGCTTCGGGGTGGTCTCGCGAAGCTCGCGTGCTCCGCCGTCAATCCCGATGATCCGCCTCGGCCGAGGCTCGATTTCCTGGGGGCCTCGCTCGGGCCGGCCACCTCCACCTCCCGACGGTCCTGGTCTTCCCGGCCGTCGAGGTGGGCCACCGTGCGTTCCCTCGTGGCGATGCGGGCCAGCGCCCCCTCCTCCGCCTCCAGGTCGGCGTTGCGGACCTGGACCACCGCCTGAGCGATTACCAGGTCCTGAGGAACCTGCGTACGGGCTCTCCCGACGTTGCGGGCCAGAGCCTCCACCACTCCCTCCGGGTCGGCGTTGCGGACCACCAGCACCACCACCACTGCCTGAGCGGGTACCAGGCCCTTGAGGACCACCGTAGGCCCCTTCACGGCGCTGCGGGCCGGCACCATCGGGACGGCGTTGCGGTCGAGCCCCCCCCCCTGGGCGGTCACCAGCCCCCGCCCCGGAGTTCGAATAGGAACCTTGTCCATACCCAGAACCCGAACCCGGTCCAGCTCGTCGTTGCGAAGGAGGAGGCCCTTGAGGACGAACGGGGCGGCCTCCTTCTCCACCTCCCATGCCAGGTCGAGGGCCTGACGGAGCACCTCGTCGCTGCGAGGGTGGGATTCCCGGCGGTCGGGTCGGTCGTCCTTCCTCGAAATTCTGCTCGTACTCGATCCGGCCGGACGGCGAGCGATAAACAGCGCCTCGCGATCGGTCTTCCCGGGGCGGTCTCCCCTGCCCCGGACCTTGCCCCATGGGTCGGCGCGGCCCACCGTAAGGACCGGGTCCTGCTCCCTCTCGGCGCCGGAAGGGGCCAGCTTCTCCTTGGCCTTGGCCCTGTCCCAGGCCCGGCCGTTGTGAACCGGCGTCGGGTCTTGGCCTTGCTCCTGGACCACTTCGGGTTTGTCGACGCGCCCCTGCTCCTCCTTGCGAGCCACGCGACGAATGCCGGGCGGACGGAACGGACTCGCCCGCGGCGACTCGTCGTAAGAGGTCGATCTCGCCTTGATTGAGAGGTCGATAGTCGCCGAAGGCCAACCCTTTCAAGGTGATCGGACCAACAGCGATCCTGGTCAACGTCATGACCTTATGACCGAACTTGGCAAGCATGCGCCTCACTTCGCGATTCTTGCCTTCGGCGAGCACCATTTCCAGGACGGTGGCCTGTCCTTTCTTGCCGACCACTCGAACATTACGGGCTCGGACCTTCCCCTCGGCCAGCCAGACCCCTTCCACCAACTTGTCGAGCACCTCGCGAGAAGGGGTGCCCGCGACGATGACCCGGTAGAGCTTCTCGACGCCGAAGCGAGGATGGGCGAGCTTGTTGGCTAACTCACCGTCGTTGGTCAAGAGAATCAGGCCGGTGCTCATCTCGTCGAGCCGGCCGACGGTATAGACGCGCTGGGGAATCTCCGGCAAGAGATCGACGACGCGAGGGCGGCCCGCGGGATCGTTATTGGTGGAGACATACCCCTTGGGCTTGGAGACCGCGTAGTAAACCATTCGTTCGAGGTGGATGGGCTGGCCATCGACCTCGACCCTGGATTTGCGCGAGTCGATCTTGGTGCCGAGCTCCTTGACCACCTTGCCATCGACGGTCACTCGCCCCTGCCGAATGACGTCTTCACAGGCTCGTCTCGACCCGATGCCCGCATGAGCAAGGATCTTTTGCAGCCGTTCCTCGCCCGCGATCGATTCTTGGCGTGCCTGGGAATCGGCCGGCTTGCGCCGATGCGAGGCTGATTTCTGATGCGAGGAGGCGTTGTTCTGGCGACCGGGGCGCCCGGCATTCGGCCGACGACTCGGGCCTTGTCCCCGTTGATCCGGGCGAGGGGGACGGCGATTGGCCATGATGATCCGATTCCGACCCGATGAAATTTCAGGTCTTGTAAGACTTTGCGCGAAAAGACGATCCAAACGCCAATGCGTTCCTTCAATTCATTAATCGTAGCTCGCAACCTAACACCTTGTCCAGTGCGGTCGAGAACCCGCTCGAGCCATCCTGACGACCCGCTCCATTCAACCCGAAAATCACCCCAGGGACTTGCATTCGAATAAGGACGCGGATAGAATTCCTCTCCGTCGAGCAAACAAAAGTTGGGGCGGTAGCTCAATTGGGAGAGTGCCGCGTTCGCAATGCGGAGGTTGAGGGTTCGATCCCCTTCCGCTCCACTTGGTGAACTCGACCCTTGAATCCGAATCCGTAAAATCCCTCCCTTGGTTGTGTTCTCTATAACTCAACCTTTCCTGGCATCATCGATATCCCAGGACAACGCTTTTCAAGGGTCTCTGATCACACCCTGATTTGATTCGATAACAATCCCCGGATGACCCTCGTGGTCATCCGGGGATTGTTCGTTGGCCCCTTGGTAATAGGGGGGGGTCTAGTCAAGACCTCTCGTGTAGGCAACGGAAATCCTGGTCAGACACATGACCTCCGATGCTTGAGCACGGCATCACACCATGATGCACGCCAGTGAGTGGCTCATAGCGGAAGATGGGGGAAAGCTCGCAGACAATTCTCAAGCGTCGTGCGTTGGCGGATCAAGATCCAAAGGACATGGGCGTGTTCCACGCCCGGTTCGAGGCGATGGCTCAGCACCGGAACCCATCCCCGACGCCGTTCGAATGGAGCAGAAAACGAACTGCTCGTCAGCATCTGCAGTAAGCGTTCATAACCGGAGCGGTGACTTAAGGGCTTGGCCGGGTATTCCTCCTTCCCCGACCGCGAGCCTCGGGTATGGATACGAACAAGCCACAAGACCCACCAGGGGATTTCGCTCAGGGAATGGCCACGCGGAGAAGATACTCAATAACTTCTTTGGTCCTAGGACGCCCCAATATATGACGGATAGTAGTATTCATTTCCGTCTCGTTATGCACAACCGCATACTTATCACCTTCGGGTGTTCCAAATTCCGCGTCAAATGGTCCGCTTGATGGCGTCGTAACTTGAAACAAAAGATGCAAATATCCCTTACTCATCACTCTGATGTAACAGTTGTATCTAATTTTGGTTACCGGGCCTAACGAATTCTGGGCAACACCTACAGCATCAACGTAAAAATCCAATTTGTTTTGACTGATCTGCGACAAGCCCATGGTTGCGTCATATAGCATCTCCGCCATCGTTTTAGGAGGCGTAAGGCCGATAGTAGGCCAATAATTGCTAGTCGACATTTTTGCACCTCAGATGTTCCAATGAAACACAATTGGCAGATGATCTGACCCAACCGACTTATCGGGTGCCCCATCCGGAGTCAACAAAGTGATTGTCCCAACCTTCGAGACGATTTTGAGGTCTTCTTCGCGAAAGCTCGGGCACTCTTCTGGTCGAATGACAACCTGATCAATCATGTGCCAGCACAATTCACCTGCTTGTGAGTTTTGGTAGTAGTGAGTTGCCATGCCGGCCTCCAAAATCGCGACATGGCCGTATTGACGCCACATTGGATTATAGAAAAAATCCTCTTTTTCGTCACCCCAACGGACCAGCCTCTGTGTTTTGTTGGCTACATGACGAACTCCCAAGGCGTGGAGCCCGTCGGAAGAGAGAATAGCTGATTCGAATGGGTGAGCGTTGAAATCGCCCAGAATTATTGACCGCCGATGCGATCTCGTTTCTTGCTGCTTTACCGCCTCTGCGATGCGTCTGAAAAAAACCCGTCTCGTCCCATCATCATTATGCATTCTGTCGAGCCCATGGACAATCGCAAACCTCGCTTCCTTTGTCGGCTCGGGAATCCAGTTCCAAATTTCTACACGATCTCCCAAGGCTGTAACAGCTACACTACTCATTCCATAGTTCCCTCTGCTGAATACTCCAAAACGTTCGGTTGTATTGCGTTTAATAAGCCCCTCATTGATGAGGAGGGTTGAAAGTTTGCTATTGATTTTCGATGGAAAGTATTCCACAAGCAGAAGAATATCGACGTTGTGCTCTCGCACAAGATTATGGACTAATCCGTCAATGTTCTTCCGCCCAGTGTTCCATAGAAGAAAGACTGCCATCGTTCTCCTTTTGCTAATAAATGACTTTACTCAAGTTGCCCGCCCGTCGCAGCCTGTCCACTACAATGAAACGAGTATTATGTCCGCTTGGGCGTTGCGCATGGAGTGGTGTTACATTGTGTCCAAGACCTGCCGAACTGTGTTGCGAATTATCTTCTGATCGTACCTGAAGTTCAGCTATCGAATCACGGACTTCTTGCGGACGGCGACATGATCAGACATGCACACGACCGACATAACACGACTACTTACATCATCACTCGTCACTTCCTAGGAAGCTATTGGGCCGCTTTGATTGGATTGCAGAGCGACGAACTGATTGTCAGCCGAGATCACAGCAAATCAACCCCACAAGTCAACGCGGAAGTCCTAACAGAATTTGGTTTGTGCTCCGCTTCAAATGCGACGTTCATTTCACGGATTTTGGAGTGGCGGCAGAGCGGGGTTGCTCTTTGAACCAGCCCGGGGGGACCTCAAGGGACCAGACTTCGCTATTCAGGGGTTTGGCGTGGCCACCGGCGACCCAGATCTTGTCTTGGAAGACGTAGGTGGAGTGTTCGTGGCGAGCCTTCCAGGAAACGTTCGACTTGAGGCGTTCCCAGTTCTTCCCGTCCGGAGAATGCCAGACGTCGCCCCAGTTCTCCGAGGGGTTGTTCGCCCAACCTCCCAAAACCCAGATGCGGTCGCGATAGACGACGGAGGAGAACCAGAGTCGAGGGCCCCAAGGGGCCTTCTCGGTCACCTGCTCCCAGTTCACGCCATCGGATGAACACCAGACGTCGTTCAAGGCGTGGTACTCGGGCAGGTAGTTGCCCCCGCCGATGATCCAGATCTTGTCGTCGTGGACCACCGCGGCATGATAGGCACGCGGAGACCAGGGGGCGTTGGGGGTCTCGCACTTCCAGTCCTTGCCGTCGGCGGAAGACCAGACGTCGTTCTTGGGGCTCTTTGCATCGCCGAAGTAATAGTTCTCGGTCCCACCGAGAATCCACATTCGCCCTTTGAACACCACCGCCCCCGAGGCCAGGCGAGGGCTCCAGCCCGCCTTGCCGGTGACGAGTTCCCAGGTCTTGCCATCGTCCGAGGACCAAACCTCGTTGGTTGCGCCATGCCCTTCAAGACGACCGTTGAACCAGCCCCCGAGCATCCACATCTTGTCGTTGAAGACGAGCGACATGGCCAGGTCGCTATATTTCCAGGGGGCCTCCGGCGTAACGAGATCCCAGTCCTTGCCATCCCGCGTGCTCCAGACGTCTCGGGGAGGGGCGGCGAAGGAGTTGAACCATCCCCCGAGAATCCAGAGTTGGTTCTTGTAGACGACTTCGCCGCTCGAGTCGCGAGGCATCCACGCGGCCTTCTCCGTCACCTTGACCCAGTCCAAAACACGGTCGTCCGCCTGGGTGAGCACGGGGATGTTAAGGAGAAGAAGGCCTGTCAGAATGGTAAAATAGCGTATCATCGCAATGACAACCTCGGTGAACGGAATCGGTCCAAACCCCTTGAAGGGAACGATTTTGGTCTGGCCAGGTCCGTTGCGGATGCTTCGATTCATCGAGCGTAACTCCCCCAGGAGGGCGGAGCAATGGAGCAGCCCACTCGCAAAAAACGCATCTTTCTAAACAACATGCCCAAGCTTGTTATTGTTGTAGTTTTATTCCTTATTTATCAGGACCTCATGATGTCGAAAGTACCTGGGTCCGATGTGGGCGACCTCGCTCCCAGCTTCTCACTTCCGTCTTCGTCGGGGCGGGATGTGAGCCTGAGCGACTTTCGAGGTAAGTCCGAGGTGGTCTTATTTTTTTATCCCAAGGACAATTCCCCGGTCTGCACCGCCGAGGCCTGTTCGTTTCGAGACCAGTACCAGGATTTTCAGGACGCAGGCGCCGAGGTGATTGGGATCAGCTCGGACTCGCAGGCGTCACATCAGGAATTCAAGGAAAAGAACCACCTTCCGTTCCTACTCCTGAGCGACCCCGGCGGAGATGTAAGGGCCCGCTACGGCGTGAAGAAGACGCTCGGCTTGATCCCGGGCCGAACCACCTTTCTGATCGATCGACAAGGGGTCATCCAGGCTCGGTTTTCCTCGCAACTGAATGCGTCAAAGCATGTTACGCAAATGCTCGAGGTGTTGCGCACGCTTAAAAAGACCCCCTGAGTCAAAGCGAACGCGGATGAAGGGGCTCATCGAACCTACTGGAAAAGCGAGGATACCGTGACAGCCTCCCCCACCCTGTCTGAGGTCCTCTCCTCCACCCCCAATGCGCGGTTCGCGGGAGTGATCGACGCTCTCTCCGACCAAAGCCCAGGGCCAGCAGGCGAGAACCTGGTCAGCAACGAGGACTCGTACCCCCGCGTCGTCGCCGAGATCAAGCGGCTTTGTCCTGGGGACGGCGTCTATCTGGGGGTGGGGCCAGATCAGAATTTCACCTTGATCGCGGCCGCCCGGCCAAAGCTGGCGTTAGTCATGGACTATCGGCGCAGGAATCTCTTGCTCCACCTCGTCCACAAGGCCTTCTTCGCCTTGAGTTCAAGTCGAGTCGACTACCTCTCCGTGATCACGGCCCGTAAACCAGAGGTCGAGGCCCAGCCTGACCTTAATGAACTCGTGAACGCCTTTCTGAATGCCCCGCTCGACCGGGCTTGGCTCGCCGAGGCGACCGAGAACGTCAAGCGCGTGCTGGAACCCTTGAAGGTCGTTGCCGGCCGCGAGTGGAAGGATCTCGCCACCATTCAGGCCAAGCTCGCCGGCCCCGGGCTCAATGCGCGTTTCCTGGCCTTGAAGATGTACCCCACGCTAGGCCAGCTAATTCAGACTCAGACGCCGGATCGCAACGGGCAGCCCGGCCACTTTCTCGGAAGCGAGCGCGCGTTCAAGGTTGTCCTCGACCTCCAAACCACCGACCGAGTCATCCCGTTCGTGGGAGATTTCGGACAGACCGCCCGGCTGATCCGCCTGGGGGACTGGCTTCGGTCCCATGCACTTAAAGTCGGCCTGATTTACCTCTCCGACGTGGAATTCTTCCTCATGCGATCGGGGCGATACCCCGCGTTCGTCCGCGGGCTCGAGCAGATCCCCTGGAGTGACGGAGCCCTGCTCGTCCGCGCGAGCACTCGAGAAATTGCTCATCCCGATCGAGTCGAAGGAGATAGCTCCACCACGTCCGTCCATCGCGTGGCCAACGTCTTGAGTCAGTTTCGGAAGGGACGGCTCACCACGGTCGACGAACTCTTCTCGATCGAGCCCGCTTCTTGAGCCAGATCCACTCAAAGGCCAATCTTCGGTTTTGGCATGAAATTTCACTCCAATCCAACCCGAAGCAACGCTGAGTTTCAGAGGACGATCGCAGCCTTTCGAGGTGGCGATTTGGCGTGTTGTTAAACAAGCCGATTGTCCCCCCCTTCCTGTTCCGGTTATAATCCGGATGTTTTCCGACTTCGTGCCTGGGCATTGATCCAGGTTCATCCTCGCCTCGAGGCAAATCGAGCGATGAATTCCACCGCCGCGGCTCGGTTGCGTGACTTCTTCTGGAACGATCCGTTGATGGGCTTGGCGATTAGCGCCGCCCTGTTCGCGATCGCCACAACGCCCCTGGCATTCGCGATCCTGGGCCGGCGTGAATGGTTCAAGGCCAGGCGCGGGCGCGTGATGCGGCGTCCCGAGTTTTCCTCGATCGTCTGCGCCATGCTGCTGGTGATGGGGATCCCAGCGATCTTCATCGCGTTGGTGATCAAGAGCCAGCACTTCGACAAGGATCGCTATGAGTTCGACCCCAACAAGTCGTGGTCGGTCCTGGAACAGGGACGCGGCTACGACTCGTTGCTTTCAGCCGACCAGGCGGTCAAGGCCGAGGGCAAGCGGGTGGCCGACATGAAGAAGGACCTGGTCGACAGTGTGAAAAAGCTCGACGAAGCCATGCTCGCGCTGAGAGCCGTCGCGGGGACCTCGCCCGCCGTGGCCCAGGCCTTACCAACGGTGCTCCAGCGATTGGCCAAGATCCACGCGAGCATTGGACTCGATGGGCCTCAGCAACTGATGGATGACACAGCGCCCCCCGTCGCGCTCGTCGCCAGCCCCGGCATGGCCCCGGCCCAGGCTCCGGGCACACTTCCGGTGTCGCCTGCCGCCACGGCAGCCGTCGCCGCGGTTCCAACCCCCACCCCGGCTCAGCCCATTGCCTCGGGTCTGTCCAAGGCCCAGGTCGAGGCCGAGATTGCGAGCGTTCCCGAACCTCAGAAGCCACTGGCGGCCATGCTTCCGCTCGATAACCTTCCCCCCGAGTGGACGGTGGGCAAACTCGGCGAACATTACCTGGAAACCTTCAACGCCGACAACCTGTTCGAAAAGATCGACGGCCGGGCCGAGAGCTTCGTGCAATACGACGTGAAGGGGATGGCTTACGCCAACTTCCACCCAACCAACGACGAAAGCAACGAGCTTCAGGTTTACATCTTCGAGATGAAGGACGCGCTTAAGGCCTTCGGCAAGTATGGCTCGGAGAAGTCGGAAGACGCCAACGTGATCTCCCTCGGAACCGAAGGGTATACCGCGGCGGGGAGCACGCTCTTCCATGCCGGTCCTTACTACACGCAGATTGTCTCGACCACGGACGACCCCAAGTTCTCCAGCTTCGCGCTGGAGCTCGCCAAGCGAATCGCGGCCAAACAGGTCAGCGAGTCGGGCCCGGCGATGGCGGATGGCGGCAAATCCACTCCTGACTCCCTCTTCGCGCTCCTTCCCCCCGAACCCGCCCGAAGCGCTCCCAAGTATGTGGCTCAGGATGTGTTTGGCTATAGCTTCCTCTCCGACATCTTCATGGCCGACTACGAGGAAAATGGCGTGACCTGGCAAGGGTTCCTCCGCCCTTATGCCGATGCCAAGGAAGCGGAAGCGGTTTTTGACAAGTATCTGGAGAGTGCCAAGCGCGACGAGGCCGACATCAAGATGATTGAGTCGGAAGGGGCCGACAAGATGATGATCAGCTCGAATATCGGGTTGGTTGACGTGGTCTTTTTGAAAGGGAACGTCCTTGGAGGGGCAAACGGCGCCACCGAGGTCAAATCGGCCGAAGCCTTTGCCCGAGCCCTCGCGAAAACAATCCCCGCGAAAATCCCTCCCATCGAAGGGAACAAGTAAACGTGTTGACTCCCCCCGCTTGTAGGATCTGAAACCGGACTTGGACCTGGATTGAAGAAGACCGGCGACCGGAAGCTTCGAGCCTCCAGACCCTTTGCTGAACGAGGAAAGCAATGAGCGAGAAGTTAACGCGAACTCAGGTCAAGAACCTGGAGCGTCTAGGCGGCGTGAATCCCGCCGATGAGTCATTCTCGCGCCGGCAGTTCATCACCCAGGCCGGAGGGACGGGGTTAGTGGTGGGGGGGGCGTTGGCGGCGGGGATGTTGGTCCGAGACCGCTGGGGAATGGAAGGGGTTAAGCCCCCTCCGCCAGTCCGTCTCAAGGACTATTCCGTCGCGCTCAACCCCAGCAAGCCGAACCTGGTGGTCGTACGGTCGAGCCCGCCCAACGCGGACAACTTCTCCAGCCGAGAAGAGGAACTTCAGGCTCGGGAAGAACAAGCCTTCAAGATGATCCACGCCGCCTTGAACGCGATGGGGGGTGATCAGGGGATCGCTCAGTTCATCACCAAGGGGGACGTGGTGGTCGTCAAGCCCAACGTCGCCTTCGACAAGAATCCGGATCTGGCCGCCACCACCCAGCCCGACACGGTCTCGGCCGTCGTCAAGCTCTGCTTTGGCGCGGGGGCGCGGAAGGTGATCGTGGCCGACAACCCGATCAATAACCCGGAGAGCTGCTTCTTCAAGACCAAGGTCGGCGAGGCCGCCATCCGCGCCGGGGCCGAGCTGATGATGCCCCAGGATAGCTACTTCGAGCAGCTCTATGTGGGAGGGGAGACGATCACCCACACCTGGAGGATGTTCTACCGGCCGTTCCGCGAGGCCACCAAGGTCATCGGCATCTCACCGGTCAAGGACCACAACCTCTGCAAGGCCACCGTCACCATGAAGAACTGGTACGGTCTGCTCGGCAATCCGCGGAATCAGTTCCATCAAAACATTCATGGGATCATCTCGGACTTCGCCCTGATGATGAAGCCCACCTTCGTCATCGCGGATGGTCGCAAGCTCCTGATGCGCAATGGCCCCACCGGGGGAAGCCTCAACGACGTCAAACGAGGCGATACGATCGTGGTGGGGACCGACTGCACGGCGGTCGATAGCTGGTGCGTCAAGAACTTGCTGGACAAGCAGCGCCACGAGATCATCTACCTCGACAAGGTCATCCAACGCGGTCTGGGTAAAGACTGGCGCCCCCAGTGGACCCAGGAACTCACGGTGTAAAGCGGCGGTCCTTGCTCGTTGACTCCTAGGCCCAAGTAGACGACCCCGCACGGCATTCTTACGGTTTCGAGGCAGGACTCATGGTCAAGATCCGACGCGCCTACGAGGCCCTGTTCCTCGGCCTCTTTCTGTTCTTTCTGCTGATCACCGACCTTCGTTATCTCAAAGGTTGGCCCGTTTCCATCTTCCTCGAAGCGACTCCCCTGGTCGCGGTATCCACCGCGCTAACAACTCACACCCTCTACCGAAACCTCGTCTGGGGCCTGGTCATCATTGCCATCACAATGATGCTCGGCCGGGTCTGGTGTAACTGGATGTGCCCGTTCGGCATCCTGCACCATATCTTTGGTGTGATCGGCAATCGGCGCAACACCAAGCAGATGATCGAGGTCAATCGTTATCGCAAGATCTACGCGCTGAAGTACTATATCCTCGCCGCGATGCTGGCGATGGCCAGCCTCTGGATCGTCCCCGCCACACTCTCCACACCCGGCAAAATCCACGAGGCCTATCAGAGTAAAGAGCTGACCCAGACCGGTGCCTCACGCGTATTCGCCGCGATTGGAACGGGTGTTGGGAATGCCCTTGAGGAAAGCAAGGCGGGCAATAGCACCTTGCAAATCGGCCTGCTCGACCCAATCGCCTTGACCGTGCGATCGATGACCACCAGCGTATTGCCCACCGCGCAGAAGGCCACCGAGAGCATCTACACCGAGCCTCGAGAGTACTGGCAGGCCTGGATCGTGGGCCTGATCTTCATCGGTCTCCTCGTGGCGAACTGGTGGATCCCCCGATTTTTCTGTCGAGCTCTCTGCCCGCTCGGCGCACTGCTGGGGGTCTTCAGCCGGTTCTCACTCTGGCGCATCGACCGAGACCCAGTGCGCTGCACCGATTGCGACCTCTGTCTCAAGAGCTGCGAAGGGGCTTCCGACCCGCACACCGACCTGCGTAAGAGCGAGTGCTTCGTCTGTCTCAACTGCATCGAAGACTGCCCACACGACGCTCTCTCCTATCGGTTCCTCCCGCGCAAGGCGAGCGAGGTGACCTATCCCGCCGTGGGTCGGCGCCAGCTCATGATGGCAGGGCTATTCGGCGTCTTGTTCTTCCCAATGGCCCGGCTGTCGGGGGGAGTGAAAAAGAACTTCAACCGAGCCGTGATTCGCCCGCCAGGGTCGGTCGCCGAGGATGAGTTCCTGAGGCGCTGTATTAAATGCGACCAGTGCATTCGCGTCTGCCCAACCAACGTGCTCCAGCCGAGCATGTTCGAGGGGGGCGTGGAAGGGCTCTGGACCCCAATCATGATCTCGAAGATGGGTTGGTGCGAATTGAACTGCACGCTCTGCAGTCAGGTTTGCCCCACCGGAGCCATTCGCGAGATTTCGATCGCCGAAAAACTTGGCGTCGGCCCCTTCGAGACCCACGGGCCCATCAAGACCGGAACGGCCTTCTACAACCGAGGGCGCTGTCTCCCATGGGCCATGGATACCGATTGCGTGGTCTGTGAGGAAGTCTGCCCGGTCAGCCCCAAAGCGATCTTCACCCGAAACGTCGAGCTCACCGACCGTTGGGGGGGCAAACTCGAGCTGAAACGCCCCTTCATCGACCCTGACCGCTGCATCGGCTGCGGAATCTGCGAACATGAGTGCCCGGTGAAGGACGACCCCGCAGTCTACGTCACCGCGATCGGCGAGACCCGCGACAAGTCGCGTTCGCTCCTGCTCTCGTTGGTGGAAGACGATGCGCAGGACCTGATCTCGGTTTAACACCCGCCCCCCCGGCCTTCAATGTAAGGCCGGGGTTCGCGTTCGCTTAGGTGGGGAACAGCCAGATCAAAGCAAGTCGTTATCACCCTTCGCATCACTCGTCGTTGAACCACTCCCTGCTTGTCGCAAGTAGCCTCTACCCAATCCGCGCAGGCTCGCAATGGAGTGCGAGATGAGTTGGCAAACTGAAACCTGGCCGCGTTGGAGCCTGATCCGTGGGCTCCTCGTGGCCCTATTCCTTTGCCGAGGGCTGGTCTACCTCTGCGTCCTTCCTCCTGTGGAAGGATGGGACGAGTACCAGCATGTGGGGTTTATCACTCATCTTCATGAGACGGGCACGCGTCCCAAGCTTGGCGCGACCCAGATGCCTCAATCCCTGTTGAGTCGATTGCCCCTGTTCCCCGTGCCCGAGCGCGTGGCTGAGCTACAACTCGGCCGGTTCGGTGTGAACGGGTATTCCACCTACTGGCAGAATCGCGGAAAACAGATCTACGCGCCAGGCTCACTACCTCTGTATGAGGCCCAGCATAGCTGGTGGTATTATCGAATCGCCGCTCCCGTCTTCGCCCAACTTGGGGGCGTCGAGCAACTTCCCACCTCCATCGGTGGTCTCCGCTTCCTGAACCTGCTCTTCGTCGCGGCCGCGATCTGGGTGGTGCTTGGTTATGTGGGGAAGGTCGCCCCCTCGCTTCGCACGGCGGCCCTGGCGGGCCTGGTCCTCGCCTGCCACCCCTTGTTCCTGATCAACGGCGTTCGCGTGGCGAACGACGCCCTTGGGGTCTTGCTAGCCACGGTCGCGGTCCGGCTCACACTGGAGCTCTCCCTCAATGAACCCCGATGGGCCTGGCGCTGCCTGCTGATTGGGCTGGTATCGGGATTCGCGATCTTGGTCAAGGCGGTGAACCTGGGCCTGCTCCCCTTTCTGGGGCTTGCCTGGCTTCTCTTGGTTTGGAAACGGGAAGTTCCCACCGTCAGGGCCGGACTCGCGGCGTTTCTGGTCGTGGGGTCGATGGCGCTTGTGCTTCAGGATGAGCTCCGTTCCAACCTGCGAGAGTATGGTAGCCTCACGCCCATGCAAGAGGCGATCCACAACAAGGAGCAAGGCCGAACGAAAGCGGATCTGTGGAGAACGGCCACCTCGTTCCGCTGGCACGACCGAGTCGCGCGGCTCTGGCTCGTTGACTCCTACCTGATCGGTGGATGGAGCCGCCAGCGGCCAGGCCCTTCCTGGTCGAGTTCCTACACCTGGCTCGTCACGACAGGGCTCCTGAGCGCATTGGTCACCCTGATCGGGCGACGGAAGGACTCCCGGCCTGGCCTCGCCTCCCAATCGCGTCTCGTCACCCTGATCCTTGGCCTTTGCCTGGGCTATACCGGGGCGCTTGCCTATCACATGGTGCAATCCAAGCTCGCATGGGGCCAGCCCACAACCTGCCCCTGGTACGCCAGCGTGGCATTCCCCTGGTTCTTGCTTTTGATCGCCTTGGGGGGCCTGTCCTGGCCGAGTCGTTGGCTCAGTTTGGTCGTACCCATCGGCCTGGTCATCACGTGCCTGGGGGGAGAGTGGGTTACCGTCACCCGCCGCATGCTCCCCACCTACTCGGGAGGGGCCCAAGGCTCGCTCGCTTTTGAACGCATCGCCAGCCTTCAACCCCCGATTTTGGGGACGTCCACCCTGCTCGCCGCGAGCGTCCTGGTGCTGGTCCTGGGCCTAGCGCTTTTGATCTTCACGCTCACCAGCTCGCCCGAAGACCAAGCCGAGACTTCGAGCATTTGATTGCGTGGCCTGGACCACGCCGAACTCAACTGAGTCATCATATAATCCCATTCTCGAGCTCACCCTTCGATCTTAACAAGCCCGAAACGCAAGCGAGTGAATCGTATTTTATGGATTTATCCAATGTATGTCCCTGCCGAAGAGATTCACTCGCTCGCGCTTCGGGCTTGTACCAGAGATAGAATCCGACTCTCGAGCTCACCCTTCGGTTTCAACAAACCCGAAGAGCCAGCAAGCGAATCGGAATTACATGATTTTCATTAATTTATACAATCTTCAACATTTATTGTTTTCGAAAAGCACTCGCTTGCGCTTCGGGCTTGTTAAGAAGCGAGGCACTGCAATCTCTGGTCGCTCGGGCGTTGAAACGATGGAAGCGTATCGCTCGCTCGTCTTTAGAGCGTGTTAAACGAAACAATCCTACGCACGTTACGTCAGGGTTGGGATTGATCGGGGCATCGTGTTCGATAAACGAAAAAAAGCGAGGCATTCGCCTCGCTTTACATCACTTCCCAGGTCACTTACTCATCGAGCCGAGGAAACTCGGCTCGATGAGAAAGCTCTTTCGAGAACCAAGAGCCCCGACTCATCAGGTCGGCTGGTTCAGCGGTTGTTGGTGACCTGCTGCTCGCCCTTTTTCTCGGTGCGAAGCTTGGGTCCGAGGGTCAGGTAATCGGCGACGATGGCCGCGATTTCATCGTTGTAGAAGTCCGACTCCCAGGCTGGGTGTTCGGTGTACTTCTTCTTCGCCTTGTCCTTCTGGACTTTGACCTCATCCTTGTTCAGATCGTCGTCCGAAACGAACTCCGCGCGGAACTTCTCTTCATTGAGCGAGATGGAATGGCGGTTCTTCCGCTCGATGTACTTGGCGATCCGATCCTCCTGCTTCTGGAACTTCTCGCTCGCCTTGCGACGGGCGAGTGATCGGTTCTCCAACTCGCGAAGCAGCGGGGTGCTAACCTGATGCAGGTCGGGAACGGCGAGGGCGTCAACCTTGTCGAACTTCAAGGCATTGTCCATCTTCCCTTCGCCGAAATCCGCCTGATCTCGAATTGAGGGGATGTGGATGTGCGGGGTCACTCCCAGAACCTGGGTGCTCTCTCCATTCACCCGGTAGAACTGCTGGATGGTGAGCTTCAACGCTCCAAGGTCCGCTTCGTTGCGCCGACGGAGCCGCTCTCCGATGGGGACAATGCTCTGGACCGTTCCCTTGCCGAAGGTGCTGGAATCGCCAATGATCAAGCCTCGGTCGTAGTCCTTGATCACCCCAGCGAAAATCTCCGAGGCGCTGGCACTCATCCGGTCGATCAGGACGACCAGAGGTCCTTCCCATTCCGACCCAGCTTCCTTATCGACAATTTGCTTCACGCCCGTGGCGTCTTTAACCTGGACCACGGGACCTTCATCGATGAAGAGGCCGGAGACCGTTCGCGCTTCTTCGAGCAAGCCGCCGCCATTGCCGCGGAGGTCGAGGATCACGGCGTCAATTCCCTTCCCCTTGAACTCACGCAAGAGCTTCCGGCAATCCACGGTCGCGCTCACGGCGTCGGGAGCCTGAGCCGCCACCGCCTGAGTGTCTCCGTAGAACGCGGGCAGGTTGATGACGCCAACCTTGTAAACCTTGCCTTCCGGATCCTTGGCCTCGATCACTTGCCCCTTGGCATGCTGCTCAACCAGCTCGATCTTCTGTCGGGTCAGTTCGTAGATCTTTCGATCCTTGGTTCCAGCCGGATTCACGATCAAGCGGACCTTGGTCCCGCGCGGCCCTCGGATGTAGCGAACAACGTCGCTCAGCTTCTTCTCGACCAGGTCGGTCTCGCTGCCATCCTCGTTTTGAATGCCAACGATCTTGTCCTCGGGCTGGAGCCGGCCATCCTTATCGGCCGCCATGCCCGGCACGATCTCCTTGACCACCGCGTAGCCATTCTCGGACTGGAGCGAGGCCCCAATCCCTTCGAGCGAGAGGTGAAGGGTCTGGCCAATGATATCTTCGAGCGACTTCGCACTCATGTAGCTCGAGTGAGGGTCGAACGTCCGGGTGAGGCTGCTCAGGTACACCTCGAGCAACTCAGACATTTCGAACTGATGGAAAAATCGGTTCCGATCCTTGTAGCGAATCTCGATCTTCTCGACCGCGGCCTTCTCATCCAGCTCTTCCACCACCTTGGCCTGCAACAAGTCGAGCTTGATCCGCTTCCGCCAGCGCTCCTGGGCTTCAGCCTCGGTCGCGGGGAAGTCGAGACGATCGGGGTCGTCATCAATCGACTCGTCAACCGTGAAGTCCTGCTTCTCCTTCAGGAGTTTCAGGGCCAAGTCCTTTCGTTCGTCGATCCGCTTGAGGAAACGGGCGAAGACCTTTTTCGGAAAGTCGAGGTTACCTTCCCGAATCTTGTCGTCGAGCGTGGGAGCCTCGGCCATGAACTCGTCGACATCGGCCTTCAGGAAGTAAAACTTCTGAGGGTCAAGATCTTTGAGAAAATTCATGCACCACTTCTTGGCGATCTCATCGTCAATCTTCGGCTTGGCCATGTGGCCCAGCTCCACAAGATTGACGACGACCCGGGCCGTGTCCTCATCCAATGACTTTGAGGTTGGCGCCTGGGCACCCACCACGGCGGCTATGAACCCCATGATCGCGATCAGTGCCAAAGGGCGAAATGCGAATCGACGCATGAGATTAGGTTCCGAAAGGCTGGATGGGTGGTCGTGCGGAACGCATTGGTTCACACCTTGTCATGATAGCCGTCGTTGGGAGGAGCGACAAGACCGACCCTGTGGGTTACACAGCTTATGGAACGCCAGTTCAATGCGGGGGGAACGATCACCGGCAACTCCCACGTCAACGAATTATACCTTAAAGGTTGCTACGCCCGTTGTTACGCCTCGGTTCGAAAGAAAGCGAAAGGGTGGTTCCATTCACTCGACCTTCTCAGTCCGAGTCTTGAATGGAATCCAGGCACGGCGATTGCTAGAAACCGAATGCCAGCGGTGAGACCGCCAGCACACTCGGAACGCCCCTGGTTAACAATGCCGAATTACACCAAGCTTGCATTCAAACTCAAAGCAAACCATCGAGTTTCCGAGAAAAATCCCCACAACCCATCCAAATCATCAAAAGATCCCAAAACCACCATTGTCCCAATTAACCGAACATCCACGAGCTCGCGTGTGGCCAGCGGCCTTAATACCGAAACACCCTCATGCCCACCAATATTCATCCTGTTGTATTTTGATTTTTACGTTCATTTGTCCGTCCCCATTACGCCAGGCTTGGCCGGATCTACCGAGAAACTTGCGAATGCCGCCTGGTCGGCTACATTGCTTGAGGGAAGACGAACCGCGGCAAGAACGATCGCGTTCGAATGAAATGCTCGACTCGGGCAAATGATTTTATCGTGATTCACATTATCTATATTTGGTGATCATAATGTCAATTTCTCCGCTGGCCACCTATCGCGTCCAACTTCATGCGAGCTTTGGATTCGACGCAGTGGCGGCTCTCGCGGACTATTTGCACGAACTGGGTGTGAGTCATCTCTATGCCTCCCCTTACCTTCAGGCAAATCCAGGGAGTTCCCACGGATACGACATTCTCGATCATGGCCGCGTGAGCGACGATATCGGCGGCCCAGAAGCCCATGTCCGGCTCTGCGAACAGCTCGCTCGATTTGGGCTTGGTCAAATCCTTGACATCGTCCCAAATCACATGAGCATATCCAACCGAGAAAATCTCTGGTGGTGGGATGTGCTTGAAAACGGGCAGTCGAGTCAGTACGCGTATTTTTTCGACGTGGACTGGGAGCCGCTCGAGCAAAAACTTCACGAACGTGTCTTGTTGCCGATTCTCGGTGACCACTACGGAAGAGTCGTGGACGCGGGCGAAATCCGGCTCGAACGG
>Ga0182745_1000729_pt1 | contig 34410 bp, 29 predicted proteins | sample eDN3rd30CKraftBY_FD_128523 | JGI IMG/M metagenome (GOLD analysis project Ga0182745, IMG submission 128523) | Enriched backyard soil microbial communities from Emeryville, California, USA - eDNA 3rd pass 30_C Kraft BY (version 2) (version 2) | ecosystem: Environmental > Terrestrial > Soil >...
CTCCGGATCACAGTCCCCCCAATCCCCCTGTAAATGCCGGGCCAGTGCGGTGTGAACCTCTTCCTGAGTCAAGGTTTCCAAGGCGTTCCGAGTGATCACCACCTGACCCGACGAAAACTTCGGCGGACCGATCCCTGATAACGGTAACTCTGATTTCGAAATCATTTGTTTTCCTTTCCGTTAGAAATAAAACAGCCGATGAGAGGGATACTTCAATCGGCCTGAATCAGAGATACGAACCACCCGATAGCGATTCGTTCCGATCAAAGATTATGTCACGATTCAAGGGATTATTTAGCGCCGCGAATCGAGAGGAAGCGCTGACATCAGGTGTTCTTCGTGGTCCGCTAACGATGATTTCTCTCGTGTCGACATGTTCGAAGTTCTGAATGTTCGTGAGAGACATCGAACCCTTACTCTGAGACGATCGCATGGTATTTTCCGGCAATCCGCAGGACCTCGTTCCATGTCAGGTGGATTTCCTGAAGTGACGCTTCTCCTGAAGAGTAGGCATCAATCGCAGCGAGTCCCGCAGTCAGAAATCCTTTGACCATTCCATTGACTCCTCCATAGGAACGTGCCACTTCCTGATACATGGCGCAAGCCTGAATATCGTTTCGAAACGCCTCCTGAAAATCCTCTGGACACCTTTTGAGATCAATTTGCCGCAACCCGGAGACATAGTGTCCCACCGATTCAGACTGGTCCCAGATAAACCCCCAAGTGCCAGCCTTTTCGGCAAAATGAGCCTCCAGAACGGCGTGTTCCTGAAGAACACGTCGGATGTGGTCTCCATTTTTTTCCTGATGGCAGCCAGGCAGAAACAACTCCGTCAACAAAAGCAGCAGACACGCGAAAGAACCGTTTGATAAAACTCGGGCCGTCGAACTCATTAACGAGTTTTCCTTTCATTGAACACATGACATTAGCGGAACATGTCATTCCGGGATCGACTTGCAGTGTCAGAATGCTTCACCAGACTCCAGTCGGGAAGAGACGCAGCATCAGAGATTCCCTCCTGAACGCACGTCATCCCATTCGGGAGGTGCGAAGCCGGTCAACCGCACGGTGCCTTCCGCAACCTTCACAGCAGATCCGCTTTTTTCGGCGACAGGAGACAAATCCCCAAAGTCTCTCCGGCATGGAAAACAAAGCATCCGAGGGCCTGGATTGTCATTGTCAGGACTTTCGAAGAATGAAGACGATCGACATCTATTTGAGAATCGCCGCCCGTTGTCTGCTCTGGCCGAGGCCCGAAACTTGATTTTTATGCAAAAATAGAATGAACACGGTTGCAACAGGTGGTTGTGAATATTATTCATAGACAGACGATCGTCTACAGTCAAGACAATCTTCCTGTTCTGAGAAACGGGGAGGTGAGTTTCCTTTCCTGTTTCGCTGGCCCTTGTTCAGGAGAAAAGTTCATGTTGAAAATAGTGGCAACAACCACCATGTTTCTTGCTGCCATGGGGTTCTGTGTTCTCCTGCAGGCAGGAGGATGGTCCTGGAAGAATATTTTTGGAGGACAGGACTACGACAGCAATTCCGGCACTTTTCAGGGACGCAGTGCTCCCAATGTCTTTGGAGGACACAATGACACTGGTCCTGATGGGCGCTCCGTGGGACATTCAACCCCGAACGTCTTTGGTGGCTACAACGACCAGTTTGAGAAGAGCAGCGGTTTCAGTGCGTCGAATCCCCACGGAGGACACAATTTCCAGTTCGACGGAATGAACGGACACACGACGCCCAATGTTTTCGGCGGGCAGAATTTCCAGTTCGGAGGTCAAAGCGGATTTTCGACTCCGAACGTTCACGGTGGCTTCAACTTTCAGTCCCGCTAGAGCAACTTGCGAAATAACTTCCCCGTCCACGCCACGCGGAAGTCAGTGTTTTTCCTGTTCGAATACCGCGCTGCGCGGGCACATGGTAGAGCAAACTGCTCTAGGACAACCGGGAAAGGGAAGTTCCAGAAAGCAGATGGCTCTCCCTTTTCCTCCCCTGATTTCAGGGGAGGCTTTGTGAACTCGGAGATGCGACGTTCTGGGATCACGTCAGATTTTCGATGCGTTTCCACAATTTACTCAAGGGGATCTCCAGGGCATCCGCCAATTGTTGTGCAACACGGATGCTCACCTGAACTTTTCCCAGTTCAATCGAACTGACATAAGTCCGGTGAATCCCCGCATGCAGAGCAAAGGCTTCCTGGGAATATCCCTGTTTTTCCCGTTCCGCACGAACGGTCTTTCCAAAACGAATTTCGATCGGTTCCATAAGGTCATCAAGGGGAGAGTGGTGGAAATGACCCGTCCACCAGAGAAGGGCGACAGGACGATTTCCATGTCACAACCTTCCACTGCCGAACGGGAGTGAATCGTCACCAGCCTCTGTTCTTGAACACCATGCGTCTACAGAGCATCGAGCGACAGATGATCGTCTGTCATTATTGAGCATTCGCGAAGGATTCAGCCGGAACATCCGAGGGGGTGTCACTCCGAATCAGAAGAGGGCATCCTGGAAGATTCCCGAATTGGGTTCGCACAGTGATGGCCGGGCTGCCAGTATCGTCTTCAACCTTCGTTGTGTTTTTGCTCATTGTTCAGGTTTCGTTTCAGCGGGAATGACGGAATGTCGCCAAAGGATGCATTTCTGATCTTTGGATTGTCTGAGGGAGCCACTTGGGCCGAGGTGCAGCGACGCTACAAGGAAGAAGCGGTCGCCTGGCACCCTGATCGTTTCAGCACCGGGAGTGCCCAGTATGAACGGGCTCAGGAACGCCTGAAACAACTGAACGAGGCACGGGACTGCTTGCGAACGGCCCTGCAGGATCCTGTCAGTCTGACACCAGCCCTCTCAGTCCCACCGCTCGAGCGGGAAGCGGAGGATGTTCCATCGCATCAGGCTCATTACCCCTTCCGGTTTCCCGCCGGACAGTGGGGACTGGGAGCCGCCTGTGGAGGGGGCATCGCCCTGGGAGTGGGATGGCTGTTCGGAGTGAACCTGATGGTGGCCTTGGCGATTGGTGTGGTCACCGGAGGTCTGGCCGGAGGATTTTCCACGGAAGCCAGACCAGATTGGAAGGCGAAAGATGGCCCGGTGAACTGAAAGATCTTCCGAAAAGTCCGACCATGCACCAGAGACCCTCGACATGCGATGCCATGAAGACTCGAGATCGCCGTGACACCGACCTTATCCGGAGAGATTTGAGTTTCCCTCGTCAAACCGTTCCGTGATCCGCTCGTGGAATAGGAATTTTCATTGCTTCAGAGGTTTTGGTCGCAGCACAGCAAACATGAGGAACCGGTTCCCGTAGTGAGAGGTGAGTTTCGTGAACCTTTCCCAGAAACATGGATCAGAGGAAATTTTATGGGCTCCCGAGAGATTCGATTCTGTCTTTTTCCAATCATCCTCCGAAGAATTGCACTGACGCTTGCCTGCCTCATCTCGGCGGCCCCCTCGATCGTCCTGGCGCAACCGGGCCAGACCGATCTTGAGCAGAGGGTCCGGTCGCTGGTCTGGCAGCAGGGTCCGACACAGGTCCTGATGGGAGATGTCGCCCAGCTGCAGGTCCCCCTGGGCTACAAATTCACGGGCACACCGGGCGCCTCCCGCATGATGTCCGCCATGGGAAATCAACCTTCGGCGACCCTGATCGGGATGCTGGTGGCGAATGACGGACGATTCGTCATGAGCTTTGATTTTGATCCGATTGGGCATGTCCCGGACGATGAGCGTCATCAGCTGGATGCCAGCCGGATTCTCGCCTCGATCCAGCAAGGGACAGAGGAAGCGAATGCCTGGAGGCGTCAGAACGGGCATGCGGAACTCACGGTCACCGGGTGGTTGGTCCCTCCCTATTATGATGAGACCACTCACAATCTCGTCTGGGCCATCCGGGGCACGTCCAGTGACGGCACCTCTCTCGTCAATCTCGACACCCGTGTCCTGAGACGCCGCGGTGTGTTGAAAGTCAAGACGATTACGGATCCGAACAGTTTCGATGCGGTGACCCCGCTCGCCCGGCGGCTGGCCTCTGGGATTCAGTTCCGCGCCGGAGAACGGTATTCGGAAGTCCGGCCTGGAGACAAGATGGCGACGTATGGCTTGATCGGGTTGATCTCCGGAGGCGGAACAACCGCGGCTTTAAAAATGGGGCTGTTTCAGAAATTCGGCAAACTGATCCTGCTGGCTCTGGCAGCTCTGGGGGGAGCGGGCGCCTGGATCTGGAATACCCTCCATCCTTCCCAATCCCCTCCGGGAACCTCACCGAATTCCTTGAAGAGACGCTGATGTTCCAGCGCCGCGGATTTGTCACGGCCACCGTCAGAATGTCTGAATCTTTAATGACGTGCCTCCAATTCTCACCGATCGTTGCATGCCGGCATTCTCCTTCAGTGATGAGCAACTCCTGTTTCTGCTGCTGGGCCTGTTCTACGCCCTGGAATGCGTCAGCATTCTTGGAAAACCGGCATTCTGCTTTCGCCCCGCCTGGCGCAGTGACCACCGAACCGAGCCTTCTTCCTTCCTCGCGTCCGGAGATCGGGGAGTTGTTTTTCATGGGGTCCTGCCATTCCAGCAATCATTCCAATGTCAGTACTTCCCCTGGGACCTGGATGAACATGGCATTCTCCTCCCCGTCGAGGAAGAACCATTATTGAATGGCAATCCGACGACAGTCTCCCTCCGTTTGGTTCTCTTCACGGAACTTGCCGAGTTGACCGTCTCCGGATCGCACCTGTTCTGTGGTGAGGAGATCCGACTCTCTTGTTCCAGTCCCCGATTCGCCCAGGCCGCCTTTCGTCGGTTCTGCCAGATTCGGGATGCCGCTCCCGCTGACCGGGGCCATGTCATCCAGCAGCAGATCACCGCCGCCTTCGACGTGGCCTCTCTGGAACAGAAATACCGTCGTTTCCGAAAGCTCACACGCCCCTTACAACTTGCCAGCAGCGCCTGGGCGCTCTGGACACTGGGAAGCATTGCACTCCGGAACTTCTGGCCGCAGGGAGTGCGTTCGGATGTTGCCTTCATGGTGGCCCTGATGGGCTTTGTTCTCTTCTGGATCCTGACCGCCTGGACATTGCTCCGTGCGAACCGTGTCCTTCAGGTGAGTCGTGGAAGGGAATGGAGTCATCATCTGTGTCAGTTGCTGCTGACTCCGTCGGCAGCCATGCGTTCTCCCGACTGGATGTCCCGACACCTCTTTGAAGACGAGGACCCGTTGACCGTCGCTGCAGTCCTTGGCACAGCTGAAACCTTCCGCATTCTGGCACGGCAGCGCCTTCTGGCATTGCAGTTCCCGCTGCCCGATGAAATCCCGCAGTCACCTGACCTCCGCGCACTCAGAATCTGGACCCGCTCCCGCAAGCTGATGATTACTGCAGTCCAGGCTCTGATCACATTACAAGGGGGCTCTTTGAGCGAACTCCAGGAACCGCCGCGACAAGACCCCGATGCCGAGTCCTATTGTCCCCGCTGCCGAGGGCAATACGTCCGGGGAGCCCGAACCTGCCCCGCCTGCCCCGGCCTGACACTGCAGCCCTTTGACGGTGTGGCGGTTGTCAATTCGGAAACTCACTCGGAGTTCCTCGACGGACCTCACAATATGGAAGGTTGTTCCCCGCTCTGAAGAGTCACGCGATAGACAGCCGGAGCAGGTGCTTTTCTGTCTCGCCTTTCGTGACATTGGAAGATGCGCTGAGTTGCCAGAAGTCCAGCTCACGCAAATATATCGCAGGCGAACAAAAATCGAGAATCTTTCTTGACGAGATCGACGATAAATAATAAAACACGACCAAATGGATAGTCTTGAGTTTAACTCAAATTTTGTTTCGTAACTCACTTTGAAACACACACTTGAGTTGATTTTTTGTTTTTCAGTGAGCTGTGAGTGAAGACTCTCGGGGAGGCTGACTGAGAAAACACTGAGTTCTGTTGAGATGTTCACATTCAGGAGCAGATGTTGATGTCCCCAAGTCTTTTTCGTAATTGGAATCAGGGTGCGCGGAGTTCAGGCAGGGGGGCCAGTGATAGGGGCCAACGGTGCCGTCAATGTCAGGGATTCACTCTGATTGAACTTCTGGTGGTGATCGCGATTATCGGGATTCTTGTTGCGTTGCTGCTCCCTGCCGTTCAACAGGCACGGGAAGCGGCTCGACGGTCTCAATGCCGGAACAATTTGAAGCAGTTTGGACTTGCGTTTCACAATTACTACGAAGCGCACTCTGTCTTTCCATATGCCGGAACATTCGTGCAGGGGGGCCTGAGTGATCCGTCCTCGGTGAACCTGCGAAACGCTTCAGTCAGTTCATGGTTCACGATGCTGCTTCCTTATCTGGATCAGGCCGCGCTCTACAACAGCCTGGATCACAGGTTTGCTGCCATTGAAAATGGCAGCGGAAATCGAGCCAAAGTTCTGAACAAATATTTCTCTGTGTCGAGTTGCCCTTCCAATCCGCTTTTGAAACTGGGGAGACGCGTCACGGGACAGCAATTTGCTGGAACAGGCGGGGACACTCAGGGAACCTGTTACCGTCCCGTGGGGGGGACGATGGATGTTGGAAACGGCGCGCCCCGTGATTGCAGTGTGGCTTCCAGAAGTTTTTGCCGGAATCCAGATGGAGTGGTCCGGGGAGGATATATCAATGCTCATCTTGATCCTGGCAATGCCCGAGGAATGTTTGCTCGCGGAGTGACCCGGGTTCGTCTGCGGGATGTCACCGATGGGGCTTCCAATACCATGATGCTGGGGGAAGCCAAGCCCAATCATTGCCAGACTGGTTCCGTCTGGGATGAGAGTGGCCCGGTCTCTTACTTTCATGTGAAGTTGAATTCACTGCATTTGCGGGAACTGGAACTGGTCAGTCAAGCAGATGGTCTAGTCGGATGCAGTAACGCCAGCTATCACACGGGAGGAGCGTTTTTTCTCTTTGTTGATGGCTCTGTGCATTTCATCAGCGAGAACGTTGATTATCCGACCTACTGCTATCTGGCAGACCGTGCTGACGGTCAGGTCGTCGGTCAGTTTTAGGGCAACTTGCTCGCTAAGTGTGGCCGGTACGGCATAATCGTTCTTGCATTTAAGAGACCATTGAGATGTGGAATCAGCAACGAGTCAAGGTTCACCAAAATCAGCGACAGTGGGTGCCAACAGCTTTAATGCTCTGTCTGGCCTGTCTGGGGATGCTGATTGGATGTTCGAGTTCGAATCCGGGAGGAGGTGTCCCCGTGACAGGTGTTGTGAACTTTGACGGGAAAACACTGGAGCAGGGCTCCATTTCTTTCCATGACGCGTCTGGAACCACCGTGGCGATGGGACTGATCAAGAATGGGTATTATCGCCTGGATCAGTCGGCCAGCTATCGGGGGATTCCGCCGGGGTCTTATGGTGTTTCCATTCTCTCCTGGATCGAGCGGCCGGGGACGGAAGCGAGCGATGGGCGAGTCAGTAAAGGAATTTCTCTAATTCCACAAAAGTATCTCACGCCGGAAACATCCGGATTGACGGCGGACGTCGGAAAATCTGGAACCAGGCTGAACTTTGACATTCAAAATCAGGTCGACTCCGTGGCAAAGTAAGTCATAGGGACGACCGCCTCGTCCGGACTTAATTTTCGGGTTAAAAAACCAAAACGGCAGCGGCCAAAGAGCCGCGGAACAGTTCGAGTAACACGCAGATTGAGGCTGGACACAGCACGACTGTTCAAAAACAACAAGGATTGATTTTCGTGTCTGATTATCGCAAGCAGTTCTCATTCCTGTTGGGATGGGGCGCACTTTTCGTGCTGAGTGTCTCTTCAATTCTTGCCGGAGAGAAACCGAACATCCTGTTCATTCTGACGGACGACCTGGGATATCACGATCTGGGTTCTAATGGCTCCGACCTCTACAGAACACCGAACCTGGATCGTCTGGCTCAACAGGGAACACGTTTTACGCAGGGATACACGGCGGCTCATGTCTGTTCTCCGACCCGTGCCAGTATCATGACCGGAAAGTATCCCGCACGACTTCGATTGACGGACTGGTTGAACGGGAGTGTGAAACCATATGCAAAACTGCAGATTCCGGACTGGAACAAAGGACTGCCGGATGAAGAAGTGACACTTGCGGAATTACTCAAGCCGCAGGGATACGTGACCGGGTGGTTCGGAAAATGGCACCTTGGAAAAAATGCGATTTCGCACGGATTTGATGCCGGGAAAGAGGAATGGGAACTCAATCGAAAGAAAGATCAGGAAGACCCGAAAGGGGTCTTTACCGTCACACGAGATGCCCTCAGTTTCATCGACGAGCAGAAAGGGAAAGGGCATCCATTTTTCGTCGCGGTTTCACACTATTCCCCACATGGACCCGTTCGGTTTGAAGAGAATCTGGCAAACGAATATCAGGCTCTGATCGATCAGAAGCAGTCACGACAGACGAACGCCGGATATGCGGCCATGATCGAAGCACTGGACACCAGCATCGGGCAATTGCTGGACGGACTCGAACAGCGTGGGTTGTCGGAAAACACCCTCATTATTTTCTTCTCCGACAATGGTGGAGAATTGAACTTTACGAACAACGCCCCGCTACGGGGAGGAAAAGGAATGCTCTATGAGGGGGGAATTCGTGTTCCGTTGATCGCCCGGTGGCCAGGAACAATTCCTTCCGGAAAAACGAATGAGGCCGTGATCAGCAGTGTCGATTTCTTTCCGACATTCGCCGCTCTGACCGGAGCGACACTGCCAGAGAATATTGATGGCATCAACGTGCTGGAAACACTGAAAGAGAACGCTGAAACCGGTCGGGACACTCTCTATTGGCATTACCCCCATTACCACGCCGAGAAACCTGCCGGGGCGATCCGGAAAGGGGACTGGAAGCTGATCGAGTGGTTTGAGACCGGAGAGACCGAACTCTTTCATCTTGCCAAAGACCCCAATGAACAACGGAATCTGGCAAAGGAAGAACCTCAGAAAAACGCGGAGCTTCTCGCGGATTTACATCAATGGCGCAAACGTATTCAGGCTCAATTGCCTGCGGCCAATCCTGAATATGATCCAGAACTTGCCGACCTGAACGAAGGACAACTTCGAAAGAAGCTCCAACAGGAAGAGAAAGCGAAGCAGCAGAAAGAGAAGAAGCAGAACAACAATCGGAAAGCGAAGCAATCCTGAGACATCTTAGCGATCGTCCTGGCAGAGTCATGCCTGATCAGGCACTCCTGGCCGGGAGGATCGGTGTCTCGTGCCGGTGCATGCCCAGCATCGCGGGCATCTGTTTCTTATGTTTGCCGACGATGATCCCCACTCCGCCGAGGCCTTGTCGAAAGTCCTGCTTCCCGCATGTGATCAGGAAGACCAAGACTCGTCCATTCTGGAGCAACTGCGGGCGTAGATAGACATTGAGAAAGCCTCTTATTTCTGTGGCCTGATAATCAGGATTCCGTCACTCCTGACTCGCTCTCGAAGTGCAAAATCAAAACGGATTTACTAATCCCCTCCCACCCTTGCTTTAATTGCACGGCTACGATGTTGTTTGCAGAGTTGTTCAGAGTCCTCTGGCAACAGATATCCTGCCTGTTCAAGCTGACGACAAGCTGCCTGGAACTCTTTCATGTAGGTTTCAAGAGAGTCGTAGCGTTCCTCCAGTGACAAACGGGGATCCCCTTTTTGCTGACGCTCCAGCTTCGTTGCAATGAAAGGAAAATATGCTCCTCTTCCACTCCGCGATCCCTGTCCTCCTGAAGCAGTCACATTGAGATTCCAAGGGGCATAAGTGGCGATCGGGACCAAGACTTCGGGAGGAGACAGGCAGCCCAGATCGTTCCCGTCGAGATCTGCACGCGGGACGAGTGTCCGGTAGGTTCCTTTCATCACTGGAGGCTGGTTATTGATGATGCGTTTCGACTCCCAGTGCGGCCCCAGATCCAGAAAATAGTTTTCATAGACTTCATCGGGATAACCAACACCGGGAATATCCGGAAAGCCAGTTGACGATTTGGCAAATGGCACGAGTGTTCCGTCAGCAATCTTCGGATAAACGCTCGGCGGTGCGGGAACTCCGTCACGAACACAACGATCCAGTGCGACGAGTAACGCTCGAAGAAACGGACGATAATCTGCCGGATTATGTGGATATTGACTCTCAGTGTTGCCCGAGCCTGTTGAAGGAGGAAAGCCGGCCGGCACATGCTGTGTCCCGCCAAACGTATAGATGCGGACATTGTCGGGAAGAGGAGAGTCATGCTCTCCCTGGGGATCGGTGTGGACCAGTGAGCCTGCAGAGTTCCAATACTCATTCGAGGTTTGGGTATGCATCATGAACGGAGCCGTATTCGACGCCACCGAACGTCTCATGATGCCGTCCGTCTTACCAGAAAAGGAATCAGTCGTCTCACCATAAGTAAACGGGAAACGTCTGGATGGATAATCACGAGTGGACTGCGTTGGCTGAGCGAAACGGTGGTTGAATGATCCCAGTCCCCCTCCGGCGACATGGGAAATAATCCCGTCAAAGACCTTGCCTCCCCGTTCATCTTCATTAAATCCGGAGTAAACAAATTCTCTGACATAACGACCGGTCTGAGAAATCCCGTAAGCATGACAGCGTTGAATGTATGGTTTTCCATCGACGAGCAACGGATTATTTTCACCATCACCATGACGCAGCGCCGAGATCAGGTCTCGAATGCTGGCAAAGGAGACGCCGTGAACCAGCGCATCCTGTGTTTCATAGATTACTTCATAAACGTGCCCTCGTTTGAATCCGGCCGGAAGCTCGACTTCCACAATCGGCAGTTGGCTGTCAGCGATTTCTTTGACATGGAATTTCCATTGATCGGTCGGGATGAGAGCACGCTCATCCGTTGGCCGACTGCGGATGGTCAGAGTCGCCTTATCGATTCCGGACTGTGTTGGGGTGTATGAGCCATGCTGGTGTCCCGGGGATCGCTGGTTGATATTGCATCGGAAAAGTCCCTTCCGATCAGGGAAAAATTCATAACGGACGAGCCCTGTGATGGGAGTTCCATCTGCGTTACGGGCAACCGGAGCAGTCAGACACAACCGGTGATTTCCTGGAAGGCATTCCGCGTTCCAGCCATTCCATACAACCGTGAATCCTTGGCGGTACAGAAAGCCGTTGCCAGCATCCTGGCGGGTTTTGGGATCGTTTCCGCCACCGCTGCCGAATTGCCCCAGGGCCAGTTTATTGCCGCGATTGTTCGTATCATAAAACAGCGCGCCATTTCCTTTTGCGGGATCGGTGGGAGCTAAAATGAACAGATCGGAAGAAAATTCTACTTTTCCCCGTGCGTTCAACGGCGCATATTCCAGATCGATGATCCCTTGATTCTGTGGAAGCTGGGGATCAATCTCATAATAAACCCGACCGACGATCCGTTCATAAGATCCGGCGTCTCCAAATTTCATGCCTTCCGCGAATAGCTCACGTTGCGTGACCTCGAAACGAGTCACTTCTGCGGAAACATAATGTGTGGCACAAAAGGAAAGCCCCCATACCAGAATAAAGAATCGTAAGCTCCGAATGGATGTTATCATTGGTTTCGTCTGTTCCAGTTCAGTAGTGCATTAACCTGACAAATTTTGACACGCGCCGAACAGCGTTTCATCCTTAGAAACTGGTGCGGTGCAGGCACACGAGCGAGACAATTTTTTTAGCTTTCGAGTTCAAACAAAAGTGAATTTGCCCCCTGCTCCGTAATCTCCGCTGACAGTGTTGTCTCCTGATCGTACTTTCGGGGAAGCAATGGCTTGTCGCTGGAACGACGGGATTCGCGGTTCCGTTCGTATTTCTGAATTCGCACGTGGTAACGGCCTGGAGGAATTTCGATTTCGAAGTGACCGTTCGTCGTCGCAGCCAGATGCCATTGCTCCTCATCCTTCGGATCGGGAGCCTCTTCGCTGACAAACGCAATACGTCCTCCATCCAACGGAATGCGGTCCAGAAGGACCGTCCCCCTTACGAAAACGTTTCCCGGACTGATCACTCCTGTTGAGTCCGGTTGACAGCCCATCAAGAGAGGCATTGCAAGCAGCACTATAACCAGAAGCTTTGAACGGCGAGGAATCATCTGAATAAAGTTTGTCATGGGATTCATGGATAGAGAAAGTATCAGCAGCATCTCCGCGACCGATTTAAAGCATCTTCCAAATGGCTGTTCAGTGTTTTGCAGTCGTTAAGTGAGTCTTTTACGTGCCAGAACCCCCTTCAGACAGTAGAGCAAACTGCTCTAAAAATTCCCTGTGACTTCCCCGTCGGCACGATCACCTAAAGAGGTGAAAAGCTGTCGGTCTACGCTGTTGCTGACGAAACGGACGGATCCATCTGCCAATCCCACATGGGCTCCTCCAGCATGGGTACTGCGAACATGCATATAGGCATTCGTCGTCGTGTTTGGATTTCGGATGCATGGCATTCCTACAGATGGTTCATTCCGGCATGTATACAGCCGATCCGAGTCCGGTGTGTTGGGAGAACGCCGGGAACTGAACCAGGCATTGGGACCGCTCATATTCCAATACATTCCGTGCGCATCCGCGTTTAGATCACTCGACGGGGTGGATTCAAGATCACGCAACAATCGAATTTCCCCCAGCATCAGCGTATTCGTCGTACCGTCTGTCAGATCCCTCATTCGAATACTTGACATGGAATAGAACATCCCATTGAGATTCCGTCCGCTTGCATTGTTCGCAGGGCTTTGAACATTTGTTCCTGCCGATCCCTGGCAGCCTGCGTAGTTACTGAAACCACGTGCCCCCCAGACTCCGCTGGAATTCAGACCACTGGATTTACTTCCCTCTGGATCACTTGGACAAAGGAGTGCCGAAATCCGCGTCTCCGTTCGAGGCCAGGCGTTTGATGAACTTCCGGTCCCCAGGGTTCCGTTCATATAGGGAACAAAGTGATCATACAGAGGCCCCTGTTCCAGAAAGGGAAACAGAAAGGGGACCCAACTCATTCGGACAACGCCAGAACCGCTGGTCGATGCCCCCAGTCGGTCTCCGACCAGTCCGGGAGGAAAGACATTATGTGTGTCATGATAATTATGGAGTGCCAGGCCGATCTGTTTAATATTGTTCTTGCAGTTCGATCGCCGGGCCGCTTCCCGGGCCTGCTGTACTGCAGGGAGGAGTAGTGCCACCAGAATGGCAATGATCGCAATCACGACCAGCAATTCAATGAGAGTAAAACCCGTGCGTCGCAATGTTCTTACAGCCATGCTTCAGGTCCTCAATAGAAAGAAAGCGAACGTGTTATTCGGAAATGACATCCCGTTCATACGGTGGAAAACCACCTATAAAAACTGGGTCGAGCAGAGACTTGCCAGACGACTCCAATGTTGAAAGCGGTCTGGAAGAAATGTCCGCTTCAATAAACAATCCCTCCACCATTGCGCCGGGTGGATATCCGAGATCACTGAAGTCGATTCCAACCGCCAGAGCATAGTGTGGTAGCGTGACAATCATTGGCTGGGGAGAATTTCTCGAAACTTGTGCGAGTTCCTCCAGAGACCGCGGAAGTTCTTTGAAAAGAAACAGGCTGTAGGGAGCGACGGGTTTCGTGGACACCGATGTTTTCATAATGTCGAAGCGAGTGACATGATGACTGTGAAGTCCGACATGGGGAACCAGCGGGCTCACCCAGAAGTGGTCTCCCTCCGGGGAGTGAATTTCCGCCTGAAGTTCAAACAGTACGGCATCCGGCCCCGGACCATTGATGACTGGTTTACGGAAACGAATTCCCAAGCCCGGGCGCAGTGTGTCGTCCTTTCGGTCAATGTCATTGGGGGGACTTCGCCGACCTCCGATATTGACCAATCCGGTATTCAGGGCCACGTCCCCGGAAAGTGCCACGGTCGGATCATTCGGAAAGTCTCCATCCCAGGCGACGTTCTTCAGTGATGGTCCCGCTACAAAACTGGCGATGTCGATTCCAATCAATTCATTGACACCGTAAGTACGAACGATGCCTCCCCGCTGAACGGTGACACTCTGCAGATCCCGTACTTCCGGCCCCTCACCAATCCGTTCGGCTTCATAGGAGATGACACGGTCCGGAAGTTGATTTTGATAAGCTTCAGCATCGAAATCGATGGTCGATGGTTCGGCCGTTTTCCCCATCCGCACAGCCCCACCGCGAAAGAGGGTCACAGCATCATCGCTCCGATTTTTGGAATGAATCCTGGCTGCCCCTTCAATGACATGCAGATCCGAATCCCCAGAAGAATCGACGGAAACGACGAATCGCGTTCCAAGGTCGGTCACTTCATTCCATGGTGTCATCACTTGAAAACCCTCCGCTCCGGGAGGGGCATGCACGGAACAATGGCCGATCTGCAAGCTCAGTTTTTCTGGGGAATTGATGCGGAATATCGCTGGAGACTTCATGACGACAGCGGCCCCGTTGGGAAAGGTCAGTTCCAGCATTCCCTGATACAAAACATACTTGTGCTCGAATTCCAATGAAGCACCAAGTTCCGGCAATAGCTCACCAAAAAGCTCGGCTCCGGCGGCCTGTGTCAGCCTGGCATGTTGCTGTGTGCTCTGTCCTGCCTTCGTCTTGCTTAAAGACACAGAAGGAATCTTAGCGGTCGGGGCATCAACAGAACGTTCTTGAGGTCCCGGCCCGGAGATAGATACAACAAATATCACCATTGCCGTTGTCGCTGCCACGGCCATCCATCGTCCGACCTGTCCCAAACGCCAGTGCCTCAGAGAATAAGCTTTCGACGGGGCTTCCGCTGGAATGAGGATTTGTTCGGGTGGAGTGCAGTGAAACTGTTTCAGTCCCAGATGCATGTCCATCATCAGAAAATAGTCCGACCGAACCTGTGGACCGGAAGCGAGCAGCTCCTCCAGTTGATGATGCTGCTCAGGAGAAAGTACCCCGTCAACAGCAGCAACAACCAGCGACTCAAGATGTTCTGATTGAGATTTGTTATGCATAACGAGTATCCTCCCACGCAAGACGTCTCCTCATGCAGGCCAGCATCATCTTTCGGATACGAGTGAGGCGGTTGTATAAGACCTGTAGCAACTGTCCCGTTGAATCCGCATATCCCTTGAGTGTCTGCCCATCCTGGTAGGCAACGCGGAGCAGTTCCCGATCCGACATCTTCAGTGTCTGCAGGCACTGGCTCAACGCTGCAAGTCGTTCCTGATGCTGTTCGACATCATTCAACCGTTCTTCCGCCAGTTGAGCAAGCAGTTCGGAGTTGAAATGAATGTTTCTCTGTCCTGATGCCCGAATGAAGTTCTGCACTTCAAAATAGGAGACTCCGCACGCCCATGCCAGAAAACTACGCTCGGGGTCCCACGTTGGAAACTTTCTCCACAGCAACAGGCTACACCTCTGAAAGGCGTCTTCCGCATCCGCTCGATGTGGAATGAGAGACGCGATGTAAGCTTTGATTTTGTCTTGATTTCGAGTGAACAATTCCAGAAAGGTTTCGCATCTCATGTCCATCGCTTCAGGAGGGGCGTCAACGTGCATCACAGGCAACTCCGACACGCAAGGAATGACTCTATAAATAGATTGTGTTCTTTTGACGCATCCTAATTCAAAATTTCCTCGATTTCTGATGTACCAGCCGGGAAACATTGCTTCACGCCCCATTTACGTCCAGATTCCGTTCGAGTGACGCGTTCCTTCAGCAGCAACTCCCGAGTTCCTATGAGTCTGATCGAGCGACATCGTCGCTCGATTTTCCAAAGACTTTCTTCCAACAGATGAGGCCAGTCTCAACGTAAAAGTTGACGACACATCCACCACCTCGGCAAGTTCTGTCAGGGCTTCTTGTTTCCTGTCCCTGCTTCTAGGAGTTCCTCATGGCCACGTCCCTGGCCCGGCGGCCGATTCTTTCCTGGCTGTATAACCATAATCCTTTTTATGTCATCAGTTCCGCGCTGATGCTGTATGCAGTGCGAACGGCCTATGGTGAACTTGAAGTCGGCGAAATCAACTGCCGGATCATGCTGGGAGTTCTGGCGGCTTACACTTCGATCCTGGCGGGCGTGAGCGTCCTGATCGTGCGCTGGGGAACGGTCTGGGAAGATGCGCGATCGTTGTTGCTCCTGCTGCTTCTACTGTTTCTGGCGGTCTCGGTGAGTGCCGACGATCTGTTCGTCAACATGGAGTCCTCCACTGGGGGAACCCTGCTGATGCTGGGAGGATACCTGTTCGCGGCGACCGTCACCGAACTTGTGTTACGGGGCACCGGACTGCGACTGGGCTGGAAGTATCGTCTGCCGCTGCATCTGCTCCTGCTGCTGTTCTACGTCACTCCCTGGTGGTGTTCGCCGGAGTTGCACCAGCGTTCAGCACGAGAACTGGAGTGGACGATTTTCGCCTTTCCGGTCATTGCCTCTGCTTTGTTACTGGGATTGCTCCCCGCCATCCGCAGTGGACCGGACTACGCGAATGATAACGGCAGTCCCTGGCGCTGGCCGTGGTATCCCTGGCCTGCCTTTGTCATCATCGGGATTGCCGTGGCGTTCCGTTCGTTTGCCCTGTCCATGACGTTTGGTCCCACCGGCCCGATCTGGATTGAGCTTGCCTCGGGAGGGCGGCAAATCGCTTTCGATACCGCCTGGGGAACTTATTTTCTGATCCCCCTCGTGCTGGCAATGCTGATCCTGATACTGGAAGCGGGTTTCGTTACCGGAAATCAAAAAACGATCCAGCAGGCCCTCAAGGCGGCTCCAGTATTACTGATACTGGCCTTGCCGTTCAGTGACGGGGAGGTTTTTCGCGGCTTCCTGCGGCAGTTTGCGGAGACTCTGGGATCGCCCCTCTGGCTGACGGTCTGGACTCTCTCCGGGTTCTATCTGCTGGCCTGGCTGCGTGGTGCTGCCGATGCGGAAAAAGGGTTTTTGTTCCTGTTCAGCCTGCTGTCGATTGTCGGGCCTCAGAGTGTTGATCTGCGGACGCTGACACCACTCGAGCCGTGGCCGTTGCTCATGGTCGGCGGCATTTTATTGGGACAGGGCGTCTGGACCCGATCCTCTCAACGTTGCCTGGGAGGCTCAGTCATGCTGGTTCTGGCGCTCTGGCTCTGGCTTCCCGTGACGCTGCTGGCCGTGTGGCGAATGACGATCTGTTTTCACCTGCTCTGGGGAACGGTCATCCTGCTCGGACTGACCTTTCGAGATCGGACTGCCGAAACTCTCCGCATCGCCGGAGCCGTACTCATGCCGCTCACGTCGATGATTGTCATGACCCACCCGGCCGTTGCGGTCGTGCCGATCGAGTGGCGTATCACCTACCTGATCTTGCTCACCGTCATCTGTGTTGGTATTGCGATGACATCACGAAACATGTGGTATTGGTATGCGTTTCTTACTGTCATTGCGTGCAGCGTTTACGAACTCGCCGCTGTGGTTTTCAGAGATCTTGCATCTTTGATCGGACAGGCGGCACTGACCGCGATCGCCTGGAGCACGGCCTCCCTGTTGATCGCCTTTCTGATCAGCGCCCATAAAGCCCGGTGGCTTCCCCGGCGAATTTTTCCCCTCTGGAAAAATCACCCTCCTTCCGAATCCGACATGCTGCCAACCGCCACCGAAGCACCGGTCAGTCCGGATCAGAGCACACCACCGGAAACGACGAGCAGATGACTCCGGAACGGTAGCTGGATTGCTGCGGTTCGTTTCGTGTCTTCCGTCGTCACCGCAACCGAACGACGGACCGAGAGTTGTTATTCCGGTCTCTCGACCGGAAAACAATAGGGTCTCCCAGGTTTCCGGAGAACCCCAATATCCATCTGCACATGGTCTTCGACCCCGGTCGGACAATCGCCGCTCACCAAATCGCGATGACAGCACGGCTCCCGTTAAAAAAGAAAACGAAAGTTCCAACGTGAATTCCTCTTTCGAGGCTCAATAGCATGGCTTCTGGACTCGCTGTGTACGCTTCGCAGTGCCGGTTACCGGGACTTCTGGCGAGAGAGTCGGCAGGGTGAAAACACAGCCCAATAACCTGTCGCGTGTCGGGGAGGAGCATTTCAGGGGATAGTGAATCGCCAGATGTTCACCTATTGTCAGTTGTTCAGATTTTATGGTTATCGGACTGGATGGTCTCCTGACGAAGTTCCGCCAGCTTCTCCGCACCGGCCGGTTGACGGCTATCAATTCTCACGTAATTAATTCTCTGACAGAATGTTATGTCAACATAACGCGAAGAAGGTTTTCCAGCGGTCCTCTTCAGAGGACATCGGTAAAACCTGGATGGAGTTTTCACGTCTCAGAATCAGGTTCTCCTCAGCAAGAACAATTTCCGGACAGCACCTTGTCACGGAAGGCACTATCCGCAGAACAATCGACTTACCATGTCGTCAGAGCCGACCGTTTCTAGCCCGCATGTCTCACTGTGCCGTCTGGAGGCGTGTTTTCGCTGACCGGTTTTTGGTTGGGAACGAGCGGGGGCCGATCATGGGGGAATTTCGTGGTCTTGGAAGAGAAGCGGTTAGTTTGGCTGGTTTCTGCTCTTCTCGACGCAGTCCCTCTCCCCCATTCTTTCACAGAAGGTGCCTATTCACGCACCCAGTTTCAGAGCAGTGGGCCGGTTACAGTTGCAGAGGATCTTTTTGAACAGATCCTGATACGGGGACCAGTCTCACTGTCTCTCAGGTCTGGCTTCGACCGGTTGGAGGAACCACTTTCTGATTTGTGAGTCCCGTCAATCCATTTTCCAGACGACTGACGACCTGCCGAAACTGCAACCGAATCAATGATCTGGCGCGCTCAACATCGCGATCGCGAATGGCATTGAGCAATTCCCGGTGCTCCCAGGCAATACGGGTCGCTAACACTGGATCAGATTCCGGCGGGTGATTCAACGTTGCTGACTGGAAAAAACGGACGAGAACTTCCTGCATGCCGATGACCAGTTTCGCTCCGCTCATCTGGAGGATCTGCATGTGAAACTGCAAATCCAGCGCGTATGCCTCCTTCCAGTTCATATCGCTGACAAGCGCCGTCTCCAGTTGATCCATCGTCACTGCGAGTTGTTCAAGCTGCTCCTGCGTTGCAAATCGGACCGCAAGCTCAATTGCTCCCACCTCAATCACGTATCTTAAGACCTCCAGTTCCTTCCCGTCTTCTTCAGAACCGACCAGAGAAGGGAGACTGCGGGAGAGCAATCGGATCGGATCTGGATGCCGGACGATCAGTCCTTTGCGTTTTCTGCCTTCCAGAATCCCCAGCGCCTGTAACCGGCTCACTGCCTCCCGGGTGACCGTACGCGACACCTCATATTCCTCTGCCAGTTGGGCCTCGGTCATAAAGAAAGAGCCTTCAGGCAACTGTTCAGACTGAATGCGATGCCGGATCTGTTCAGCCAGTTCTCGCGCCTGTGGATTTGTCGTTGTTTTCGTCATAAAGAGGATTTTAACGGAATATGAAAAATTTCAAGACCCTTCTATTGACTGATTTGAGAAATGAAACTCAAATAAATACTACTTATTTATGTTCATGTTTCAGAGGGCGTTGATCTGACACTTGTCTTTACCGCTTATTTACCGCCGTTTCAGGTGTGCGTTTCCCCAGAGGCGGATTTCATGTCCCCATCAGTCAGGAGTGCTTCCTATGCGTGCTTGGCGTCGTTCTGAAGGAAGAATCGGATTTACTTTGATCGAACTGCTGGTGGTGATCGCCATTATCGCGATTTTGGTGGCGCTGCTTTTGCCTGCGGTGCAACAGGCTCGAGAGGCGGCGCGGCGATCACAATGCAAGAACAACTTCAAGCAGGTTGCTCTGGCGCTCCACAACTACCACGACGCCCATCAAATGTTTCCTCCCGGGTCGGTCCGTTTGTATCGACACGCAACAAATGTATGCGGCCAACAAATCGCTTTACCTACCGGAACGAATGTCATTGGATTCGGATGGAGCACTATGATACTTCCGATGCTGGAGAAAACGGCGATCTATCAGAACCTGAATTTCAGCCGGCCATATCATCAGCAACATCTCGCACCTGGATCGTCCACCATTTACAACACGAAGGGAGGAACAGGAGAAACTGTTGGAGTTTTTCTGTGCCCGAGTGATCCTCAGGGGGCACGTCGAGTCAATACGAGTGATTCCGTTGCTTATGAGGGAATTGTTGGAACCGAACGGGATGACATGGCCCCCACTCATATTTGCGGCGTCTCGACCAGCGGCGACACAACAGGAGGCAAAGCAGAAAGTCCATGGTGCCAAGCCGGTGTTCCCTGGGTACGACCAACTGACGCAGACGGGGTTTTCTATGGGGTGAGCAATGTGTCGTTAGCCAAAATTATCGATGGGGCGAGCAACACATTTCTCCTTTCGGAAGTGATCGGCGGCGTACCAAACGGGCATGTCTGGGCGGGATATAACCTCGTCGGGCTTCGGGAAGGAATCAACGGCATATACAGTCCTCCGGCTACTGGCAATCTGAGTACCTATAGCCTCGGCCCTTCAAGCCATCACGCTGGCGGTTGTCATTTTGCAATGGCAGACGGTTCTGTTCATTTCGTGTCAGAGTATACGTCGCAGGACATTCTCGTTGCTTTAACAACACGAGAAGGTGGGGAGGTTGTTGGTGAATTCTAATATTTTCTATCAACAGATCCGCCAACATGGTGTTGCCGGCCAGGTTACTCTTGACCATGGCATGCCGACCTGGTTCCGCCATCATTCCCGAAAATGGATCCCCTGGATGTTCCTCGTCATCATGTCGGTATTCGTTGGATGTACAGGAACAAATGACGACTTTTCCCGAGTCGTCATTTCCGGAGAGGTCACTTTTTCCGAAGAACCAGTTCCCTACGGAATGATCCGATTCGTTCCGGAAAAAGGATCGAAACTTCCCGTTGCGGCGGCAACCATCGAAGCCGGTCGTTACAACGCAAGCAATAAGGGAGGGATTCCGGTGGGAACATACCGAGTGGAAATCACAGGCTATCGACAACCATTGGTTGACAACGTTCCGCTTGAAACCGGAAATCCACAGTATCTGCCGGAAAAGTACAACAGACACTCGGAGATCGAATTAGCCATCGATTTAAAGACTGTATCAACATTGGATTTTCATCTGAAATAGTGAACGATTTTTTTTGAAAATTGTCCCTGCAACTGTTGGCTTCATCGTCTGCCAGAAATTGCCATTGTGGGACAGGCAAAAGCTTACAGAATCGGTACGGTTATTTAGGAACTTATTATATGACAGAAGTGGAACGATTTGAGCATTCATTACGGTCGTTTGTTCCGCCTCAGGCGTTTGACGTCCATGCTCATTTGTATTCGAACGATGAGTGCTTGCCCAGCTTTCCGTTATTGGGGAAACCGGGAGAAGTCGTAGTCGGATTTGATGCCTATCTTCGGCATACCAATCAATGGATGGGGGAACTCACTCCTCGGTCCGGTTTATTCTTCGCGGTGCCGAAAAAGGATCTCCGTGTCTCCCCGGCGAACCGTGTGATTTATGATGAATTATCCAGAGAGCCTAATTCTCGTGGATTGCTGCTGGTCACCCCACTGGACGATCCTGCTACAGTTCAGAGTCAGGTGCTGGAAGAAGGTTGGGCAGGTTTCAAGGTTTATCATGTGTTCGCTGACCGGAACGACACCTTCAATGCGGAGATCGGAGAATTCCTCCCGGAATGGGTCTGGGAGATTGCCGATTCTCTGGGACAGGTGATCATGCTGCACGTTGTACGTAACCGCGCGATCGCCGATCCTGCGAATATGGAGTACATCCGCTCGCGGTGCCAGCGTTATCCCCATGCCCGGCTGATTCTGGCCCATGCGGCGCGGGGGTTTTGCGGATATCACACCGTTGAAGGAATTGAATCTCTGCGTGGGCTGGAGAATGTCTACTTTGACACGTCAGCCATCTGTGAGGCAGCCCCTTTTGAAGCGATCCTCCGAACGTTTGGGCCAACACGGCTCATGTTCGGAACGGATTTTCCAGTCAGCGAAATTGTCGGCCGCTGTGTCAGTGTCGGGGATGGTTTCCACTGGCTGAATGATCGGGAGACAAACAAACAGACGTCACAGTTTGCCGAGCCGGTTCGAGTTGGAGTCGAGTCGTTACTGGCGTTGCGTCAGGCTTGTCATACATCAAGACTGAATGACCGGGATATCGAACGCATTTTTAGTGTGAATGCAAGACAATTGTTGAAACTTGATCAGTCCTATCCGTCAACCAATCAGGAAACCTATCTCCGAGCTAAAGAGCTGATCCCGGGAGGAACACAATTACTTAGCAAACGCCCTGAAATGTATGCTCCCGACCGTTGGCCTGCCTATTATCGTGAAGCCCGAGGGTGTGAAGTGATCGATCTTGATGAACGTCGATTCACAGATTTCACGACCGTCGGAATCGGAAGTTGTCTGCTGGGATATGCAGACCCCGATGTGACAGACGCGGTCGTTCGCCGAGTCCAAATGGGATCAATGTGTACCCTGAACAGTCCGGAAGAGTACGATCTGGCTCAAACACTGATCGAATTACACCCCTGGTCCGGACAGGTTCGCTATTGCCGGACGGGAGGGGAAGCGATGGCAATGGCCGTTCGCATCGCGCGAGCAGCGACTCGTCGTGATTGTCTTGCATTCTGTGGCTATCATGGTTGGTCTGACTGGTATCTTTCGGCAAACCTGAATGGTCCAGCCAGCAGTGAATCTCAGGACCGTCTGAAAGGACATCTTTTGTCCGGTCTGAATGCTGCAGGGGTTCCTGAAGGGTTGTACTCCACTGCGTTGCCATTTGGTTATAATCGAATTGATGAGCTTCAGCAGCATGTCAAAAAAATGGGAGGTCAGTTAGCGGCAGTCGTGATGGAACCGACCCGGTCGACCGATCCGGCTCCCGGATTTCTTGAAGATGTCCGTCAGATTTGCGATGACTGTGGTGCCGTCCTGGTTTTCGATGAGATTACAACAGGCTGGCGAATGCATCTGGGGGGCGTGCATCTCAAATTCGGGGTTCATCCGGACATCGCGGTATTCGCCAAAGCCTTGGGGAATGGGCACCCGATGGGGGCAGTTCTTGGCCGACCAGAATTTATGCAGGCAGCCCAGGAGTCGTTCATTTCCAGTACTTATTGGACCGAAGGGGTTGGCCCGACAGCGGCGCTCACGGCCATTCAGAAGATGCGGACAATTGACGTGCCGTCCCATGTCAGCCGGATTGGAAACCGGTTTCGCACACTCTGGAAAGAACTTGGCCAGGAATATGGCATTGCCACGGATGCAACTGGACATCCCGCTTTGCTGCAGGTGATGTTCTCGCATCCCGATGCGGCTGCACTTGGAACGCTGTTTACCACGCGAATGCTGGATCACGGGTTCCTGACGGGGGCCGGGTTCTATCCAACTCTCGCCCATAACGACCGACATTTAGCGACTTACTTCACGGCCGCCAGTGAGGTTTTTCATGAACTGAGCGAAGCCATTGCGCGAAACGACATTCGTGATCGCCTGAAGAGCCCTGTCCGGCATACCGGATTTCAGCGACTGAATTGATTGCCGATATTACGAAGGAAATTTCATGATGAGACTGTCTGCCCCCAGCATCACCGGGTGACTTGCATGGAGGGCATCGCTGCTCATTAGTCATCCTTGAAGAAGTCGCGACCGGTGTTGGGGAAAATTACGGCTACGATTGTTGCTGGCCGGGTGTGGCTTCAGGTTTGCTGAAGGTGGGTGATGTCAAAGCAGGAGGTGATCTTGTGCCACAGCCTGAAAAGCAGGTCACAAACAGCCTCTCCAGCAGTTTGCGGAGGTTGCTCCCGGCAGCGGCCAGCACGGCATTGATCGCGTCGCAGTGAAGTCCCTTCAGAAAGAGCGGCTGCGCCGGTGGTCCTGTTTTGAAACATCCAATCTTCGGTTCGATCGTATAGCGGGTCGGCCCCGCCTCTTCACGGTTCTACTCAGTTCGCGGGGATGAACTTCTTCCCAAGGGACCGAGTCGGGTCAAACTGATCTTTCGTAACACGCTCTCTCATTTACCGGCAATTTCACCGGAGGAATTCGCCCTCCTACGTGTTCGGTGTTGCTGTAAAAGTTCTCATAGTCTTTTCTGAACCACTTCTTCTTCCATGCTCATCGTTCAACGGGAACCTTCCCGATGGGAGAGTTTTCTTTTCCGATGTGAACCTTAACTTCTTCAGCTGATTGTCTAATCTACTCTCTTATAAGAAGTTACGCGATGATTCAAAAAACATGAAAAACCATGGGATTCTCGAAATTTTAAATTTCCTGGAAATTTCCATGTACCCTTTCGGCACGAATCGGATGAAACTTTGCATGGTTGCTCCGAGCCTCCTTCGACAGGTTCGTACCAATGCAAGCACGTCTATGTTTGAGGAGACCTAGTTGGTGGACCGACATCAAGAACTTGCCCGGCTTTGGACTCGGAATTTATCCGTGGTTGAAGCCTACTTGTTCTCATTGTGGGGCAGAGGGGAAGAGGTCGAGGAACTGTTGCAGGAAACCATCACCCAGATTTTTCAGCAGATCGATAAATACGATTTTGATCGCCCTTTCCTTCCCTGGGCATTAGGAGTCGCTCGCAATGTCGTTTTTCGACACCGTCGCGACTTCGCGAGACACCGGCAGGTGTACAGCCAGAAGGCTTTGGAAAATCTGACCCGAGCGTTCGAAGAAGTCTCTGAAACTGAAGAGATATTACGACGGTCTTTGCGTGAATGTTTTGCCAGACTGACGGTTAAATCGAGGCAAATTTGCCGGTTGCGCTACGAACAGAACTTGGGACGAGAGGAGATCGCCAAGCGGCAAGGGATATCGGTAAACGCTGTCAAGATCGGGCTGTATCGGTTACGCGAACAACTGCGAACCTGCATTAAACGCCGTCTCCAAAGTAGGGGACTTCCATGAATCGATGGGAAGACCTTTTGAATGATTACATGGATGGTCTTCATGTTCCGGAGAGCCACGATGAATTAGATCGCTGGCTGGCGGAGGATCCAGATCACGCTCGGCAATATGCCATACGGATGTTACTGCATTGCGAACTTCTACGCTGTCGATGGAGTATCGAGTCGCCGAGAAATGAGGCCATCCACCAGCGCACATTCTGGTGGTCACTTTTCGATCTGAAAAAAGCACGATATGGAGTCGTCACGGTCATCGCACTGACCATCTTTCCTCTCCTTGCTTGGTTTCTTTGGGATCAGGAGCGATTTCTCGCTGAAGCGCCACCTGACGTAAAACAAAAAGAAATGGAGCAGATTGCAGTCGAAAAATCGCGAGTTTCTCTTCAAGAGATCCGCGTCCCGGCAGGGAGAATCTCCCAATCGGTTAATGTTCAATGGCCGTTAACAGAACAACGGTGGTCTGTTGGCGACATCCTTAATGAAAAGGATGTCATTCACCTGGTAAGTGGTCGTATGGAAGTGCAGTTCAATTCGGGAGCACTGATGACATTAGTGGGCCCGGCAGTTCTGGAAATCCGTTCTGCTTATCTGGTTCAGCTTCAATCAGGTATTGCAACAACACGTGCGGAAAATCTGAAAAGCGGCTTGTTCCGAATTATGACTCCCTGGACAGAAGTGGTTGACTTGGGAACAGAATTCGGAGTTCGTGTCGACCCAAAGAATGAAGAAGCAGATGTTGTGGTCTTTGAAGGGGCTGTCGGTCTGGTTCCGATCGACCAGTCATCGGAAGAGTTCACGCCATCGCGTATTCTTCAAAAAGGGGAAGCGGTCCGTGTGTCCAAACACGGAAGAATGGAACGGGTTGTTTCTATTGAAAACAGCGCCTACCCCATTGGCGACAATATTCTCTCTCCGTCTCTGAAACGCGATGCTGTGATTACTCGTGTCACTGACGATCGTCGTGATCCCAGCAGTCCGAAGTATTATCGAATCTACCACGCTGCACTCGATGAAGATTCCCGTGCCTATGTTGATCGGACACATGAATGGAACGGGATCACTGAAGAAGGGATTCCTTATTATTTACGTGGTGCAGACTACGTCGCAGGCTTTAATGACGACAAGATGAATTGTCCTGAAGTGACGATTGAACTGTCACGCCCGGCGATGCTCTATCTATTGCTTGACGATCGCTATCCACCACCGGATTGGCTGACCAAATCTTTTGAGAAACTTGACGAAAAGATCGGCCTGGATCAGGGGCCTTCGAATTTTCATCAATCCTATCAAACGGGTCATGGACCGGGAGTCAGTATTGACACGATTCACTCGATCTGGCGTCGCAGAGTCGAATCTCCTGGAACGGTGACCATCGGCGCATTACCTCGAGCAACAATTGAGCTTGACGGGAAAACATTCAAAGAAAGCACTTCCTGGAGCATGTATGGAATTGTCGCACAGCCGCTCGAATAACATTTTATAACGGGTGTGACCTCCCTCAAATAGCTGTTATCTAAAATTTGATTCCTCGTGAAATTTTCATCTCTTTGTGAATAAGGAAAAGTCCCATGAAAGCCTGTCGGTCTGCATTTACGTTAATTGAGTTGTTGGTTGTGATTGCCATTATCGCAATTCTGGTGGCGCTGCTGCTTCCAGCCGTGCAGCAGGCGCGCGAAGCAGCCCGTCGAAGCCAGTGTAAGAACAATATGAAGCAGATTGGTTTGGCATTACATAATTACCACGACTCATCAAATATGTTTCCACTCTCAGTCTCCTGGCGTTCGGGAGGAAACTGGAGGATGCGTTTGCTCCCTTATCTCGATCAGGGAAATGTCTGGAACCTGCTGGATCAAAATTCGGGACATACTGCTGACGGAGGGAGCGGATCAACATTCTATATGGGATTAACAGGCAACGAAGTTCTCCAAGGCTTTGCACCTTCTGTATACAGTTGCCCATCGGATTCATATGGAAACTTTGCAAGCCCGAGTGATACTTCCAGCTTTAACGGAGTGGGAGGAAATCCACCGAACACCACGGTCATGATTATTGACTATGTGGGAATCAGTGGAGCCGAACTCGATTCGGTCCCCGGACAAAGCTCGGAATGTACTGGTGAAGTTCTCAGTCGCTCTTCCGTCCAATGCAGAAACGGCATGATGGCCCCATTTGAGGGGAAAAAACTGCGAGATTGCACCGACGGTGCATCAAACACCATTGTGGTGGCGGAACAGTCTGGTCAGGTCAATGGCTTTAAACGATCTGCCAATAGTCAAGGGGGATGGGCGGGCTATGTCAATTCCCGGGCAACCTGGTGGACGGCAGGGACACCATTGAATCCGTTTCCGTCAACTTTTACATCTGCCAGTCAGACGAATTGCTCCCCTTCCGGTATCACAACTGTCCGAAATCCACCGAACTCGTTCTGGCTTTCCGGGGCTCCAACTCAGGCGAGCAGTGCAGTGTCAGCCAATACCGTCCTCAATTCATTTCATGTCGGCGGAATTCACATTCTGCTCTCGGATGGCTCCGTGCGGTTTCTCTCGGAGAATATTGACATGAATACATTGCGTCGACTTTGCGTGCGGGATGACGGTTTAACAATTGGAGATTATTAGAGTATTTCCATAATTTTTATGTTCACACTGGCACGTGAGAGTCAGCGTTTTATTCGTAATACGTGATCTGTGCTGCCGTATGATCCGACAAAAGGGAGAATTCATTGCTTGCGATTTTAGACGGTCTGCCCCGTCATTTTAAAGAGACTATAATCCTACTGGCCGCGATGGGATGTATTGTCACAACAGGATGCTTTCCTGCAAAGCCACACTCCAACAAGCCTCGTGGGGGGATCACCTTGTTTGTCACATATGGAACGATTCCCGTTACTTCCGGCGAAGTGAATCTCTATAATGTCAACACCGGAGAAGCAGCGGGCGGGCAATTAAACGCACAGGGCGAATTATCGCTCTCTGATGTCGTTGCAGGAACGTATACCGTAACGTTACTTCCGCCTGACGACTCTCCATCTGCTGATCCGGAAGCTTCATCATCCAGCGAACAAAGCCGACCAGATATTCCAGAACGATTCCGCAGATCGCGAACATCTCCTCTCAGTATCGAAGTGAAGGAAAAAACGCAGTCAGAATTCCGATTTGACCTGAAAGAGGGAGATCGATGATTGGTCCCCGCTGGCTTCAACTGACGTTCCTGCTCAGTATTTTTTGTGAACTGTATCTGTTAGATCATTCCGACGTTCAGGGGAGTGAAATCCCCGATGTCACCGGACAACTTCAGATGTTCGTCGACGCCAGAATGGTGGAGTCGTTACGGAATGTCGATTTAAAATTACATTCTCCGGTGCGCAAGGAGACGGCAATCACATTTGACGCCCCTTGGGAGAGCCCAACGGCTGCCTATGTCACTGTCTTCCAAGACACGACATTCCGAGAGACCACTGAGAATTCCGGATCTCTTGCCAAATCTTCAGGCATGAAATCTTTGAAGTCGTCTCGATATCGCATGTATTATCGAGGGCAGCAATCCGCGGAGAAAAGGGACGTTGCCTGTTATGCCGAGAGCCATGACGGGATCCATTGGACAAAACCACAGTTGGGGATCGTCGAATGGGAAGGATCGAAACAAAATAACATCATTCTGATTTCGATTCCGCCTGATCGGGTCGCGCATAATTTTTCTCCGTTTCTCGATACCAATCCAGAGGTGGAGGAGGGTGCCCGGTATAAATCGATCGGAGGGAGTGACATCGATCACGGTCTGTATGCTTTCAAATCGGCTGATGGAATTCATTGGGAGCGAATGTCCGACAACCCGGTGCTGCTCTTGAATACAGGCAGCATCCAATCCAAATTCGATACTCAGAACATTGCCTTTTGGGATACGGTCCGAGGAAAATATCTCATCTACTTCCGCACTCTTATTGAACGTCGACGTGCAATTGCCGTCGCGGAATCACAGGACTTTCTACATTGGACTCATCCTCGACCGATCGTCGTGGAAGGTGAGCCGGAGCAATTCTACACAAACGCTGTTACCCCCTATTTTCGAGAACCGCATCTGCTGTTGGCGTTTCCCAAACGGTTTACGCCCACCCGACAACGTCTTCCTGAACACCCGGTTCGCGGTATCTCGGATGCCGTCTTCCTCAGCAGTCGTGACGGCTTTCATTTTAACCGACAGTTTCCCGAAGCACTTCTTCGCCCTGGCCGGAACGCGGAAAACTGGGGTGACCGGAGTCTGATGACTGCATCGGGGCTTGTGCCGACCGGACCGGATGAGATGTCAATTTACGTCAGTGAGGGATATCGATTTGAAACGAGTCGTCTGACGCGGTTTTCATTTCGGACAGACGGCATTGCTTCCGTTCACGCCGGAGCAGAAACCGGTGAGTTCATCACGAAGCCGTTTCATTTTCACGATGCACACAAACTGATCTTAAATTATTCAACATCGGCATCCGGCAGTATTCAGGTGGAACTCCAGGATTTGAACGGTACACCTATTCCTGGATTCACACTCTCTGACGCTCCCCCCCTCTACGGGGATGAGATCGCGGAACCTTATACATGGCGTACTACTGACGACGTGTCTTCTTTAACAGAACATCCCCTTCGTCTGCGCATCGTGATGAAGGACGCCGACCTGTTTTCGTACCGGTTCGAGTGAGGCCGGGATACAAATCTCCGTTGACAGATCACAAGGTTTCAGCCGTTTGCTCGAAATCACTTTCAAACGAATCTGGTGTGACACCAACATAATTTTGGTTGTCCACTCAAGGACTGCTTGACTATGAAATTCAGTTGGACGTTATGCTTTTTTCTGATGTGCCGTCTGAGCCTGTCAACACCACTGTTCGCAGCCGATTCAGGAGAATATCCGTCATTTACCCAGATGCCCGCACGGCCGGCTGCTGTCACCGAGTTCCAGAACATGTGGGATCCGTTTACGATCCGTATTGCGACACCTCGGAACGCTCCTCTTGAGATCGAAGCGGAGTCCATGTCGGACTCACGACTTGCGGCGGGATTCGACCGGTTTCCCTGGAATGGCCGTCAGATTGCACGAGACCAGACTGGAAGCTGGTATGTCCTGGCAGAACAGAGTGGAACTGGTTCCATTTATCTGGCCTCAGGGTCGGGACGACCTGACGAATTGAACCGCCCGCGTGGTGGTGATCTCATCGCCTTTAAACTGATTGGCAACGATGCCGGGGCGTTCTTTCGTATTAATGGGGGGGGAAGCCGTGCCAGCATGGTTGTCGGAGATGATCACCATTTACATGTTGTCTATCATCGACCTGATGGCCTGTGGCATTTGAAGTGTTCGCTCGGGAACGATAGCGTAACAGCCCTTCACCAGAAATCGGCATGGACAGGTCCAGTGCGTGTGGTGGCATCCGCATGTCGGTCCGGTGACATCATGCGTGACAATACCGGTAGTGTATCCATTTGTTATTCCCAGAATGATGTCGTTTATTATCGTTCTCTTTCCGATGATCGCACAGAAATCGTGGCGAGTCACGCTACGGGGATGCCCGCTTTACGCCACTTCTCCGCGTTACAGGAAAAAGGCGAAGACGATGCCGCAGCAGATGGCCGTGCCGCGGCAGCAAAACAACTTCCGCTCTCTGAATGTGAGAGCCAGGACGCAGTCATGGACCTTGCACCAGACGGAACGGTCTGGCTGGCCTTTCGTCGTGACTTCGGGATCTGGATTACGCAGCGATCCGCAGATGGAAAGTGGTTACCACCAACGCTGATTGTCCGTGAGTATGCTTTTCATCCCTCTCTTATTATTGCCGACGGACGACCGTTAGTGACTTATCATCACGATGGCCTACGGCAACATCCCCTCGACGTCGGAACGAATCTCAAGTTGCGGGCTGGAGGAGCCGCCACGCTGGGTTATGCGACTTTACTGGGCGACGCCTGGCAGACAGGCATCATCGCTGCTCCTGAGGAAGTTGTGATGCATCGCCGTGGAATTTGGTCCGAGCGAGGCACCGGAAAATTGCTGCCCCAGATCGAACAACTTGGCTGGCCGGTACTTTTCCGTGATCCACGCGGTGTTGTCTGGGCATTGTGGCAAAACAAGACACGCCGCTGGGCGTACAGTGCACGCTGGATGGGAGAATCTTTCGGCGATATCCAGGAATGCCGTGGCCCTTTCAATGCTCCGAATCTGCCAGTGAACGCGGAAAAAGTGCCGCCCCGACAGGCTAACGACGTCGGCCTGCTTTTTTATGCCGCAGCGGCTGGCGGCAAAAATCGCGTTCTTTTCGACCGACTTCGTATCCCGTCGCTTTCCGTTGAAGATCAGCGCGAGATCCTCTTTCTCGATGGATACGAAGTGGCTCACGCCACAGGTGTCGATCTCGTTCTCAATGAGATGGTGAAACCAATTGCACAACCTGCCCTCTCACCACAGGAAGGAACACAGATTGTTCTGAATCCTTCCGTAACGAAACATGGTGACATTTATCTCATGAAGTACACATCTCTCTCCGGATTCGCAGAAAAAGGACAGCCAAGATGGGCTGTGAGCTCAGATGGAGCGCATTTCAAGCCAGTCAACCAGGAACCAACCGATTTACCTGAAGCAGAAAAATCATCAACTCGTGCTCTGGACTTCTGGAAGGGGACAGCGGAAACACAGCCAAGATCGTACTACACGAATCCCAGCAAGAACGATCCGGCGAAGAAATTCCTCCGGCTCGGATTTTCAACCGACGCACGTGGAAGCTACTGGATTGAATACTCGCCGGATGGGAAACGCTGGACGAAAGGCCAGACACTGACGGCCCCCGAAGCGATGCGTGAGCGGAGCCAACCCCGATACTTCGACCGAGAGGATCCTGAGCGTCCGATTCGTGTTTATGGTCGTGTCTATACTGAGACCGGACGGTCCTGGGGAGTGATCTGGACCCGTGATCTGCTGTACTGGTCAGGCTTGGAACATCTACTCGATCCCGATCATCCATACGATTCCAAAGCAGAGATGAATCGTATTGGTGCCACTGGGAAGAATTATACCATGCGTGGCCAGATCTTCCTCGATGCCGTTGCCGGCAAGGGAGAAGATGAAATTTATGCTGCGTCGGTAAAACAGGCGGAAGGACTCCATTTCTGTTTCTACTGGCCTGGTCAACATGGTCGACCACTGACTGATGTGGGCATTGCAGTCAGTCGCGATGGTTTTAATTTCACCAGAGTTAAGAATGGGCAACGGATTCTCCCTGTTGGTCCACCTGGCGCCTGGGATTCCGGCTACATTTTTCAAATGGCTCCCATGCAAGATGGTGAGAACGTCCGGGTCTACTATCGTGGAACAGCGGGACGCCGGGAGGGAACCGATGGCTTTCATCATAACCTGACCGAAATCGGCGTTGCCATGATCCGAGTGAATGGCTTCACGTTCTACCGCCCACAAGCATCGGCAACGGCGGGAACAATCACTACGATTCCCATTCAATCACCGGCTCAGACTTCAAAGAAACTTACCGTCAATCTGGAAGGACTGAAAACTCCCGCAGCAGCTTTCGCAGTGGAGGTACTCGACGCCAAAACCGGGCAACCAATTCAAGGGTTTACAGAGACGGACTGTCTGCCCCTGAATGGTGACGGCATTGCAGAGCCGATCTCGTGGAAGGGGGGAATGGAATTACCATCCGGAAAGGAAATCCGCTTGCGTTTTTATTTGTATGGAAGAGGTCTGCGTTTCTACAGCTTCGGCTTTCACTAAGCAATGGGGATTACTTCCCTGATTTTAGGGTTTGATGGTGTCGTTCCATTGACGCCAGGTTTTGTCTCTTGGATGTTCAGACGTTGCATTTCCTGATCTGTAGATATCAGACGAAAAGCGTACCGCCTGTCGGCGGAAAAGTGTGGCGATGGTTGCCGAAAAGGCTCCGGCGGGGAGAGGGGGTCGGGCCGGAAGCGGAGACGTTCTGAGGCGAGCGGGTTTGAGGGTTTTGCCTTTAAGTTCTGGTGTCGACGTTCGGCGTCGGCCAGGCGGTAGTTTTTTCCGCTGAACCTTCAAGATGTCGCAGCAATGCGTCAGACGGCCGCTACGATGCGGACAACTGGCCGTTCTGGGGAACACCAGCAAAGCTGAGAATGTCTTCCAGCGGATGAGCTGCGGAAGGAGCACCTCCCGGGACTTCTACTGATCGATGCCATCTTTGATCACCTGCTCGGAATTATCGATGACCAAGATCTCGGTGCGATCCAAGAGATGCGGATGCATCGTCCGGAACGCCACCACCGTGGCATAGGCCATCTTGTCGTCACGAGTCGCGATTCCAACCGTCAATCGTGATGTCATCATTGTTTCCACGGTTCTTCTTCTGGTGATAATATCTTCTTTGGATTTAATACCATCATTCCGGATCAGCACCCCGGGCAATAGGGGTGTCTGGAGCAGTCGCAGTTGAGGCACTCAATTACACTGGCCCCCCCCTCGCCGCTGGATTTTATCAGGCACCCATCACAGCTTGTAATTTCATACCAAGTCTCATCTGGGTTTTCCGGTATCCAATTTGGGAGGTCCCCACTGCATCCAGCACATCCAAGACTATCGCAATACGATGGTTGATATATCCCTATCTCCCACTGTTTATATGACGTGTTCCAAACGTATAAAGTACAATCATCCCTGCATTGATTCCCGCAACACTCACAGTCACTATCGTCGGGGCTGTCAAACGTTACTGGAATGAGGACCTTGGGGCTCCCGCCGCAGTCGAGTGTTCCTCCCGGTCCGACGCTGGTGACGGTCCTGCAGGAATAGCTGCCGCTGGTGGAGCCGATCTCTCCGTCTTCACAGCAGAACGAATAGCTGTAGGTATCACCTCCACAGGAACCCGAGCAGGCCCAGCAACCGTCTTCTCCGGTGTTACCGGAGGTGCGCACGCAATCGGCGTATCCACTCACCTGTCCGCCATCACACAGGAACGTCGGATCGGTGAACTCATCCGGAAGGCAACTGCAGGCAGAGGGTTCGGGTGTCGTGGTGCTGGTGGTTGTGGAGGTCGTCGTCGTGCTGCTCGTGGTTGTCGTACTACTGCTGGTGGTCGTTGAAGACGTTGTGGTTGTGGTCGATGTACTGCTGGTGGAGGTGGTTGTCGTTGTGGGGTCTTCCGTGGTCGTTGTCGTCGGATCTTCCGTCGTGGTGGTTGTCGGATCTTCTGTCGTCGTGGTGATGGGAGGTGTTGTTGTGGGGTCTTCTGTCGTTGTCGTTGTTGCACAGGGATCCGGGTCGCAACCGTCTCCAGGAAACCAGCTCCAATCCGGGCCGGGGCAGCCGGATTCGTAAACTCCGGCCACACAGGAATCTCCTCCCACCAGGCAGCAGGCCCCCGTCGGTTCCGGAGTGGTGGTCGTCGTGGAGGGAGTACATTCATTCCCGTTTGGGCCATCGCAGCCTCCCGCGGGGAGGAACCCGATGTCAATGACCGGATCTCCCGCGAAGGAGTCTGCCAGAGCCTCACAACCGAATTCACTCACTTCCGCAAAGCA